>Ga0209541_10000466_pt1 | contig 79581 bp, 79 predicted proteins | sample RifCSPlowO2_01_FD_184027 | JGI IMG/M metagenome (GOLD analysis project Ga0209541, IMG submission 184027) | Groundwater microbial communities from Rifle, Colorado - Rifle CSP2_plank lowO2_0.1 (SPAdes) (version 2) | ecosystem: Environmental > Aquatic > Deep subsurface > Groundwater | place...
TGACGCGTTGCGAGATGTTTAATCAATCCCGCAAGGCGGGACGAGGAAGCTGTAGCTGTCGCTACTGCGACGAGGATAAACGAAGCGGGGTGATAAAATATCCGCAACCCTAATGGGATACGGCCAATCTTGTTCACCACTGCGTCACTCCTCCTCGGAGTAGAATAACTACACCTTCGTCGTCGTTTCTTATGTTGACCAAGATTGACTAGTATCGCGGCGAAAGATATTGTTGAGACGGAGGCCTAAACGCTATTTAAAGCGGGGGAAGACGATTGACAGCTTCAACCCATTTGGCGGTCGGTGCTGCTGTTGGTGTGGTGGCACAGGAATTCTTGGCATTCGGCGAAAGTAAGCCAGAAAATTTTTTTTGGGCGTTTGTTGCCGGATTTGTCTCTCACCTTGTATTAGACGCCTTTACTCACCAAGAATATAGCTTTGGAGGTACAAAACTTGGTTTCGTTCTTTTTTTTGAGGTTACGGCAATGTTGGTCTTGCTTTTGTCACCCGGCAGGTCTTTAATGGTAAATGCAGTTATTTTTTTTGGAATGGTTGGTGGAGCCTTGCCTGATGTAATTGAACTTGCCCACAGATATGTAATAAATTGGCCTTGGTTAGATGTTCTGGGATCAAAAATTCACTTTTGCCATGGGCTAGTGTCGTTTGGGTCTATGGCAAGTTTCCAACTTCAATTTTTTATTGCACTTATTGCCGTTCTTTTTGTGAGGTTAAGACCTGTTTTGTAATGGGTCTTTTTAATTGAACTTTGACAGAAATTGATATAAACTTAAACAAAAATGGCCGATTTTGATTGGGGTCGAACATTGTACCCATTTTATCAGTTTAGCGGAGCGGATTTTAGCCAAATCCGAGACGCGAGTCCGCAGACGTAGATGATTCTACTTCAAGGACGAGTAACGAAGGATTTGGTCTAAAATCAGCCCGCCCAAAGAGGGAATCAAAGAAAAGGCCGAGTTCTTTGTCTCTCCTCCTCAATATAGAATAACTATATTTTTGTCGTCGTTTCTCGAGCTCGGTCTTTTCTTTAGCTTCTAAAATGATAAAATTGGTTAATTACCTGACCAGTAAACATGTCCAAAGAAACTAAAATTATCTCAAGTGTCGGAATTGTCTTTTTTGCTCTATTTGCGTTTCTTATTTATAAAACAAGCAGTGGGACCCCGATCTCTTCTGATCCTGCCTTACTGATAGGTCCGTCAAGTTATATGACCGGCACAAAAGAGGCCAAGGTTAATGTTGTTGAATTTGGCGATTATCAATGTCCAGCTTGTGCATATGCCAGTCCTATTGTTCAACAGCTTGTTAAGTTGTACAAGGATAACCAGAACGTGAATTTTGTTTTTAGAAATTTTCCTCTACCTCAACACTCTAACGCAATGATTTCAGCCGAGGCGGCAGAAACGGCAAGAGCTCAGGGAAAATTTTTGGAAATGAGCGAGATGCTTTATGATCGTCAAAATGAATGGGCAGGGAACCAAAAGGCTTTGGAAGTTTTTATTAAATATGCTCAAGAATTAAAATTAGACACTAAACTTTTTACTGACTCGGTTAATCAGCAAAAGTTTAAAGACCTTATCACCAAGGACCGTTCTGATGGCCAAGCTATCGGTGTTAATTCTACCCCGTCTTTCTTTATTAACGGAGAAAAATTAGTGGGTATACCTAGCTTTGAAGAATTTAAAAAAAAGATAGACGAAAAATTACAATAGTCCTAAATCTCTTAGAAATGTGCCCAGTTCTTCTCCACCAATGGCTCGGTGACTTCCAGACGATAAATCCCCAAGCTCAATGTTCATTATTTTTATTCTTTTTAGATTCTTGATCTCGTTATGAAGGGCAACACACATTCTTCTTATTTGATGTTTTTTACCCTCAGTCAGAGTTATTTTGAATTTAAAATCATTTAAAATTTGAACTCTGCATTTTCTTGTGAGATACCCCTCAATATCTACCCCCGACTCCATTTTTTGTTTGAAATTTGACCTTAATTTTTCCTTAACCGAGACGATATATTCTTTTTCGTGAGCATATTCGGGGTTCAAAAGCCGATCAGTCACGCGTCCGTCGTTAGTTAAAAGCATTAGCCCATGTGAATCTTTGTCTAGTCGACCGAGAGGAAATATGTCTTTATTCAGGAAAATTGGCGTATCCGTAGTTTCTCCCGTAGGTTTATTATAAGCAAAATAAAGATAACCTTTGGGTTTCTTGTTTTTTAATATTTCAACAACGTCATTTTCATTTACCTTATCTCCGAGTTTTGCAAATCTTCCATTGATAAGAACCTGCTTCTTTTGGACAAGCTCGTCTCCGCCCCTTCGGGTAGAGTGTTTTTGCCAAGCGAGATATTGGTTTATCCGCATGGGGAATTCGGGGTTTTTCATTGGTAATTGATAATTTGCCATAATCCTACCATAAAATTGGCATTAAATACTATTTTATGATATACTTAAATCAATGAAAGTTTTACTAATAAGTCTGTTAATACTGTCTTTTGGGGGGATTTCAGCCCTTAGCTTTGTGGCCATGTATCATGACGGTTCACATGGAGACGAGCTTTGTGTTACTAAAACAGCGACTGGTTTAGATTGTCCCGCCAATCCATTCGCTTTTGCAGATTTTCATTTGGGCTTGTTTAAGGGATTTTCAAATGCTTATTTTGGTGATTTTTTTAATACTTATTTAGCTCTGATTACTTTTTTGCTGTTGGGATTAGTTTTTGACCTCTTCGGGCATAATTCCTTCAAATTTGACAGAAGGAATCATTATCAATTAGAACAGTTTTTTGAATCATTTACGCCTCTAGCTGAAAGTAGGATTTCTTACTGGCTATCTCTTCACGAAAATAGCCCGACTACTCATTAAGACGCAGATATAAACTTATTTGTCGAATGAGTTTAATGTCATGCGTTTTCTCTCTCCCTATATGGGGATTTTTTTGGTGTCTTAAATTAAATGAAACAATTAAACAAAAAAATATTTATCGGTATGGCGGTAGTTATTGTTGGCGGATTAGTTTTGTTCATTGGCGATGAAAAATCCGAATCTAATGGCATAGCTAGTCCAGATATAAAAGAAAAAATTTATTTCAAAGATGCGGTTGGTGCAAAAGCTCCCGATTTTGAATTGGAAAGCATTAACGGAAAAACCATTAAATTAAGTGACTATCTCGGCAAAAATGTTGTTCTTTTCTTCAATGAAGGAGCTGTGTGTTATCCGGCTTGCTGGAACCAAATAGCGGAACTTGGCAATGATCCCAGGTTTGACACAGAAAACATTGTGGCTCTTTCAGTTGTAACCGACTCTAAGGGTCGATGGCTTGATATTGTGAGTAAGTCACCGAATATGGTAAAGGCTAAGATTATTTTTGATACTTCACGTGCCATGTCCAAAGCATATGATGTGTTGTATCTTAATTCGTCAATGCATTCGGGTGCTTTACCCGGTCATACTTATTTTGTAATTGACAAAGAGGGAACGATTAGGTTCACACTGGATGATCCAAGCATGGCCCTGGCCAACAACAAATTAATTCAAGAGATTGAGAAGCTTAAATAACTAAAACTATGGAAACATTAATCATAGCATCACTCATAACAGCATTTATAGCCGGAATAGCGGCATTATTCGCGCCTTGTTGCATTACTGTTCTACTACCGTCATATCTCGGCTCCATCTTTAGAGAAAAACAAAAAGTTCTTTTGATGACTTTTGTGTTTTTTCTGGGTCTTTTGGTGGTGTTTCTACCGCTTGGACTTGGAGCGGCTGGATTGGGAAAAATATTGAGCAAATTTCATGACCCCATATTCATTGTCGGCGGAATATTCTTTATTTTTCTTGGTACAACAATACTGCTGGGCCGACACTTCTCAATACCATTTTCTGTTCACCCTAAATTAAAAATTACAAACGCCGGTTCTGTTTTTACCCTGGGTATTTTTTCAGGATTTGCGACCTTGTGTTGCGCTCCGGTTTTAGCTGGTGTTATTGCTTTATCAGTGCTGCCCAATTCAATTTTTTGGGGAGGGCTTTATTCTGTCATTTATGCCTTTGGCATGGTGTCTCCACTTTTTCTGATAGCATATTTCTTGGATAAAAATAATTTTGCCCAAAAAATAATGGGGTCAAATAAGGGCCTAGTTTACTCAATTGGCGGAAAGGAAATTAATCTCTCAATAGCCGACTTAGTATCTGGTGCTACTTTTCTTTTCATGGGTATATTTATATTATACCTCGCAAAAACAAATCAGTTGGCAATGGGCGGAGGAGAGTTCCAAATCCAAATTAATACTTACCTTAACCAACTCGTTCAGACGATAAATAGTTGGCTAAAATAGCAACCTAATAAATGAAAATAAAATTACTGTCCGCCATTACTTATTTTGTTGTGGCGGGGATATTGCTCGCTTTTACCTTCTTCAACTTTTCGTTAAGTTTTCAACTTAGACCGTCTTTGGCAAAATTACTAGGCTTGCCTGAAACTCTAGAAGCGAGAGAAGCGGTTAAATTTGAAAAGGCGGTCTTACCGGCCGAAGGGGTGATATTACCAGTTAAATGGGACGACTTAGGAGCCCAAATGATAAAGGCCGGGGTTATAGACGCTGATAAATTTGAAGGTAACTACAATGATCAGAATAAGTTAAGTGAAGAATCAAGAAGTCTTCTTTATGGTTCTGATAACGGCAACATAAAAATCACAAAAGAAAATTCTGGAATTCTGCTAAATCTCTTGTGGGCACTTGGTCTTGGAAATAAAAACACTATTCTTGAAAAGGGGCCAATGTCGGATGAAAAGTATGGGGGAGCGGGCGGGTTTGCTTCTACTGGTGGTTGGACGTTAGTTAAGGAAAATACAATGAATCACTATTCCAAGCATGGATTTGTTTCTCTTGCGCCGGAACAACAGCAACTTGTTGAAAGGGTAAGCTGGAATATCTACCGCCCATGTTGCGGTAACCCGACATATTTCCCGGACTGCAATCATGGCATGGCCATGTTGGGGCTTCTTGAGTTAATGGCTTCGCAGGGCGTGAATGAAGTGGACATGTACAAAACGGCGCTTGTGGTCAACTCTTTCTGGTTTCCTGAAACATATATCAACTTAGCGAAATATTTTGAGTCCCAAGGAATGTCGTGGGGAAAAGTTGACCCTAAAGAGGTCTTGGGGGCAGATTACTCTAGCGCTTCCGGTTATCGTAACATTCTTAATAAAATTCAACCGATTCAACAACAAAGCAGTGGTGGTTGTGGGGTATAAATGTGTGATAGAATAAAAGAAAGGAAGTAGAATTATGGAACTTAATAAAAATAAATTTGCATTTGCGGCGGCAGAAGTATTGGCTATTTGGTATTTAGTTTGTGCTTTATTGGTGGCAATAGCTCCGAGTTTAGCCGTTAAACTTTTTGGTTGGATGGTTCATTTGGTTGACTTAAAACCCGATGTAACTTTTCCGGAAGTAATATATGGATTTATTGAGGTAACGATACTAACATATATTACAGCTTATGCTTTTGCTTATTTGCACAATTGGTCTGTAAAAAAGTAAATTAGAATAAAATCAGCCTTTAATCTTAATGAATAAAAAAACATACAACATAAGAGGGATGCATTGTCGTTCCTGTGAGATCGTCATTGAAGACGGTATTATGTCAAAAATTAGAGAAGTTAAAAAAGTATATGTTAATTACCACAAAGGTCTTGTTCAGATTTTTTATGACCAACAAACTCCCCCAGATGGACAAATTCAGAAAGTAATAGAAAATGCAGGATACCATATGGGCGCAGGCTCAAAAGGACCGTTTTTATCCAAAGACTCAATGGTCTATATAGAACTTTTCTTTGCTGGTGGAGTTTTGTTGTTAGCCTACTTTCTGATGAAGATATTCGATGTATTTAACTTGAGTTATGGGTTCGGAAATTCACCGGGATTAGTTGCGATTGTTTTAATTGGTTTAACTGCCGGAATTTCTACCTGTATGGCCTTAGTTGGCGGAATTGTTCTTAGCATATCTGCCCGACATGCAGATTTGCATCCCGAAGCTACACTAGCTCAAAAGTTTCGTCCTCATTTATTTTTTAACGCAGGACGTATCGTTTCCTATGTGCTTCTGGGAGGGGTAATCGGTTTAGCCGGTTCGGCATTTCGTTTTTCAAGTCCGGTTTTGGGAACACTAATAGTAGCGGTAGGGATGGTTATGTTATTTCTCGGATTAAAACTTACTGAAGTTTTTCCACGATTAAATGGGGGCATTACTTTACCAAAAGGAGTTAGCCGATTCTTCGGTATTAACCGTGAAACAAAAGAATACAGTCACAAAGGCTCTTTCTTATCAGGAGCAGGAACATTCTTTTTGCCCTGCGGTTTTACTCAGGCAATGCAGTTATACGCTGTAAGCACCGGTAGTTTTACCAGAGGAAGCTTAATCATGGGGCTGTTCGCCTTGGGAACTATGCCCGGACTTTTGGGGGTAGGCGGAATTACATCAGTTGTAAAAGGATGGTTTAAAAGCTACTTCTTTAAATTTGCTGGGTTGATAGTTATCGTTTTGGGATTGTTGAATATTTCTTATGGCTACAACTTAACAGGAATTACTTTTAACCTTCCAAGCACTCAAAAACAGGATAAGGTAAGCGGGACATTTGAAAACGGAAAACAAGTAATACGGATAACACAATATGGTAATGGATATTCTCCAAATAACGTCACGGTAAAAGTTGGTATCCCCGTTAAATTACTTGTTAATGCAACAAATCTTTACTCATGTTCAGCTAGTTTTGTGATTCCTAAATTTAATATCTTTACCGGTCTTAAAGAGGGCATTAACGAAATTGAGTTTACGCCCACAAGCACTGGACCGGTTAAATTCAGTTGCTCAATGGGAATGTATACTGGAGTTATTAATGTAATTAACTAATAAAACAAATTATATGAACGAAATTATTGTTACTGTTTCCGGAGTTATTGGAATAATTTTTGTGTTTTGGTTTTTTCTTATGAAAAAAGATAAAAAAGAGGTGACGGTTATCGATTCGATTGATATTACTGTTGAAGGTGGATACTCTCCGGAAATCATTTCTATTCCCAAGGGTAAAACCACCCAACTCAACTTCATTCGCAAAGACCCTTCAAATTGTCTGGAAGAGGTGGTCTTACCTGATTTTAAAGTAAGAAAATACTTACCATTTAATGAAAAGGTTGTCATTGAACTTAATCCAAAACAAACAGGAGAATTTAAGTATTCCTGCGGAATGAACATGTTCCACGGTAAAATTATAGTAACCAATTAAATGCTCCCACTTGGAAGCCGTACCACTTGGAAGCCGAGCTTCCAAGTGGGAGATTTCAAGTGGTAGCTATGCCATTATGAATCAAACTAAAAAAACTTTTTCAGTTAAGGGGATGCATTGTGCTTCTTGTGTTTTGGTAATTGAAAAATCATTAAGGGGCGTTGAAGGAGTGTCTGAAGCAAATGTTAATTTAGTTACCGAAAAAGCCACGGTTGCATATGATTCAGATAAAGTGACGGACGATAAATTAATTTCAGCGGTAGCCAACGCTGGTTACAAAGCATTTATTAAAGAAGAATTTCATTCTGAAGATAAGGAGCGTGCGGAAAAGCAAAAAGAGTTAAATGACTTGCGAAGAAGAGTAGTTATCAGTTTGGGACTAGGTCTGCTTGTTTTGTGGGGAGGATTCCCTGCTTTAATGGATACGGCTCCAGCAATCTTAAAAAACTTTTGGATTCAATTAATTCTGGCAACACCTGTTCAATTTTGGGCCGGCTGGGTTTTTTATAGAGCAGCTATTCCGGCACTTAAACACCGGACTGCAAACATGGATACCCTAGTTGTCATTGGAACTACTGTTGCTTATGGTTATTCAGCTTTCGTTACTGCATTTCCACAAGTTGTTGAACAAATAGGTATTGAACCGATGCCATATTTTGATGTGGCTACAATCATTATTGGCTTAATTCTTCTCGGGCGTTATTTTGAAGCCAAAGCCAAAGCGGGAACTTCCGAAGCTATTAAAAAGCTGATCGGATTACAAGCCAAAACCGCCAGGGTTGTTAGAGGTAATAAAGAGATTGATATTCCTATCAGTGAAGTGACTATTGGTGATTTGATAAGGGTGCGTCCTGGGGAAAAAATACCGGTTGACGGAATGATAACCGAAGGAGATTCAGCTGTTGATGAATCCATGATAACCGGCGAAAGTATGCCGGTAGACAAGAAAATTGGAGATATGGTTGTTGGCGCTACCATAAATAAAAGCGGAAGTTTTGTTTTTAGGGCAACAAAAATTGGTTCAGATACAATGCTCGCTCAAATCATTAAACTGGTGCAAGAAGCTCAAGGCAGTAAAGCCCCCATCCAGCGCTTAGCCGATCTGGTTTCTTCTTATTTTGTTCCAGTCGTCATCATGCTGGCCATAGTCACATTTATTGCTTGGTATAATTTCGGGCCGGCTCCAGCTTTGCTTTATGCCATTCTAAATACTGTTGCTGTACTAATAATTGCCTGTCCGTGCGCTATGGGCTTGGCAACGCCTACAGCTATCATGGTTGGCACCGGCAAAGGAGCAGAGCATGGTATATTAATCAAAGATGCTGAAAGTTTAGAGATTGCCCACAAGGTTAAGACGATAATCTTTGACAAAACGGGAACACTTACAAAGGGCGAGCCATCGGTGACCGATGTTGTTACTTTTAATAACGGTAAGGAGAATGACATTTTGCAGTACGCAGCTTCTCTTGAAAAATTTTCAGAACATCCGGTAGCTAAAGCAATCGTGGCTTTTGCAGCCAGCTTGGGTAAAACATCATCTCATCCACTTGATAAAGCCATTAGAGAAAAGGCGGAGACTGAAAATACCGAACTCTTTGTGGTAAATAAATTCAAAGCAAACCCCGGAAAAGGATTAGAAGGAGAGATAATGATAAGCGATAGTCCTAAAAAGTTTTATTTTGGAAATAGGACTTTAATGAAAGACATATCTGTTGACCTTGTTGCCCACGAAGCAGAGATACAAAAATTGGAGAGTGAGGGTAAAACTGTAATGATTTTGGCATCAGACTCTGGTCTTTTGGGCGCCGTCGCGGTAGCCGACACTGTGAAAGAAAATGCCCGACAGGGAATAGAAGAGCTTACTAAGCTCGGCATTGAATCGGTAATGATTACCGGCGATAACCTTAAAACGGCTATGGCAATAGCTGGTAAAGTCGGTATTACAAGAGTTTTGGCCGAAGTATTACCCGAACAAAAAGAAGCAGAAGTTAAAAAAATTCAGGCCGAAGGCAAAGTTGTAGCTATGGTGGGAGACGGTATTAATGATGCGCCAGCTTTGGCCCAAGCCAATGTCGGAATTGCCATGGGTACAGGAACAGATGTGGCCATAGAAGCAGCTGACATTACTTTAATTAATAAGGACTTGAGATCTGTGGCCGCTACAATACGATTGTCAAAAAAGACGATGAAAACAATAAAGTTAAATCTATTTTGGGCTTTTGGCTATAATATCATTCTTATCCCTGTCGCCATGGGAGTTTTATATCCGTTTTTTGGTCTTTTGATGAATCCAATTTTTGCCTCAGTTGCTATGGCCTTAAGTTCAATTTCAGTAGTCTCCAATTCACTTTTACTGAAGAAGCATAGGATGGTTTAATCTTTCGTGAATGGGGGATTTGCCCGAAAAATTCAAAATGGTAGTATTGGGGAACTAATGGAAAAGTCTATTGTGGTCAAAAAAAGTCCGATAGTAATCGTCAAAAATTTTATTCTGCTTCAAATTGGAGCCATAGTTGCCTTTTTTGTCATCAGCATGCTTGCCAATTATGCTGCAATTTATCGTTCTCTTGTGATATCTCATGCCATATCCTTTCGTATTGCAGAGGCCATATTCATTTTTTCCGCCGAAACCGCATTGGTATTCCTTATTTTTTTCAGGTGGTACAGAGAATCATATAGCATCCGCAACAACGAAATCATCCACTCCTACGGTGTCCTGTATCGTCATAGAACAACAATTCCTCTGGAAAATTTGTTATCGGTAAGTCACCGTCAAAGCCCCCTCGGCAAACTCACTCGATATGGAACCATAGAGTTGATCAATAACAATTCAAATTCAAAAATAAAATTGAAAAATATTCCAGTTCCGGAAGAATATGTTGACTTAATTATTAAACATTCAGTCATAAAAAATAAAAATATTGAAACAGTAAAAACAACCAATACTATTGTTGCAAATGTTTTAGATTTATTAAGCAAAAATGAGCATGAGAATCTGGAGTTTAAAAGCACCTTTCGCTGGGACACAAAACAAAAGGTAGTTAACCGTATTCTTGAAAAATCAGTTATGAAGACCATCGCCGCATTTCTTAACTCTCAGGGTGGCCATCTTGTTATCGGAGTTGACGATAAAAAAATGATTGTAGGACTTGCCTCAGACTTCGGTTCTCTTATTCGCAAAGATGCCGATGGTTTTGAAAATCATTTTTCTCAGATTTTCAACAACATGATTGGGGCAGAGTTCCGGCAATTTGTTAAGTTAAGTTGGTCACGTATTGAGGATAAGAAGTGCTGTGTTGTAAATGTTTTTCCAAGTCATAAGCCTGTATATTTCAAGAACGAAAATAATAACGAGGAATTTTATATCAGAACGGGAAATGGAACCACCTCTTTGAAGTTATCCGAAGCTAACGCCTATATTGAATCCCGTTGGAGTAAAAAATAAAAAAGACCACGATTGTGGTCACTGGATGGCAAGCATTCGCTCTATTGGTATTCTGGCCTGTCGGGCAAGTTCAGGATCAACTGTGATTTCATGTCTCCTGTATAGAAGTGATAGGTAGATACTTTTAAGAGTATTCTGTTCCATAAATGCGCATCGGGCATCGGGGTTAGCGGGAATAAATTCCTTATCGGGAGCAGCTATAGACATTGGATAGATGTTAGTGACAGTGGTTGCAACGATGATCTTTTTGTGAGGCGTCTTAGTTATAAAATCGATCATGCCCCAGGTTGACCGAAGCTGCATCATTTCTTCTGACACAATTCCTTGATCAAGCATCATGGAACATTTTGCTATACAGCCACATTCGAGATGGGCAACAACGGCGGCATCTGGATGAAGAACCATTTGTCTCATGACGTGATGGGTGGTTATTTTTTCATGAACATGACAAGCACCCATCATAAGCCAAAGGTTATCGGTTGAATGTCCAGCTTTCTTGAGAATATTCATTGCATAATAACCCAGAAAAATATCTGGCAGGAAAAGCAGGGGACTATCGGGATAGAGTTGAGCCATATGTTGAATTACTTTGGCCGCATTTCCAGAGGCACAACAAATATCACTTACAGCTTTTATGTCCAAATAGGTATTAACGTAACTGATGATTTTTCCGTTGGAATGGTCTTTTTTCCATGCAAGGACTTTATCTACGTCAGCATGAGCAGCTAATGAGCACAATGCCTTGAGACTCGGTGCGAGTACTGTTTGGTGTGGCTTTTTCATAACGGCTAAGATTTGACTCATAAAAAGTACTGCTGATTCAAGAAGGATGTCGGCTTTTGAATCTCTCCCTACTCTAGCGAGGTGAAGAGAGTCTCCGATATAATCAGCCACATCTTGAACATCGGGAGGTTCGTAGTTGTGGGCTAATATGATAGCATTGGTTTTCTTTTTTAAACAATTTATTTCAGAGCGGTAGAATTGTCTTTCTACCTCAGAAATATTGACCGGATTTGCGTCAGTTGGAATCGGAGGCACGTCAATCGGTGGTCCCAAATCTACTTCTGATATTAGAGCAATTGCTTCTGTCGCAGGAAGAATGTCTCCGGCAAATACCAACTTATTCATAAACTCTCCTTGTTGTTAGAGAACAATTTAAAATATGTTACAATATTTTACTTATTGAGTCAAATAGAGTTGCTCCTTTTTGATATAACCCGAAACGTTCTTTGACAGATATGGCATTCCGGAAAAACCATCGGATACAATTTTTCGTACAAAAGTACTGGAAATATTAACCCACACAACATCTTCCAGTAAAATAAGATGTGATGGTAAACGATCCGGCAAAGAAATATTAGGATTTTTAATGGCTAAAAAATTCATCTTATCGAAAAGCTCTCTACCGTTTATCCATTTTTCTTCTATACTATCTAGCAAGTCTGAACCTAAGACAAAACGAAATTCGTAATCTGGGAATTCACTTTCTAACTCCGCTTTAGTTTCAAAAGTTGTTGTTGACTTGCCCCTTTTTAACTCCATGTCTGATATTAAAATGGGTATTTGAGGGTTTGGAAATAATTCAGAGATTATCAATCTAAGCATCTCCAAGCGATGTTCTCCGGAAGCTGACACCTTTTTGTCGCGTCTATCAGCAGAGGGCATAAGCCAGATTTCATTACATGGGAACAACCTCAAAACCGCTTCAATAACCGAAGCGTGCCCAACATGGGGCGGACTAAAAGCTCCACCATAAATTGCTATTTTTTTCTTCATAATTAAATAATCTTAAAACAAAATAAATAAATAAAAAAGAGCGGAATTGGTCGCTCTTATTCAGGAAAGGGGACCATGACAACATCATCTTCTCCAGCTTCATCATGATTCATGCGCGTGACAAGGTTTTTTCGACTCATTGTAAGAGAAAGGTCAATTTCAACAGGATAATTTCTTAAATCACGGAACTTTTTTACTTGTTCAAAAACAAATTCGCGTTGTTTTTGAATAGAGTAAATAATTGGATGCTTGCCTTGTCCATAGAACCAGCCAAGAAGTGGAAATGCCTCAAAATTGTCCGTTGGCTTGGCGTTTATGTCCATAGTAATTATATCCTTCACATAGAAGCCCTCCCTATCAACACATCTCCAAACCTGGACCTGTCCAGGTAAGGTTTCTTTTCCCGGAGTCTCAGAACACTTGAGGGTTATCCTTTTCTCAATAGTGCAAAGTTTGAAAATAACACCGGCCACAGCTTCAACTTCTGCAATGAGTTTAGTTCCGACTCCGAAACCATTTACTGATGGTTCATATTCCACTATCTCTCGTATTTTTGATGCATTCAGGTCGCCAGTTGGAATAATTGCTACGTCAGGAAGTCCATTAGCGTTGAACATTTGACGCATCCATTTTGCACTCTTGGCCAGATTGCCAGAGTCAACGCGAGCTGCTTTGAAAGACAGTTTTCTTGCTTCCGAACTTTTTGCGGCTCTGATTGCGTGAACTATTCCCAAGCGAAGGGAAATGGTATCCAGAAGAAGAGTCGTCCCGTTTGGATGAGCATCAAGCCATCTTTCAAAAGCGACTTGTTGAAAATGTTTTATCCTATTTTTCGTGTCCTTTTCTGGATTAATTGACGACATTATGCCAATGAAAGCCTGGACCAAGTAATGCGCCATAGTGCCTACGGCATTGATGTCTAGTTCAAAGGCCGCTTCCATATTGGATGTATCATCAAATCCTGCGATGTAAGCGTATCTTGCCACCTCATTTGCTCGTTCAAGACTACCGTCTCTTCGGAGAGAAAAGTCTGACAAATGCCTATTGCCGGCTTCGAGTCTCATCTCAAGAGCTCGACCAGCAATCGTCATTGGTTCATCAAACGCATGTTCAAATTTGATTTCCATCATCTGGGTAAGAGCGAAGGGTCCTTTGATATCTGCAAATGGTTCGTTTGCAAACATTATCGTACCGGGGGCAACAGCTCTGACCAAGAATGGTGATTGAGCTGAGTCAAGCAAATCAGCAAGACGAGATAAATTTGCCTTATCCTGTCTTAAAAACTTCAACCTTTTAATATCAAGATGGGGAGTTATCAGGCTATCAAGCAACCGCTCATGTCCCACACAAGGCGCAAAAGGTATTTTGCGCTGGGTTGTATAGAAAACTGCGATTTTGTCAGCAAGACTCTGGTCGTCTACTAGAGCACAATCTGAAAGTGAAAAATTGCCCATCGCCCCGTGATAACGGTCAAACTTCATCCTTGGATCAAGCATTTAGCACCTCCTTTGTGGTTGTGAAAATCACCCCAGCATCCACCATTCTTTTGTCAGACTTCTCCATGTGGTTATCAGGGTCAGCCGAAACATTTACGCCATCAGTGGCATCAGTCAGCAAATATACTCTATACCCCTTCTTTATTGCAGCCATATTTCCTGCCTCAACGCAGTAATTCTTAGCCCAACCTGAGTTAAAGAAAGCCACTACACCTAAATGTACTGCAAGAGAATCAAGATCACCTTCCCAAAGGTAAACTCTACCATCGGGCATCACCAGGATTATATTTACATCTGGCATTGGGTCAAATGGGGAATAGCCATCAACCTTACCAAGACCTTTTGAAACAATGGCGATCGGGATTTTTGTTGATCTGGTTATCAGTCCAGGATAAAATTCCGAACCTTGTGTAAATTTAACTCCATGTTTTGGCCATTTTTCGAAATGCGGACTGTTATCATCGTGCCAATCTCTTGAGAAGACTATCAAAGCCCATCCGTGAGGATTATTTTCTATTCCCTCAATCATTCTATTGATGGCACTTACTGTTGATCTTGCTTCTTCAATTCCGGCAGGAACAGGCAATTCTCCTTTTGGGCCAAAACAATCGGTCACATCTGTTACAAGAAGAGCTTTTTTTGTCATTTTTCACCCATTGTTAATTGTTAGTGTTCTGAATACACTATATTCTTTTACAATATATTTGTCAATAAAAAAATAAAATCCGCAGTTAGCGGATCTATTATCTGGTAACAGAAGCGATTCTACGATTTTTAAAATCAAGAAGTAATACTTTGGTTTTCATATCTACACAGACCATATCGTGGGCTTCGTCAGCAGGAATTAGTTTGCGAACAATGACCTCACCCTCTTCGGCAATCCCAAAAATTCTGTCGGGCGAAAGTTGTCCCGGACGAAGTTTGATAAAAGCAAGGTACATGAGCTCATCTAAAATGCCTGGGGACATCGCCAAGGGAATTCCACTATTGAGCATCTCGATTTGATCCTCATCAATTTTGGCGCCAACTTCTTCCTTAGCCTCTCGAGCGATAGTCGTTTTGACAGACTCCGGACGATCACAACGGCCAGCAGGAGCTTCAATTATAAAACCAATTGGATTATCCTTGCTGATTATGGCAGTACGTTGCTGTTGAACTAAGATTATACTATCGGATTCAGGGTCATAGATTAGGAAGCCGACACTGTATCTCCCAGTTTTAGTACGAACTACTTCCGTTGCCCGTTTTCTATGGGCATCAGTAACCGAGTCAACTAAGGTAAACTCTCCTGTGAATAGACGATTCACGCAAAGCCTCCAGTTGTTAGTGTGCTTACGACACCATATCAAAAGTTGTCAACTATGCAAGGGGCTTGATAATAAAAACCACATGAAACAATATTAAAACCGCCTATGTGACGGTTGGGTGAAATTATCCAAGTTCTTTTTGGAATTCTTCTTCGTCAAAACCATAGCCTCCACCAAAAGTTTTGTTTAGGAATTCAACGATTTAGAAGAATTTTTTAAGTTCTGCCGGTTTAGGGTTAATAAAATAGTAAAGACGGGCAGGACGTTGACGGTTTCCGGTTAGGGTCTTTTTTGTCGGCTTTATAAGTTTAAGCATAGAAAATTTCTTACGAAAATTTCTTTTGTCCATATTCTTACCAAAGATAGCTTCATAGGCTGTTTGGAGCTGGTTAAAAGTAAACGTCTTTGGCAATAAAGCATAGACAGCATTAGTATATTCTAGTTTTGACCTTAGGCGTTTTATGGCGTAAATAACTATCTTCTTGTGATCAAAGGCCAATTGGGGAAGCTTGTTTACAGGATAGAATACTGGTGTCTGTAATTTTTTCCCTGATTCAAACTTTATATCTTCAAGTAAGACAAGAGCAAAATACACTACTGTGCAGACACGACCTCTGGGGTCACGACCGGAACCGTCAAATGTATATAGTTGTTCTAAGTAGACATTCTTAAGGCCGGCTTTATTTTTTAAAACCCTGAATGCAGCATCTTGACTGCCTTCATTGTTGTCTATAAAACCACCGGGCAATGCCCACTTATTTTTGAACGGATCATGGGCACGTTTGATTAAGAGTATTTTTAACTGACCATTTTCTATGGTGAATATGATAACATCGGTTGTAAGACTATGAAGCCGGATAATTTTTTGCATGTTATTTTAAATTTTTTAACCAAAGACTGACTTCGGCATCAGATGGCATACGCCAGTCACCACGCGGAGATAGTGATACGGAACCAACCTTGGGTCCGTCCGGCATGACTGAACGTTTCCATTGATTGTGAAAAAAACGGGTTATAAATAGTTTTAACCACTTTCTAATTATTTCTGGTTTATATTTTCCTTGAAAAGCTTTCTCAGCCAAAAACTGTATTTTTGCCGGACTGGAGGCCCACCTGACAAAATGATAAAGATAAAAGTCGTGTAGTTCATATGGTCCGACAATATCTTCAGTCTTCTGGCTAATTTCTTTGCTACCCTTGCTATTTACAAGTTCAGGAGAAATTGGAGTATTTAGTATGTCCACCAAAACTTTTTTAGCGGATAAAAATGTCTCTTGATTACTGGCCCACTGAACTAAATATTTTACCAGTGTTTTAGGAATACTGGCGTTCACATTATAGTGTGAAATATGATCTCCGGTGAAAGTATTCCAGCCCAATGCTATTTCTGAAAGATCTCCCGTTCCCATCACTAAACCCTTTGACTGATTTGCCTTATTCATCAATATCATTGTTCTGTATCTGGCTTGGACATTCTGAAAAGTAACGTCCTGAGTCTTTCCGTCGTGAGATATGTCTTTAAGTTGTTGAATTGAACCTTCGGTAATATCAATGGTTTCAATTGTGGTTCCGAGAGCATTTGCAAGTTTTATGGCATTAGATTTTGTTCTTTTTGTGGTCGCAAATCCCGGCATTGTAAATGTATATATATTTTTTAAAGGCAGTTTGAGTAATTGGCAGGCTCTTACCGCAACTAGAAGTGCCAACGTTGAATCAAGGCCTCCTGATAAACCTAGCATTATCTTCTTAATACCTGTTTGTGACATACGCTTTACTAGTCCGGCTGTCTGGATAGAAAATATTTCCTCCACCCTCTTGTCCCGCTCGCTGTTGTCCTGAGGGATAAACGGTTTGGGATCTATGAAACGACTGAATGAACTAATTTTAAAACGGGGGAGAGAGAAATCAACAAAACGGAATTCTTTTGCCGAAGTTTCATGAATTGTGTCGCCAAAACTTGTTGTTCTAACTCTATCCAACAAAAGATGTTCAATGTCTATTTCTGAAATTATCATCTCGCTTTCTTGTGAAAATCTTTTTGATTCAACAAGGATGTTTCCGCCTTCAGCTATCAAACAATGGCCCCCGAAAACAACGTCTGTAGTTGATTCGTTAACCCCACAAGATGAGTAAACATATCCACAAATACCCCTAGCCGACTGTTGAGAAATCAAAGCTTTTCGATATTCAGCTTTACCTACTAACTCATTAGATGCAGAAAGATTAGCTATTATATTAGCCCCATTTATTACCTGAAAAGAACTAGGTGGCATAGGTCCCCAAAGATCTTCGCATATTTCAACTCCCACAATAACTTCAGGATTTTCTTTTGAACGAAAAAGAATATCGGTACCGATCGGTATCTTAACTCCCAAAAGTGTTATCTCTTTACCGATCAGATCTCTAGCCGAAGCAAACCATCTTTCTTCGTAGAATTCTTTATATCCTGGAATATATGTTTTCGGAATTATTCCTAGTATTTTTCCTTCTGAAACCATTACTGCCACGTTAAAAATCTTACCCTCAAACAATAGAGGTAAACCCACCAAAATGGTATTTTTTAATTTTCTGGAAGCTATTTGAATTTCATGTAGAGCTTCTTTGGCTGTATTGAGTACCAAGTGCTGATGAAAAAGATCGCCAAGCGTATATCCCGTAATACAGAGCTCCGGAAAGACTAGGAGTTGAATGTTTTTAGAGTCGGCTTCAGTAGCCAATCTTAAAATCTCCTTAGTATTATAGCCGATGTCGCCAACTTTCAATCTTGGAGATGTGGCGGCGACTCTTATGAAGTTAAATGTGTTGAAAGTCATGATTTGACAAGTTTATAGTGTTAATATTACACTAAGTGTAATGATACGTCAAGGAACAACCGTCGGTTTTGTTTACAGGCTGGGCAATAAGCCGGCTTTAGATTGGGCAAATAAAATAAGTCTTTGGTTGAACAAAACACACCCCGAGATAAAAGTAGTAGATAAACGAGCAAAAATTTTACTTGTTCTTGGTGGAGACGGAACCATTTTAGAAGCGGCAAGACAACATCAAAATCACGGCTCCACAATTTTAGGGTTAAACTTAGGACAAGTAGGTTTTTTAGCCTCAATAAGAGATGAGAAGAATTTTATTCCCGGTTTAGATAAATTTTTTAAAGGTAATTTCTCTGTTATCCAGCGGATGATGCTTAAAGGTGATGTCGTTAGGAACGGTAAGATTGTTTTTACCACTAATGCCCTAAATGAGGTGGCCGTCCAAAATCTTCTGGGAATTGTTGAATTAGGAATTTCAATTGATAGAGACTCCATGCAAACCATACGTGGAACAGGGGCCTTAGTATCTACAGCCACTGGCTCTACTGCCTATAACCTTTCCGCTCATGGACCAATAGTAATGCCCGATATAGAATGTTTTATCGTTACTGAATTAATGGATCACAACATCCCTTCCCCCAGTATTGTTGTAAAAAAAAATAAGAATATACATTTGAAAGTCGTTGGTTTCAGAGAAAGAGGTCTTTTATCTGTAAGTCGGACCGGAGAAAAAGCGGATGTCATGTTAATTGCCGATGGTTCAAACATATTCCCTTTGAAGGAAAAGGATGTTGTTACAATAAGCCGTTCGTCCAAACTTATTAAATTTATTGAATTAGAAAAAAATTATTTCTTCAAGAGTTTGCAGGAAAAGTTCTCGTTTAAATAGATAATTTTTGTTTTGTTATTTAATTTTGGTATAATTAACCAATGGATATTTACGAAGCCATTAAAAACTTTTCTAAACAGTTTGGGTATCAGCCAGAATTGATAAACGGCGGCGGATTAAATAAATTTGAAAGATTTATTTTTGTCGGCATGGGCGGATCGGCTCTAGGGCCGGACCTATTAAGAGTTTCCAATCCTGAACTAGATATTTGCGTTCACCGAGATTATGGTCTGCCAGATTTACCGGATAAAGTATTGCAAAATAGCTTAATAATTTTAAATTCTTATTCGGGAAACACGGAAGAGGTTTTAGATGCATTCAAATTAGCGTTAAGTAAAAATCTTTCTGTCACGGCGATTTCCATCGGCGGTAAATTACTTGAACTCGCACGCCAGAACACAATTCCCTATATAGAGATGCCCGACTGGGGTCTTGAGCCGAGATTGGCTTTGGGTCTTAATTTTAAAGCTTTGTTAAAAATTATAGACCAAAAGGAAGGATTGAACCAATGTTTAGAAGTTGAACTTCCAAACATTGAAACTGTGGGTAGAGAACTTGCGGAAAAATTAAAAGGATTTGTGCCTATTATTTACTCATCCAGAAAAAACGGCCCGCTTGCCTATGCCTGGAAAGTTAAAATCAACGAAACGGCAAAGAAGCCATCATTTTCAAACGTCTTTCCAGAGTTGAACCATAACGAGATGGCCGGTTTTCATCCAAGTGAAGTTTCCAAACTACCGTCATGCGACGACTGCTCGGTTTGCGCTCGGTTGCTTTCCCAGAATTTTCATTTTATTTTCCTGAAAGACCTCTCTGATAATCCGAGAACTTTAAAGAGAATGAGTGTTTTGGAAGAATTGTTTAAAAAACAAAAACTAAATGTGGAAACAATAGAACTGGCGGGGAATAACATTTTTGCTAAAATATTTTCTTCCTTGCAACTAGCTGATTGGGTTTCTTACTATATTGCTAAGGAATACGGCATTGACCCGACGGATATCTCGGCAATTGAAGAATTCAAGAAGCTACTATAGTTATCTTTGTCATAACAACTTCTCGCCCCCGTCGCCAACCTCTCTGCTATCACAACTCGCAATGCGAACAAAGAAGCTGACGGATAGGGGTTGGATGGAATAATAAGATAGGCTGTAGAACGGACTATTGAGAGGGACACACTAATTTGCATTGAGGGGGGATGTTTGTCGGTGCGGTATCGGAAAAATTTGGGGAGTCAACAGAATTTTTTGACGAGTCGTTATAGATGTTAAGAATTTTTTCTATAATATTGCCTACGGTTTTAATCGGGCCTTTTTCTTCTTTTTCTAGTTCAGATAAATTAGATATCAGATTTTTAGAGTTATTAAAATTTTCGACGGCCTTTTTTACGGCAGTTTTATCCTTCTCTGTTACGTTTTTAGTGCTTAATATTGTCGGGGCAGACTCTGCAAAAAACTTGTCCAGATATTGATAGTCTGAATTGAGGTTGTCTATTATTATCTCTCTTTCGGTTTTGGGAAAAATTGTTGCGCTCACGTTGTCTTTAATCTGCCCCAAAAAACCGATAACAATATTATCTCCGCCCACGGACGAGAATATTAAAGTTAAAATAAGAAATAAACCAATGATGTAAGCCATTAGAGACGGTAAATTCCTTGGGATTCTAGAAAATCACACTGATTGAGGTGAATTCCCGAAGTCACACTAGACTTTAAATCAAATTTCACGAAATTTCCCTGATCAAACTTGGGCCATGCCCCAACACCTTCCACAACAGGTGCCCCTTTGGCAAACGAGGTCCAGGCTTTTTGAAGGTTGGTTGCCATATCACGCTCTTGGGTTTGAAACTTTGGTTTCCAGACCGTTGAACCAAAAAGGAAGAATAGTTCAGATCCATGTTGAGCACCCAATGCCGCAGGGAAAAAGCTCGGCGCATGACTATAGAGGTACCCATAGGTGGGCATTCCAGTTTTAGTCGCATAGTTTTTCAAAAAGACCCGAGCTCCACAATAGAATTGAGTGTCCCAGCTATAATTGGCAAATGCTTCAGCAATACTCTGCCCATCGTTTCCGATGTTGGGTGGGAGATAGATATTGACAAGACCGTCCAGATCGGTCACTCCCATCTGTGCTCCTTCCTTACGAAGTTGTTCTTCGAATTGAGCACGAGTTTTTAAAATACCAATAGCCTTGCTCAAGGTTGCATACTCCTCAGTGGTCATGCCCATGACGAGTGGAACGCGTTGATAACTTCCCGCACCAATAATCCCATCAGCATAAGGAGTAACATCATTATTACCCTGATTAACTGTTGTCCAAGCCTTCGTTAACTCTTGAGATGTTTTTTTTCTAAGGCACTGTAAAACGGTCATTCCTGAAGGAGCAGGACTACAACCGATGGTTTGGCTCATTTTCAGGCCCATTTCTTCACCTGATTTTAGAGGAACTCCTCGCCTAGGAGAAGCAGACCCAACTATGGCAGTATTGGACTGGGCCACGGCACTAGTATAAAGGCCCGCTACTATGTCGGTTTTGAGTAATGAGACAATAGCATTTCCTCCAGCTGATTGCCCAAAAATTGTAATCTGATTGCGACTTCCCCCCAAAGACTCAGCATTGATATTAACCCACTTCAAGGCTTCAATGATATCATAGAGTCCATAGTTGCCTGAAATGTTTAATGTATTTTCTGCAGACAGATCGGGATGAGCGAGAAATCCCAAGGTTCCCAATCGGTAATTAAAAGTCACGACAATCGCATTATTAGCGAGATCGGGATTAGGTGCATACATAGAACTTGATCCTGATCCGGCAACATAACCTCCACCATAAATCCAGAAAAGAATAGGCAATGGACCTTTTTGTTTTGCTGGCCGCCACATATCTAAATATAGGCAATCTTCTGACTGAGGCCCAGTTACTCCAAAACCAGGCAGAGAATTCAGATAACCTTGTCCTTGTTGCATGCACGCTGACGAAGATTTTTGGGCTACCAAGGTTGTTGTCCAAGCAGTTTTTATTTTCGGTCTTTTCCAACGTAAATCACCAACAGGTGGTTCCGCATAAGGTATTCCCAGAAACATCTCTCTGTTAGTGGCTGAATCATATGTTCCCTGAACACAACCGGTTGTTGTTGAGATTGAATTTTTTAGACCAGCCGGACATTTAGAAATTCCTGTATTTTGTGGAAGTGACGTAGAAGTAGGCGTTGCCCCTGTTTTAGTAGAGGGTACGGGGGTTGGAGTAGTTCCTGAAGGAGAAATCTGGCATTCGGTTTGAATAGTCTTCACATTTGTATTCATGCTTTGAATCAATATACTTATCTCGTTCATTTTGTGCAGAATAGTTGCAACATCTCGTGCCTGGATTGCAGCATTCAAGGCCACAAGATTAGCATTAAGTGTGTTGAGCTGTGTCTCAAGCGTAGAAATCGTTGCAGTCTGCTGAGGACAAAGCGTCTTTAGTAAAGTGAGGGTTGTCCGAAGTGTAGCTTCAAGTTGTTTTGCTTTAGCAACAGCAGCATTTCCGATTTCTGTAAATGCCAGTTTAAAAGAATCGATTATGACAGTCTTGTTGGCTTTGAGGTATTGTCCGATCTGTTGGTTTAAAGTTTGAACTTCTGCCACTGTCTTAGCTTGAACAATCTGAGCTTTGTAAGAGATAAGCTGGTCTTCAACTCCTTGCAAAGAGGCAAGAACGGCTTGTTTCGTTGACGAGCTTAAGACAGGGTTGGCTTGAACGGTGGTTTCAGCTGCGTCAAGGTTTTTAATTGCCACATCGGCAAGAGCTGTAAGAACTTGTTTTTGCCAAGCCAAATTAGCTGCTGGACCGCCATCACTTGGAGGTGTATCTGCGGCAAATACAACCCCACCGTTGGCAGAAAGGATGATAAGGAGGCATATGAATATATTTAGAGTTGGTTTAAGACCGGTTCTTTTCATGTGTGATTAAGATATGAGAAATCTTTTACAAAGGATTATTGTTTGTATTCATCTGTTTGGCAGCATTGTTGTAAGTATTGTATTCATTCAAAAGGTTGTTGAAAGTACGGATTTGGGCGGCGGCGTTATTTAGAGATTGAGAAGAAGGAGGTGTGGCAGATATTGTGTTGTTAGAATTTGTTGTTCCTAATCCGGGAAGATTAAAAGTGTTTTTCACAAAATCAGGATTAATGGTATATAAAATTAAGTAAGAAGACAGAAGAAGAATCGCTCCAAATACAGCGTTAGTCATGTGAGTTTTTGCTTCTCCAATTTTAGAAGTATTTCCCGCTGCCGTTAGCCACAGAAATCCGGAGTAAAAAAACATTACGAACACGGAAATACCCAATATGTATAGTGACCAAATAAATATTTGTTGAACGAGTTGTCCCAAGTCTGTTGGTAATCCTTGAGTAGGAATAGAAGGAGTAACTGGAGCTGAAAAAGACGCACCCCCAACTTGGACGGTCAAACTTTGAGTTGAAGTCGTGGAACCTTTGGAATTGGTAACAGCAACTTTGTAGATTCCAGAGGTGATATTCGAGGGTACCATAAAAGTAGTTGTTGTAAGTTGACTATTTGCTGAACCTTCAACGTTTATAATTGTACCATTATTATCAGTAAGTTGAAGCTCGTTACTTAAATTTGCACCATTCACTTCTACGTTCTGACCAGGAACAGCAATGGTTGGATCTATGTTGATAATTGTTGGAAAATTAGTAGCGGGTACTCCTCCAGAACACATAACAGGTGTTGGCAAAGAACCCCCTAATGTTGTTTTAGGATACATATATGCGACATTAAACGTCCCGGGAGGATTATTGGGCCAATCTGCTACGCCCCAGTAAGGAGCATTTATTGATGGGTTATTTGGACATTCTTGGCGTAAAACATCAACAGCAAAAACCTCATAGCTACTCATGCTTCCAGCCACAGGAGCATTTCCTGTTCCATAATAATATGACACTCCTTCTTTCCACGGATCATTGGGATTGGCTCTTTTGGCTTCGTATGCCCACCTTGTTCCACCTTGACCTGCCCGTAAACGTCTGACCACTTCATCAATAAAATTATAGTTATCACAAGCTTCTAAAACCCAGTTAGGGTTCTCGCTTGCAACGGCATTAACTACTGAACTCATATCCGGTACCACAGAAGGATCGGGGGCAGCGTTAATACATGCAACCAGTGAAGAAGGATTCGAAGGAGGGTTGTTCCCACCTCCACCCCAAACTGTAGAATCAATAGCAGATTTAAACGAGTTAACAAATCCCAACTCATTACTTTTAGCTTCAAATTTTGACTGCAAAGAAACTCCATTAAGATAAAAACCGGCATCTGTATGAAATGTCCAAGCGGCAACTCCAACCTTCTTGGCATTTACAGCTGCAGATATAAGATTTTGAGTTGAATAACCAGGAACAGAACTAGTGTTATTGGGCTCGCCAATATAAGTAGGTTTTCCGGGTGTTAACGCGGCAGATATGTTGGAATTTAACTCTTGACCACTGGCAAAATGAGCGTTTACCATATCCATAGGATACCCGTTTGCTATCCCAACTGCTGTTGAACCGTTTGGATCAGAAGTAGAAACTGATAATACTGGACCTGTTCCTACTGCATTTTCAATTCTGTTTTTTAAATCTAAAACATCCGAACGTGGAAAATCTATAACTCCAACATAGTCGTGTTCGTTAGATAAGTCATAAAAGATATTAGTTTTACTACGTAAGGCCTGAGCTACAGCAACCACTCCTTCTTTAAATTCTGTTTTGCATAAAACACTAGTAGGTATGCCTGGATTGCTGCAATTTCCTTCAACCACTTCTCTGGCAAAAGAAATGTCAACAATCAGTCCCATTGAATTAGCCGCATCTATAATAGAAATCAACTTGTTTAGTTTGCTTTGGTCAAGACTACCATCACTAGTTATAAGCGGATCGGAGTCAGAAACTAAGGGACTTAATTCATTCCACCAATTAGGAAAGATTCTGATACCATCAAATCCTTTTGATTTCAAATAAGTTAGGTCAGCAGAAGGGTTTGGAGCATCCATACCGTCAAAGTAACCGGCCAACACTAAAAACTTTGCTTGACCGTCTATCGCAAATTTGTTTCCGCTGATTGTTAGTGTAGTTGCTTGAGCGGAAGCTGAAAAAAATAAAAATACCGATAGTGGTATAATTATTTTAAAAAATACAGAGTTTTTGTATTTGTACATCGTAGTTTAATTATATGCTAGATAAGTACTCTAGTCATGGTATAATTATCAACACAAGCAATGATAACAAAAACTAAGTTTTTATTACTATTTTCTATACTCTTTTTGTGTTTATTACCTATTTTTACATATGGTTCTGTTCAAGACGAAATAGACACCCGAAATAAACAGATAGAGGAAATTCAGAAACAAATTGACGAATACGAAAAACAAATAGAAGGTGCCCAGAGTCAATCCCAAACCCTTCAAAATCAAATAAACAACCTGAATGCCAAAATAAATCAGGTCCAGCTTGAGATTAAATCTTTAAGTATTTCTATCAATAAAACAAGCTTGGAAATAGACACCACAGAAACAAAAATTAGAGAAGCCGAAGATAAAATTAACAAACACAAAAACGCACTAGGGCAATATATCAAGATAATTAACGAAAACGATCAAAGATCCCTTACCGAGATATTGCTCAAAAATCAAAATCTTTCAGACTTTTTTAACGACTTAAACAGTATTCAAACAACTCAGGACAACTTAAAGACGGCCATAGACGACATAAAACAACTCAAGGGAGAGCTGGAAAAACATCAGTCAAATCTTGAGGAAAAACAAACAGAACTTGAACAGGCCAAACGTTTACAGGAAATAGAAAAACGCTCTATTGATTCTACTAAAGCGACGCAGGCCAAACTCTTGAAAGATACTAAGGGTCAGGAGTCAAAATACCAAGAGTTGGTAAAAAAATCTCAAAAAGATATTGAGGCAATAAAAAACCAAATAGGATACTTGATACAGAACGGTGTTTCGGCAGAAGAAGCGGTTAAATACGGTCAATTGGCGGCGATAGGAGCAGGTATCCGTCCGGCTTTTTTGCTTGCCGAGCTTGAACAGGAAAGTGCTTTAGGGGGTAACGTTGGAAAATGTTACATAGTAGACAGAATTAGTGGTGCTACGCGCAGGATTACAAACGGCCAAATCTACAACAAGGGGATACACCCCACAAGAGATCTTCCTTTGTTTTTAAAAATCACGGAAGAGTTGGGTCGAGACCCCTTCCAAACTCCAATCTCGTGTGGTTCCAGCTGGGGAGGAGCAATGGGTCCTGCTCAGTTTATATCATCTACATGGATAGGGTACAGGGAAGAAGTAACTCGTTTAACCGGTCATAATCCAGCAAATCCGTGGAGCATAGAAGATGCATTTGTTGCGGCCGCCTCCAAACTTGCCCGTGACGGAGCAGATAGTAAAACTCGCGCCGGTGAAATAGCGGCCTCAAAAAGATATTACTGTGGAAATGCCACAAGCACAAAATCGGGTTGCATTAACTATGCTAATTCCGTTCAGCGTCTGGCAAAAGAGATCGAGACTAATTTGTAATTGAAGATTCTCAACGATGTGCTATCTTATCCGTATGTAATTTAACAATTTTAAGATAGAATAAGGAGATGATAAGCATGAACTCAAAACTCAATTCAATCTTCGTTTTGTCGGTTTCTTTTTTGGGGCTGATTTTGTTTCGGAACAACCTCATAGCCCAAGATATTTTGCCAAGTCAACCCATTGAAATCCAAGGAGTTATTTTACCAGAACCTTCGAACGAGTGTCAGTTGATTGGTAAGATTGAAGAAGCTAAGCAACTGCTTGAAAATTCACCGCCGCTTCAGTTTAAAGAAGCGCCGCAAAAAGATAAGAAGGGTAAAATAATTAAGAAAAAAGGCCAACCCGTGATGGAGATAGTCAGAAAAGAGATTTCTTTAGCAGTATTGGATACAGAAAAATGCCAAGTATTCGAAAAAAGATATTGGCTAACTATTTCAGAGATAAACAAAGCAAGCGACCTAAGAAGAAAATATTTGCCCAATCCTAATAACCTACCAATCTTTCGATCGGACAATCCAAATGAAGAGTTCCAAGTAATCAATAACTGGTGGAATAGCTTTAACTCTGATTGGAGTATTGCCACAAACGGAGTTGTTGACAATCGTTATGCGGTCATTGCCGATAAATATTTGATGCTCAATGAGGATCTGGCTTATCCCGAAGATCGAAAGGGTCAGAAATACTCCAATGTTGTTTATGTGCCATATTCTTCTGCTCTAAAAGATGAGGCACTCATTACGGCCGGCGAAAAGTTTCTTAATGACCACGTTAGGGATGCTTTTGGAGAACTAATTGTGGCCGGAGTTAGGTCAAGAGCTTTTCCGGGCAGGTTTGTGACAGATACAATGACCCAAGTGTTTGTTAAAAATATTTTTCTTACCGAACAAACCGACCCTAAAATGATGATAATCTCAGCAGACGGAGGCAAAGAACTTGTTGAGAGGGTATTTATACGTCTTGGCGCCAATGGCGAAAAAGCATTTCGCTATACGGTTTCCAAAACAGGCGCTTCGGGTCTTGGGCAAATAATGCCCAAAACCTATGCCAGTATGTATAAAGGATATTCGTCCGCCCAGCTTATAAAAGATGTCGACATTGGAAGAGTTGATGTTAAAAACGGTATAAAAGCCACAGCGTTGGTCTTGGACGACCATCTTGCCGGAGTTAAAAACAGAGCTTATGCAAAAGGAAAAACAGCCAGGAAAATATTTGACGCCCTGTCTCCCGAAAAAGTAGAGGAGGTCAGAGGTATGGCCTACAATGGAGGCCCGACTAAATATAATACTTCCACTGGCGGATTAAATATAAAAAGTCGAGGGGCAAGTGAAACCGTTGGTTTTATTCAAAAATTTAGAATGATTCGAGATCTAAATCTTTTTAACTGATATATGGCTCAATAGAGCCGTATTATTTTTGTATAATCAATTACCCAACAACTTATAAATCGCTTGTATGAGCACTTTATAAGTTGTTATATAAGTTTGGAAATCTTTTTCCAAGATTTAATTCGCCGATGAGGCGAGTTTTTAAATACCTCAAGACTATCAAAAAGGAATCTGTTTTTTACACCAACCAACTCATTCAAAACGGTTTGTTGGTCATCAAAATAGTGAGTGATTCCCAATTCTTTAGATTTTTCATCCTTATCTTTTGGAGTTAAAACAAAAAATGTGTTTGTTTTATTAAAATATCTAGGCCAAAAGCCGTGATGTTTTAAAATTTTTACCGCTCTTATCGGTTTTTTCCTTCGCGATATCAAAAAATATTGCTGGTTTGTTCTAATTAACTTATCCAGCGCCTCTTTAGCTCCAGGCATGGGGGAGCATAAGTATCTGAATTTGGGATTATCATTCAAGTTAATCTGAAATTTAGAGTAAACAGGGGATGGTATCAGCCCCTTTATGATGTCCGAAGGAGTTTCTTTTATTTTTATGTTTATTCCCAGTTTCTTTGCCAAAAAAATTTTGTTTTTCGTATGGTCAAGAACTACTCCATCCATGTCAAACCCGACGATTTTGTTATTCACTTGTGATTTCATCGTTATTTTATATACTAAACAAAGATTTGTTTTTTGACAACGAGATTTTTGTAGCGATGGAAGGTAAAATTGACTCAATAAACACATAGCCGTCCAAAGACAGCTTTTTTAATTTGCCCCTCACCTTTTTAAAAACACTTAACCTTACAGCGACAAGATCGCAATTTTTAGAAAGGTGAGGGGTTGAAAAAACCTAGATTTTCTATATAATATTCGATATGAAATTAGCTTACGTCGCCATGTCCGGAGGTGTAGACTCGTCGGTTGCTGCTGCCTTGTTAAAGAAGCAAGGCTTTAACGTAGTTGGAGTTTTTATGAAACCCTGGAGCCCAAACTTATCAACAACGACACTGGATGTCGTTATGAGGTCAGTTGTGGATAACTGTATGTGGAAAGAAGATCGAGAAGATGCCATGAGAGTAGCTTCTGTTTTGGGAATACGATTTAAAACTTGGGATTTTTCCAAAGAATATAAAAAATCTGTTACCGACTATATGATTAAAGAATATAGAACAGGAAGAACGCCAAATCCTGACGTCATGTGCAATAAAGAAATTAAATTCGGTTTATTTTTTAACAGGGCCATGAAAGAAGGGGCGGACTACATTGCAACAGGACATTATGTGAGATTAAAACATGGTCGGGGGCCTGCCCCTCATCGTCTTTTTGTTGCAAAAGATAAGAACAAAGACCAGTCGTATTTTTTGTGGACTCTGAAACAAAAACAATTAGAAAAATGCCTGTTTCCGATAGGGGATTATATAAAGCCGGAAGTCAGAAAACTGGCTAAAAAATTTGGACTTTCAAACCATGACAAAAAAGACAGTCAGGGAATTTGTTTTGTCGGACCTCTAGATGTTAAGGATTTTTTACAGACAAAAATTAAAACAAAGACAGGAAATATTGTCCACCTAGATGGCAGGATTTTAGGGAAACATGACGGGGTTTATTACTACACAATCGGCCAAAGGCATGGTTTAAATATGGGTATCGGTGGAGGACCGTATTATGTTGTTTCAAAAAATGTCAAAAAAAATATTATTTATGTCGGGGAAGAAAAAGATTTGCTCACCAAAAAAACTCGGATTTCAGAAATAAGCTGGGTTGGTAAAAAATTAAAATTACCGGCACAACTAGATGTTCGTTTACGTTATCGGGCCGGACTAAAAAGAGCTGTCCTAAAAAAGAATGGCGAACTTGAATTAAAAACCCCGGAAAGAGCCATAACCTCCGGCCAGTCAGCAGTATTCTACAAAAAAGGCGAACTCCTCGGCGGCGGGATAATTGTTTAGCTCTTTGTTCTTACAATCAACCCTCGCCAACCATCCTCTCACTACGCTCACTCACCCAGCGTGTTCGCTCACTGCTATTGCTCATAAGCTCGTCTGTCTACTGACAGACACCATACCCGCTTATTTCGCAAAAGCCGCTCGAGAATGGCTTGGCTCGGGCTTTAGAACATTATTGACCCAAAACTAGATATGAAAATTCTTCTCCAAATCTTTCTTTAAGTCTCGCCTCTAGTGTCTTTTTACCGCTTCTGGGGTTAATTCCGGTAATTAAATGTCCCGCACCGCATAGTACAATCCATTCTTCACCCTCATGATATGTCCTAATGATATTTTCAAACACATCTTCATCACGAGATTCTCCCCTAAGAAACCAGTATCCTGTGTCTGATTTTTTATTATATTCGTCGGTTTGGGTTTTACTAGAATCAATACAAACAATAGGGATCTTTCTCTCGGAAGCAAAATTTAATAAATACATATCCACTCCCTTGATATCGTTACCTTCTTTCACACATCTTTCCCAAAATCCCTGAAGCTTTTCATCTGTCTTTTTGTTTTGAAGGTGGGAGTTTATTGAATCTTGATAATTTATGGGGTGTTCTAAAAAAATCCCAGATAAATTACCCCTGCTTTCTAAAATTTCTTTGATTTGATCTAAGTTGGCTCCGTGGGGAGCTTCCCCCAATGCAAATATTTTTATCATATAAAAAAGTATATCAAAAATTCTAATGTCTACATAGAATAACAACGAACATAGTCCCATTGTCTCTCGACAATCTTTTGAATCCGGATTGCATGGATTGTCAACGACTGGAGCGAAGCGTAAATCTTGACAAAATCCGGACCGAGAATGAAGTGAGCATTCCTCGCGGGGGAATGCGAACGGTTGGCGGGAGGCAATGGGGCGGAGTGAGTGTTGTTAGAATGTGGCTACCTTAAAAGTTTAAGCAAACTATCCCCAGTCATTTCGAGTGGTTTTTCTATGCCCATAAGCTCAAGAATGGTTGGCGCAACATCAGCTAATAGTCCCGAGGGCTTGTCCATTGATAACTTTATATCTTTTTCCGTTCTGGGCCGTTCAAACTCTTTTCCAACCAAATAAAATGGCACTGGATTGTCGTTGTGTTTGGTCTCGCTTTCTCCTGATGATTGGTATGTCAAAGATTCTGCATTACCATGGTCAGCCGTTACTATCATAACACCGTCTCTCTCTAATACCGCTAATTTTATTTTCCCTAAAACTTCATCTACGGCTTGAATTCCTTTTATCACAACCTCAAGGTTCCCTAAGTGAGATAAGATGTCCCCGTTAGCAAGGTTGATCACGAAGAAGTCATAATTGTCCAATTCTGATAAAATTATTTCGGTTATTTCGTTGACTCTCATTTCGGGATTTTCCGTCGGGTTTTTTACGGACTCGGACAAAAAGTCTGTTTCACCGCCAAAAGACGTGTTCTTGAAACAGTTGAAAAAATAAGTTACATGGGCATATTTTTCGGTTTCAGCGATATGATACTGTTTTTTACCGTTTTTACTTAATACTTCGGCAAGGCCGTTCTTTATTTCTGGAATAGGAAAAGCAACGTGAAGATTGGGATTTTCAATATATTGGGTTAGGGAGGCAATATAAAGATTGGTTAATTCTTTTTTACCAAACGTATTGAATTCTTTATCTATAAAAACTTCGGTTATCTGCCTCATACTGTCTTCTCTAAAATTAAAAAATACCAAAGAATCATTTTCTTTGATGACTCCGGTATCGTCAACTATTGTGGGAGGGATTTTGGAATCGTTATAGCCGTTAAAATAATACTCGTTAATTTTCTTATACATATCCGAGGTTTTTTCTCCGACCCCGGCTGTTAAAAGTTCATATGTTGTTTTAGTTAAATCCCAATTTTTACCCCTATCCATGGCGAAGTCCCTGCCTATGATTGTGGTGATATTTCCGATGCCTGATTGAGCTAGATATGCCTCAACATTTTTAATAAGCGCCGGTGCTTCTTTGAGACCAGAATCCTTTCCGTCGGTAAAGAGGTGAATTTTCAAGTTTATAATATTATTTCTTTTGGCTAAATCAATTAGGGCAAAGAGGTGGGCAAGATGTGAATGGACGGAACCAGAAGTAAGAAGTCCGACTAAGTGAAGTGTTGAATTATTACCCCGAACATGTCCAATGGCTTTAGTCAGAATTTGGTTTGAAAAAAAACTTTCGTTATCAATGGCTTTATTTATTCTTGATAAATATTGAAAAATTACCCTTCCCGCACCCATTGTAAGATGTCCAGCCTCACTATTTCCTGACTCCCCCCAAGTCACGCCAGCAGCTTTTCCTGAGGCCTGTAGAAGTAAAGATGGATAGTTTTGTTGGATAAAATCAATATTGGGCGTCTTCGCGTTCAAAATAGCGTTGCCAAGCTTTTGCTTTGAATATCCCCATCCGTCCAAAATTGTTAGAACCACGGGTTGCATAAAATTATTATACCATAAGCTGACACAACCTCTATGCATGCTGCGGAGCGCACTTTTCTGAAATACTACCCCGACGACAACGTGTCGGGGCCCCGACCGAAGCGTCGGGGCTGATTTTAAAAAATGGTTCTACCTCCGCCGGTTGCTTGGGTTGATAAATGACTATGTGGCAATAGAAAGTCAAATTATTCTGAAATAAGCTAGGATTAGTTTACTTAGTTTACTAGGACGGTCCTAGTGGATGAGCAAATTAATGACATCCTCCACGCACTAAAGTGCGGGGTTTCCTGGGTATTAAAAACCCGAAAAAAATCGGGTCAAGAGTTACTTGTTTTTTGAAACAAGCAATCTTACTGTCTGGTGCAATCCATTCCAAGGAGGAACACAAAAACTAGCTAGACCGATACCGGCAAATCTCCACACTTTTTCTTTGCCATTCCAAATACCAGCGTTTTTAGGTGAAAGAATTTCTTTGGGTTGACCGTTGGCAATAAAGGTCAGCGTCATTGTAAATCCCGCATCAAGTTCAAAGGAAAAATCCTGAATAATGTCGGTGAAGGGAGAATAAATAAATTCTCATTCTGAAAAATTTAACTTTAACTTACTATCACCGAGATTTTCAAAAGTATAGGTATAGACATAAAAACCTTGATATGTCTCTTTGCTTAAGTCTTGCTGGTAGAATTTATTCCAATACCCAAAGAACTGTTTTAGAAATTCAGGAGTTGGGTTGTATGGTTCAACTTCTGTTTTAGTGTTCAGTTTATAATCCCCTCCCAAACTTCTTGACTCCAATGGAGGAAACTGATCATCTTGACCATAAGTAGCCACAGGAAGAGGGGCAATAAAAATAATTAAATAGATAAACACCATTTTCCTCATTATTTTCCTTTTGAACGAACTATTTTCAATCTGGGCAATATTAACAACGTGGAAAAATTTGTCAATTTAATCTACCCCTACACTTAATCTACCCCTACACTGGACATAGGGGTAATAACCCAAAAAAAGTTTGAGCTTCTGTTGCCAGTTGTCACTTGTTACCAAAGCAATCGGCGGAGGTAGAACCATTTTTTAAAATCAGCCCCGACGCTTCGGTCGGGGCCCCGACACGTTGTCGTCGGGGTAGTATTTCAGAAAAGTGCGCTCCGCAGCATGCATAGAGGTTGCGTGAACTGTTAAAATAAGATGCCAGGCGGAACGACGTTGCATAAAACCAAAACATCTGCTATGCTTTCTGTGTTAGTTATTAATTTTAATCTTTAGTTCAGTAGCAGAGAGGTTTCACAAAAGCGAACATGCACTACTACTCAACTTTCAAACAATATGATTTCAGGATTAAATCCGCTAATAGCGGCAGTTTCGGCGTTACTTCCAGGTCTGGTCATTGGTTATCTCGTTAGACATTTAATTGCCAGTAGAAAAGTTACCCTTGCTGAATCAAGGGCAGAAGCCGTTCTCGCAGACTCCAAATCAAAATCTCAAGACATTATTCTTGAAGCCAAGAACAATGCTTTTAAGATTCTTGAAGAGGCAAAAAAGGAAGAAAAAGAAAGAAACTCTCAATTCTCAAGGATAGAGAATCTTTTAACTCGTAAAGAAAACGAACTTGAACAGAAAGGAAAAGAAATTTTTTCTGAAAAAGAAGTCCTTAAGCATAAGGCGGTTGAATTGACGTCTCTTAAAAGTGAGCTTGAACAATCAAGAGAAAAACAGTTAAAAGAATTGGAAAGAATATCTGGCCTGGACAGAGAAAAAGCAAAAATTGAACTCGTCACCAAAACCGAAGAGGAATACAAAGACGATTTGTATAAAAGAATGAGAAAGCTTGAAAATGAAAATAGGGATGAGCTTGAAAAAAAGGCAAGGGAAATAGTCACAACGGCTATTCAAAGATATGCATCTTCCCAAATCTCTGATGCAATGACAACGGTTGTAAGTTTACCTTCAGACGAGGTTAAGGGCAAAATTATCGGAAAAGAGGGAAGAAATATAAAAACGATTGAGAGGTTGACCGGAGTTGATATAATTATTGACGATACCCCCGAAGCTCTTGTTGTGTCCGGATTTGACCCGGTAAGACGTCAAATAGCCAAACTAGCAATTGACAAATTGATAGCCGATGGAAGAATACATCCGGCCAAAATAGAAGAGATGGTGGAAAAAGCAAAGAGTGAAATAAATGAAAAAATTAAAGAGGCCGGAGAAGCAGCCCTGTTTGAAACAGGAGTAGGTCCGGTAGATCCGAAGCTGACTTATTTACTGGGAAGATTAGCGTTCAGAACAAGTTTTGGACAAAATGTTTTACTTCATTCTGTTGAAATGACCCATATTGCGGGAATGCTCGCTGCTGAACTGGGGGCAGACGTATCCGTAGCAAAAAAAGGTGCCCTGTTTCACGATATTGGTAAGGCTGTAGATCACGAAGTTCAAGGAACTCACGTTGAAATAGGTAGAAAACTACTTTCAAAGTTCGGAGTAGATCCAAGAGCCATTCTTGCAATGGAAGCCCACCATGATGAATACCCTTACGCCATCTTAGAGGCCAGAATAGTCACAGCGGCCGATGCAATCTCGGGAGCAAGACCGGGAGCCAGAAAAGATACCGTTGAAATTTACTTAAAGCGACTTGAGGATTTGGAAAGAATTTCTAATTCGTTTGACGGTGTTGAGAAATCTTATGCTATTCAAGCCGGTAGGGAGTTGAGAATATTTGTTACCCCGACTAAAATTGACGACTTGAGCGCCCTAAAGATGGCAAAAGATGTAGCCAAGAAAATAGAAGAAGAAATGAAATACCCGGGAGAAATCAGGGTAAATGTCATCAGAGAAACAAGGGCGATAGAATACGCAAGATAATTTTTAATAGCTGACACAACCTCTATGCATGCTACGGAGCGCACTTTTCTGAAATACTACCCCGACGACAACGTGTCGGGGCCCCGACCGAAGCGTCGGGGCTGATTTTAAAAAATGGTTCTACCTCCGCCGGTTACTTTGGTTGATAAATGACTATGTGGCAATAGAAAGTCAAATTCATCTGAAATAAAAAAGAGAATTTACAAGTCTGACTTGTAAAGAATAAAGCCCCGCGTGTTGCGGGGCTTGCCGGCAGGGGATGCCGGGCTACTTCTTCTTGTTCTTCTCTTTGGCGGGCGGCGGACAGTGGCAATCAGCACAGGTTTGTGTTTTCCCGCAAATCTCACAAGGGCCGTGAGATTTGAACATGTGGAAATCGTAGTGCTGATCATCTTTCATGCATCCCTTACAAATGAACATGCCAGTCTCCTTTCCGAAAACCGAGCGTAGCTTAATCATACCATATCAATATCGCATCTGTCAAGTATAATAATAATATGGGTTTTCAACATGTACCTTGCATTTTCTTCATAAAACCTTGATAATTGAAAAGTAATTACAAAATCTCAACGGTCGATTGGGGTTTATGAGTTTTATATAAATAATTAGAACAATAAAAACATGCCAGTAAAAAAATCAGAATTAGCATCCCGTTTAGCTGACAAAATGGGAGTCACAAAGAAACAAGGAGTAGAATGGTTGGACGCCTTTGTTGATGAGGTCACCAAGGTCATGAGATCAGGCGACAAGGTCAACATAACAGGATTTGGTATCTTCAAAGTTTCCGATAGAAAAGCTCGAGAAGGCCGAAATCCAAGAACGGGTGAAACTATTCAAATCGCCGCTTCCAAGAAGCCAAGATTTACCCCTGGTAAACTTTTGAAAGAAGCCATCAAGCAATAAAAATATCCCGAATCCAGGATATTTAAAACCAACCCCTCACCTTTTACGAGAAGGTGAGGGGTTTGAGGTTTTGACAAACATATTTTTTAGGGGTATAGATAAATCAAACACATTCGTTCCTTTAAAAGAGGTCGCATGGGTAAAGTTGGTATAGTAGCTCCTGGTCATTTTAAGCGTTTGGCTGCCGAAGTTGGCTTTTTACACGCCTATCACGAAGCCTGCCAAAAAGGATTTCCTGTTCCGGATTATATGACTGGAGTATCAGCAGGAGGTATCGCTATCGCCTGTGCCGCTCAATGGACCGAGCATGATTTCAAGAGAACAGAAGAACTATTATTAAATCTCAAAAGAAAACACTTTTACAGTGTTAATCCCAGATTGGAAGTCCTCGGGGGGCTGGCCGCTATTGCCGCTTTTGGTTCTGTTTTGCCAATAGATAAGGACACTGTCACAAATAAATGGTTAAGATATGGAGTTAAAGCTTCAATTGCCCTCTCTATTCTCGGCACAGATGAAAAGTTTGTAAAAGGATTTCTGCACAGTAGTTCCATATTCTCTAACGTAAACCTTTATAAACTTCTTGAGAGAGAATTGAGGATAGATAAGATTTTCAGGTCTCCTATCAACATGGAGATAGCTTCTGCGGACGTAAATAATAAGAAATTTTCTGTGATCAGTAATTTCCGTCCAGAAGATCAAAAACCAGAAATTCTACTGAACGGTATCGTGGATTCTACCCGTCTTCCGGTATTTTTTCCTTTTAGAAAAGATGTCCAGGGAAACTATCTTGCAGACGGCGCGGCCTTAAGTAACATACCAGTACATTTAGCGCTGGACCACGGCTGTGACGTAATTATTGTCCTGAAGTTCCGTTGTGCCGGTGAAGGTTCAGTTGACGAAAAATACGATAAGTGGATTCCCGGACTTCAACGTTTTATAGATATGCTCGTTGATGAGAGAGCCAGAGTAATGATGCGGGATTATGAATTTGTTAACAATGATCTAGAACAAGAAAACAAGATAAAGCGGATCATTGAAATTTTAGAAAGAGGCCCTGGTCACACTCCAGAGGAAACAGAAGCAATCACCCTGCTTAAAGACGTGAAGTTGTCCGCTTCGGGCAAGAAAAGGATTAAGCTTATAATTGTTAACTCTGAAGAAATTCCAGAATTTCATTTTAGTAATTTCAGCAAAGAGACCACACTCAAGTCAATGAATATTGGCTACAGGGCATTTGCGGGAGTTAAAAACCAGATAATGCAAGCTCTGAGGTAGTAAACATGCCACTAGTCGAGTGAAAACTCGACTTTTTTATTTTAAAGTGGTCTAATATGGGCAAGTTCTTTTAAAAAGGCGAATGTGTGGAAAAAATAAGTTTTAAGACCGATCTCGTAATTATCGGCGACGGCATTGCCTCTTTAGCTTTGGCTCTTCTTGCCACTCAACGTGGAATAAGAACGGTTATTTTGGGAAAAAAATTCAAGGGCACTACATATAGTGCCACCGGATGGATAGCTGCTCGTCCCGACTACCTGCTAGCCGATGAAGAACTTGTCAAAAGAACGGCTTTTGAATGTTCAAGGTGGGCCAAAATGTTCTCCCCGCAAATACTGGAAGGAAAACTCAACCTGATACCTATCGGGCCCGAAACACCACACAGCATTAGGTCGTTTAACGCTTTATTCACCCGCTATGATGAGTTGGCCAAAGCCCGTTCCGAAAACTTTGAAAAACATTTTTTCATAAACCCTACGGTTCTTGAAAAAATGGAGCCAAATCTGCGAAGAAAAAATATTAAAGGCGCCATCGCTGTCCGAGAGTGGACCGTAAATCCGGCAACACTGATGCAAAGACTTGAACAAGAAATCTCAATCCGTCCCGACTTGGTTAAAAAGTTTGAAATTGAAGATTTTCAAGAATTCAAAATTGGAAGCGACCATCTTGTTAAAGAGATTACGGTCACAGACAATACAGGAAAACTCGTAAAAATTTCTAACGATAGGGGACCCATGCTGGTTGTAAACGCCACAGGTCCTTGGATAAAAGATGTTTGTGCCCGTTTAGGTATAGCCATTAACTACCAACTACGAGTTGGGGTCCAAATGGAAATTCCAGGATATTTTTTCCAAAACAACATCATAACATTCGGAGATGACGGTAAATATATTGCTTGCCTACAAAAAAGGGGTGTCCTGCAAGTTGGGCCTACTAACTCTAACTTTACGGATCATCCTGACAATTTCATCCCGCCTGATAAAGATATAGATTACCTTATTGAAACTCTCAAAAACCTTCTGGAAGATAAAAAGGTTCCCTCATACAGTTTTTTAAAACACGGATTTCGCGTAAAACCCACAACGATAGATACAAATAGACCAGTTATCTGGAATCACGGCAAGGACGGTATCCATAATCTCTACTCTCTTCATCCCGGAAAAATGGCTCTGGCACTTCTAGCTGGAGATGAGATGCTAGACAGAGCAATATCGGACGGTTGGTTGATTAAAAATAAGGCTTCAGTCGGATCGCCAATCCACTTAGACGGCAATCGTAGAGTTTTTAATGAAGCAAAACTGTTTTTATTGAAAATAAAGTCTTTATTGAAATTTGGTCTTTTTTATCTTAAATTTTTATGTAAATCAAAAACCCCCTTACCTTAGGGGTTATTTTATTTTGTGATCTTTCAAAAATTGTTTAATATCTTTGGAAGAAATAACATAAACGAAATTTTTTGAAAATGTTACAGCTAAGGTCATTCCCACGACTTCACCTTGGCTATTCATAACTTTACCACCGGAAAATCCTGGTTCAGCACTATCTATTAATCTGAACAGCTTTTTAGTATCTGCCTTATTTACCGGCATGTTGGATATCGACGCGGTTATCTCTGCAAGAAAAGTAAAATTGATCAAATCTGTATAAACTGGAATTGGCTGGTTATTTTTATCTGGGTAATCAGTCACGACTGGAGCAAATCCGCTTATATAAATCTTTTTTCCGTCAACTTTTGCATCCACAAATTTAGACGTTTTCAACAAAATTCCATACGGATTAGGATTAATAACGTCTCCAATGATTCTGGCTTTTTCCATTGTTGCAACATCAGTTCTCAAAGCCATCATGTCCTTGAAGGTCCCTCTTTCTCCAACAGCGACCAAAGAAAGTGGAAAGTTTATCCATACTGAATCTGTAACTATTGTGCCCATAAAAACACGGTCATACATGGGACTATCTTCACTCAAAAGATGACGGACGGTAATAATTATACCAGGACTCTCTGATATAAATCCTGTTCCCATAGAAGACATGACAGTTTTTGAGGTTCCCTTTTCAAAATAAATGACCGATATTAGAATTTTATTTCTCTGAGATTCATAAACTCTGTCAGGTAAAGATTCTTTGGCAATAATAACGGTTCCAAAAGGATACATCTCTTCGGTTCTATTTCGTAAATCTTGAGCAAAAACAGGAGTAGAAACTATTTGTAAAATAACAATAACAAACAAAAACAGAGGCACATAAACTCTACTTCGCCACATTTGCCCTTTCCTTTCTGAAGGATTTCAGATACTAATCTATTTTGGAACTGAATCAATGATAGAATATTGAACAAAAAGGTCAACCATGATAAAATTCATGCCAGATAATGCGGGCATCGTATATCGGTAATACATCAGTTTTCCAAACTGATAAGGCGGGTTCGACTCCCGCTACCCGCTCCAAGATTAGACTTTTGGAATTTTTTGATGCCATTTTCCTGGAGTATATTTACAACAAAAAACCCGCTATTGCGGGTTGCCTAAATAGGCGTCTATATTGTTTTCGATTTCTTCCGGAAATTCAGGCACTGGGCCGGCAAGATTGTTTTTATAGATATTCAGCATAATCTCTCTGAAAACCGGAAGGGCTGTTCTTCCGCCGGTTTCTTTTGAGCCAAGCCCCCGGCCGGGGCCAGTGCCAAAAATGCCATTCTCATCGTATCCAACAGATGGCTCATCAAAACCTATCCAAACGCCAACAGTAATCCCTTCTAATCCATAAGTCCATCCAAAAAATGAAGTATCCTTAGAATCGTTTGTAGTTCCTGTTTTACCAGCCACTGGAATAGGGAAGTCCTTGCTATCCAAAGAGTGAGCGGTTCCCCCGGGAATTCTTACTGTTCCGCGCAGACCTTCTTGTATTTGTTCAAGGACCGACGGATCTATATTCAGAAACTTTTTAGAGTCGTTTCTTTCAAATATTACTTTCCCTTTTTTGTCTATTAATTTTTCCATCAAATACGGTTCTGCGTAAATTCCGGAAGCCATGGCTCGATAAGCGTTGGCGAGCTCAAGCAAATTAACCTCCGAAGCACCTAATGATGTAGTTATATAAGGTTCAAGTTTGGTTTTTATTCCGACAAGACGTGTAGTTTGGATAACATCATCTATTCCTATTATTCTTGCGAGCCGTACGGTTGGGACATTTCTTGATTCAGCGAGAGCTTTCCTTAAGGGAATGAATCCTCTGAACTTGCCGTCATAATTTTTGATCCACTTGGGAGGCCTTTTTACCCATTTGTTACCAATTTTTACATAACCCATTGGTACTGAAAAAGGAGCATCCCGAATCTCTGACTCCAGCGTCCAGCCATCTTTAAATGCTGTTAAATAAACAAATGGCTTGAATGCCGAGCCGGGTTGACGCAGAGAGTGCCTAACCCGGTTAAAATCAGTATAGGTTATCTTTCGGGAATTAAAAATTTGCCTTCCGCCGACTTCGGCCAAAATTGCTCCATCGCTATTCCTTAAAACAACCGCCGAACCCTGGATTTTACCTTCGGCTTCCGGATATCTTTCCTCATATAATTTCAAGCCGTTTTCCATGGCCTGGTTTGCGATTTTTTGAATTTCCAGATTTACCGTTGTGTATACTTGAATTTCACCGTCAAAAATTTTATCGGTCTCAAAGTTTTGTTTTTTAACTTCTTCTAAGACATCACCTACGACAGAGGGCGCGTCGGTCTGAATGTTAATGTTTTTTGAGCTTGGCAGAGGAAGTTCTGTCTCCTTCAATCTGTCGGCGGTTTCCTTTGTAAGATATTTGTTTACGACCATTAATTCCAGAACGCTGTTCCGCCTATTTAACTGCCTCTGATAACTCAAAATGATTGTCTTTAGAGGTTTTCTTGTTGAAGGAGCGTAAAGAAGCGGGTTTTTCATTATTCCGGCTAACAATGCTGCTTCCTCATATCCAAGTTCTCCGACATCCTTGTTAAAATAAAACAAAGATGCTGCTTTAATCCCGTATACACCTTTGAAATAAGCATAGCTTAAGAGGCAGGCCAGTATGTGTTCTTTGGCGTTCTGTTTGGACCCGAAATATTCCGGCTTTTTCAATTCCTCGTTGAGCCAAGTCGCCAGACGCCATTCTTCAAATTTTCTCCAGAATTTATTTACCGGGTTAGAACCTTCGTGGCGCACGGCCTCCTGAAGAAAAGACGATCTTATTAATTGCTGGTCAAGGGTGGATGCGCCTTGCTGGGCCTGAATGACGGGTTTTTTCTGATGATAAATATTTTCGCCCACATGAACCAGATTTCTGACGCCTGCCCGTAAGAAAAATGCCGTCCAATCAACTCCATCATGTTCGTAAAAATTCTTATCTTCGGCTGATAACATAGCCCGGCGAACAACTTCCGGTATTTCCTCCGGCTTTGATATCCAGCGAAATTCTTTGGCAAGATTGATTATCGTCTTGCCGTTCTCGTCATAGATCGTGCCTACGGTTGGCGGGTCAAAATTGACTATTACTTTAATGTCGGGAAGATTACCACGGTCGTAAAAAACATAATGGTAAACATAACCGACAAATGAAAAGATAGAAAGGAAGGAAAGTGTTAGCAACAAAGCAAACATTGTCCTAATGGGTTTCTTTTTGGCATAGCGCCACAAACGCCTCATATGACTCCTTATTTTTAAGTAACTGATATATGGATTTACTAACACAATCAAGATTGGTTGTAAATAAATAGATTCTTTACCAAAGCCATTTTTTGTAGTAAAATTGCATAATATTAGAGTTACCCCTCGTAGCTTAATGGATAAAGCAGGACTCTTCTAAGGTCTTGATGGGGGTTCGATTCCCTCCGAGGGGACAAGTATAATATCGGGCTGTAGTGTAACGGTAGCACGAGACGTTTGGGACGTTTTAGTCCGAGTTCAAATCTCGGCAGCCCGACATCGAAAACAAAATAGAGCCTATTGGTGGCTCTATTTTGTTTTCGCATATGAGGGCAAGAGGCAGCGACCGAACGCGAGTGAGGAAGTACTAAAGCACAGTAGTGCGTAGTGCCCGACAAATAAACCCAAAACCCGCCGAAAAGGCGGGTTTTGGTTAAATAACTTTTATCTAGAATCCGGGGTGTTCTTTTTCGTCCTCGGCGATTATATCACCAGCTTTTTCAATCGCTTCTTCCGCTTCTGCAGGAGTTGTGTCATCCACATCATCTGCATAATCTGATGTACTCACGGTTGAATCCTCTGGCTCTTCTTTTTCCAAATCATCAATATTGATGATTTCAACTGGCGCATCGTCACTCAACACATCATCACTTGTTTTTGTATTAATCATTTTTTGAGTATAGCATTTTTTAATACATTTCCAAATTATCCTTCCATGCGTCGACCAGACTTATGGTCCTATCATTATCTGTATGACTCAATATCTTGAGTTTTTTAATGTCATTAATCCAGATATCGCCATTCCAGTATTCAATGTTTTTAAAAGCTGTTTTATAGAGGGCCTTCTCGCCATAGACGGTTCCAATGTAAACATACTTTTTATTATTTTCTTTCGCTATTCTGGCGCTATTCAACATGAGCCACATGCCAAGAGATTGATGTACATATTCAAGATCATAAAAAGAAAACCAGAAATGAGTTGCCGTACTGTCTGATACCTCGAATACATAGGCTACTGGTTTAGAGTTTTTGTAATAAACGATGATATGAGTTACTAGGCCTGATTGTAGAATTGTCAAAATTCGCTCTCTCGGCATTACTAACGGCCCGTGACGTTTGGCAAAATATTCGGCACAGAAAGAAATAAATTCCCCATTTTTAATATCAAAATCTTTAATGAGAAATGATTGGCACAAAAACTCTCCGTCAAATTTTTTGGCAATTCTTCTGTTTTCGCTTGTCAATGAAAACAAGTTAAGGGGAACACGGGCACTTCTGGCCATATAGAATACATCCTTGACCCCAGGATTTCCTGAATAGGGTAAAAACCCAAGGTGATAAATATCAGAAACCTTGTCACCTTTTTCTTTGAGGCAATAATTAGCATATCCAAAGGAATAGCTTTTATAATTATGACTAAATTCGCTTGAAAATTTCTTCATGTTTTTGAAAATTCTTTCTCTATCCAATTAATAGCCATGTCTATAAAACCACCAAACCCACCGGAAGAAAGAATTAGAATCACTGAATTATTTTTAACATATTTTTTTAGCATTGTAAGTCCGTCTTCGGGTGTTTCAAATCCGTTTACGTCAACTCCTGCTTTCTTTACCCTATCAATAATTTCCGCGAGTTTTAATTGAACGGAATCTTTTTTGTTTTGTCCGGATGGTTTATAAATTAACACATTTTCCACACACTTAAAGACGGTATCGTACCAGTTAATTGCGTCGCGGTTTTGCCAACTGAATGTGTATGGTTCAAAAACAACGGTTAGCAATTGATTGGGAAAGTGAAGCTTAATTGCCTCAATTGCCGAACGGGCCTTAGTATATGAAGAACCAAAGCCTTCATATACCGGAATCACGGTCCTCTCGGACTTTTTATTAAGGCGCCTATCAAGAGCTCTGAAAGTTTCCATGGCCCTCTTAAATTCATCAGGGCTGACTAGTTTTAGAGACAGGAGTAATGCTCCCGTGCCAAGAATATTTTCTATATTATGCATACCAAGTAAAGAAGTTTTGACCGAAGTGACTACTTTTTTCTGGTACGTAACATCAAACGAGGTTTGCTCCCCTAAAACAAGGTTCTTAATTTGCCAGTCAGCGCTTTCTTTAATGCCATACCAAACCACGTTTAGACCGACTTCGTTGAGTGTTTCGTAAAGACCCTCTCCATCTCTACATGCAACAATTGTTCCCTGTGACGGGATAATGGAAACGAGTTTTTTAAATGGAGTGCGATAATCTTCCGGAGTTTTATAAATATCTAAATGATCGTGGGCAAGTGATGTCAAAAGCAGATGGGTTGGATGATAATATAAAAATTTTGATTTTGTATCCCAGTTTGAAGAAGGATATTCATCGCCTTCAATAACAAAAATTTTACCATCACCTTTTTCTGAGCTTTCTAATGGTGTTTTAGGTACGGCTCCGATAAAATATCCCGGATTTTTACCGGCACATTGAAGTGTCCAGGCCACAAGAGCTGTGCAAGTTGATTTTCCGTAACTTCCGGCAACGACAACGTTTTTATGTTCTTTGGTTAATTCTCCCAGGACTTCAGGAAATGATTTTATTGGAACACCAGATTCAAAAGCTTTTCGAACTTCTGCATTTTTATCAGGAGTTAGTCTTGCATGTTTACCGATTATAATTAAGTCTGCGTCGGTCGGTATATTTTCTTCTTGATACCCGTTAAATACTGGGATATTACATTTTGTAAGATAAGTAGAGACTGGGGGATAAAAACCATCATCAGAACCGCTAACCTCCCAACCAAAATCGCGTAGTAGTTTAGCCGTCGCACTCATGCCGGCACCGCAAATACCTATGAAATGAGCTTTTTGGGTCATTAGTAAAACTATATCTAAAAATAATTCTGTTTTCTATCTACCATCATCAACAAAAATCTCATAATAAGACAATATCGACACACTACTCATAATCGTCCAGAAAAAGAACTCTTCAAAAGGAAACTCTAGGCCAAAGATATTAATTTTTCCAATATATTGTCCCGGGAAATTCCACTGTCCGAGATATACGGCAACTAACTCATAGGAAAGATAAAGAAGAAAAAAGTAAGGAACAACTTTGATGAATTTAGAATAAAACGACGGTCTACGGATTATAAGCAACATGAGTGGTATGGTAGCCGTAATGCCCAGTACAAGGTAAGCGTATCTGAAAAGGAGTATGTTAGGAGCAACTATGTATAAAAACAACATCGCCCCAATGAAGGCTAACGCGGCGTAAAGACCCCATCTGTAGTTATGAGAAATCTTATCCGATCGTTCATGATCTAGAAAATGCTCATAAAAAGTAATGATGGAGAAAGTCCACAACAAAAACCAAATAATATGATCTAGGGCAATTACACCCAAGATTCTATTTGGGAAAAATAACTGGTTTAAGGGCTCATCCCATGCCATATTAATCAAGGCCATAAAATCAAAGCCGAATCCAAATAAAAAACCGAATAAAAATGTACCCGCACAAACACGGTGAATATTTTTAGGGCGCCGAATTTGTAAATATGCGGAAGGAAAACCAAAAAACAGAAGCGCTGAAGTTAAGGGCTTCACATCAAAATAAAGACTGGTAATAATACCGGCGACTAATAATAAAAACAAAGCAAGAAGGTCAATCTTGTTGGAGGGATTCATCATGGTATTATACTAATTTTTATTCATCCTTGCTACGGTTATAAACAAAAATCAACTGATAAGTCAGGTTATAAAATAGAGATTCTCATTTGGGGGGCTAGAGGGAGTCGAACCCTCGCCCGCAGTTCCACAAACTGCTGTGCTAACCGTTACACCATAACCCCCATTAACTATTTGGTAATTATATCAATTTTCACCAAAAAATCCAGCTCATTAAATACCTAAAAAGGTGCTACAATAAAATGAATGAAGAACATCAGGAAAAAAATTATCGTTGCCCTCGATACTGATAATTTAAAAACAGCGAGATTGCTTGTCAAAAATCTATTACCCTATGCGAAGTATTTTAAAATTGGTCTAGAATTGACAACTGCCGTCGGAGCTCCTCAAGCGGTGCAGATGGTCCACAAACTGGGAGGCAAGGTTTTTTATGACGGAAAATTTAATGACATATCAAACACTGTAGGTAAGGCAACCAAAGCCATTTCTAATCTCGGAGTAAGCATGTTTGATATACACGCCTCCTCGGGACCCGAATCTGTCAGATCTGCTGTTCAAAACAAGGGCAAAAGCAAAGTTTTGGGAGTAACGATTCTTACATCTCTGGACGAAAAAGGGGATAATGTCCTGAAATTAGCTGAAATGTTAAAAAAGGAAAGGGTGGATGGGATTATTTGTTCTCCTTGGGAAGCAAAATTAATCAGAAAGTACAAAAAATTTAACCAGCTTTTAATTGTTACTCCTGGTATCAGACCCAAGTGGGCTCCAGCAGGAGATCAAAAAAGATTTATGACCCCCCGCGATGCAATTAAAGTTGGCGCCGATTATCTTGTTATCGGCAGACCAATAACAAAGCCTCCAATTTCCATTGGAACTCCTCTTGAGGCAATAAAACTAATCCATAAAGAACTAACATAAAAATCCTGCCATCACAGGACTTGATTTTTTACAAAATTTGTAATAAAATATCGAAAGCACTTTACACCCGTAGCGAAAGAGTGTCCATGAAAAGAATTCTAAAGTGGCTTTACGACAGATTTATTATCTACAAAAACAGTCGGAACAGAAGAGAAGAGGAGACACAAAAAAAATATGCCGAATTCAAAAAGTTGAAAAAGCTTCAGGAAAAGAAGCAAGAACTGGACCGTCTTAAATCCCTCGGGAGCGAATAGCTCCCTTTTTTTATTTCAAAAAACAAGCTATCATCTAAAATATGACCCACTCGGAGATACGAGAGAAATTTCTAAAATTTTTTGAATCACGGGGACACAAAATAGTGCCTTCTTCATCTTTGCTTCCAACTGACCCATCAGTTCTTTTCACAACCGCCGGAATGCAACAGTTCAAAGACTATTACACCGGCAAATCCGACGCCATAAAAGATTTTGGCTCTCCCAACACCGTCTCCATTCAAAAATCCATGAGGACGTCTGACATTGACGAGGTGGGAGATGAATCCCATCTGACATTTTTTGAAATGTTAGGCAATTTTTCTTTCGGAGGTTACTGGAAAAAAGAAGCCATTCAATACGGATATGATTTTATAACCAAAGAAATGGGACTAAAAATTGATTACGTTTCGGTATTTGAAGGATTACCGTCGGCGGGAGTACCGGCAGACAAAGAATCCGAAAAAATATGGAAATCTCTTGATTCAAATATCCTAGTAAAAAAGGCAGACATAAATGACAACTTCTGGGGTCCTACTGGGAGCGAGGGCCCATGTGGCCCAACAACAGAAATATATGTTAATGGAGTTGAAATATGGAACATTGTTTTTAACGAATTTTTCTATCCTGGTTCTCGGGAGGAGTTGCTTTCAGGAAAAAGTGATAAGAAATTAGAAAAACTCAAAACTTCCGGCATAGATACCGGTATGGGACTGGAACGTCTAGCAATGGTTGCTCAAAACAAGAAAAATATTTTTGAGACGGATTTGTTTGAACCAATTATTAAGAAGGCGCGAGAGTTAATTCAAGGTATCAGCACTAAATCTGAAAGAGTAGTTGCGGATCACTTAAGAGCATCTATGTTCCTTATTGCTGATGGAGTAGTGCCTTCAAACAAAGAACAAGGATACGTTTTAAGAAGATTGATTCGAAGAGCGATAACCCACGCCAATATCCTTGATATGAATTTTGATTCTAAAGACTTAAAATCTGTCACCACCCCCATAATTGAAACTTATAAAAATTATCCTGAACTAAAAAACGAAAAGGTGCTTGAGATATTATCTTTAGAAACTAGAAAATTTCGCAAAACACTAGAGAACGGATTAAAAGAACTCGGTAAAATAGAGATGGTAGACTCTCAATTGGCTTTTAGGTTATATGAAAGTTTCGGCCTGCCGTTTGAAGTTATAAAAGATGTTGCAGGAGAAAAAGCAAAATCATTAACCAGAGAAGCCTTTGACGAAGAGTTTAAAAAACATCAGGAAAAATCCCGTGCCGGAGCAGAGAAAAAATTTGGCGGACATGGATTGCTTATGGACACGGGCGAATTAAAAGCGGGAAATGAAGAAGAGTTGAAAAAAGCGACACGACTTCATACGGCAACACACTTGCTCCATGCGTCTTTGAGAAAAGTTTTAGGTACAGAAGTCCATCAGGCTGGTTCGGATATTACGGCCGAAAGATTGAGGTTTGACTTTACTTTTCCGCGCAAAGTGACCCCTGAAGAAATTAAAAAGGTTGAAGACTTGGTGAACGAAGCCGTAGAAAAAGATTACAAAGTCACCAAAGAAGAGATGCCCTACGAAGACGCTATCAAATCCGGCGCTATGACATTCTTTAAATTAAAATATCCGCTAACGGTAAATGTTTATTCAGTAGGGGATTTCTCCAAAGAGCTCTGCGGTGGTCCTCACGTTTCCCATTCCTCTGAAATAGGCAAATTTAAAATAACCAAAGAAGAAGCCGTATCAGCAGGAGTCCGAAGAATTAGAGCAGTTATAAAATAAACTGCTCCGCCCTATAGCCCATCTCCAAATTACTGTATTTTTTATGAATAATTTCTGGAAAAAATTGAATAAGCCATTTTTTATTTTGGCCCCAATGGCTGATATTACCGATTCTGCTTTCAGGCAGATAATTTCAATATGCTCCCCACCAGATGTTTTTTATACTGAATTCGTTTCGGCTGATGGGTTGTGTCATGTAATGGAAGTAACCCCCGCCGACGCTAAAGCTATGGCGGGCAAAGCAAAATTAATGCCCCATTTGGCATTCAAAGAAAATGAACGGCCTATCATAGCACAGTTTTTTGGAGCCAACCCTGAAAATTTTTATAAATGTGCTCGACTTGCCGTGGAGCTTGGTTTTGACGGTATAGATATTAATATGGGTTGTCCGGCAGGAAAAATAGTTAAACACGATAGTGGCGCAGGACTTATTCGCAATCCTGAACTTGCCAAAGAAATAATCCGTGAGACCAAAAGGGGGGCTGGTGGTTTGCCTGTTTCCATAAAAACACGTATCGGATATAACAAAATTGTTACGGAAGAATGGATTTCGCATCTGGTTGAAGCTGAACCGGACGCAATAATTATTCATGGTAGGACAATGAAAGAAATGTCCAAAGTTCCCGCTCACTGGGATGAAATAGGCAAAGCGGCCGTTCTGTGTAGAAAAGCAGGGGTACTTATTATCGGCAACGGGGACATAAAGACTCATGCCGAAGGTTTAGAAAAAGCTGAGAAGTATGGACTTGACGGGGTTATGGTTGGCAGGGGAGTGTTTTCTAATCCATGGTTTTTTAATCCATTAGTTGATCCCGCAACCAAAACGCCTGAACAAAAAATTATGTTGCTCAAAAAACACATTGAATTGTTTACTGAACTTTGGGGTAACAACAAACATTTCGACGTCATGAAAAAATTCTTCAAAGTTTATATTTCCGGCTGGGAAGGTGCTAAAGAGTTGCGCATTGAATTAATGAGGTCTAAAAACAAAGAAGATGTCGCCAAACTGTTGATTTCTTGGTAGTTTGTTGTGATATAATGTAGTTAGATGCCTTCTACCAAAATAATCAATGTCCTTAAAGACGACAAATTTGAGGAGATTTTGGATTTATTTAAAAATACTCAAGCAAAAGAGGTTATATTTGTCTTGCCCAAAACATCCAAAGCTTTTAAAAATGAGGGGCACTTTGTAATTCTTGAAAACGAAGCTAATAAATCAAACAAAAGGGTCTCTCTACTCTGTTCAAATCCGGACACAAACAAGCTAGCAAACAAATACAACTTTGACGTCCTTTTGGCCAAAGACAACGGGAGTAAGCCGTTGATTACCACCGTAAATCAATTTGACCCTGATGACGACCCAGCTGACACAGAAAAGGCCGAAGAAGAAGTCGCTGATGATGAAAAAATTGAGGAAGCAACCCTTGAGCAAAGCGAAAGGAGCAGTAACCCTCGAGCAAGGCGAGAGGAGCAATCATCGCATGATGGTCGTCGTATGATGGAAGAAGAAACAGAATATGAACCAATAGAACCGGAAGACAAATCATCTTCTCCGGTAATACATAGAAACCTTGACGATGACGAAGATGGTTACAAAGTTGTAACAATTTCTAAAATAAATAGAGGCCTTGAAGATATTCTTAAACAGAATGGAAAACCTTTGAAAATTGCCTCCCAAAAAGAACGGCTGGTAAATCTGGGGGTTAAGAAAAATTCAAAGTATGAACCGGAAGAAGTTGATATTAGAAAGGTATGGGGAAGCCAGAGCGAAGGGTTGACAACCGGAAACATTTGGGAGGGTATCAATAAAAGAACCCAAAAAACGTTCAAAAATTTCCCAAAAAAATCCTTGGTTGGTCTTGGAGTGATTTCTATTGTTATGTTTGGTACGATAATTTATATATCTGCAGGAAATGCTGAGATAAATATAACCCCAAAAAAAGAACCGCTTGACGTTAAACTAAAAGTTTCCTCTTCGGACAAATTTTCTTCTGTAGATGTAAAATTAAATAAAATTCCCGGTCAGTTATTTAATATAGAAAAAACTGTCATCCAAACTTTTGCAACAACAGGCGAAAAAGAAGTCGCACAAAAAGCTAGAGGTAAGATTACTGTATTTAATGAATATGGAACCACACCACAACCACTTATTGCCACCACCAGATTTCAAACCCCAGAAGGTCTTATCTTCAGAACACTAAAAGGTATAACTATCCCAGGAACTAAAGTAGAAAACGGTAAAATTATCCCAGGTAGTATGAGCGTCGAAGTCATAGCTGACAAACCTGGACAGTCCTACAACATTTCAGCAAGTAAATTCAACATACCGGCTTTTGATGAACGAGGTGATGTCGGAAGATATGAAAAAATATACGGAAAATCAAATGAGGCCATGAAAGGCGGAGTCATCGGTAAGGCAAAAATAGTAACAGAATCAGACTTTAATGCGGCCAAACAAACCTTATCGGATCAATTAAAAAAAGACGTTGAAGATTCTCTCAAAAACCAAACATCCGGATTGAAAGTAATAAATGCTTCTGCTCTTAAACTAAAAGAACCAGAATCAACGGCCAAAATTGATGAGGCCGCTGATAATTTTACAATGACAATAAGTGGTTCTATAAAAACTGTAGGGTTCAAAGAAGATGATCTGAGAGATCTTGTCAAACAATTTATAGATAAAACTCAAAATCTCATTGTTATTCCGGAAAAACTTACTATCAGTTATGACAATATGATAGTTGATGAAGTTGGTAACACCCTGACATTCACGGTAAATATTGGGGGTACCGGTTATTCCAAAATAGATAGCGACAAGATAAAAACAGATTTATCAGGTAAGAACGAGAAAGAAATCAAGGACTACTTTAAAGAAACCGTGGCTACCAGTGTGGAATCAGCAAGAGTAATTTTGTCACCATTCTGGGTAAAAAGAGTTCCTCAAGATAGGGAAAAAATAAAACTTCAAATAAACTATTAGTTGACATTTAAAAGTGTTTTTGATAAAATATAATAGCTTTAAAGTATCATGTTTTGGGCGGGTCCCATGATTTCTAAGTGGTGGACCTTCCGCTCATAGTAGTACAAAACCACTTATTTTTAGACAGAGAGTTTTGCTGGCTAAAGCACAGCACACTCCGAGACGGACAAATTCACCTTGAACGACCAAAAAGAAAAAGTTAACGGAGTAGTAATAGAGTCCTTACCAGGCACAACTTTTACGGTTGAGTTGGAAGATGGCCGGAAGGTGTTAGCATATCTCGCCGGAAAAATGAGATTGAATTACATAAAAGTAATGCCCGGAGACAAGGTAGCCATTGAACTAAGTCCCGACGGAGCAAGGGGGAGGATAACATTCAGGTATTAACGCCCCGTTGCCGAGATTGACTCTCTGTTGAAAAACAGAGACTTGTCCCAAAATAGGACAAATTCAACAAAAGGCAACGTCGGCACTGGAACGATGAAAGTACGAGCATCAGTTAAAAAAATTTGTGTAAATTGCAAACTAGTAAGACGAAAGGAGCGTCTTTATTGCATATGCAAAAATCCTAAACACAAACAAAGACAAGGATAAAAACATGCCTAGAATACTTGGAATAAATATTCCCGACACTAAAAAGATTGTACACTCACTAACCTATCTATATGGGATAGGAGAGAATTCAAGTGAGGTTATTTTGAGATCTGCAAATATAGATTCCAACAAATTAGCCAAGGATCTCACAACGGAAGAACTAAACAAGATTCAAAAAATTCTGGAGAAAAGTTACAAAGTTGAAGGAGACTTGAGAAAAGAAATTGGTCAAAACATAAAAAGATTGAAAGAAATAGGAAGCTGGAGAGGATTGAGACATTCCAGAAAACTGCCCATTCACGGACGTTCCAAAACAAATTCCCGAACACTGAGAGGTAACGTAAGAAAGACCATGGGTTCAGGAAGGAAGTCGTCTTCAGACAAGACCTAATCTATAAACAAATTACAATAGCATGGGACAGAAAAAAATAGTAACAAAAACAGATTCAGATATAAAACCGATGGAAGCGGTTGTTAGCACTTCCAAAAAATCAACCAAAAAACAGGTTCTCAATGGAATCGCCCATATTAACATTTCCTACAACAATACAATCATTGACATTAGTGACCTTAAAGGTGACATTATTGCATGGTCTACCTCCGGTTTGTTGGGATTTAAAGGAGCAAGAAAATCAACCCCTTACGCCGCCAACTTGGTGGCAAAGGATGTCGTTGAAAAAGCGAAAAAATATAACTTAATGAATATCAAAGTTGTGGTTAAGGGTGTTGGTCCGGGACGTGAATCAGCCATCAGAGGATTGGCCGGAACAGGTTTAAATCTTACATCCATTCAGGATACAACCCCTATTGCCCACAACGGAGTCCGCCGATCAAAACCACGCAGAGTTTAAACGTTTAAATATTTAAATATAACAAGATGGCACGATATACAGGACCAAGAGAAAAAATAGAGAGAAGGTTAGGCGAAAAGCTTTACCTAAAAGGCGAGAGGTCATACTCCCAGAAATCTGGCATGACCAGAAAACCTTATCCGCCTGGAATGCACGGACAGAAAGGTTCCCGAAAGGCTTCCGAATTCGCTCAACAGTTAAAGTCCAAACAGAAGGTAAGAAATGTTTACAGACTACTGGAAAAACAATTTAAAAATTACATAAAAGAAGCGATGGGATCCAAGAAAGAACCGTATGAATTTATTATGAAAGAGCTTGAAAATAGATTAGACAATGTCGTTTTCAGAATGGGATTTGGCCAATCAAGAGACCAGGCAAGACAGCTCGTAAATCATGGGCACATTCTTGTAAATGGCAGAAGGGTTACCATATCTTCATACAAAGTTAAAATAGGCGACGATCTGAAAATAAGAGAAGGAAGTTTGAAAAGCCCATTTTTCATGAATCTTATGCCCATATGGCTTAAGAAGTATGATGCCCCCGCTTGGATTGCATTAGACAAAGAAAAGATGACAGCAAAGATTAAGGGCGCACCCACGCTTCAGGAAAGTGGAGTAAACGTAGGGGATCTGCAGGCAATAATTGAGTATTATTCAAGATGATTAATATGTGACATGTGCTGATTATTAAGACACATTTCATAAAAATAAATGATACAAATACCGGAACAAGTGAAGGTGTTGTCAAAAGAAGGTTCAAAGACAACATTTGAGATTTCGCCGTTAATGCCAGGATACGGCGCAACCATAGCAAACCCATTAAGAAGAGTGTTGTTGTCGTCTTTAGAGGGAACCGCCATTACTTCGGTTAAGATAAAAGGGGTAGACCATGAATTCTCAAGTATCCCCGGTGTTTTGGAAGATATTATTGAGGTTATTTTAAACATAAAGAAAATCCGATTTAAATTACACGGAGACGGTCCGGTTAAATTAACATTGGAAGTAAAAGGAGAAAGAGCTGTAACAGCCGCAGATATTAAATTGAGTTCAGATGTTGAATTAATAAACGAGGACCAGCACATTGCCACCATTACCGACAAGAAAATTGGATTGAGCATGGAACTGGAGGTAGAAAAAGGTATCGGCTATGTGCCCGTTGAACAAAGACAGAAGGAAAAACTTGCTATCGGAGTTGTCGCTGTTGACGCCATCTTCTCGCCGGTTAAACTCGTTAACTTCAAAATAGAAAATGTCCGCGTGGGTCAAAGAATTGACTTTAATAAGATTGTAATGGAGGTAGAGACCGACGGCTCGGTTGAGCCGGAGGAAGCTTTGAAAAAAGCATCTGAAATTCTTGTTGACCATTTCAAATTAGTTTCAGAGGTTAAAACAGAAGAAAAAGAAGCAAAGCCCAAGAAGAAGACGGTCACAAAAAAGAAAGCGAAATAAACTTATTAATTTTCAGACATGAGACGAGGTAAACAGAGAAAGTTTGGAAGAGTATCGGGCCAGAGAGTTGTGTTATACAGAGCATTATCAACCGCCCTGATTGAACATGGTAAAATTAAAACAACTCAAGCAAAAGCCAAATCACTGTCAAGCCACATAGAAAAACTGGTTACTTTAGCCAAAAAACAAACTCTCGCTTCAAGAAAATTACTTTTGACTCATGTCGGAGAAAAGGCGGTAAAAAAATTAATGAGTGATGTCTCACCACAATTTGAATCCAGAAAAGGTGGTTACACAAGAATAACAAAACTTGGCCAGAGAAGATCAGATAGCGCACCGATGGTTATAATTGAGTTCACTAAATAACACAACAATGAACAAGGTTGAAATAGACGCAACAAATGAAACATTAGGAAGACTATCGTCCAAGATTGCCCTTCTTTTGCGCGGTAAAAATCTCGCGTCCTTTCAGCTTGAAGTTTTGCCTCAAGTTGAGGTTACAGTAAAAAACTCCGACAAAGTAAGATTTACCGGTTCAAAACTAAACAAAAAAATATACTACAGTTATTCCGGATATCACGGCGGTATTAGAGCCAAAAAGTTATCTGAACTCTGGGAAACTAAACCGACTAATGTTATAAAAGAATGTGTTTACAGGATGCTTCCGAAAAATAAAACAAGAGACAAAATAATTAAGAATTTAAAGTTCGCTAAATAATATATACCATGGCAACAGCAAAAAAAACTACCACCAAAAAAGCTTCCGCTAAGGCTACAGCGGACAAGCCAACCAAGAAGGCTGTAAAGAAAACAGCCCCCAAACCTAAAGTCTTAGAGACTGAGAAAGTTTTAGCTGAACCTGTTGCCGAAAACGGAAATGGCAAAGAAAAATACTTCCAAGCCATCGGGCGAAGAAAAGAATCTGTTGCCCGAGTCCGTCTTTATACAAAAAAATCTACCGACACCGTTGAAGAAGAAAAAGCGCTCATTACAGTAAACGGTAAAAATTACATAAATTACTTCTCAGACGTTAATTTGAGAAACATAGTTGAGTCGCCGTTAAGAAAACTTAAGTCGTTAAATCGTTTTAAAGCAACTGTCGTAGTTCATGGCGGAGGAATAAGCGGTCAAGCCGGTGCCATCAAACACGGCATATCCAGAGCATTGATAGAATTTGATTTAAATTTCCGAAAAAAACTCAAAAAGTCCGGCTTCCTGACCCGCGATTCAAGAATCAAAGAGCGACGCAAGTACGGTCACAAAAAAGCAAGAAAAATGGGACGATTCTCCAAACGTTAATTTCAAAAATCCCGCTATAGCGGGATTTTTGTTTTGTTCACACAACCTCTATGCATGCTGCGGGGTGCACTTTTTAAAATTCTGCCCCGACGACAATGTGTCGGGGCCCCGACTGAAACGTCGGGGCTAATTTTAAAAAAGCACACCCCCTCCGCCGGTTGTTCGGGCGGTTGTATGTCTATATTGACTAGTAGATTAAATTATTGTAAGGTATAGCCAGAGTTTTTAAAAAAGGATCGGAATGAAGGAATTACCAGGAAAAGTTCTTTTTTATGAAGGGCCGTGGTATTTCTTTTCCAACTTTTCGTCTTTCATGGTTCTGTGGCATAAACAATATTGGATGACTAGTGAGCATGCATATCAAGCCGCAAAATTCGTTGAACCAACCATTACAGAGGAGATTCGACTTGCATGTTCTGCTCATGACGCTAAAAAACTAGCTCGACGTAACGATGCTTTCAAGGTTGCCAACTGGCAAGAGATAAAACTTCTCATTATGGAAGAAATCCTTCGTGCAAAACTAGAACAGCATCCATATATCCAGAAGAAGCTTACTGAAACTGGAAACGCAGAAATAGTTGAAGACTCACCTACAGATAACTTCTGGGGTAGAGGATGTGACGGAAAAGGACAAAACAATCTGGGTAAAATTTGGATGAAATTGAGGACAGAATTGGTAGGTGGAAAATGAGAGTTGAAAGTCTGGGCAAACGTGCTCTTTTTCTGATTCCATCCATTAAAGTTTACAACAGAAAGTACTCAAAGAGTGGACAGAGTGTCGCCAAGGCAGTTCACAATTTTCTAAAAGACACCTTTGGCGGATATACCTGTGCTTCCGGAAATATTTTTGGTTATTTCACGTCAGAGTCAACAGAATATGATGAATTACGAGAATTCCGAGTTGCATTCAAAGAAGATGAAGCGAGGACAAAAGTCCCAAAACTTCAAGAATTCTTGGCTACTATTTGTGAGGATATCAGCGAAGAATGTATCTATCTGGAGTGTGGTGAAGACGCCATGCTCGTTTATCCCAATTAACCCGGCCATTTGGCCGGTTTTTTAATTTGTCTAAGAGCAAATTTAGTGGTATAAGTACCCTAAATTCTTTAACATCTGAGTGGTGAAAAGATGGTTTTCCTGCTCTTAAGCGTGATGGCATCTGTTGCGATTTGGAGTTTTTTATTCAGCTTTAAGCTAGCGATAGCACTTATTATCGCCCTCTTTATTCATGAGTACGGACATTTTTATTGGATGGGCAGAGAAGGAATAAAAGACAAGGATATGTTCTTTATGCCTCCTTTCGGAGCAGTAGCCAGAGCCAAAGAACCATGGACCAGCTACGGAGCCGAACTGAGAATAGCTTTGGCTGGACCCATTGCTGGACTCCTGTCAGTTCTATTATTTTTGGGTTTTTGGATGATATATCCAAATGACATATTTCTTGCTTCGGCCATGCTTGCCTGTATGATAAATTTCTTTAATTTAGTACTCCCGATACCCATACTTGATGGGGGGAGAGTAATTAAGTCTCTCCTGTATTCAATCAACCGGACGCTTGGAGACATGTTTTATCTAATGGGTTTTTTTATTCTTGGTGTGACCTTTATCTTCGGATACTTATCTTTCATTTTTGTCATATTGATAGGTTACTTTCTTTATCAGGAATGGGACTGTGTCAGATACGACCGGAAAAGGCTAGAACAGTTGAATAGTGTCAAACTTGCAATGAATAAAACCAACCTGTTCGATAGTTTCTTGAAAAAGTTTAACAACGACCTCTCTCAATTAGATACCGTTGTAAACATGAAGAGAATGACAAGAATGGAGATAGTGTTGGGCTTTCTGGTTTTTATGACTGTAATTTTTATCTACTCATTTGGTCTGTACTGGATAGGTGACTACATAGACCCACTCCAACTACAAAAACACTTTCAATAACAAACGGGGTGGTTATTGATTCCAATTTTAAACGGCTCACATGTGTGAGCCGTTGATTTTTGTGTGGAAAAATGAGATGATTCTAATTAACATGTCAATAAAAATCACATATTTTGTTCACGGGACAACTACTGACAATGAAAAACATTTATCTTCCGGGTGGGCTGACGTTGAGTTATCAGAATTAGGAAGAAAACAGTCCATAGAACTTAAAGACTTAACAAAAAATAAAAGTTTTGATGTAGTGTTTTGTTCTGACTTAAAAAGAGCGTTTGAGTCTGCAATGATAACTTGGGACGGAGTTGTGCCGATTATACCTGACCAGAGACTGCGAGAATGTAACTATGGTAACTACAACTCAAAACCATCATCCGTGGTTGAGCCAATGCAGGAAAATATGATTTGGGACAAATTTCCCAACGGTGAAAGCTACGAGGATGTAAAAAACAGAGTTGCTGATTTTCTAAAATTTTTAAAAGAGAACTACGCCGGCAAATCGGTTGCAATTGTGGCTCACAAAGCACCCCAGTTTGCATTAGAAATTTTATTAAAGGGCAAGACGTGGGAACAAGTGTTTGCTGAAGACTGGAGAAAAACTCACGCCTGGCAACCCGGCTGGGAATATATCTTGGAGTAACAAAGTCAATAACTCCAGCGAACGAATCATGGACTTGATAAAAACCATGAAGATGATACTCTAGTTCAAGATTGTTCCTTGAGAGGTAATAGGAATGAAAGCAATATTGATTCTGCATCATAACTCACTATGCATTGCACGTTTGTTTAACGGCTATTGCATAGTGTGCGGATATCATCCAGACACACAAAATACTGCTCTCTGTTGTTATTGCCCGACTTGCGTCTTTAAACTGAAAAATATGAAGTGCCCCATATGTGAAGAAACTTTCGAAAACCCGGCAAACTAGCCGGTTTTATTTTTTATAAAAAATCCGCACAACGTGCGGTTTTAATCTAATTTGGTTTCTGGTTTTTGTCCATCGGCATTATCTTTACACCATTTACCAAAACACTCTGGGTTGCTGATAGTATCAGCTCTCCCACGCCTCCCACCAAAAGACAAAGACGAAGGTTAAGAATGATAGTTCTAATCTTAACCATGGTTCCGGTTCCGGTGAGAGTGGTGCCCATGACACTTCCGGCACGTGAAACATCAGATATATGGCTACCATTACTACTGACCATCACCGTACCTCTTTCGGGGTCCAAAACTTTCATTGTGTAGAGAGTGTTGAATGTCTGAAGAGAAACAACATCGCCACTTCTCAAATTCCTCATGTCTAAGCTTTCCTCTTTTTCTGACTGATCCATTAAGACCAGGAGGCGAGGGTCAATATGCTGACGACCCGAATGTAATTCATTGCTCACTGAATGTCCTTTTGATATTTTAAGAAACCTTGAATATCCTAATATAACCCTTGGTAAAAGTCAAGTAAGCGTAATGGTTCTAAATTTCTATAATATTTAACCCGCCCCGTTTGTCTATTTCTACGACTTTGTATCCGTTAGAGTCAACAACAATATGATCGCTATCGCGAAACCAAGATGCATTTTTTATTTTAATAGAAAATCTTGTTATAAGATCCTTGTCTCCGGCTTTATGAAACGGCTGATAGTCCGTATCTGAAAGCCACATAATCCAAAGTTCGCTTTCGTTCCACCATGCAAGTTTTTTATTGTCCGGAGAGACGACAAATCCGGATACAAGATAGGCAAGTCGTTCGGTTTCACCATTTTCCATGTTTTTAAAAAGCACACCATTTTTAACATAAAAAGGATCAGTAGAAAAAGGTGTGGAAATGGGACTCTTGGGTAGTGCTGATGATGATGGCTTAGGTTTAGTCGATGAAATTACTGTGGGAGTGGGTGTTTTCTTTAAAATAGGATAAAAAAGATCTTTTATTTCCGTCTTGATATTTTCTTTAGCTTCTCCAGACTCTGGCAGAAGCATTATCCTAGAGTAGTCATCTACCAATCCTTCTTCTACAACTACTTTTTTCTTCCATAAACTAAAATTGTCCCTTTGCAGGCTAACCATATACTGACCCGGTAAAAGCCTGCTTATTGTGTATGAGTTACCAAAAAAAGAAGTTGAACTTAAAAATTTACCGTCTAGATAAACCTCTGCATTTTCATTTGCTTGAATAAATATTGATCCTGTTCTAAAAAATTTCGCTTCAGAAAAACTGTATTTATATCCTTGAGCATATAGAATTACCATGTAACTCAATAAAACAAAAACAACAACTGCCGAATAGAATAGCCACCGTTTTGTTGTTTTTGTCATGTGTTGGGAATTAAAATCCAGTGAATTTGATTTTATCATTAAATTAGCGTAATTTCAATAACATGAATAATCAATTTGTTATTAGTGGCGGTAAAAAATTAAAGGGAAAGATAGAGGTCAGAGGGGCAAAAAATGCTGCCCTTAAAATTTTTTGCGCTTCTATCTTGACGCCGAAAACCGTTAAAATAAAAAACGTTCCCGAAGTAGAAGACATCGTCAGGATATCCGAGTTGTTGAAGGACTTGGGCGTTGAAGTGCTTCATCCTAAACATGGTGAATACTGGGTAACGGCAGGAAAAATAAAAACCTCAGCCATAAATCCGGAAATTGCAAAAAAACTCCGGGCTTCAATCGTTCTCACGGCTCCGCTTCTTGCCCGCACAGGAAATGTTAAATTTCCTCATCCTGGCGGATGTGTAATAGGCGAGAGACCAATAAATGTGTTCCTAGACGGCTATAAAGCATTGGGTGCAAAAATAAATTATCACAACAAGTTTTATACTATCAAAGGAAAACTAACCGGCGACAAGTTTATATTCGGCAACGTAAGTGTTACTGGAACTGAAGCGATGCTCATGGCATCTTCACTTGCCAAAGGTAAAACTACTTTAAAAAATTGTGCCTGTGAACCAGAAGTAGAAAGTCTGGCCAATTTTTTAAATTCATGCGGTGCCAAAATACAAGGAGCTGGTACTCCTTTTATTACAATTAATGGCGTTAAAAATTTAAGTGGTGGCGAGTATAAAACCATACCGGACAGAATAGAAACAGGAACATTCGCCATTTTAGCTGCAACAACAAAAAGCAATATTTTAATAAAAAATTGTGAACCGGAACATTTGGACTCCCTGTGGAACATACTAAAAAATGCTGGAGTTCGTTTAAAAATTAAAAAAAACAGTGTTGAAATTTATCCAGCCAAACTGAAAACAATCAATATCAAAACTCACGAATATCCTGGCTTTCCAACTGATTTACAGGCACCCGTTTGTGTGCTATTAACTCAAGCAGAAGGACAAGGACTAGTTCATGAAACAATATTTGAGGGTCGACTGTTTTGGCTTGACGAACTAAAAAGAATGGGGGCAAATGTTTTAATGCATGATCCGCACAGAATTTCTATACAAGGACCCACAAAACTTAGGGCCAGAGACATTGAAAGTCCGGACTTACGGGCAGGAATGGCATATATTATCGCGGCGTTGTGTGCAAAAGGCAAATCAACTATCAATAACATATATCAAATCGACAGAGGCTATGAAAAAATAGAAGAACGTTTAAGAAAAATCGGGGCAGATATAAAGCGAATTTAAAACAAATCAAAATGGCAAAGAAAATCGGCATTGACCTTGGGACAACTAACACAGTAGTATTCATACCCAAAAAGGGGATTATTATTAATGAACCTTCCGTTGTCGCCATTTCAATTTTAGATAATAAAATAATGTCTGTCGGAAATCTTGCCAAAGAAATGATAGGTCGAACGCCCGACAGTATTGTTGTGTCTAAGCCTTTGGTTGATGGCGCCATCGCAGACTATCGTGTTACCGGAGCAATGCTTCGCTATTTTATTAAAAAGGCCGGCGGATTTTTAAGTTTTGTTAAGCCGGAAGTTTTAATATCAGTTCCGGCAGGAATTAATTCTACCGAAAAAAGAGCCGTCATAGAGGCCGCACTTAATGCTGGAGCTAAAGCCGTTTACTTAGTTAAAGAACCGGTGCTTGCCGCCATTGGAGCAAAAATATCCATAAATAACCCGACCGGAAACATGATTTTAAATATCGGTGGTGGTACTACTGAAATTGCGGTCATTTCACTTGGTGGAATTGTGACCTGGAAGTCGGTCCGAATCGGCGGAAACAAGCTTGATCAAGCCATCGTTGATTACATAAAAAAGAAACACAGTTTGGCAATCGGAGAAAGAACTGCAGAACTTCTTAAGATTTCTATTGGCAGTGCAATGAAGGTGACTGAAGAAGAAAAAATAAATATCAGGGGCAGAGATCTTGCTACGGGTTACCCAAAAACTATAGAAATAACCACCAACGAAATTACTGAAGCCATTACTGAACAGCTTCGAGAAATAGTCCAAATTATTAAAAGCGTTCTGGAAGTCACACCTCCTGAATTATGTTCAGATATTATGGATAAAGGTATTCATATTTCAGGAGGCGGGGCCTTGCTCAAAAACATAGACAAGCTCATCACCAAGGTAACCGGTGTTCCAGCAACAATTGCCGATGACCCTTTGTTCTGTGTCGCCCGCGGGACGGGAATTGTTCTTGAAAATTTGGATGTATACAAGAGAAATGTGCTGGCGAAAAGATAAACAACAATAGTTGACACAACCTCTACTCATACGGAGGGAGACGCCTTTTGAAAAATTTGCTAATTTTGTAAAAAGTGTCTCCCTCCGCTGGTTGCTCAAATGATAGGTGATAGTTAGCAGGAGATGTTCAAAATAATTAAAAAATAAATATAAATATAAAAAGTTTGACCCTCAATTACTAAACATGAGTTACACAATAATCAACCGGTGGAGGGGGTGTGCTTTTTTAAAATTAGCCCCGACGTTTCAGTCGGGGCCCCGACACATTGTCGTCGGGGCAGAATTTTAGAAAAGTGCACCCCGTAGCATGCGTAGAGGTTGTGAGGTGCTGTAAGTTTATTAAAATAAACAATTATGCTATAAACTTACCATGCGTATTGCTCTCGTTCATGATTGGCTCAATAATTTAGGTGGAGCTGAACGTGTGCTGATAGAACTTCATAACATATTCCCAAAGGCACCGATATATGCCCTTTTTTATAATAAAAAATTTGTCCGTGAGTTTCTACCTGAAGCAGAAATAAAAACAAGTTCTCTTCAAAAAATTCCATTCATAACAAAAATATACAAATATTTATTTTTTCTGATGCCTATGGCGATTGAGTCCTTTGACTTATCTGCTTTTGACGTTGTTATTTCTTCGTCTGTCATATTTTCTAAAGGACTGGTATTAAAACCTAGGACAAAACATGTTTGCTACTGTTATAGTCCGACAAGATTTTTGTGGGACAGACATTTTGAATACGAAAACCAAAGTTTTTTGGCGATGCTCTCCAGACACTTATTAAGGATATGGGATAGACAGGCTTCAGACAGAGTTGATGAATTTGTGGCAATTTCCAAACACGTCCAGTCAAGGATTAAAAAATACTACGGCAAAGAATCAAAACTTATCTATCCGCCTACCATGTTTGGCGACATCGTTAATAGGGGTGGCCCCAGAGCGGGGACCCCGGTGTTCGGAGAAGGTTCCATCGGCCGGACGAAGTCCGTTGTCGATAATGGAATCTCTATCGCGTGGAGGTCTAGCAAGACCGAACCCGTCCGGGGTGCGGCGGGGACAGGACCCCGTCATGATTTTTACCTCATAGTTTCACGGCTTTTTCCTCACAAAAATATTGACGTTGCGATTGATGCTTTCAATAAATTGGGATACGAACTCGTAATTATCGGCGATGGGCCCGCTAAAAACGATCTAAAAAACATGGCTGGAAAAAATGTAAAAATACTTGGATATAAAAATGATATTGAAGTCATGGATTATTATCGCAACTGTAAAGCATTCATTATGCCCCAAGAAGAAGATTTTGGCCTTACTCCTCTTGAGGCAATGAGTTTCGGAAAACCGGTATTAGCTCTCCGAAAAGGCGGGGCATTGGAAACAATGGTGGAGGGTATGACCGGAGAGTTTTTTGACGATCCAATTCCAGAAGCCCTCGCTAACGGTATCCGTAGGTTAAATGAAAATTATTCTAATTACAGCCCACTGGTTATCCAAAAATGGGCCGAGAAGTTTTCAAGAGAAAGATTTAGAGAAGAAGTGTTAAAATTAGTAGACACAACATGAAACTAGTAATTGTTACAATCAACTATAATAGTTCCGAAAATACACTAAAACTTTTGGAGTCTCTAAAAAATCAAACCAGCAAAGATTTTGACGTTATTGTGGTGGATAATGCTTCATTCAAAACCGACTTTAACAATTTAAATACATATTATACCACACATTTTACCACTACGATGGGCACCATCACAAACATCATAAAAATAACTTTTATAAAAAAAGATCGTAATCTTGGTTATTCCGGGGGCAATAATGTGGGTATCAAAAAAGCCCTTGAAATGTGGGGGGCAGACCCCGACGCTTCGGTCGGGGCAGGTTGGGTGCTTTTGCTCAATAATGACACTATGCCCGAAAGCCATCTTATTGAGCAACTGAGAGTCAATTTGGAAGGCAAAGAAGGTGTTTTTGGTCTGGCATTAGACGAGGGCGATGGAACTGCATTTGCTGGCAAAATTAGCTGGCTAAAACCCACACTTATCCACATAACGACACGGCGTGTCGTACACGAAAAATCTGTGGATAAGTTATATGCCATCGGTGGGGCGATACTTATTCATAAGGACGTTTTTGACAAAATCGGATTTTTAGATGAAAACTATTTTCTGTATTTTGAAGATGCAGATTTTTGCCAAAGAGCTAAAAGGGCGGGTATTCCAGTATCGTTTTTGCCGGAAATAAAAATATCTCATTCCGTTTCGGCTTCAACTAAAAAACTCGGCTCGCCCATGCTTCTTCGATATCATTACCGAAATGCTCTGTATTTTAATTTTAAAAACGGGCCGTGGTATATTAAATTACTGGTCTGGCCATGGAGTTGGATAATAGTCTTCAAACAAATTGTTAAAATAGTGATAAAAACTAATGTTGAACAGTCACAATCTATACTGGTGGGGGTAATAGATTTTTATAATACTAAATTTGGTAAAATTAACCATGAAAAATCTGTCTAAAATCTATACAGAATTCTTAAAAACCAGTAAGGTTTACAAAGAAGTTTTGAGAATAGTAAAACTTAATAATAAAAACCGGCATTGGCTTATCGGGGGTTTTGTTTATAGAAATCTAATCAACTTACTATATGGAACTACTCTTAAAAAAGATATGGATATAGATATAGATATCCTAATAGAAGATTGGCCAAAAAAGTATAAAACTATCGAAGGATGGAAAATACAAAGTAATTTTTACGGTAATCCTAAGTTCGTAAAAAGCAAACAATGTCTTGATTTAATTCCATTAAAATCTCTCTACCATTTTAAGGCACAAAATCTAAAACCCACAGTAAAAAATTACTTAGGGTGTACAAGATACTCTGTTGAGTCTATCGTATTTGACACTAAAAACAAAAAAATAATTGGTCCCATTGGTATTAAATCTATTTTTGAAAGAAAAATAGCCATCAATAATTTATCAAGTGCTAAGTTGTCTTCTAATAACAGAAAAACTCCCATCAAAAAACTCTTATCCGAAAAAGCAAAGAGTTTAGATTTTAAGGTTGTTAAAAAAATATGAAAAGAATAGGCATTGAGTGTGAATCAATAGAAAATGACTCTTGGGGAGTAGCCCGTCTTACCAACAAACTCCTTGAGGAAATAAGCAGGCGTCCGGAACTCCAAAAAAAGTTTGAATTTTATTTGTATTTTAAATCAAAAATTCCCGATTACACTTATCTTGAAAATCCTATTTTTAAGAAAAAAATAGTAAAACTACCAGTTGTCCCATCTTCGTTCAGTTTGTATTATTACCTTTATTTACCGATTTTTTTGTGGTTCAAAAGGGTTGACGTGATGTTTTTCCCAAACTACATGCTTCCTTTGATATTTTTTGGCAAATCAGTCGTCATACTAACAGATGATATTTATTACGAATCCAGAAATCCCAAACTTCCATTCAGGTTCCGGCTTGCATATCGTGTTTTTGCCGGATGGGCCGCCCGACATGCATCACGGATTATGGCAATTTCTGAAACTTCAAAAAAGGAATTGGTCAGGTTGTTAAAAATAAAACCGGAACGCATCGTAGTAAATTATTTGGGGGTAGATGTTAATGAAAAGCCCCCCTTCGCTAAAGCTTCGAAAGGGCAACAAACAAAAGAAAATTATCTTTTGTTTGTTGGACAGGCATTTCCGCGCAGACACCTGAAAGAAACAATCTTGGCGTTTGAAAAATTGTCGTCAGAATTTCTAAATTTAAAACTAATTGCCGTAGGGCCTGATAAGTACGAGGTTCAGACTATTGACCGTCTCATTTCTGAAGTTAATAACCGACTGAGTAGAGGGGCGGTAATTCACAAAGATTATGTTGAAGATAACAAGCTTGCCGGATTATATGTCGGAGCAAAAGCCTTGGTATATGTTTCCAGCAAAGAAGCTTTTGGCTTGCCTCCGATGGAAGCGTTGTCATTTGGCGTTCCGCCCATTGTAGCTGATAATGAGTTAGGTCATGAACTTTTCGATGACTATGCGTTTTATGTCGGCAACCCTAATCCCGACGGCATCGCCGATGGTATCCGCCAAGCTCTGACCAATTCAGAAAAGGTCGCAAAAATAAAAAATTCCGGGCCTGAATTTATAAAAAAATATAATTGGAAGGACTTTACTGATAATTTTCTTGAAATAATAAAAAATGATAATTAATATCGGTTCAAAAAACTTAATAAAAGTCGAAGCTGTCCAAGAAATTTTGAAAAACTACTCTCACTTAAAAATGGCTGAAATTATTGCCACAGAATCGGAGTCGGGAGTAAACAATCAACCTAAATCTTTGGAAGAAACAATAAAAGGAGCAATGAATCGCGCAAAAAATTCTTTCAATAACTGTACTTATAGTTTTGGCATTGAGTCCGGTTTAATGACAGTGCCTCATACAAAAACCGGCTATATGGATGTGTGCGTATGCGCCATATTTGATGGCAAAGAATATTATTTAGGCCTTTCTTCCGCATGGGAACCCCCCAAAAAGATTGCCGATTATATGCTCAAAGAAGGTTTGGATATGAACGATGCTGCACATAAAGCAGGCTTAACTAAAAATCCAAAAGTTGGTTCCGCAGAAGGATTGGTAGGGATAATGACGAAAGGCCGATTAACCCGCAAAGAATATACCAAGGAAGCCATAAGAACAGCATTGATCCACATAGATACTGAAAATGAATAAAAAACTTTTAAATTGGATTTTTGTAGGACAGCTTATTTTGTTCGGGTTGATTATAACCGGGGTTTTGCCACGGGCGGTTGTGCCATATCTAGCCGGAGCTTTGGCAATCTATGTATTATTGTCCTCACTTGAAGACGCAACGGTATTTTTTGTCCGTTCAATACCATTTTTTTTGGCCATTCCCATAACGGCAACTTTTGACAACTTTAACACTTGGCGAATTATTTCAGGAATAATTTTTATAAAATGGCTGGTAAAAAGCCAAAATTTAAATCCAAAAAGTATTTACATTGTGATACGATCGTATCTAGGTGTAAATATGTTTAAAAAAATTAGTTTTCCTCTCATGTCCCTACTGCTATTGTCTACTCTCTCCATCATTCCCGCTCCCGACAAAATACTGGCCGTAAAAAGAATAATTTATTTCATAAACTTAAGTTTAATCGGACTTGTAATTTATGACTTGGCCCAAAAACAGGATTTTGCCAAACGGCTCATTAAAAATATTTCTATTCCGGTTATTGCTGTAGCTTTAGTCGGATTTATCCAACTCATCTCTACATATTTCATAGACATATACCAGTTCATGCGTATCTGGGGAGAGGGGATTCAATGCGTTCAATTCGGTAACCAATGGTGTGACATAGCGGTCCAAGTAGGCAACACTTGGTTCGCATATTATGGTGAGCAACTTTCCTTGCGGGTTTTTTCCTTATTCCCAGACTCACATTCCTTTCCACAATTTCTTTTATTGGGGCTATCTTCTATTTTTGTAATAGCTCTAAGTAGGGTTGCAAAAGAACATCATTCCAGTTTTAAAAAAATGATAACAACCAGGTCCCGCCTGATAGTTACAGCCATACCCTTAATCTTCTTAGCTTCTATCTTAACCGGAACAAGAGGAATATGGGCAGGAGGTATCGGTGCTTTAATGGCTGGAGGATTTTATGTTTATATATTAAGCAAAAATAACCACCAAACCCCAAAAAGGGTTTTAATTTATTTAACATCATACATATCAATATTTTTCCTTCTATTCACAATCGCTTTTCCAATATTTGAATCTCCACAATTTCTATTATCCAAAGGCGATTCTCTCTTGTTTGGCAGAAGAATACGTTCAATTATAGACTTCGGGGAAACATCAAATAGTCAGCGCATCGCCATTTGGAAATCGTCTTTGGTTTCAATAAAAAACCACCCCTTATTGGGAGTGGGGATGGGAAATTTTCCAATAGTTTTAAATCAGGACTTGGCCTTGGCCAAAGCGGGTTCCTCCGCTCACAATATTTATCTTCAGATTGCTTCGGAAATGGGAATTCCGGCCTTAATTTTTACTCTTTGGTTTTTATGGCTTTTAATGCAGAAAATTTATAATAACTTTATTTATTCAAAAGACTGGGAAATTGTGGTTTATAACGGATCAGCTTTAATATTTATTCCTTGGGTTTTAGTTTATTGTCTAACTGATGTTGCACTTTTTGATGAAAGAGCGTTTCTGCTTTTTGTCACAACAGTTTCTCTGGTTTTAGCAAATAAAAACTCGGTATAACCGAGCTCCTTAGACAGTACTGAATCGTGATTCGAGATCCAAAATATTACTATTTACCCTAAATCTAACCTTCAAATCATCTGCCTCGTTCAAGCGCTGGAGAACAACAACAACTAATCCTAAATTTTCATGTTTCATATTATACGGTTCACTCATTAAACAGTTAATCAATTCCTTCGTGGTCATATACTCATTACGAAGCAAACCATAAATTAAAATTTGTAAAGACCCGAGTGTTTCTAGATTTTTAGAACCAATTGGCTGTCCTGCTTTTGGCATCCTTAACCGCCTTTCACATTTTCAAAAATCCTTTGAAATGTTAGAATATTTTCTGTACTATGTCAAACTCATTAGTCACAATCAACCTCGTCGTTCTCAATGGCGAAAAATATATCCACCGGTGCTTGAGCTCTGTTTTGGCGCAAACATACTCTCATGACCAGATTGAAATTAATATTCTGGATAACGGTTCAACTGACGAAACAAAAGATATAATTAGAAATTGGGAATTGGGAATGGCCATAAAGGCCACTGCTCGGCTTCACGCGGTTGTTGGAAATTCCAGTTTTGCCACTTTAAATTTTATTGAAAGTGGGCAAAATCTGGGCATGTGGCCCGGTCACGAGGAATTGTTAAAACACTCTGCCGGAAAATATGTTATTGTTCTGTCGGTTGATGTAATTTTGGATAAGGATTTCATTTCAAACACGGTCAGAGTAATGGATAAAGACGAAAAAATAGGTGCACTTCAGGCCAAAATATATTCATACAACATTGGTGATGTTGGAGAAGGAGAGTTGTCTAAGGAAATTATAGATACTTGCGGGTTCAAGATTTTTAAGTCGCGAAGGATAATAAATATTGGCCACGGAGAAAAAGACGATGGCCGGTTCAATCAAAAAGAGGAAATTTTTGCGGTTGAAGGAGCGGTTCCGGTTTTTAGAAAGGAGGCTTTTGAAGACTGCCGGATTGCTCGTCCTTCAACAGTCTCAGGATCTTCGAACGAAATAGCTGACCATGACATTTTCTGGTATGGAGAAGATCTTGATGTTGCCTGGCGAATGAGAGTGTTTGGGTGGAAACAGATATTTGTGCCGAATGTGATAGCTTGGCACGACCGTCAAACTACTAAGAATTTGAGAAAAACCTTTGGTGATTTTCTTAGAACAAGAAGGGGGTTGCCGTTGAGAAAACGCCGTCTAGAATGGCGAAATGTCCGCTTTACAATTATCAAAAATGATTATACAATAAATATCTTGAAGGACTTGCCGTTTATACTAAAGCGGGAAATAATGATGCTTGGGTATATAATTATATTTGAGCCTAAAGTGCTTGGCGAGGTGCCTACTTTTTTTAGACTTCTTCCAAAGATATTGAGGAAGAGAAGGGAAATCATGAAGCGCAAAGTGGCAAGTCCGAAAGAAATGAGAAAATGGTTCAACTAGTTCACCTTAAATGGTTTACTTAAACGATCAACACAATTTCACTCAGCCGGACTTCAACGAAAAACCGAAGTTCTACAAAAAACGCCTTGGCGTTATTATTTTAATTTTGTCTTTAGTGGTTATAGGATACTTCGGTTTCATGTTGGGAACAACACCCAATACCATAGAAGTTAATAGCGAATCCGAACCTTTTTGGAAAAGGGTAGCAAGCATTTTCAATTTTGTTCCCGAACCGATTGACCTTGATTACATAATGCCGGAACAAGAACTAAACCGTTTTGATGTTTTAATTCTGGGGTTAAGGGGGGAAGATGACAAAGACGCAAAAGATGGCGGGGCTCTTCTTACCGACACAATAATGATTCTAAGTTACGACAAGATAACAAAAAAGGCATCCCTCATATCTATTCCGCGCGACCTTTACGTAAAAATAGACAAAAACAAGAAAGACAAAATAAACACTGTTTACGAATATGGTTATTATCACAAAAATGGAGGGATTAACTACACAAAAGAGCTTATTTCAAAAATAACCGGAGTTTATATAGACAAAGCTGTGGTCTTAAATTTTTCTTCTTTTGAAAAAATAATAGACCAAGTGGACGGAATAGACATTATCCTCTCAAAACCGTTTGAAGAAAAACAACAATGGGGTTACGAGTTTTATTTACCGGCCGGACCTAATCACTTGGACGGAAAAAATGCTTTGTATTATGCCCGTTCAAGATTTTCATCTAACGATTTCGACAGGTCAAGACGCCAACAAGAGGTAATATTTGCGCTGAAAGAAAAACTAACAAAAATGAACTTCTGGTCTGATCCGCTCAAAACGTTATCTGTTTTAAACAGTATCCGTTCAAATATAAAAACCGACATTAATATCTGGAATACAAAGGAGATTCTGGATTTGAGTAAAGAGGTCAGTTCTTCGGGTAAGGTTAAGAAATATGTTATCACCACAGATAACCTTCTTTACGAATCTCGCGCTAATGAGTCTTACATACTTCTGCCCAACGGCGACAATTTTATCCAAATAAAACAACTTTTTCAGGACAATCTAAAATAATCATGCTTTCAATCATTATTTTAAGCTATAAAAATCAGGCCCTACTAAGACTATGCCTCTCCTCGCTTGCAAAGTCGCTAACACCAGTCTTTGACTACGAAGTTATTGTCGTAGACAATGAAACCTCTTTTGAAACCCAAAGCGTGGTTTTGGATGAATTTCAAAATAAATTTAAAAGTATTAAACTTGTGCCCCTACAAAAGAATTGCGGATACACCCGAGGAGTAAATGAGGGAATAAAAGTAGCAAGAGGAGAATATGTTTTATATTTTAATTATGATGTTGTAATTGAGCCGGGCTCCATAGAAACACTCTTTAGTTATTTTAAAAAACACCCAGACATAGGTCTACTTGGGCCAAAACTAATTAATTTTAACGGGACTGAGCAAGCTTCTTGTTTTAGATTCTATTCACCCTGGACCATTCTTTCTAGAAGAATCCCGTACACACCTTATGCAAAAAAAATTCTCAACAATTTTTTGATGAAAGACCTAGATCTTTCAAAAACTCAAGAGGTAGATTGGATTTCCGGTGCCGTATTTATGACATCAAAATCGGCTATTAAAAAGGTTGGTCTTCTTGACGAAAAACTATATCATTATTTCAGCGATGTTGACTGGGCCAGAAGATTTTGGGAAAATGGATATAAAGTTGTTTACTTTACTGACTCAAAAATATTTCATTACCATGGACAGACCTCCAGGGGTAAGTTTGGTGTTTTCGAATTTATTTTTAATCATGCGACTAGGTGGCACATTAAAGATGCAATACGCTATTTCAGCAAATATGGCTTGAGTATACCGTTATATAAATAATTTTTCACAAACATGATAAGAACAAAGCAAGTATTAGTCATAAGCATAGTAATTTCCCTCATCCTCGGTTTCGCGGGCGGTTTTTTGTTTAAAAATAAAAACACCACAAATCCTTTAAACACAATTAAAAATCTAATAAACCCAGACGAGGGAAAACCTGAGAATGTTGACTTCTCTCTTTTTTGGAAAGTTTACAATGACCTTAATGCCAAATACGTAGACAAGGGGAAAGTGGATTCTCAAAAAATTCTATACGGAGCTATCAGTGGATTAGTAAACAGCGTGGGCGACCCATATACAACCTTTTTTGAACCCGTAACCAGCAAAAAATTTCAAGAAGAAATATCCGGAAGTTTTGGTGGTATCGGTACAGAAATAGGAAAGAGAAGTGGCATTCTTACCGTCATAGCCCCAATCAAAGACACCCCGGCTTTTAGGGCTGGCATTAAGGCCGGAGATAAAATATTAAAAATAGATAGTAAACCCACTACGAACTTATCAGTTGAAGAGGCTGTTAATTTGATAAGGGGTAAAAAGGGGACCAAAGTTGTTTTAAACATACAAACAGGAACCAATACGGCTCGGGACATTGAGCTAATCAGGGACGCCATAAAAATACCTACCATTGAATGGAAATTAGTTGAACAAGACGGCAAAAAAATTGCCTACCTACAAATATACTCCTTTAATCAAACCATTGATTCAGAGTTCAAAAAAGCATCAGAGGAAATATTGAAATCCGACGCAGACAGTCTGATATTAGACCTTCGAAACAATCCTGGCGGACTATTGGATTCTGCCATAAATCTGGCCGGATGGTTTTTGGACAAAAACCAAGTTGTGGTTAGTGAGGTGTTCGGTGACGGAACCAAAAATGAATTCAGAAGTGAGGGTAATTCATTATTAAAACGCTATCCGACAGTTATCTTAATGAATGGCGGTTCTGCGTCAGCATCAGAGATTTTAGCAGGCGCCTTACACGACAACAGAAACATAAAGATAGTGGGAGAAAAAAGTTTCGGTAAGGGTTCAGTTCAAGAATTGCAAAAATACAGTGACGGTTCATCTTTGAAAGTTACGATTGCAAAATGGCTCACGCCGGCAGGAATTTCAATTTCCGACAAGGGTATAGAAGCCGATATTGAAATTAAGTTCTCAGAAGAAGATCTCAAAGAAGAGAGTAAAATAGAAATCGGCACTCCGGACAAAGATGCTCAATTGGATAAGGCGATTGAGGTGTTGAAGTAAGCTCTCCCTTGTTAATTTTTACAGCCCACACAACCTCTATGCATGCTGCGTAGCACCACTTTTTAAATACTACTGATTTTAAAAAGTGGTGCTACCTCCGCCGGTTGCTTAGTAAACAAACGACAATTGGCAATAGAAGGTCAAACTCTTAATACAAGGACTGTCCTTGTTGAGTAATAACAGAAGGCTTCAAAAGTTACTTAGCCCTCGCTTAATATAACCAATAAAAAAGGCCCGCGAGGCGGGCTCTGCAAACCAGAAAATGGTTAGGAGAGTCGCATATCTTCGACGTCTATCAAACCCTGAACTCTGTCATCTTTGTTTCCTCTTCTACCATTAACCCAAAGTGTTCTTCCGAGTAGTAACCCAAAAAACTTAGAGTGTGGAACATGTAAACATACATCGGAATCTTTAAATTCCAGAGTTATGCTCTTTTCTTCTAATTTAATTGACTTAAGTTTGAACGGTCGATATCCTTCCGTCACAGATGTCTCCTAAGTTATAACTCTGTCAAAAACCATACCACACTTCACAGAATTGAGTCAAGATTGTGAGAACCCTATTAACATGATAAATTTTACATTATGAAGGTCATTCTATTACAAAACATTAAAGGTTTCGGGCAGATAGGGGATGTAAAGAACGTTTCTGACGGCTATGGCCGGAATTTTTTGTTGCCGAGAAAGATGGCCAAAGCGGCTAATGAGAATTCCATGAAAGAAGTTGAGTCGTTGAAGGCAAAACGCATCATCATGATAGAGGTCGAAAAGAAAAACGCCTTTGAAGCCGTTGAGAAATTAAAAGACCTGGTCATAGAATTAACCCGCAAAGCGACAAAGACTGGCAAATTATTCGCCGGTATTAGTAAAGATGACTTGGTAACAGAAATTAAAAAAACATCTGGAGTCCAGCTCCAAAAGGAAATGATCGGCCACGAAGAACCCATCAAACATATCGGCGAGCATCTCGTAGACCTTAACCTGTCTTCTGAAGTAAAAACTCAAATTAAGGTTGTTATAAAACCAGAGTAACCGCTCTCGCCCCATAGCCCCTATCCAACCGTTCGCATTCCCCAGCGAGGAATGTTCCATTCGTTCTCTGTCCGGATTTTGTCAAGACTTTCAGTCGTTGACAATCCATGCAATCCGGATTCGAAAGATTGTCTAGGGGCAATGGGGCTACGCTTGCTTTAAACAATCTTCCATATTTGTTATAGTTTTGACTATGGAAAAAGTACCGGAACCAAAAATTGAATTGCCTCAAAAGCCACCGCAAGAATTCGAGATCCAAAGATGGGAAGATGAGGGTGGTAGAGTTGAAACACCAGAAGAAAAACAAACCCCCGAAACAGTTGCTGAAGAGTTAAAGGTCAAAAAAAGTTGGCAAGAGCTTATAATACAAGCCCGACAAGAATTTCCCGAGGAAATTAAGGCTATTGTTGATAAGATGTCCCGAAAAGAAAAACTTACCTCTAAAGAAACGGGGGTTTTGGATGTTTTTTCTTTTCGTTGGTTCAGAGAGGCTTTTGGAATAAAAATTAAGAAAAAATCACCCCAACAAAAACCCACCAAAAAAGTAGAGAAACAATTAACTGAAGAGGAGATTATCGAACAAAAAAGACAAGTCAATGAGATAAAAAGATTGAACGACGAACGACGAAAACAATATGAGGACATAAAACGCACAAAACTGACAGAGTTGTATAACCTTAAAATAGTTCGCATGGAAAAACTCCATGAAGCTTTAAGAAATTTAGATGATGGGGAGCCCGTTGAAGAATTTAAAGACGAATCAAGAAAAGTTATTTATTTTAAAGAAACCACAGGTGAATATTTTACCGAGCAAGGAAAAGTTGTCACCATTGGCGATGTTATGTCTGATTATGCTTGGGGAATTAAATATGCTCCAGATGGAGAAATGACAGAACCAGCCTACAGAACCCTAGCCAAGAAAATCTTAGTTAACGAAACAAGACGAGAATTAGAAAGAATTCATAATTCAGAGTTAATTCATCAAAGAAGTCATAGAAGTAGTGCGGATTCATTTAACAGACAGTGGCCAAGATTTAAAGAGGTTTTTAAGGGAAGCGACAAAGAAATTGTGGAAAAGAAACTAGAAGAAATTATTGGCTGGATAATAGAGGTTGCCACAAGAGAACTTCTTTCACGGATCAGCTTAAATACAAATATAAATTTAGTCGTATCAAGAGCAACTGTTGAAGAAGATGCTGATTATAAATACGACTTTAAAATAAGAGTCAAACACCATACTAGGGGAGTAGATGTCCAAAGTAAAAATATAAATTCAATAGGGTTTCAGTTAAAATCTAGGATAAAGAGGGGAAGTGCTGGCCTTGGTAAACAATTAATAAGAAGCGGTACAGAAGTAGACGAAATTATTACCTTAAATGTCCCCGGAAAAGAATTTCGAGAGGTTATAAAAAAATGGCTTAATGCCGGCGAACCCTCCGGCGGACCGGAACAGTTTTTGTCTAGAAAACTAAAGATTGAGATCTTAAAAGCTGTAACAAAAAATTTAACCAAAATAAGCGACGAAGATATTGATAGAATATTTCCCAAAGAAAAGGCGTAAATATCTGAAGCCAAAGTAGTTAACTAAAATCCGCCAATTGGCGGATTTTAGTTAACTACTACGTTTACCACCTTGACCAATCTCTTAGAGCCGTCGTATTTGGTTTTCTTTTTGGTGGTGAATTTGACTTTGCCGGTTATAACTGCATAAATAGTATCGTCTGAACCGATACGGACACCTTTGCCGGCAAGAAACTTACTTCCTCTTTGTCGGATTACAATACTGCCCGGTTTGGCCAGTTCGCCCGCATAAAGTTTCACGCCTAAGTACTTTGGCCGTGAATCCCTACCCAACTGGGTAGACCCGATTGCCTTTGTATGTGCCATAAAGTATGAGTATATTATCAAAAATACTAAACCAAGTCAAATTTTATCAGAAAGACATCTTTCTTGGTTTTTGCATTGTTTTAATATCCGTCATCAGTTTTAATATTGGCCGGATTAATGCCCTTCAAAAAACACCCATTAAAATAACCGACGAATCTAACGTATATCAGGCCACAATCGCAAACTCTACTCTAAAAAATAAGACGCCTATTCCTGCTCAGCCCAAAGACCCGCGTGTAGTCGCCTCAAAATCCAGCACCACGAAGAAATACCACTTCACCTGGTGTCCAGGAGCCAAACAGATAAAAGAAATAAATAAAATCTGGTTTGAAACAGACATTGCCGCCCAAAAAGCGGGATATACTCTTGCCGGTAATTGTAATTAATGTTACTATATATAAGCGAGTGATGAGGTTGTCCGGAGCGCTTAACGGCGCTTGTACACACTGCCCGGCATGTCTTCCTCTCACTCGCGCCTTTTTTATTACTTAAAATGGAAATACGAAATATCGCAATTATCGCGCATGTCGACCACGGCAAAACCACTCTAACCGATGCCCTGATGAAACAGACCGGGATGGTTGAGGAAGGGTTCAGTATGGATGTTAACGCGCTCGAACAGGAGCGCGGTATTACGATTTATGCAAAAAACGCCTCTCTTTATTATCCTTCGGCAAGCTCAGGACGTCCCGCAACTAAAATAAACATCGTTGATACTCCGGGCCATGCTGATTTCGGTTCTGAAGTGGAGCGTGTCTTAAGATCTATTGATTCAGTGCTTCTCGTTGTAGATGCTCAAGAGGGACCCATGCCTCAAACTAAATTTGTTTTGAAAAAATCTCTTGAGCTTGGATTAAAACCCATTTTGGTTATAAATAAAATAGACAAGCCTGCCGCCAAGCCGGACGAAACCCATGAAAAAGTTTTTGAGTTATTCATGGACTTGGGAGCCACAAATGAACAGTTGGATTTCAAAACTATTTATGCTAATGGCAAAGCCGGGATTGCCAAAATGAATATGGCTGACGAATCAAAAGACCTTACGCCACTGCTTGATCTGATATTAAAAGAAGTGCCCGCCGCACCGTCTGATTCTTCCGCTCCGTTGAGATTTCAACCGTTCAACCTGGCCTACGATAATTTTTTAGGGCGCCTTGGAATAGGCAGAGTCTGGTATGGAACAATGAGGGTGGGGGATAATGTTTTTGTAAAAACGCCTACAGGCGAAACCCGTACCGGAAAAATAACCCGGCTTTTTACTTTCCGCGGAATGAAGAGAGAAGAAGCCCAAGAAGCTGTCGCAGGCGACATCGTCATGGTGGCCGGTTTACCTGATATTTATATTGGGGAAACGGTCTGCACTTCTCCTAACGTAGAGCCGTTGCTGGCAATCAGCGTGGATGAACCGACCATCTCATTAAACTTTTTAATAAACGATTCTCCTTTCGCGGGACAGGACGGAAAATTCGTCACCAACAGACAGTTGAGAGAACGCCTAGAAAGAGAACTTGAGGTTAACATAGGGTTAAAAGTTGATTTTTCATCGGCTGATTCATACAAAGTATATGGCAGGGGAGAGTTGCACATTGCTATTCTTTTAGAAAATATGCGTCGAGAAGGTTACGAACTTCAAGTTTCCCAGCCACAGGTAATTATCAAAGAAATAGAAGCCGACGCTCCGGTCGGCTCCCCGACCGCTTCGCGTCGGGGCGTAATTAAGATGGAACCTTTTGAGGAAGCAATTGTTGATGTTCCTGAAAATCTATCCGGAACTGTAATACAAAAACTTGGCAAACGTGCCGGAAAAATGATGAACATGGGTCAACATCATGGTGAGGTTAGGCTTACTTTTGAAATACCGACACGAGGTCTTTTGGGATTCAGAAATGAATTTATGATTGATACAAAAGGCGAGGGGATACTTGCAAGTCACTTTATTGGTTTTCGGCCACATGCGGGTGAAATAAAAAAGAGAAGTGTCGGCTCCATGGTTTCAATGGAAACCGGTAAGGCCCTTGGTTTTTCATTATTTAATCTTCAAGACAGAGGGACTCTTTATATTGAACCGACCACAGCGGTTTATGAAGGTATGGTTATTGGTGATGTTTCAAAGGGAATGGATATGGCCGTAAATCCCATCAAAGGCAAAAAACTCACCAACATGCGGTCATCTGGAAATGACGAAAACATAATTCTCACTCCTCCCCATAAAATTTCACTTGAAAACGGTCTTGAAGTCATGCAGGAAGATGAATATCTTGAAGTAACACCGAAAAACGTCCGCCTCCGAAAACAATTTCGCACGGAAAATGATAGAATCAAAGCGACTCGCGCTTCGAATTCTCAATAAAGCTTTCCGCCCCCACCACCTTAAGGCGTGTACTCCGTAATGCTCTTCAGCTGCCCTCAATAGACAAACAATACTCCATTTCTTTGTTTTCAGGATAAAAATTTAGCATCCGTTCCTCCCTAAAAGGTCTACGACCCGTAGGGATTTTCCGGCTAAATTTTTATCATTCCTGAAAATTTCATAAATGTTCGTTTGTTTGTATCTACTCGGGCAATACGCTTAAGGTGGCAGGGGCTGCGCTTTTTTTAAAACAGAAAAACCTCGTGCCAGACGAGACACGAGGTCTCTGTCTTACACGAGGTTGGCGACCTACTCCTCGACCGTTACCTTACCGCCGAGTCGCCTGACGATACGGGCGAACTTCGAGAGAGGCGTTCCCGCCATGATACGGACACATTTCTCGGGCGACTTTGGTAATCTTCCACTTGGGAGTTCCGTCTTCATTCCAGTCGGAGAGGCAGGAATAACAGTAGCAGATACCACCACGGTCGGCAACGTACTTCGGTTCGTTGTGATCGCATGGACCGTAAGGTCTCTCGGCGTTGTGCTCGTACGGTGCGTCGTTCCAGTCATCTCCCCACTGCTTGGAGAGCTCCTGGGTCGTGAAGTACGCCGTGTTGCCCTCAACGAAACAAAGAACGGGTTCGCCGACAGCCTTAGTCTTCAACCCGAGAACCTCTCTCAGTTTGTCACGGTCTACTAATGCCACGTTGGCATGGAGAACGTCAGAGAGAACTCCCGAATCGAGAACATCTTGCAACTGTTCGCTCGGAATCTTGCTCTGCAGAACCAGGTTCAGGACCTGATTTCCTTGAGCCAGGGTTGCTTTCATGGCAACTCCTCCTTCTGAAAGAACGGAATTCTACGAATCCTCGTAGAAGGGCCAGTTCGGCAACTTGTCTTTGAAATTCGAACGATTTAGGTAGAATTAATTCATGAAAAAAACAAAAAACAGAATCATTTAAGTAAGAGTGAGAGGAACGAGGTCGAGATTTT
>Ga0209541_10000467_pt1 | contig 79548 bp, 83 predicted proteins | sample RifCSPlowO2_01_FD_184027 | JGI IMG/M metagenome (GOLD analysis project Ga0209541, IMG submission 184027) | Groundwater microbial communities from Rifle, Colorado - Rifle CSP2_plank lowO2_0.1 (SPAdes) (version 2) | ecosystem: Environmental > Aquatic > Deep subsurface > Groundwater | place...
CAAGGGCAGTCCAAGGTCGGGTGCAGAGTTCTTCGCGGACCTCGGGGAAGCGTCGTGTCCTTTTGTTTTTGTATCGGACATTGTGGTGTCTTTTTGTCCTTGAGAATGTCCTATAGAAGATTCGCTCGGGTGCACCAAGGATTGGTCTCGAGAGTACCCGAGGCCAGACCTTGGATGAGAACTCGGTGCGGGGTGCGTTAAATTTTCTTCAGTGAAGGATGAACCAAAAAAGGTATCGCCGAGGATGGTGTCAGTGCGGGACTCGCGCGAAGCTTTTTTGATTTCTATCGTTCCACGAAGTGAAGCGTACTCGCGTTTCAAGATTGAAAAGTTCATCTCGGAAACAAGTCCAGCGATAAGGGCGAGCTCGAGGAGCCCGAGGGTCTCACCGATGTTTGCGCGGAGTTCTTCAAGGACATTTGTCTCGGATGAAATCGTGCCGTATCGGACACGCGATGCGTCGCGGACAAGGTCGAGGGAGAGGGTGCGGAGGCGGCCTTTAAGGGGCTCTGAGTCGGGAAGAAAACTTGTGACAAGGTAGAGGGCCGTCGCAAGGCGCTCGCACTTCTTGCCCAACGAAATACTAAAGGACTCCATTCCACCTGCCACCTGATGGCTCGGCATACTGCGACCCTGAATGTCTTTTTTGATGTCCATAATGATGTGGTTGTATGTCCTTTATCTGTCCCTTATTAAACTATCCATGTCTTTTATCTTTCCATCCTGAATGTTTGTCCATTATATAACGGACATTCAAAAAAAGTCAATGAAACATTATGTCTTTTACGCTATCGTGATTTTTTTCTTGCTCTCTTATCTGCTATAATAGGTATATATTTCTATGGCAAAAAAGGAACCCGCGGGACGCAGAAGCACTGACCCTAAAGTAATCAAGAAGATTGAGAAGTCCTCACGAAAAGAATCAGTTCCTTCAGAACGTCTTTCTTTGTTTGAAGGTCTCTCGGACGAAACGCGACACAGTGTGATTGCGATACTCTTTTTTGTTATTGGTATCTTTTTTTCTATCGCACCCTTTGGTAAGGCAGGCTTCGTCGGAACATCTGTCTACGGCGGTTTTCAGTATCTCCTTGGCGTTGGATACTTTATCCTTCCCCTTCTTCTTTTCCTCCTCGGTGTTTCTTTTTTTCGTGCATCGAGACCAAACCTTGCACTAACCGCTAGTATCGGTTCGTTTCTTTTTCTTTTCTCGTCACTCGGACTTGTTGATATCTTTTCCGGAAACAACGCAGGGGGTATCTTTGGTTGGATGATATCAACTCCCCTCCTTAAACTTTTTGATGTCTATGTAGCAACACTCTTCCTCATGGCGTTTCTTGCGATTGCATTCCTCGTAATGTTCAATACGCAACCGAACTTTAGTAAGCTTCTTGTATGGAGAAAGAAAGAGGGTGAACCCGAGGAAATTGAGGATGAAGAAGTTGAAATAAAAGGTCTTCCAAAAGAAACAAAAGAGGAGGCACCGAAAGTGGGAACCGAGGAGATCAAACCAAAACTTGCAGCCGCTATTGCGAAAGTAAAAGACCTTGGAAAGAAGGATGATGAGTCGGGGATACATCTCATTCAAGCGATGAACACCGCGTACACTCCTCCCCCACTTTCACTCCTCGAAGGCGACCGTGGCAAGCCGGGTGTCGGCGATATTAAAGCGAACGCAAGTATCATTAAAAGGACGCTCGCACAGTACGGCATCACCGTCGAGATGGATGAAGTTTCCATCGGACCATCGGTCACGCGCTATGCACTCAAGCCTGCAGAAGGAGTGAAACTTTCGCGCATCGTGGGTCTCCAAAATGAACTCTCATACGCACTCGCGGCACACCCTCTCCGTATTGAAGCACCTATCCCTGGACAGTCGCTGGTGGGTATCGAAGTTCCGAATGCAACGAAGACTGTCGTCGGCTTGAAGACACTCTTTTCGTCAGATGAATACCAACAGTCCCCTAAGCCGCTCCTCCTCGGTCTCGGTCGTGGAGTCTCGGGTAAACTCTATTTTGCCGACCTTGCAAAGATGCCTCACGTCCTCATCGCAGGCGCCACGGGCTCGGGTAAATCGGTGACCATTCACGCCATCATCAACTCGCTCCTCTACAGGAACTCTCCGGAAAATTTGCGCTTCATCATGATCGATCCAAAGCGTGTTGAGTTGACCCTCTACAACAAAATCCCCCACCTCCTCACCCCCGTTATCACCGACGCCAAGAAAGCCATCCTCGCCCTCAAGTGGGCAGCAAAAGAAATGGATCGTCGTTACAATATTCTCGAGGCTGAAGCGGTGCGCGATATTTCTTCTTATCATAAGAACATCGTCGAGCCAGCATTCAAAGTAGCGGAGAAAAAGAAAGCCAAGGGTGGAGAAGAGGACGAAGCAGCACTCCCTGAGAAGATGCCGTACATTGTTGTCATCTTGGACGAGCTCGCCGACATTATGCAGACCTACCCGCGCGAGCTCGAGAGTGCTATTGTGCGCCTCGCTCAGATGAGCCGTGCCGTGGGTATCCACCTCATCCTCTCGACCCAGCGTCCATCGGTGAATGTCATCACCGGCCTCATCAAGGCAAACGTTCCTGCTCGCGTGGCGCTCCAGGTGGCGTCGCAGATCGACTCCCGCACGATTCTCGATGCTTCTGGCGCAGAAAAGCTCCTCGGTGCTGGCGATATGCTCTATATATCAGGGGAAATGTCCAAGCCAACGCGTATTCAGTCTGCCTTTATGTCTGAGACCGAGGTGAAGGAGGTGGTGAAATATCTCGCAGGGCTCTCGACGGACAAACTCCCTGACGAGATTAATTTCTCACAAGGAAGTATCAGTAATGAACGTGATTCAGTGTTTAGTTCGTCGTTTGATGAAGATGAGGGAAATGACGACGACGACCTCTACGAGGATGCCCGCATGATTGTCATCGAGGCAGGTAAAGCCTCGACTTCATACCTCCAGAGGCGCCTCAAGGTCGGCTACGCGCGTGCAGCACGCCTTATCGACATGCTTGAGGACCGCAGCGTCATCGGCCCTGGTGACGGCGCAAAACCGCGCGAGGTGCTAGAAAAGGCGGGGAACCAGGTTGAATAAAGGCCGCTCGCCTTTCCCTTTTCTGGTGCACGCATACCCAGCTCTCGCTGGCGAGGGCTGGGTTGCTCTGCTCGGGCCGTCGCCCTTGCGCAAGGCACCAGAAAAGGGAAAGGCTCGCTTCAAGGCAGACATCAAAATGACAAATAACATATAATATGGAAGGTAGGACAATCATTAAACGGGGGCTCATAGGGCTAGGGGTAGCTATTGTTGTCGGATACTCGTATTTTATCCTCGAAGGATACATACGGGGACCACGCATAGAACTCATCGCCCCTGAAAGCGGGACGGCAACGACTACGGCTTGGGTTACGGTTGCCGGACGCACTATTCACGCCAGTACCCTCACCTTAAACGGCGCCACTACCTCACCAGACCTTGCAGGGAACTTTAGTGAATCTTTGCTCCTCGCTCCCGGGTATAATATAATGAGGGTCGCTGCACAAGATCGCTATGGGCGCACGACAGAAAAAACAATAGAGATGACGCTCATAAGGGAACGAATGGAAATAACAGGAACAACAACCCCCTTGGTAAGTTCGGAACAAGGGGTGACGACGACGACCGCAACAACAACTTCAATAAATTAATTTTAAATATCATGGCAGTAAAAAAGAAAGTAGAAAAAGAGGCAAAGACACAGGGTGCCAACATCGAGGATACTATCCGCGCTATTCAGGCAAAATTTGGTGAAGGGTCTATTATGAAACTTGGTGACAAACCGAAGGTTGGTATTGATGCTATTCATACGGGTTCGATCGGCCTTGATTATGCGCTTGGTGTTGGTGGTCTCCCCCGCGGTCGTATTATTGAAATCTTTGGGCCGGAGTCGTCGGGGAAAACAACCCTTACCCTTCACGTCGTTGCTGAGGCACAGAAAATGGGTGGTATCTGCGCCTTTGTTGATGCTGAGCACGCTATGGACCCTGACTATGCACGCAAGCTTGGCGTAAATATCGACGAGCTCCTCATTTCCCAACCTGATACCGGCGAGCAGGCACTCGAAATCGTCGAGAGTCTCGTGCGCTCGGGAAAGCTCGACGTGATTGTCATCGACTCGGTCGCCGCACTTACCCCTAAAGATGAAATCGAGGGCGACATGGGCGCGCACCACGTTGGCAAGCAAGCACGCCTCATGTCCCAAGCGCTTCGCAAACTCACGGCTATCGTCGACAAGTCAAAGACGGTGGTTATCTTCATCAATCAGATTCGTATGCAGATTGGGGTGATGTTTGGTAACCCTGAGACTACCCCCGGCGGCAAGGCGCTCAAGTTTTACACTTCGGTCCGTCTCGATATTCGTCGTATCGCGCAAATCAAAAAAGGTGATGACGTCATCGGTAGTCGCACCAAGGTCAAAGTGGTGAAAAACAAAGTCGCGGCGCCATTCAAGCAGGCTGAGTTTGACCTCATCCACGGTAAGGGTATTTCACAAGAAGGTGAAATACTCGGCCTCGGAGAAAAATTTGAAATTCTTCAGAAGTCTGGTTCTTCATATGCGTATGGTGATGCAAAGATTGGTCGTGGGTATGATTCAGCCTGTATCTTCCTTGCTGACAAGGAGAACAAAGTAATTCGTGCGGCGATACTCAAAGAAATTCGCAAGAAGCTCGTGGAGGCAGAGAGCTTGTAGGGGCCGCTCGCCATTCTATTTCCTGGTGCACGCATACCCAGCTCTCGCTGGCGAGGGCTGGGTTGCTCTGCTCGCGCCGTCGCGCTGTGCAAGGCACCAAAAAATAGAACGACTCGCTCCAAGGTTACATGCAAAACAAAAATGTGCTCAATGTTGCTATTTCCTTAAAAACCCGTAAAATACACGTATTATGGCTATCATAGATTACAACGAAATTACCCCCAAGAAGTGTATTGTGCTGAATGGCGAGCCGTATGAGGTTCTCTCTTCGCACGTAGCGCAGAAGCAGAAGCGTCGCCCAACCAACCAAACCAAGCTTAGGCACCTCATTAGTGGCCGTGTTGTTGAGCAGACCTTCCAACAGTCTGACAGGGCCGAAGAGGCTGACATTGAGACCAAAGATATCAAATATCTTTACACCGGCAAAGGTGAGTCGTGGTTCTGCGACCCAAAGAAACCAGCAGATCGCTACGCCCTCAAGACAACGCTTCTCGAAGGGAAAGAGGGTTTTCTTAAGGCCGATACTTTGGTCAGTGCTATGGTTTTTAACGACGATGTCATTGGCATCCGTCTTCCTATCAAAGTTGAGCTTCTTGTTAAAGATGCTCCTCCTGCGGTGCGTGGTAACACAATCTCCGGCGGTTCAAAGCAGGTCACTCTTGAAACAGGTGCAACTATCCATACCCCCATGTTCATCAATGAAGGCGACCTCATTCGTGTGAACACGGAGACGGGTACGTACGCTGAACGTGTGGACAAGAAGTAATCCGTTCAGCAAGCTCCTTTTTAGGGTACGGATTTTTTGAAGCTTAAAAAATCCTGAAGTGTTCGCGTCGCCACGCTCTCAACCCCCTAAAAAGGACTTGCTTCACTCTAAGGTTAAATGCAAAAAATACCCGGTATTTCTCTCGGGTATTTTTTGCATTTAGTTTTTGACTATTCCTTGAACTACCTATACATATCCTTTCGGTGTCCAACTTTAAGGATTTTAGCGGTGTCATCTTCAACATCGAACGCAACTCGATAATCTCCAATGCGGAAACGATATTCCCCAAGCTCAAAGTCGGTAAGATGCTCTGCAAAATCAAGTGGCGACAAAGACGACAGGTAGAGCTCGAGCTTTTGCTTAATCTGTAGCTGGACTTTCCGAGGAAGTTTGGAAAATTCTTTTATTGAGTTACCCTTGAAATCGTATTTCATGACCTATGCAAGTCCGAGTTTCTTGTACAAATCTTTTGATGAAACTTCCTTTTTAGAAGCACGAGCACGAGAGATGTCTTGTTTGTATTTCTTGGAAGTGGACATTTGATAATATTCCTCAAGATGGCTAACTCGCTCACGAATAGCCTCCCACGCCGAAACAGGCAAAACTACTACGGGACTCTTGCCGAGCTTGAAAATTTGCGCTTTTTTCATCAAAGTGTTCATGATTGAATAGTACTCTTTTCTTCAAAAAACCGCAATATACTTTTTAATACAAAAAAACACCGCCAATTGGCGATGTTTTTTTGTTGCTTTCTTAGCGAGCGACGAATGGGAGGAGTCCCATGAAGCGGGCGCGTTTGACGGCTTGCGCGAGCTGACGCTGATGCTTTGCGCAGATACCGGTACGTTTGCCGGCGATCATGCGTGCATGGGGGTTCAAGTACTTTTTCAAGATCTCGGTATCCTTGTAATCGATCAACTTTACGTTGTTCGCTGAGAAGTAACACTGTTGTTTAGTAATTTTCATAGATTAGAACGGAATGTCATCCGGGTTAATATCCTCTTCAGGGTATTCGATCGTTTCGAGTTCGGGAGCGGGAGCAGAAGCGCTCTTTGAAGAACTTGCAGCGCTTGGAGCGCTGTAGCCACCTTCTCCAGGGCCACCAGCTGCGCGAGGACCAAACTGCATACTGTCACCAATAATCTCGGTGCGGTATTTCTTGCCGGTCGCATCATCCCAGCTACGGGTCTGCATACGCCCCTCAATGAGCACTGAGGAGCCTTTCTTCAAATACTGTGCCGCGAGCTCGGCGAGCTTACTAAAGAGCACAATATTGTGATAATCCACACTTTCCTGCTTTGCGCCCGCCTTGTCTTTCCAGACACGGTTGGTTGCAACACTGAAACTCGTAACTTTTATACCCGACGGGAGTGATTTAAGCTCCGGGTCGCGGGTAAGGTTGCCGTAAACGATCGCTTTGTTTAAGTACATAGTGAAGAAGAATTATCTGATAAAGATAGCCTTATGCTACCAATTCTTCAATAGCTTTGTCCAGCTCGTCTTTTACTACTGGGGCGACGACTGCTTCTTCGGCTACTACTGCAGGTGCCTCTTCCTCTGCAACCTCTGCTAACATTTCTGTATCGCGTGATTTTGCGTTTGATGAAGGGAATTTCTTTGAGATGAAGGTGTTCTCGCGAGGTGTCTTTACGACAAGATAGCGAAGCACATTATCATCCTTTTTAAGCTCTTCCTCGAGGGTGGCAATATCTGAAGGTGTGGCCTCAAACTTGATCCATCCAAAGTATGCGTCGTCGAAACGCTTGTTCTTGTGCTCGACCGTTTTCACGATCTGATAGGCGAGGTCAATGAAGACCGGAAGTTCCTCGGCAATAATGTCCTTGGAAATCCGTTCGATCATGCCACGCACGGCTCCCGACGCTGCGGGGATTTGCTCCTCTGCAAGGGTCGGAACAAGATGGTAGCCTAGCTCGTAAACGCGAGGCTCCGTGTGTTCATTATGATCCATATTTTTCAATTTTGGGGTTTCCCCCGTTAACCTAGTAACCCGTGTATCCTACCAGACAAAGGGAAGGAAGTCAAAATCCCCTAGGACCGTCCTAGGGGATTTTGACGATAGGTCGTCAACGACCCCTAAAACAGCAAATTCTCGCTATCGCGAGAATTTGCTGTTTTAGGGGCACATAATTTACGAGGGATCGGTCTTCGTAAATTATGAATGTAGTGTAATATTGAAGACGCGGAGGGCGTTCTGGACTGTAGCGGCGCGGACGGTTTCGAAGTCTTCACCGCGAATCTCGGCAATCTTTTTTACGACTTCTTCAACATAGATAGGCTCATTACGGCTCCCTCGATACGGCATCGGAGCAACATACGGAGAGTCTGTTTCCGTCATAATGCGCTCAAGGGGTGTCAGCCGAATAACCTCATCGTACTCGCGACTAAAGGTAATAACCCCTGTAAATGAAATAGTGAAGTCGAGAGCGAGGTACTCACGAGCAATATCAAATGTTTGTGAAAAGAAATGCACGTTTCCTCGGAGGCTTGCCCCTGCTTCTTTTTTCTTTTCTCGCAAGATTGCCAAAATATCACGATGGGCATCCGCGAGCGCCTTGTCGCTGTCGCGACAATGAATCATGAGGGGGAGGTCATGTGCAAGCGCAAAGTTGATTTGTGCTTCAAAAAGTTTGCGCTGACGGGCTTTTTCAGCGTCAACATCAGGGACATCAGAAAGACGTGAATAATCAAGACCACACTCGCCCATCGCAACAACACGCTTCCCTTTTACAAGCTCGTCAAAAAAAGGTTCAAGAAAACGCGCTTCCTTGTCGTCGATCGGATGTACACCAATACAAGCAAAAACCCCTTCATCAACAAATGACGCCATCATTGCAGAATCCTGAGAGCTTTTGAAATCGGTTCCGACCATAATAGTCGCAACACCTTTTTCCTGAAGACGTTCAAGTACCGCGTTGCGATCCTCGTTAAACGCTGCGTCCCATACATGTGCATGAATATCAAAAAATCTTGGTGTCATTGGGGTAGTTAATAGTTAATAGCCAATAGTCATTAGGGTAAATAAACACTCCTACTCCTTGCGCATAAAAAGCGGCTCGGTAGGAACATGCGAAGCAAACACTCGCTCCCCTTCCTTTTCTGAAGCGCCAAGGAGGGCCTTGATCTTTGCAGCAGTATCTGGCAAAAGTGGCGTAATCATGTCTGCAACTTCGGTGATGCCATACAATACACTCCAGATAACCTTTTCTGCTGCATCTTTGTCGGTTTTTACGAGCTTGAACGGTTCGTAGTCGGCAATATACTGATCAAGAGAGCTGATGAGCTCCCAGACCGCGTCTGAGGCCTTGTTAATCTCATAGGCGCGCATGTGAGCATGGTAGCGAGGGAGAATATCATTGGTAATGATATAGGGAACAGTAAGGCCTGCAAGGTCACCCACCACGGAAACCTCGGTAATACGAGTACGCAAAGGAAGAGCTGTCGCAACACTACCCGTTACCTGCCCTCCAAAATACTGCTCTGCCATTTTAAGAGTACGAGAAACAAGGTTTCCCAGTCCGTTGGCAAGGTTTGCATTGTAGGCTTCTTTGAATTTCTCGGGAGTAAGGTCCCAATCCTCGGTCGGAGTCACCTCGCGCGCAAGATAATATCGGAGAGCATCAGCGCCGTATCCGTCGATAAAATCGTGCGGTTTGAGTACGTTACCAAGCGTCTTCGACATCTTTTTACCACCCGATGTTACGAACCCGTGCACCAAAAGTTCTTTAGGGAGCGGGAGCTTTGCAGAAAGAAGCATCGCTGGCCACAGGAGCGCGTGGAATCGCACAATGTCCTTGCCGAGCACTTGCACGTCCGCAGGCCAAAAGGTATCGAAAAGTGTTTCGTCTTCGCGACCGTACCCGAGCGCAGAAATATAGTTTGAAAGCGCGTCACACCAGACATACATAAGCTGACCAGGGTCATTGGGGACAGGGATGCCCCACGGAATAGAACCTTCGGGACGTGAAATACTCACATCAGCAAGCGTCTTTTCGCTTCCCTCCCCACCAAACAACGCTATCATTTCATTTGCACGCGTCTGGGGGGTTACTTTTAGCTCGCTACTTTCAAGAAGTCGCTTGAGTTCGGGGGCATGCTTCGAAAGTTTGAAAAAATAATTTTCCTCTTTAATGTGGTCAGGGGCGGTATCGTGGTGTGGACACTTGCCATCAACCAGCTCTTTCTCGGTAATAAACGCTTCACAACCAACACAGTAGAGCCCTTCATAGACACCCTTGTAAATATCCCCCGCCTCCTCAAGTGCTTTCCAAAGTTTTTGTGCTCCCGGCCAGTGCGACTCCTTGTCTGAAGTACGAATGAACGCGTCATTTGATATCGCAAGCTTTTTCATAAGCTCTTGGGCTTTTGCAACATTGTTGTTCACAAATGCTTGAGGCCCTAAACCTTCTTTTTGTGCAGCACGAACAATCTTTTCTCCGTGCTCATCAGAACCGGCAAGAAAAAACGTCTTGTCCCCTATTCCCCGATGATACCGCGCAATAATGTCAGAAAGAACGAGCGTGTAAGTATGCCCGAGATGCAACTCTGCGTTTGCATAAAAGATTGGGATAGTGAGGTAAAATTTTTTTTCTTCCATAAAATAAGATAAATAACGAATGAGCAGCCTTACGCGGCAAGGTGCTTCTTTTTCTCTATATCGTCCACAAGCTCCATAATAGCGGCAATGACCGGGACCGAAATGAGAATACCGAGGAACCCAGCGAGCTCAGCGCCAACGATAAGGGCAAGGATAACGAGAATTGGGGGGACGCCGACAATCTTGCGCACCACAAGCGGGTAAATCAAGTGACTTTCAAACTGTTGAACAAGGAGGTAGAACCCGGTGATGATGAGAGCAAGGCTTGTTCCTCCTGATGAGAAGGCCAGGGCGACGGCTGGAATCGCGGCAATAATTGGCCCAAATACAGGGATGATTTCAAGAATACCCGCAAGTAAAGCAAGGAGGAGTGCGTACGGGATACCAAATATCGTGAGCCCCAAATATACCAAAATAAAGATAAGCACCCCGAGAAGGAGCTGGCCTTGCATCCACTTACCAATCTTTTCTTTTGATCGTTCCCAGAGGTTGATTGCGTAATCTTCTTTTCCAAAAGGAATAACAATCTTTAGGAAGTTCTCGATACCACGCTCTTGCATGGCAAAATAAAATGAGAGAACAACAATAAGCACAAAGCTGAACAGTCCTCCAAATACCGACCCTGCCGTCGTCGCGAAACCTTGTGATGAACGCATAATATTACTCATGGTCACCAAAAGCTCGCTGGCTGGTGCTCCTGCAGAAAACTGAGTGAGGAGGAGTTCCCCCTTCTTCATTATTCCATCGTTCCCCATAAAGATATCGGGGGTAACTTCACGAGCCACTCCAGGAAGCCTGTTCGCAAAATCATACACCTCCCCCAAGAGTGGCGGTACAAATGCATAAAAAAGACCGACAAAAAGCCCGGTAAGGGTCACGTAAACGCCGAGCACGGCAGGAATACGATGAACGCGATACTTACCCAAGAATTTTACCGCTGGCTCGATAGAGGAAGCGAGTACGACCGCGGTCAGAATGACAAGTACGAGATCACGCAAAAGGTAAAGAGCCCAGAAACCCACGAGTATGGCGATTCCTTTTACGATAGTACCTGCAGTGATTGAAATGATCGTGTCTTTTTCGCGATTCGGCATATACTGATATACTACACGATTTTTTCTGGTTTTGCGAGGCTATTAATTTAAGACTAAAACCTTCTTGAATTCCTCGCCATCCTTGGCTGGCCCAATAAGGGCGAGGTTGAGATTCTTTTCGGTAAATATTTTGCGTGCCATCATGCGAATATCCTCCGCGGTTACCGCGCGAATGAGGCGCTCTTTTTCTTTCGGCGTACGAATATCGCGACGCATAACCTCTTGTATGCCATAATACTCAGCAAGGTCGTCCGACGACTCAAGGCCAAGATACATCATGCCTACGAGGTGTTCTTTTACTTTAGCGATTTCTTCGTCCGACACAAGCTCATGTTTGAGTGTTTCAAATTCTACAAGAACCGCCTGAAGCACCTCCTCCATACGTGCATTAGCAACTCCCGCTGAAACTGAAAAGTAGCCATGGTCAGTAAACGCCGTGTTTCGTGCGTTCACATAGTATCCTACCCCCATCTCATCACGGAGCTTGCGGAAAAGGCGCGAGGACATACCACTGCCGAGGATACCACTGAGCACTGAAAGTATGGGGTTGCGCTCGTCGTAAATCGGGAATGTGCGCACGCCGAGAATAAAGTGTGTCTGATCGGTCTCTTTGTGTACTGCCGCAATTGCCGGCGCTACCTGCTTATCTATCGTTTTTTTCTTGCCGCCTTTCTTCCCTTCAGTGACACCTTTAAATTTTTTAGCGATATCTTTGAATGCTTGTGCGGCATCGATGTTGCCGGTCACGATAACCGTTGTCGCCAGTGCGATGTAGTGCGCTTTGCGGTAGGCAAGAAAATCCTTGCGCGTCATTGCGCGGACCACCTCGCGCTCCCCCGCTATCGGCCACCCCGCTGGTTGGTCGCCATAGAGAAGCGTCATCCATACCTCGTGTACTTTGCGCATAGGGAGATCGTCGTACATATTGATCTCATCCACAATCACGCCTTTTTCTTTTTCGATCTCATCATCCTTAAAAAGCGGATTGAGGTAGAGGTCAGCAATGACATCGAGGAGCTTCGGAAAATCGGCTGCTTTGCCTTTTGCGTAGTAGCCGGTGTATTCCTGCCCGGTAAAGGCATTGTATTCACAACCGAGTCCGTCGAGCTCTTTGGAGAGGTCGCTCGTGTTCGGGCGGTTGGTCGTCCCCTTGAAACACATATGTTCGAGGAAGTGCGAGAGGCCGTTCTTTGCCTTCGTCTCATATTTTGAACCCGTCTCAACGAGTACCAACACGGTTACGGTCGGATTGTCCGCCATCGGCACCGTAATCATACGCATGCCATTGGGTAATGTTTTTTTCTTGAATTTCATATGTTGGCAGTGTAGCACAAACCCCTCCCTATAAACAAAATCTTAATCGTCATGCAAAACAAGTCATGACTTGTTTTGCATGACAGTAGGGCAAAAGAAAAACGGCTCAAAAAACTGAGCCGTTCAAGGTGGGAGTGCGATCTTTTCAATCAGAACTCCCTGGGTAAGCATCACGTAAAGCCCATGAACCTCTTCAACATCCATCGACTTAAGGTCGACAAAAACATCGAGATATCCTCCGGGAATCACCGGAACATTCCCGCCATTTAAAGAGGCGAGCCGACGTATGTGTCCACAATCGTCCCTTCCCCAATAACCATCGAGAAGTGCTGAGATCCTTATGCCGAGATCAAGACGTGCAAGGACCATGGGGTACGTGTGCAAATTCTGAGCGCCGAAATGTATTGCGTGCTTGACCTCAATACGAAGAGGTGTTCCTGGAGGAATATCCAGGAACGGCAGTCCGTCAAGACAGATGATGTTCATTACGTTCTCCTAAAAAGTTGTCTTCCCCCACCTTAGCGTCTTTTGCAGGGTGTGTCAAAAAGAAAAACGGCTCGAGAGTATCGAGCCGTTTTGAGAGACAGAATCCGCTAGGGTTTTATTTGGGAACAAAGAACCGGTCGTTGCCGCTCCCTTGGACGGAGAAGTGAACGAAGGAGCCTGCTGACCCAGAGCTCCCACACATGAGGACGCAACCATTCTGGTCACGCAGAATAGCAACGGAGCTCTGATTATTGAATTTCGCAACATCCACCACCTTGTAAATCTCACGCGGGAGTTCGTTTTCAGGAATGGCGCGACCAAGCCACGTTTGCCTTCCCTCCTCTTTGCCAAACTGGACAGCAGCCGAAAGCGTAGGGAAACCGAAGATTACGGCGGGAATCAGCAGGAGCCATGTTTTTGAATAAATTGCAAGAACAGCCACTAGCAAACTCACTGCAAACAGGCACCCTGCCAGAAAAAGCTTATTCATACATACCTCCAAGAGTTATTAAAAGACCAAAGAATCCAAACCTCTAAAACCTACTAAAGTATAGCAGTTTTTAGGTAATTTGTCAATTCGCTGACGGGGAGGCGCTGTTGCGTGCCGGTGTCGCGGTCGCGGACCGTAACGGTGTCCAAAAGCTCGGGGTTCTCACCCAGCGTGTCGAAGTCGATGACGATACAGAATGGCGTGCCAATCTCGTCCTGGCGGCGGTAGCGCTTGCCGACGTTGCCGTTGTCATCCCACATTATTTGCGGGACCTCTTGCTTGAGCATTGCGTACACGGCGCGTGCTTTTTCGACGAGCTCGGGCTTGTTCTTGAGGAGGGGCGAGACCGCAGCTTTAATTGGTGCAACGCGGGGATGAAGTTTTAGATAGGTACGCGTTTCGCCTCCCATTTCGTCCTCGGTATATGCCGAAAGAAGTACGGCGAGGAGGGTACGGTCAACACCAAACGACGGCTCGATGACGTGTGGCACGGTACGCTCCCCTGTCGCTTCCTCGAAGTACGAGAGGTCAACTTTGCTTGCCTCGGCGTGGCGTGAGAGGTCAAAGTTCGTGCGGTATGCAAGACCATACAACTCTTTCTGTCCAAATGGATAATCAAATTCGAAATCAATAGTACGCTTGGAATAATGCGCGAGATCCTCGGGTGCAATCTCTACCTCATGCGTGCGAGCGCGGTCAATACCGACGAGCTCAAGCCATGCATTCATTGCCACGCGCCATTCTTCGAACGCACGCTGCCAATCATTTTCTTTTACAAAATATTCAATCTCCATCTGCTCGAGCTCGCGCAGGCGAAAGATAAAGTCACGCGGCGTGATTTCGTTACGAAAGGCTTTACCAATCTGCCCGAGACCAAACGGGAGCTTGGGATGGAACGAGTCCACCACATTTTTAAAATTAACAAACATCCCCTGCGCCGTCTCGGGGCGAAGGTATGAGGTCGCCGACGAGTCCTCCGTCGCGCCAACTTTGGTCGAGAGCATCATATTGAACTGACGCTCGGGTCCTAAAGCACCACCACACTCAGGACACTTTGTTTTATCCTCAAGATGGTCGGAACGGAAACGACGCTTGCATTTAGTGCATTCAACGAGAGGATCGGCAAAGCCGGCAACGTGTCCGGTTGTCTCCCATACACGAGCATTCATGAGGATTGCCGCATCCATACCATACATATCATCGCGGCCATCCACAAACATCCTCCACCAGAGGTTTTTAATATTGTTTTTGAGCGCAATACCAAGAGGGCCGTAGTCGTAGGTGCCGGCGAGACCACCGTAAATCTCGGAGCCTTGATAAATAAAGCCGCGTCGCTTGGCGAGCGAGATGAGCTTTTCCATCGTTTCTGGAGGGTAATTCATACAAGTCTTAAAGTCAAAAGTCTTAAAGTCAAAAGCTGGTGCAAATGCATTTACTTTATAGACTTTAGACTTTTTAACTTTTAGACTGCTATTGTACCACAACCCCTTGATTTTGGCTAAACTGTGGATCCGAAGAGAGGTTCGTTGTTACGGGAACCTTGCGGTCGCTCAGATTTGTTTTAGTAAATTCATCAACAGCAGTCAATACACTTTCTCCGGTAAGAAATGGCGCCTTGCGGAGTTGGCTCAAGCTTGGCAAAAACGAGATTTGGAACGCAGCCTCACGTGTCCCCCCTGCGGGGATGCGCCCCACATTCCAAGAGACTTCCGAGTTCGTGGCGTTCCAGACCATGTCCTCCCCTGCAGGGGAAATATTTCCCAACCACTTCACATAGACAGGCAAGGTTGTCTTCACGATTGCGTTGGAAACATTATTTGATCCATTTCGTACAACCCACTTAACAGTGTAGCTCGTCTCAACATCTACGAGAGGAGGGAGTGCTCCGGTGTTTTTGAAGGGTCCAGCATAATAGAGAGACTGAGCGGCAAGACGAATATCCGTATCAAACTTAACCTTGCGAGATGCGAAGGTGGACACCGTCTCGGGAGACGCAGTGTTTGAAGTGCGGGCTCGTGCACGTACCTCAAACACAATCTGTGGGTTCTTGGTTGTGCGCACGGCATCCACCCCAAGAGGGACGGGCGAAAAACTAAAACTTATCGTACCGCGTTCACCAGGCTCGATACTCCCAAGCTCTGGTTTTGTTGTCTTATTCCACACGATTGAGTTATCGAGGGAACGATAGAAGCCACTGCCATCAGAGTAGACCGAATACTTATTCAACGCATCGCCCTTGAGCGCAATCTCTATAACCGTATCTACAATAGGTGTTGGGCTGTTGCTTTTCCAAGTAATATCCACGCGGACCCCCCTACCCAGAGGCGCTGCGTACTCAGCAGAACGATCGCCGTTTATAGAAATATCAAGAGCCAAAAATGGTTTAGTGAGGGTGAGTGTCTCGGTGACAGAATTATATGCCACACCTACGCGACGCTCGTCCTTGAGGTCGGGGGTACCGACCAACACTCTGACCACTTTTTCTTCATGTTCCTGCCCTTCAATAATACCTAAAACCTTTATGGTGCGTTTTTCTTGGGGGGCAAGGGTTCCGATATTCCATACGTTGTTCCCTTGCGCGGGAGCAATGTCGGCACTTTGAAAAGTGAAGCCGAGTGGGTACGAAACTTCGAGAAGAAGGCCTTGGAGGGAGTCTTTACTATTTGACTCAACCACAATCGCAAGCTCAACTTCCTGTCCTGAAGATATTTCTTTTGCAATATCAAGCTTTACATTCACGGGCGAAGCTGAGACACGCAGAGAGTAGGCTGATGATTTTTTAAGGGTCGCATTTGAGCCCGTCATGCGGTACTCCAAAACAATACTTACTTCTCGTTCTGCGTTTTCCTCACCATACAAAATCGTATTGATACTCTCAGTTACCGACTGTCCAGGCTGGATTACGCCAAGTTCTTTTGAGATACGTGGTAGCTCAGCCTTATCGGTTGCGGCATAAAACCCTGAAGGATATTCCAAAAATAATGTTGCTGCTTCAATGGCGACCTTGTTTTCATTGGTTATCGTAATCTTACTCTCAAAAGGCTCCCCGCCAGCAACGGCGAGAGGGGCAACTGTTTCTATCTTTATATTCTCACCCGAAATAATATTCGAGCCACGCCACCACACAAGAGCCGCAACGACTGCTGCGAACACAAAGAACCCTAAGGAAATATAGACGATTTTTTTTATCATAGTATGACGAGCCTTTGCACGCTCCTGCTCGTGTGCAGATGCACGCGCCTCGCTTTCAGCGTCCCACGCGGAAGGAACAACTATTTCTTTTCGCTCAAGAGTGTCTTCGACCTCATGCGGTTTAAACTCTCTCCCATAGAGCTCTTTTTCAAGCTCCGCAATTTTGCTTTTCATGTCATCTGCCATACTGTTCAGTATACCCCCACACTTACTTTTTTCATAGACTATTTTTATCAAAAAATACCTCAAAACAACAACTGCCTAACCTTAGGCGCAAAAGTAAGTGTGGGGGTATAGCAATATTTTCAACGACAGAGAATACAAAAACTATAACTGAGATGAATGAAGGGCGGCGTTTATTGCGGGGATAGCGCTTGTCCGTATTTTTTCAAAATCGTTAAGGATTTCTCGTGACCACATTCCTGGCTCAAGGAAACGCTCGTAGGACCCTGGGTCAAGATACCCCAACCACACAAGACTGCGCAGGGTTGCCAGCGTCTCGAAAGAAAGCGTGAGCTCGTCGGGGATTGCATCCTGCTCTAAAAAACTGAGCGCACCGAGAAGATCCTGAAAAAGCTCATCCTCTCTTCCCTCTCCGTGAATCAACCGTGAGAGCAGTGCGCACATCCTGGCAAAAAGTTTCAATCGCACGGTGTCGCCCTTTATCCCTGGAAAAAACTTTTCTTCTCCTGCGCTCGTAATGCGCCAAACTTCTTTGCCGCGTACGAGATCAACATTGATAAGCGAAAAATCCTGCAGCACGTAGCGAAGCTTTGACTCCTCTTTGCGTACCGATTGCGCCGAAGCACCCACAAGGCCGAGCTCTTCGGTAAAAATCTTATAGAATCGGTTTGACTCACCGATAGGCACACTGCCGAGAATGATTCCGCGGGTGTGGTAAATATGATGCGCCATAAATTAGGAGTTAGCCAATAGCTTCTAAATACTAGTGACTAATAGCGAAGGTAAAGGGTATCCCATCAATATCGGTTCTTTCACCCACAACCTCGATAAACACAATATCTTTAAGGAGTGCAGTTTTTTTGAGGTCTGCGCTAAACTCTTCGACAAGCGCGCGCCCTTCGTCGTTCGTCGCGACCTCGAGTGTCACCATGTCGGCGGGAGTAAGGCCGGTCTTTTTACGGAGCTCCTGTACGGTGCGCACCAGGTCGCGGAATTGTCCTTCACGTTTGAGCTCGGGGGTGATAACGATATCGAGAGAAACCTCTTGTTCAGCTGTTTCTGTAAAAATAACTTTTTTAACATTGAGTTCGTCGGTAATAATAGACGACAGTGCAGAATTAAGGACAACGCCCCGCACGGTGACCGAAGCCAGCGGCTGGCGAACCTTGATTCCCGCCTTGGCGCGCGCCTCAAGGGCAAGTGATACGACACGGCGCACTTCGGCCATATCGGTAAGTATGAGATTGTCAGACACAGAAAACTCTGGCCATGACTCGAGGTGCACACTTTCTTTGTCACCGCCTGCATGAGCGTAAAGATGTTCCGCAAGGAATGGCATCACGGGTGCGAGTAGTTTTGAAAATTCACGAAGCACGGTGCGTGTCGTTGCAATAGCATTTGCGCGATCATCAGCATCGTCCGACTTGAAACGGTCGCGCGAACGGCGGATGTACCACGTTGAAAGATCATCAACAAAGAGGCCTATGGGCTTTGCGGCGCGGTCGAGCTCGTAGGTATCGAACGAACGCGTCATTTCATTTCCTAGTTCTGCAAGGCGTGCAAAAATCCATTGATCGAGAGGGCTATTACTCTTCCCTTCTTTGCTTTGCGCGGATTCTTCGGGATACATTTCGTAAAATGAAAGTACGTTCATTAGTCGCACGATAATCTTTTTTACCACCTCATCAACGCCACGCTCAGAAAATGCCAGATCCTCGGCGTGCACAATGGGTGACGCAAGCATATAGTACCGCACCGCATCCGCACCATATTTATTCAAAACCTCAATAGGGTCGGGATAGTTCTTGAGTTTCTTGGACATCTTTTGTCCGTCCTCAGCAAGCACCATGCCGTTCACGATGACGTTTTTAAACGGTGATTTATCAAAGAGCCCCACCGACAAAACGAGCATATTATAAAACCATCCACGCGTTTGGTCCACACCCTCGGCGATAAAATCTGCGGGAAAATTCTTTTCAAAAAGTTCTTTGTTTTCAAACGGATAATGAAACTGCGCGTACGGCATTGACCCCGACTCAAACCAACAGTCAAACACGTAGGGCGTACGCGACATCGTGCCACCGCACGGGCACGAAACAACCACCTTATCGATATATGGCCTATGAAGGTCAAATTCAAAATCAGCATTGTGGGGAAACGGCGCAAAAGGAAGCTCGCGCACTTCGCCGGTTAGCAAAAAATCATCTCTGTTTTCTTTGAGCAATACCGCTTGGTTAACCGTTGCGCCCGCTGTTCCCGCTACCAACATCCACGCGGGGTACTCGTGGGTAACAATAAGTATGGTTTTCCCCGCATAGCGCGCTTCGAGTTCCTCGAGAAATGGCATCACCCGGAGCTTTACATCAAGGAGGCACTCTCCTCCGTCGGGACGTTTAGTAAGCTTTTCTTTAATAGAAGAAAAATTGCCACGATATTCCTCGATAGGTCGTCCATCAAAAATACCCGTGTCGATTTCCTTGATGCGTTCGTCAACAACGATCTGTCGGGTATCGTAGCCAATAGCAGCAGCAACAATCTCGGCGGTCTCTTTGGTGCGCACAAAGGGCGACGTAACAATGAGGTCGATACGCTCTCCTGTAAGTTTCTTACCTGACTCTTCTGCAGAGACGCGACCTTTTTCGGTAAGCGAAAATTCTGCGTTCGTCTCGAGTTTTGAACTTACCACGCCACGTGCATTACTTTGTGCTTCCCCGTGACGCATTACGAGATAGCGATTACCTGACTTTTTTGTTTTTTCCGCAAGCTCGGCGCGTGAGCCAAACACCTCGCGTTTTTCGCATGAGCTGCAGTGCCATACAGGAAGTGGTGCTCCCCAATAGCGTGAGCGTGAGATAGCCCAGTCGCGTGCATTCTCAAGCCACTTACCAAAACGGCCATCACGCATATTCTCGGGCACCCATGATGTTTTCGCATTTTCTGAAAGAAGTTTTTCTTTGAGTTCGGGCGCGCGCACAAACCACGAACCAGCGGCGTAGTTCAAAAGCGGTGTATCACAGCGCCAACAATGAGGGTATGAGTGAATGATTTTTTCTTTTGAAAAAAGTGCGCCCATCCCTGCGAGATGTTTAATGATGAGAATATCGGTTGCTTGATGGTCCCCTTTTGGCTTGACGGCGATACCGGCAAAGTCCCGCACTTCGGACTTCATGAGTCCGTCCATACCCACGTGCTGCACAAAAGGAAGCTTCTCGCGCGTTCCGAGTGCCATATCATCCTCGCCAAAAGCAGGCGCAATATGCACGATACCCGTACCGCTCTCCATCGTTACAAACGACGCGCCATACACCTTCCAACCGTTCTCGCGGTGAGCAAGGGCGCCCTGTGACGCGTAATAATCAAAAAGTGGTTTATAGGAGCGACCAGCAACATCAGCGCCGCGCATTGTTTTTATGATGCGATGTTCTTTTCCTTCAAATACTTTTTCTACGCGCGCGTTTGCAAGAATATAGCGCTCATCGTTAAGAGCAACTTCTGCGTACTCCTCATCGGGGTTCACCGCGAGAGCAACGTTGCCGGGCAGAGTCCACGGCGTTGTCGTCCACGCAAGGAGGTAAGTATGTGGCTCATCGGCAAGTGCAAATTTTACGGTCACCGAGATATCCGTGATATCCTTGTAGCCCTCGGACACTTCATTATTTGAAAGTGTCGTCTCGCAACGCGGGCAAATGTGCATGGGTTTGAACCCTTGATACACGAGCCCTTTATCATGGAGCGTCTTGAACGCCCACCAAATTGACTCGGTATAGTTCGCATCCATCGTGCTGTACGCGTGTTCCATATCGATCCATCGCCCAAGGCGCGGTATCATTTTTTTCCACTCAGCATCATAACGAAGCACTGACGCACGCGCTGCTTCGTTGAAATTTCCGATACCATAGTCCTCAATATCTTTCTTGTGCGCAAGACCAAGCTCGGCCTCGATCAAGTTCTCAATCGGCAATCCATGACAATCCCAGCCCCATACGCGGCGTACGTAACGCCCATTCATCGTCTGATAGCGTGGAATAGTGTCCTTGATCGTGCTGGCGAGTAAGTGCCCATAGTGCGGGAGTCCTGTTGCAAAAGGTGGCCCGTCATAAAAGACAAATTCCTCCCCGCCCTTTGTTTGTGCAAGAGACTTCTCAAAAACCCCCTGCGATTGCCATGCCGCCAGGGTTTCCTCTTCGCGCTTCGCGATATCAGACTTTTTCTCTAGTTCGTCCATATTTATTCAGAATAACACAAACAACATTGCTCACCAAAAAATCCCCTCCTTTTATCACAGACTCGTAGCTATAGCTACGAGTCTGTGATAAAAGGGGTCAATGGATAACCTTTACATTCTCTCGGGTGCCGAGATGCCGAGAAGGCTCAATCCGTTCTTCATGGTCTGAGAGACCGCCTTCACGAGAGCAAGTTTGTAGGGTTCGTCTTCTTTGCCGTCGAGAACTATTGTATTCCCATAGAATGAGTTGAACTCTCGTGCGAGCTCTATCAAGTATGTCGCAATATGATGAGGTTCGCGCTCCTCGTTTGCGCGCAGAACGATTTCAGGGAAATGAAGGAGGCGCTTGTGGAGCATGTTTGTTCCCGTGTGTACGCCCAGGGCGTCGATTGTTTTACCCCCTGCTTTCTCGAGAAGCGATCGTGTACGCGCGTAGGTGTACTGCAAGTACGGACCAGAATCCCCTTCGAACGAAAGTGACTGCTCAAAATCAAAAATAATATCCTTACCCGATGCTTGACGAAGGATAGAGTACTTAATGGCGCCAATGGCAATTTTTTCTGCAAGCTCATCTTGTTCATCCGAAGAGAACAATTCTGTTGAGATTTTGGTGCGCGCTTTTTCTTTGGTATCAGCGATGAGCGACTCGGCAGTAATAACGTCACCTGTGCGTGAAGACATTTTGCCAGTCGGCAAGCGAAGCATACCGTGAGAAATATGAATCGTTTTTAAAGCCAAGTCAGGGAAAACTTTTGCCATCGCATCGAGAAGCACTCTAAAGTACGCATTCACTTCATTGCCTGTGATTACGATAGAAGCATCGTACGGATACGTATCGTATTTTATTTTTGCCAAACCAAGCTCTTTTGCCTCGTATGTAGGTAACCCTTCGGAGTTAATGAAAACGCGAGTGTGCAACCCTTTTTCTTCATCGCCTTTATATACAATAGCGCCCCCCTCCCCTTGTTCAAAAATTGCAGGATTATCAAGAACAACTTTTTTTCCAAATTCTCCTGTTTTTGATTCAAAAAAATAGTAATCAAACTTTGTGCCGAGTTTTTTGTAAATCGTTTCAAAGTAGTCGAGGCTCACCTTAAGTCCATTATTATAAAGTTCGTCGACCTGAGCATCTGAATGCTCGTATATTTTTTTATTAATTTCAATAATTTCTGTTTTTGCTTCAACATTATTCTCATACCCTGTCGCTCCTAGGGAATAAGCGATTCCAAGTCTTTGAATAAGCGTTGCGAGATGAGGGGTACCCTCTGAAAGTTTTTTAATCCCCCAAATTGTTTTCGCCACATGCATCCCCACATCGCCCTGGTAGCACGCGCGCCTTGTCTCCGCGCCGCTCGCTTTAACGATGCGCGAAATGGACTCGCCGATGGCGTTCGACATCAAGTGCCCAATGTGAAATTCCTTGAATGGGTTCGGGTCGGTATATTCGACGATAACTTTTTTACCCTCAAGCTTTTTATTTTCACCCCACTGTGCCCCTTGCTCTAGGGCGTCCTTGAGTGCCTGTGCAAGATATTCGTCAGAAAGTCTGAAGTTAATAAACCCTGGGCCGGCAATCTCAAGTTCTTTAATTTCCTCAGTAGGAGTTTCGAGTATTTTCTCCACCAGTTTTCCTGCGAGTTCTCGTGGTGAAATACCAGCAACTTTTGCGTACGCAAGCGCGACGTTGGTGGCATAATCCCCATGCGACGAATCCGCGGGGCGCTCAAGCACCACAACGCCCGCCTCGATACCGAGCGCTCCCAACGCCTCCACAACGACCATTTCTAGTTTCTCCTTCATAACGCTGAGCATAACAAAAAACCCCACAAAATGACAATGTCATTTTGTGGGGTTACTGCATTGCTTCATTACTTCCAGCCACAATGCTCGCTCACGATTTTGTACACTTCTTCGTGAATCGCCTCGGGAGACCGATCGCCGTCAATCATGATAACATGGTTTGGCAGATCCTCGCGAAGGGACTGGAATCCCTTGCGCACCCGCTCATACCACTCGAGGGGCTTTTTATCAAACAGCGACTTGCTGCGACTCGTGTCGGCATCAACGCGCCGCTTTGCCTCTTTTGCCGGCAGGTCAATAAAAAGATAAAGCGTCGGAGGATGTTTACCAAAAATCATGCTTCGTATCCGCCAGAACTCGTCCTCAAGCTCTGGTGCTTCTTTTGCATACACTTGGTATGCCATCGTCGACGAATCACATCGATCAGAAATAACAGGAACTCCTTTCTCAAGGTTTGGTAGCACAACCCTTTCAAACCAATCCGAGCGTGCTGCCCACATCATAAAAAATTGCGTTCGTGCACTTGCAATGGCACCCTCAGGCGAGCTGAAGAGGTCACGGATTTTTTCACCGAGCGGCGAACCACCTGGTTCGCGTGTGTCGACAAACTGACGATGTGCGTGAAGTGCACGATCGATCAAAAGTTTAACCTGCGTACCCTTCCCTGAGCCGTCCATGCCGTCAAAAACAATAAATGGTGCTTTTTTCATACATCCTCCCTTAGTTAACGAACATTTACTCCTGCCAACGTTCTACCAAGAAACAGCACTCATTGCAATACTACTCCTTCCCCGTACTTCCGAAACCACCCTCGCCTCGTACTGTCTCAGAAAGTTCTGCAACTTCGATGATCTCTGCTCGCTCAACTTTTTGAATCAGCATCTGCGCAATTTTGTGCCCTGCACTGATTGTGTACTCCTCGGTACCCAAATTCACCATCCCCACTTTTACCTCCCCGCGATACCCCGCATCCACCACCCCGCCAAGAGTTTTGAGCCCGTGCGTCGTCGAGAGTCCGCTCTTGTCCCAAATGAGCCCCACGAATCCGTCGGGGATGTCCATCGCAATCCCTGTGCCAATCAGCACGCGCACGCCGACAGGAATCGCCACCTCCTCAATCGCATACAGATCAAACCCCGCATCACCCGGGTGTGCATACGACGGCACTTTTGCATCAGTATGCAGTTTTTTTATTTTAAGTTCCATTCCACATATTATATCACGCAAAGAAAAAGCCCCGCAAAATGACAATGTCATTTTGCGGGGCAAATGCTACCTTGCTATTTGAAATGCTTGGCAAGCTTCGGACCGCTTTGGTTGCCATAGTTGCACTCGGCCTTTTCGTCGTAATGAAGAATGGGGGGCTTGGTCATCTGCTCAAACTTTATTTTCGCAATCGGATGATTTTTGAAAATAACCAAATCTTCAAACGGCCGCACTTCGAGGGTCAGTGGTCTTCCTTTTCCTTCGCCATCTTTTCCGTACCCCCATCCTGGATCAATAAACCCAGCATAGTGTGAACGGAACTCGCCACTCCTTTCGTCCATCGGCACCATCTCGCACGCAAGACATGGTGGCACGCGCACCGCTTCGGCCGTTGAGAGAATGTAAAATCCTCCACGACGCAAATAGATGCGCTCGCCACACACGTTGATAGGCTCGAAAAAATCTTCCGCATCATACGCCTTTTTCCCTTGCGAAAAATCGAGGATTCGCTGTCGCCCGGTGTATTCATACCCGGCAACCGCGCTATCAAGATCAAGGGTTAGAATAATCGACCCGTCATCATCGCGTATCTGCACATCACCATACGAAAGTTCTTCTCCTGAAAGAGTGTGCAAAAGTTTCCAGCGCGAAAATGCAATCTCGATTTCCTCCTCCGAAAGGCGCGTGTTGGCATTGAACAACCGCAGTTGACTGAGCGGCTCGCCTGTGGGAATAATCACGGGGTATGAGCGCGAAATAATCACGGCCCACAATTCCCCCAGGAACCCCGTAGGAGTCACCGCATCGTACCGAGGTACACCATCAGCAAGAACTCGCACATGCACGTCATGCCGACCAGTCGACGACTTTGGATTGCAATACCCGTAGACACCTTGAGGCAGCGTGAGTGATTCGTTCAAGCGAGCAAGATAGACAACTTCTCGTTCAAAAGGAGCACCGACCACATGCTGGCGAGCATCAAGTCGCTCAATGAGACTTCTGATGGTCTCGCCTATTCGTGGTTGAAACATCCCGTTGACTCGATACACTTCGTCTGAAATACAGAGGTCGAGAGAGGCAGGCCCAATGTTGCGAGAAGACGCGCCCTTGATAAACCCAGCATCCACCAAGTCCTGAAGCAAACTATCCGGCAATGCGCCAAGATTTTTTGACATAGCATTTCTCCTAAGCTGTGAAAGAATTAACCTTTATATATTATAGCACAAATTTGTTTCAAAGTCCAGGCGCTTGACGGCCCCCTCTTTGTAAGGTAGTTTGATGGCAGTAGTACTTTTTCAACAACCTATTAGGAGCAACAAATGAGACAATATATTGACCTCATGCGTCACGTTCTTGAAACGGGCAACAAAAAAGGTGATCGTACGGGCACCGGCACCTTCAGTGTATTTGGGCATCAAACAAGATACAATCTTGCTGACGGCTTCCCTCTTGTTACCACCAAGAAGTGTCATTTGAAATCCATTATCCATGAGCTCTTATGGTTCCTGCAGGGCGACACCAACATCAAATACCTCAAGGAGAACGGTGTCAAAATTTGGGATGAATGGGCAGATGAAAATGGCGAACTGGGGCCAGTGTATGGCTCCCAGTGGCGCTCGTGGCCAACCCCTGATGGCAAGCATATTGACCAAATCAGTGAAGTGGTTGCTCGCATCAAGGAAAAGCCTGACGACCGGCGTCTTATCGTCTCTGCTTGGAACGTGGCTGATATTGCAAAAATGAGGCTTCCGCCTTGCCACTGTTTCTTTCAGTTTTATGTGGCAGACGGAAAGCTTTCATGCCAGTTGTATCAGCGGAGTGCTGATATATTTCTTGGTATGCCGTTCAATATTGCTTCCTACGCACTTCTCGTAATGATGGTTGCGCAAGTATGCGAGCTGGAGCTTGGTGATTTCGTGCACACCCTTGGTGACGCACATCTCTATTTAAATCACCTGGAACAGTCATTGCTTCAAGTCAGGCGTGACCCGCGGCCGCTTCCGACGATGCGCATCAATCCCGATGTGAAGGATATCTTCAGTTTCAAATATGAAGACTTTACACTCGAAGGGTACGATCCGCACCCGGCAATCAAAGCATCTGTTTCTGTGTAGGTTGCAGTAAAAACTCAAAGGCCGGCAATCTTACGATTGTCGGCCTTTTTTCTTTATGAGTTTTGAGCTTGTCCTGAGCTCATTGAAGGATTATTTAACCTCGATACCTGCAGAGCGAGCTGAGCCGGCGATGATCTTCATTGCTGCCTCAACATCGTTTGCGTTCAAGTCTACCATCTTACGTTCTGCAATCTCCTGGAGCTGTGCCTTGGTGATTGAGCCTACCTTGCTGGTGTTGGCCTTCTTTGAACCCTTCTGAATGTTCGCTGCCTTGAAGATAAGTGAAGTTGCGGGAGGCGTCTTCATCTTGAAGTCGAAGGTACGGTCCTCGTACACGGTAATAACCGTAGGCACAAGGTCGCCCATCTTGTCGCTCGTTGCGGCGTTGAACTTGGTGACGAAATCACCGATGTTTACACCCGCCTGACCGAGCGCAGGCCCCAAAGGAGGCGCTGGTGTTGCCTTGCCGGCCGGGATGATAACTTTAACTCGTTTTGTAATTTTCTTTGCCATAATAGTTTCGCTGTATTTGAATTCCCCGAGTCTACCTTAGATTGCGGGATTTTTCAAGTTTTGTATTAAATCTTTCTTATCTGGAGGAAATCGAGTTCCACGGGGGTCTCGCGACCGAACATTGAAACAAGGACCTTTGCGCGACCACGCTCGTCGTCTACCTCGGCAACCTTACCCTCGAGGTCCTTGAATGGACCGTCGACAATAGACACCTGATCGCCCACAATGAGGTCGATATTGTGCTTTGGGGTGCCCGCAGACATACGGTTAAAGAGCGACTCTGCCTCTGACTTTTCAAGAGGAACGGGAGTTACTCCTGCTCCAACAAATCCAGTAACGCGCGGTGTGTTACGCACGACGTACCATGAATCATCGGTAACAATCATGTCCACAAGAATGTAGCCCGGGTAAATTTTCTCTTCCACCTCTACGCGCTTGCCGCCCTTGACCTTGATCTTTTTCTCCATCGGAACAACCACATTAAAAATGCGGTCCTCCATACCGAGAGACTCAATGCGTTGCTTCAAGTTGCGGAGTACGGCGTTCTCGTATCCCACATACGTGTGGATAGCGTACCAATTGCGCTCCCCTGTTGTTTCTTGTTTTGCCATAGGATAGTTAAAGGTGATTAACGAACGATGACCAATTTCTTGATAAGTGAGGTGAAGAGTGCGTCAAATGCCCCGAGGTAAATCGAGGTAAGGATAGAGATTACGATAACAAGCACCGTAAAAGCGACCGCCTGGCGGCGCGTAGGCCACACTACGTGGGTCAACTCTCCTTTTGTGTCGCGTAAATATTGAATGAATGCCATATTTCTTGGTTGTTGCGCTGTGGCGCTTAGCCCTCCCATTTAAAAAACCGCCCCGCAGGGCTTTATTTCATAATACTCTTCCAATCGAAAAAAGTCAACCATGCCGACCATAAAAAACACCCCGCGAGCAAGCCCGCGGGGTGTAAATACTGCAAATTTCAAGCATTTCCGTGATAATCAACAACCGTGGAACGGTGGGATGAATGCTTCATACCAGCACCTGATTGCATCTGGCGATGATTTGCGATGATATCCGTGAGGAATTCCCACATCTTTTGACAATCACCAGCATGCGAACCCTTGAAGTCGGGAGTGCATTCCCTTTCGAGGGTGCTGTGGTACAAAAACGTCCCCGGCCGGCTATAAGTACCGAGAGGATGTTCGTAGTCAACAGAAACGAGTTCCACCAAGGATGCCTGCCGTGCGCCCACGAAACGAGAAGTGCTTAGTTTTACCCGAAACACCGCCCGCTTGTCTTGCGCGTCAAAACAATACACACCCGACAACCCTGACATGAAATCCTCAACGGAGGCCGAGGTTTTCATGTCCTCCTTATGCTTCTGTTCAGGAGTGGGTTTCGCCTTGAGTACGGTTTTGATTCCCGCCGCAACAAAGACGCCGTGCAAAAAGTTCCAGATGCGCTGTTGCTCCAACCATTTGGTAGACCCCTCACGCAACCGGGAACGAAACTCACCCAGGTGCAACTGAGCCACAGTGATATACACATCCGATTCGTCAATCCCGTAGAGCTCGGTGCCTTGTGGTGCCGCAAGAAGATGCACAACCTTCACCTTGCGGTCGTCAGGCATTTTCTTTGTCCTGACCTCAAATCGCATCCCTGCGATCTCTACCGGCCCGCTCCAACTGTTCCAGATAACGATAGGGTCTGTTTGAACTGGCACTCTTCCTTCTCCGCCTTGATTCTGAATGGAAGTCATGGTTCTGTCCTCTCAAAAAAGTTGAAATATGCTGCCAAGGTACTACCAACTGCTAAATAAAGTATAGCAAATTATTATGCTTTTGTCAATAGCACTCAACCTTAGAGCGAGGTTCTTCGGTTTGAAATGCCTTGCGCAAGCGCGACGGCGCGAGCAGAGCAAATTTTTAGTAAAAAATTATGCGTGCAATTCAAACTGAACGGACCGAGTGGCCTCTATCGTATCTCGTACGTCACGGTCACCTGCGAGGTAATCTTTTGCTCGCCTTGTGGAATCTCTGGGAGACTTGGCGCTGGTGATGCATCGACTTTTTCGGCACTCATCATCGTGCGCGCATAAATGGGATAGTTCTGCCCTTCAGAGAACGACACGACACGCACGAGGGATACACCGAGATCACGAGCAAGCACTTCTGCTTTGGTGCGTGCTTTTTCTATCGCCTGCTTGCGTGCTTCTGCTTTGAGGGTGTCCTCCTTGTCGATGGCAAAGTTTGGCCCCTGCATATCGGTTACCCCTGCGGTTCCCAACGCCTCGATGATCGCGCTCGTTGTGTCGAGGTCACGCACGGTAACCGTCACTGACTGTGAGACCTCGTACCCAATGAGCACCTGGCGGCCAGGCTGTGGTGGCGGACAATTCAGCCCCATGCATGAATACGTTGCTTCGTGCCATTCATACTTTGGATATGAACTATAGTTCTCTGTCTTGATATCTTTGTCGGCAACACCAAGTTTGCGCACCGCCGCAAGTGCGGCCTTTGTCTTCACATCTACTTTATTCTGCGCGTCAGCAACTTTTTTTGCTTCTTCACGCACACTGAATGATACCGTCGCGATGTCGGGCGATGCGGTCACTTCCCCTTCACCAGAGACTGAAATAGTGTTCGTTGCGGCTACGCCACCACCGATAAAGCGATACCCTTTGATTTCTGAAACAACCATCGCTCCCACGAGCACCACCGTGATGAGGGTGAGCACCGTAAGCGCTTGGTACAATTTTGTTTTGCTGTCTTCCATGGTATGTATAAAAATTATTCTTTAAACACATCTCCGACCTGGCGCAAAATAGCGTCAATCGAATAGTCTGACTTAATAATATACCCGCGCACCCCGAGCTCAACTCCCTCACTCATCTTTTCAAGGTCGGAGAGCTGCGTCTCTACAATCACCGGAGTCTCCTGTCCCCAATCCTCGGCACGAAGCTTTTTCAAGAACTCGATGCCGGTAACTTTCGGCATCATGAGGTCAAGCATGATGAGATCCGGTTTCTCGCGTGAGGCAACCTCAAAACCCTCTTCCCCATCAAAGGCAGTCACGACCTCATATTTCCCTTGCCCTCCAGCGACCAGTCCGTCACGAAGAATCTTTGAGAAAATCTTGTCATCATCAATAATCAATATTTTTTTCATCATAAATATATTATACCACCTCTAGCGGAAGCGTGAAATAAAAGGTGCTGCCTGAACCAAGCTTTGACCCCACCCCCACCGTACCCCCATGCGCCTCAACAATACCCTTCACAATGACGAGCCCCAGACCGGTTCCTTTATGTTCGGCCCCTTTACGTGCGGTTGAAGTAAACTGCGTGAACTTATTCCAAAGCTTACCAACATTTTCGAGAGAGATACCTTCGCCCGTATCAGTGACGGCAACCACCACACTTTTTGCTAGGTTTGCGGTGCTTTTTTCTGCTGACTCAGCGAACCACGGCATACCAAAGCGCAACGCCTCAGCGCCAATCTCGGTTCCCTGCGTATGCAAGAAGCACTCTGCGGTCACGGTGCCACCCTTGGGGGTATATTTGAGGGCGTTAGAGAGGAGGTTGTTCACGATTTGTGCGGTCCTCTTGGTATCCATCGAAACCACATCAGGAACCCCTTCACCGAGAGAGATTTTAAGCGCGACAGAGGCATCACGCGCCGTCGTGTCAAAGAACTTTACTCGTTCAACTAAAAGTTCTTTGATGTTTCCCGGCTGGCGGTCGACCTCAAACTTCCCCGCCTCGAGCTTCGACACATCGAGGAGGTCGTTCACGAGGTCGAGCATTGACGACGAGCTGTCGTAGAGCATTCCCGCGTACTCGGTCGAAGCCTCTTTGTCTTCGAGAATCTTTGACGACTTCATGAGTTCGCCGATCTTTTTAATATTACCGAGTGGTGAACGAAGTTCGTGAACCATCATGGAGGTAAAATCACTGCGCATTTTTTCGGCCTCTTTTTCGTGCGTGATGTCATGAAAAATAATGACGCCGCCAAGGACTTGCCCCTTCATTGCCCCTTGGTTTGATTTCACGGGTGATAAAAGAATTTGATAATACTTGTCGCCCAAAACAGCGCCATCAAGCGTGATCATCTTGTCGAGCTTGATAGACTCTTCAAGCTTTTCCTGAAGGTTGAAGATATTTTTGAACTTTTCAACAATATCAAACATGGTGGGCTCGCCTGTCGGTGTATATCCGACAATAGCTCGCGCTGAAGGGTTCATGGCAACAATATGATAATCACGGTCAGTCATGACCACTCCCTCGACCATACTTTCGAGCATGGCGATTATTTTCCCCTGCTCTGTTTTCACCACCTCACCCAAGCTTGTCACCGCCTGCGAGGCTTGGTTCACGATCTTGTAAAGAATCGCCATTTCTTCTTCTTTGTAGAGCCCTGCTTTTGTGTGCGCAATGGTCAACACCCCCACAAGCTGTCCGCCAATGACCAGTGGAATATTAAAAAAGGACTGCACCAGCTCATCGACATCGTCGAGCATAATAGCCCCCGTGAGGGTTTCCTCTATCTGCATGTCAGCAAGAGGTCGCCCCAAAAGCGCCTCAAGCGACCCGAGCATTCGCCCACGAATATCCTTTATAAACTGCGGCGAAACCGACTGATCAAGGTCTGCTTTGAATATAATCTTTGATGGCTCGAGGAGCATGTAGGACGCCGCGCTATACTCAATGAACTGTCGCAAAGACCCCGCGATAACATCGAGTATCTTTTGAATATTCAGTGAGTACCCGGTGCGGTCCGAGATTTCTTTTAGGATAGCGATCTCGTACAAACGGTGCTTGATCTCACGCTCTTTTGCTTCGATCTCGCGTCTAACCCTTCGAGCCCACCAATACGAAAGAGCGACCACAATAACATAAAGTCCTATCAATCCGACAGCCAGGGGGAGTAACTCGCGAGGAAACATAGAATTATATTAACTCAACTGCTTGATCGACGGATATTTGGTAAAGATTGGTCCAAGGGCATTCTTTACAATCTGCCCCGAAAGCTCGACGTAGGAGTCTATAAGTTTCTCAAGCGCGTCTGCGGGGTCACCATTCACCCCCATCACGAGGCCTTCTGGGGAGACTTCGAGCCCGTTGACCTTGCGCGCTCGCGCCACAGCCATATCAGGCCCCAAGATAACACTTTGTTTGGCGATGATTTCCGCCATCATTGCTTTGTATTGTTCGTTTTGGTCCATAGCAGTATTTATTATTCTCCTTTAATAACCTTGAGGAGTTTGCTTGCCGCAATACCCATCACGATATACCCCACAATAAAGAGTGAGTCATGAACAAGCTTCAAATAGAGAGGTGAGATGTTAGAAAACCAAGGCATCTCGAGTACAATCCCCACAAAGACAAGGCTCATGCCGATACTAAAGTACGTGAGAACCTGACCCAAAACACCTCCGTGCATCTTGCGACCGCCAACCCACACCATGGCGCTTGTAACAAATGCCACAATAAGCATCGACCAAAGAGAAATTGAAGAAAAGAGACCGGAATCATCGAGTGCCAAGAGTGTATCCGTCACTCCCGCAAACGCCACCGCAGGCAAAAGAACTAAACTTAATAATGCAAGATGCTTCATAGGACTCATAATATGATTACTGATAAATATGGTTTTATTATACCATACTAGCAAGAATGCAAGCGAGGGTTCTTTTAGTAACCCCTCACGCACCTCTGTTTGTCATATAAAGGAAGATGGATTGCATTTACTAATTCGTCTTCTGGTCGGGTATCGTCGTTGCACCCGTGCTCGTTGCGGTGTCACTTGGCGCAACTACGAGTGGCGCAGACGAAACGACATTTACCGTACGCTCTGCGGTCGTCGTGGCGTTGTTTTGGTCAACGACTGAATACACAATCGTGTGTATGCCTTCTACGGAAGTATCGAGACTTATCTGACTAATGTCCAACTCTGGTCCCCCGTCGAGCGATGCTTTGATGCCAAAGTTTTTAGCAGACTCCGGTGCGGTAATGAGTGCACCAAGGTCGCCGTAGATATCGCCGATACTGAGTGTGGCAGGGTTGTTACCGTTTATGAAAATTATGATGGGGGTTGTCGTTGCCGTAGTGATCTCTGTCGTTAAGATACCACTCACCGTGGTATTGCCAGAAAGAAGCAAGTCTAACTGATCTTTAGTAATACAGGTCTCATTCCCCGACTGTCCAACACAAATCTTTTCTTCAGCGTGAAATTCTTTTCCGCGAAATACCCTCGCAACGACCTCCCCAATTCCATTCGCCGTGTCCGCAAGCCACCCCGTCATCCGATCAAAGAACCTCCCTGCAAAAGTCTTGCCTCCTGTCGTATCAGTCATTGCCGTCGTCGTAGACGCAAGTCCTTCAAGATTGAGGTCAAGCTCCTTGAGTCCTTGCAGGGTTAAAATAGGGAGCATTGAGTAGTTGACCCCGAGGTAACCGTTTGAGGTGGTAGCTACCATCCCAGGGAGTACCCGTGCAACGTCCTGTGCGATCAGACCATAGTTGAGAGTAGTGGTGGAGTTATGGAGTTCGTTTCCTGCTATATCGTTCCAGTAGAATGTTGAAGGAGTGAGCTTGGTGAGGTCTGCCAAGACACTCCCCATCGGCTGGATGTTGGTCTTGAGGGTTGCGTCAGACGAACACACCCCCGTAAGCGCCGTACCCGCAAAGTTTTCCACACAACCGTTAGTTCCCGAGGTCCCCACACGAATGTCACCTACAACCTGCAAAGATTTTGCAGGTGCTGCGGTGCCGATGCCGACGTTGCCAGTGTTCCTTATGGTAAAGAGCGTCGTTGTTGCGCTTGCAGTTGAACTTGCAATCGCAAAGAGGGTAGTATTATTTTCACCATTGTACGCATGCACGGAGAGTTTGGCGTACGGCGAAGTAGTCCCCATACCAATGCGTCCGCTGGATTCAATGAGTGATGGAGTATTGTTATCAAAAAGCTGTCCACCGGCAGCAACTGTGCGCGAGATACTGGTCCCATCCATTCGAGTTACATTGTACAAACGCACCACGGAATCCGCGGTCATATTCAAATCGACGCCGTATGTCCCACTCGTGTGATTGATGTTACCATTTCTTATGACTACATTCGCAGTACTAACATCAATCCCCCTCCCTGTGCCAGAAGAATTTTCGTCAATAAGCGATAGATTGTTTATCTCATAGTCACCAATTGACCCTCCTGCCCCAATCACAATAGCTCCTTTTGTTGGATTGGGGCCGATGCCGTGCCTCACCGAAATATTATTCAAGATCTTTTTGTGGGTATTCCCGCCGGTTGAATAACTATTCATGTATACAAACAAAGCTTCATTATAACCATCGTTATCAATAGACAAATTATCTACCCGAACATAGTCTCCAAACAGACGGAGTGCGTGCTCTACTTCTCCTTTAACAACAATATCTGATGCAACAATCCCTGAAAGCGAACCATTATCAAAAATGATCGAATTAGAAGACCGCCATTCAATATTTTTAAGCCGCAGGAACGAAAGACCGTCATCTTGGTTTGGCCACAGATAGGTGTCTGAATCCCCATTAATAAGTCGCACATGAGAAACAACATTCATGATAGAAAAGTAACCAAACAATGGAATTGCCAATGCTCCATTCATGGCAGGAAGAGTATCTGTAGTGCCTACGATGTGGTTATTCTGTCCATCAATGGTAATATCAGCTCCTTCGGGCAATCCAACGTCCAGCCCAAGGGGCGTTTCTGCGTCCAGCAATACAATTCTGTAACGCACCGGCCTTCGAATAACCAAAGGGACATTTGACTGCGATGCCCCAAAAATACCCGTCGCCAAGGTGATGTTCTCGGGGGTAATTGCAGCGTCAGTTCGCAAGATAGGATAGTTATGTGTGGTATTCTCGCCGCCAACTCCATCGAGAGCAACCATCGCATCATTAGTCACATAGAGAAGATCTCCTGATCGCACATCTGCGTTAGCACTACACACCACGCGATTGCTTCCACTCGTCAGGGTACATGTAATCCCCGTATTGGTCACCGTGGTATAGGTATCTCGGGCGGAAATATAATCCAACGCATCCTGAATTGTCGCAAAACGACCACCAGTACCTACGGTTAGAGTGTTTGCTGCCGTGGCGCCAACACACGTACCGTTTGCATCCTGGAAGCATCCCGAGGAAATTTGAATGCCGCCCGAAAATGTCGATGTAGATACACTCGTGCCGGTAAAATAGGACGACACAGTTTCGCCTACTACGGAGAGTGCGGCGTATGGTGATGTGGTGCCGATGCCGACCTTGCCGGTCGCACGATACACATCACTACCCGAAAGGGTCCAACTTCCGACTGAGCCACCAATAACCGAGCCTGCCCAATAAAGGTTGCCGGAGTTACTGTAGAGTCTGTTGGTGGTGACACTTGGTGCGGAGACATCGGCAAGGTAGGTGACACCATTCACCGCAAAGGTGTCTGAGGGGGTGGTGGTGCCGACACCGAGGGTGGTAAAGGAGCCCGTGGAGCCTACGAGATCACCCGACATGGAGCCACCTGCTGTAGGGAGGTACCCCGCGATGGTTGTGCCGGTAATAGAAGCACCGGTGATGGTGGGCGACGAGAGGGTGACCGAAGAGAGGTTGTTGATGCGGTTCATTGGTGCCATCGCGAGGTAAAGGGCATTGTTGTCGGCCACTGCTTGGGTTTTGCCTCTCGCAATCTCGTTTAAAAGTTCACTACGGAGAGCGGTAATCTGAGTTTCAAGGTCAGCGGCTGTAATACCGGAAAGAACGCGTGTGTTTGTCGTAGGAGCAGGAGTAACGACGACTTGAGCCGTAGGTCGAGTAGGTGTCATCGACTTGGGAGTCGAACTCCCAAGTGATGCTGGCTGTGGTGCGCGTGCTTGCGGAGTTACGGGAAGGGTTGTCGCTGGTTGAACTGGAACAAAGTCCCGACCTTCGGGAGTACCCGCAAGATCGGGACTTTCAGATGTAGGTGTATTAAAAAGATTATTCCAGAAATCTTGTACCGCGGTGTACACCGAGGCAGCTTGTGTTCGCAATGGAGACAAAAGTCTGCTTTGCGCAGGTGTAGGAGTTTCTGCTGCAAAACTTACGGGAGACTTATAGAGTACCCCCCCCCGAGGATGAGTGACAACGTAAGGACAAAAATAACTCTGCGAGGGTTCATATATATGAGTATACTAAATGCGTATGACGGGTGCAAGAAAAATTATTTTTTGCACCCATCTACGTAACCCTCCTTTCTTGTTTCTCGCTAACACGTATTCTAAGTCATGACTACAAATAGGTTACGAAAAGGATACATCTCATAGCCATAGTAATATTACTTCCCCCCTAGGATGCGGCGCGTTGCTTCCTTGTAGGTCTCCACATTCGGCTGATCAAAAGCGTTGATGTTAAGGAGGTTTGCCAAATGCATCACCATACACATTTCGAACTGAAGGAGCGCACCGAGTGACTCGAGAGTGAGGTCAGGGAGCTCTATTTCGGCAAACTGCACGCCGCGAGTACGGTATGCCTCTTTTACGCCCTCGTAGATTGCGTCCATAATATGGCATGGGGCGCGCCCAGCAAGACCGGGAACAAGGGGCGCAAATACACGATCAGAAGCGAGGAATTCATGCTCCCAATGTGGCGCATTTACTCGTACGAGCGTCCGAGCAACAAGAGATGGAAATGCGAGATGCATTTGTTCCGCCGAATGGAGGTCTGTTGAACCGATAGACACCGTAGGTATCATGCGGTGCGTTGTTGAGGTGCCGTTCTTGGCGGTTTCCTTGCCGAGTGATTCCGCAAAAAGCTGTCGGTACCATTTTCCTAAACTTTCAAACTCTGGTTGAAACAAAAACATGTCGAAGACAAGGGCACCGTTTTCGTTCCATGCGAGCACATCTTCAGCGGCACGATATGCGTTACTTTCCACACCACGCTCCACAGAGTCATGCACCGCCTCTTGTGCACCTTTGAGCATGCGGTCGACTTCGAGCCCCACACAGAGAAGCGGGAAAATACCGACAGGTGAGAAAACTGAATAGCGCCCTCCCACCATTTTAGGTATCGGCAAGAGATGAAACCCCTGCTTCTCCCCTGTTTGCCACAGCACCGACCCTTCGTCCGTAATACAGACAATACGGGAAGAAAGCGAGCCAAGTTTTTGTTCGAGGGCCGTGATTAAAACCGATGCGTTGACGATGGTTTCAGTCGTTGTACCCGACTTGCTTGCTACCACAATAATAAGTTCTTCGGGTGAAATGATTTCATTTACCAAAATCTCGGTGATGTCAGAGAGGATTTCTGGGGAACACGTATCAGCAAAAAGCATTTTGGGAGCAAACGGGCTGTGAGCATCAAGCGTGCCGAAGATCGCTTCGTATACCGCTTTGGTACCCAAATTAGAACCTCCGATACCAATAGTGACCACGTAGTTAAGTTTTGGGCCAGCAAGCTTTGCCGCCAAGACCCGCGACTTTTCATACAGCACACTATCAAACGGTAGCCGGAGCGACGCTTCGGGAAGCTTGTAAGAACTGTCGCTCATCGCCGCCCGCATCGTGGCAGCATACTCCGTTGCTCGGGCGTGGCCTGCCTGAGCGTTGCTCGCAGTCAGGTCACTTACACCCTGTTCCCCACGGTCATTTTTTGCAGAACTTTGGTATTTCATTCTTCTATTGTACACGAGAACGAATACTTCCCAAACACCACAAACTTTGCTACCATACACGTATTATGGATACACAAAAAAGAATCATTGTTTGGGTTTCGGCAGTTTTGGTTATTGGCATTACCGCCGTCGCGGCATGGCAGATTGCGAAAGGCCCAAAGACACCAGTAGTGCGCGCAGGAACCCTCACGGAGGTGGTTTCGGAAAGCGACTGGACAAAGGGCGCAACGAGCGAATCCAAAAAGGCGGAACTCGTTGAGTATAGTGATTTCCAGTGCCCTGCATGTGGTATGTTCTACCCAATACTTGAAGAAATAGCGGCGAGCCACAAAGACACCCTCTCATTCACCTATCGCCACTTCCCTCTCCCTCAGCACAAAAACGCTCTTGCCGCAGCCTATGCGACAGAGGCAGCCGGACTACAAGGTAAGTTCTGGGAAATGCACGCAAAAATATTCGAGAGTCAGGACGAGTGGTCTGAGACCGACACCGCGGAGGCAACCTTTGAAAAATTTGCGACCGAGCTTGAGCTCGACATGGCGCGCTTTACAACTGACCGTGATTCACAAACAACCAAGGATGCTGTCGAGTATGACAAAGAGACTGGACTAAAGTCTGGCGTTAACTCAACACCCTCGTTCTACTTGAACGGAAAGAAGATGGCACAGCCAAAAAGCGCAGAAGAATTCAAGGCAACCATTGAAGCTGCTCTTAAATAAAATGAACAAAGTTCTTCCTACATCCCTCATTGTCGTAGTCATCATACTCGCCCTCGTCGGGTTCGCTGATTCGACGTTCCTCCTTGCCAAGCGCTTGTCTGGCGGGCCAATCCCCTGCGTCCTCGGCTTTACGGGATGCGACACCGTATCAAAGTCTCCCTACTCGGTACTCTTTGGCATTCCTCTCTCCGCATACGGTATGGTGTTTTATCTCGGTATCGGCATTCTCGGGCTTTTGTATCTCGACACCAAGAAAGCGCTCTTCGCGCGCCTTCTCCTCCCCGCAACCGCACTCGGTTTTGCAATGTCCGCGTACTTCATCTACGTGCAAAAGTTTCTCATCAAAGCTTTTTGTGTGTACTGCATCCTCTCCGCAATCATTTCAACGATGTTGTTTTGTTTGGGGGTAATAATCCACAGGAAACTAAAGGCTTCAGCTGCTCAGCAATAGGGCGCACTATAAAAAATACCCCACTTGTAAAAAAGTGGGGTATTAAGGTTACAACGAAGGAGACTAGTACAACTGGTTCCAATCAACCCACTTCCATGCTGTCCACTGACCAAGATCGGGGTCGTAGTAACTCGTATTTCGTATTAAACGATTTGCTTTGTATGTGATTTGATTCACATACGCAATACGACCATCAGCAAGCTGAAAGGCCATTTTGTGAAGATCCCATGCTGGATCCCAATTTGGGTCGTACTCGTATGGATTGCTTACATCCATTTTTACGTACACAAACCGAGCATCGTTTTCCACAGCATGGAGCATATCGATTCGGGCACGATCCTTTTGAAAGTTATTGCGCGGCACCAAAATGTGATACGTCACCCCTGCGAGTAACGGCTTGAAACCATACTGCTTGCCGTTCTCAAAAAAGTTGGCATCAACATCAAGGTAGTAGTACCAAGACCCGGCGCTATCAAAGATAACTCCTTCCGCGTCTATCCATCCGGCGGCGATAGCTTGCTTGAGCGTTTTCTTTTGACCCTGGTATTCGACATACGTCGTAGAGGACGGCGCATTCCCTGTCATGGTAAAAGTATACCAGAAACCATCGGCAGGGAGCGTGTAGTCCACGGAATCGCGACGGTCGTCCACAATTAGCGATGGTGCACGATACTGCAGCGCTTGACTTTTGATAAGAGGATTTTGGTATGGGTTAGTCGTAAGGGGAATATTGAGGTCCCACTGAGCCTCCCAGTGTAGGTGCGGAATCCAACCACCCGTACCGCCAATATACGCCACTGGCTGCCCTTGGGTAACAATACTCCCTGAATTGGGAACTCCTGATGTCCAAGTAATCCCCGTCGCAAAGCCATTCAAGTGAAGGTACGCGCTGTCAAACGTTACCAGCCCACCCGCTTCTTTTGCGTATGGGAAAGAATAACGAATATAAAGTTGCTTACCTTTTGTAGAGTCATCAACGGCATCAAGGTACGTCACCTGTCCATCAGCAATAGCGACTAGTGGGGCATCGAGATCAGTACTGCCACCACATACACCATTCCAGTCTTCACCAAGATGATATTTGGTGAAATCGGGATTCAGCTGCATGTGATATTGATCCTGTTTGTACCCGTTCCCTTGGCCACACGCGGGTGTCCACACTTCATTTTCATTGTACGGTGGTTGAAATTTCCCAGCCGTACCAGCAAGTGCCGCGGAGCAACCCAGTGCGAGTACCATACACACCGTTAGTACCGAACTTTTAACGTCCATTTGAAACCTCCTTCGTAATTTGAAAAGAACAAAATCGGTTGCCTGTCAACCGATTTTTGTATCATAGCACAGTAACGTTTTTTTTTGCAACCTTTGGTTATCAAATAAGTTTAAAAGAAAGGAGGATTTGTTCTAATACTTCATAGTAATCACCTGGTACCGTAGACATACGGTAATCAAGCACATGAAACATATACGAATTATCCCCCGCAAAATTTCCGAGCACTGTAGTTGTTGCAATAAAACCACCAGCAGCACGAACTACATATCCATTTGCATTATTGGTTATAATTTTTTTATAGTTTGATGATTCTTTTATTTTGGAAATATAATCATTTACCGGTGTTTCTTTTATAAAAATATAAATACCGTTATCATCCCCATGGAAAGGTCTCTGGTCGTAAATTGCGACAAACCCACGATCATCTTCTCCAGAAGTTACCCCACCGGAGACTTTCCATCCCTCCGGATACTTCACCTCAAAACCAAATTCTTCACTTCGGTATGTCTCCCAATCAGAAGTATCTAGAGTGTTGTTAGGGAAGGTAAGTTGCGAAAGTGTCTCTTCTGGTGCAATTTTAATAACCTCGTTAGGGAGCCTGGGAACTCGCTGTTTTTGAAAAACAAAGAACACGCTGACAACAAGGGCCATGGCGACCAAGATGTACATTATTCTATTCTTTGTTGTCATCTTTTAAACACTAGCATGTGTTATGGTGTTCACGCAAATAAGATCTAGCGCCCTAACCTAGAACCCCAGTTTTTCTTTCACGAAAATAACGGTAAGGTGACGGTTCGGCATTATTTCGCGCTCGATAACAAGTACGCGGCCAATCGTGCTTCCCGGATACCCTGCGTTCTGCATCCGTTTATTCTCAAGAGGAAATACATAATCCTCAATGCGCCTGAACGCTGCTTCGCGGTCGGGAACAATTTTTTGCGCACCCACAACCCAGATGACATTGTCTGATGAAAACGCATAGCTCGGAATCTGACTTCCTGACGCCGAAGCGTCCAATAACTGTCCTGCCTCCGTCACCGCATGTACACTCCCGAGGAAGTAGTCTGCAAGCACGGACTCTTTGCGGAGACGCTCTTGTTTCGCCGAGTCTTTTTCCTTCAAAATCTCTTCGTGCACGTTGTTCCATTCATGCGTCCCTTCTTTGAGGTAGCCGACGAAGCCAATCTCTTGAAGTGTTGTTGAGGAACCATTCATCACCGACGCTCCGGCAGGAATGAGGCTCTTTATTTTCTCGAGCGCCTCTGCACGCGTATCCACCACGACCGCGTTGATGTTGCGCTCCTTGAGGGCGGCGATTACTTTTTCAATAGTTTCTTCTGATGCTAGATGTTCGTAGTTCATAATATTTTTACTTAGATTCAAATAAAGTCGGCTGCTCAACCTCGCGCATGTTGATGAAGATAACCAACGCAAAAACAAGAAGGGAGAGATATGCTGGCACAAAGAAGAATCCACTGATGTTGAAAATCGTTTTCAGAAACAGCCCCGGGATGACCGCATATATACTCATCTTGTACGCTCCGCTGTACGTAAGTGGCATCTTTCTTACTTTAGCAAGAAGGAACGGAATGAGCGCAAAAAGGAAAAGAGGTATAAGGTACACAACATACCCAAGGAATAACGAAACGAGGGTAGCCAAAATACCGAGCGGTACCAAGTATGGAAGCCCGGCCTGTATTTTTCCAACGAACGCAAGAAGTTTTGTCTGGTCAATGATCGTATCGGGAGTGTTGCGCAAACTCTGAATTGTTACATTACCTTTATTGTTTTGCGTTGCAACTTCTGTTTTGGTGAGCAAGATGAGTGTCTTGTGCTCTTCAAACATTTTCATATTGAAGTCATGCACCGTATCAATAACCAGCAAATTATCGAGATTATCTTCCTGGAGAATATCGCGAGTCACCCCGGACCCCACAACAACAAACGGCTCGGCAATATTGGTTGATACTTCTCCTTTCTTTATCGTTACCACCATCTCTGTGGGGTAATACGATCTCACCAAAGAGGGCGCGCTGTCTCGTATAAATCGCACTCCTCGTGGGGCCAAAATGATAGAAAAAGCAATGGTCGCCACAACCGCTAGAACAAATATGGCTTTTACATAATACCGAAGAGCGCTGCCCAACGATGCACTCGCGACCCCACGATAAAAATCGGGGTTATGTAAACTTTTTTTGAAGGTCTCGAAAATGGTTTTCATGGGTATTTTAAATTATGGTTACTTCAAGTATATCAGGGTGTCCCCCCGATGCAACCATTACGGACTATTCTGTGCTTCCCTTTTTCCGTTGGTGATAATTGTTGAAAGGAGGAGAACGCCGACGACAACACACATACCCGCCACAACAAGTGCCGTAGGCGCACTAAAACGTTCCCAGAGATACCCGCCGCCGACACCGGCAACCATGAGGCCAAACCCCATCGTTGCATTCACGAGCCCGTATGCCCCTGCGCGATATTCTGGCGGTGAAAGCTCTGCCGCCAACGCGCGTGCTACCCCATCGGTAAGCGCCGGGAAAAGTCCGAGGACTAAAAATCCGAGGATGAGCGCAGGGGTACTTTTTGCAAATACGATTACCGTATACCCAACCAAGAGCACGAGGTAACCAATGCGTAACACTTTCCTCGGACCAATCTGGTCACTCAATCCTCCTGCGCGGAGAGAGAACCCTACGAACGAGAGGTTGTAGAGCATATAAAAAAGCGGGATTGATGCAATGGCGAGACCGATGTGTTGTGTGGAGAGCAAGAGAACCGCCACAGGCATACTCCCCATCGCAAGTAAAAAAAGTGCGATGAGATAACGCTTGAAATCCGCAGGGAATACGGCAATCGATGCAAGAGTAATACCGTTTTTTTTGAGATCACCAACCGTGTCTTTTACAAACACGAGCGACGCAAGAGCGAGGAGCCCTATGATGAATGCGACGATAAACACGGTATCAAATGCATTGGGGTTTGCACGCAAAATGAGGTACGCGACGAGCGGCCCACCGAGGGCGCCCAGTGTGTCCAACATACGATGATACCCAAACGCTCGCCCGATCTCCTCTTTGGGTGTCGAGAGCGAGATGATGGCGTCGCGCGGTGCTTCGCGAAGACCCTTGCCAACACGGTCGGCAAAACGAAGCCCAAGCACCCCACCAACCGATGCCGTAAGGAGATACACGGGGCGTGTAACCACCGACAGCGCATACCCCACCACCATGAAAGGTTTTCTTTTTTGCGTCGCGTCAGAAAGTCGCCCCGCATAAATCTTAATGATGTTTGCGGCACCATCCGCAAACCCCTCCACGAGACCGAGCGACCCCGCCCCTGCTTTCAACACCGACGTAAAGAATGCGGGAAATATGGAAAGCACCATTTCAGACGAAAAGTCATTGAAAAAACTCGTGAGCCCAAGAAGGGTTACGTTACGCGACGGGCGATATTTCTTTACAGAATCAGGCATACCGACGATTATTGAGCCAGGTTCTTTTTAGGTTTACGTATCACAAAGAACAACACGATAGCAAGAAGCGCTCCCAACGTATCCATCGCCATATCCCTTTGCGCGTCCCAAATATCACCCTGACTGCCTAGGTATGCCGCACCCGCGAGAGGGTCGGCACTTGTGGCATACAACCACTCAATGACTTCGTAACCCATTGCCACAAACGCAATAGCGAAGAGCGGATAGGTGAACAGGAGAAAACGATTCGTCACGAGACGTTTTACGAGGAGCCACTCCGCAACAGCAAACGCATAAAAGCCGACCGTGAAGTGTGCAATGCGGTCGTAGTGATTGCGCTCAAAACCAAAGAAGTTAGTGAACCAATCAAAAGGAACCTTGGCAAATGTGTAATGCCCACCGAGTGTGTGCATAAATATGAGCACCGCACCCAGTGCATAGGCAAGATTTGAAAAACGAACCCCGCGCACCCACAAAACAACGAGTGTTCCTACAATAATCCACACGGTCGCATTCTCGGCAAACCATGTTGGGCGATCAATCGGGTTGAATGCGAGAATAGCAAAAAAAATCACATAGAGACCCAGGAGTGTTGCGGGGAATGTTCCGTTTGACGACATATCCTTTATTGTATACCTTATTGCCCCTCTTTCAAAAAATCATCAATAGCTTGATATGTCTCTGGAAAGGCAAAGAGGTCATTGTGTCCCGCACCAGGAATAATAATCATTTTTTTATGAGGAGTCGTGAGCTGCGCGAACAATTTCTGCCCGAGTGCGAGCGGAATGATATCGTCTTTGTCGCCATGCAGTAAAACAACCTCCTTTTGGAAATCTTCCAGCAGGTGCGCGTTGTCGAATTCATCCCTCACCAAGAGAGAGATCGGATAAAACCAAAAAGCTTCCCGCGCAATATCGACCAGTGTCGTAAATGAGGAAATAAGAAGAAGTTTTTTCGGAGGTAATAGTGATGCATGATAAGACGCGAACCTATCGCCCACACTCTCCCCTACGACAACCACTTCTGAAAAATTTCGTGTGCGTAAAAAATCCACCGCATGTTCCACGTCTTTTTTAATGCGTTCGTGCGACGGCTTCCCGTTATCATTCGAGTATCCAGCGTATTCCGGTAAAAGATACGAGTACCCTGCTTGCTCAAAGAGCCCAGCAATAAATGCGCGGTCACACGCCGACCCAAAGTTGCCATGGTAGAGTACGGCGACCCGCGGACCATTGTCCTTAAAATACATTCTCGTTCCCCCGTGCGTTATTTTTTCTGCCTGCACTAAATTAGGGCACGTCGAAAAATCTTGTGGCGAGGGTTGATAAATGATGCTCTCTTGTCTGACCGTTAAAAAAATACCATACACGACGTAGAACACGACAAAGAACCACACGGCTGCAAGAGAATTTTTATCGTACAATGATAGTGCCATGTTGTTAGAGTAGTTTGATCACAAGGGTGGAGAGCGTGGGAACTCTTTCTACCGTAAACCTCGTGCGCCCCAGATACTGCCCTTGCTCGGTGACCACATTCACCCGCCACTCCCCTGCAAAAAGGTTACCCTTCACTGAGTACCCGCGATACCCCCCATCGCGCCCACCCGTAACCTGAAACTGTAGGCGGTCGGTGGTCACCCATTCATTTTTTATATCATCAAAATACTGCCACTCGTGGAAAATGGGCACGCTCAGATGTGTTGGTGCAAAAACCGAACTGTAGAAATAGAGGGGTTCATTCGCCAAACGATGAATGGTTGGGTGGTACCGCGAAACAAGGTCGTACCACGCGACTCCTTCGGTTTGCGCTTGATATCCACCACCCTCTGTCCGCTCGACTACGTGATACACACCAGCTTGTTTGAGAGAAAGCGGAATTGGCGGAATGATGTTGGTGAAATAGAGGATATTGATTACCACAAACGCGGACCCCAGACTGACCTTCAGTACGGGTCTCATATTTTTCATTACCTCAGGAATGATTCTCGACAACACAAAAACAAGCATCATCATCACGAGCACACTCACGGCCCCACTTACTAAAAACGCCCAGACATCCATCCTGTTCAAAACAATAGGCGTATAAAGAATCGTAAAGAAAAAGATTGCGACAAAGAGAATGTTTATCTGAAACTCAAATCGCTGGTAGTAATTTTTGAAAAATTCATTCCCCAAGAGAACAGCCGCGAGTAAAACAATAAAGGCCCAACTACTCGTAAGCGAAGCGCTTCGTGTAAAAAATACAAAGTAACCACTAAAGAGCGCACCAAATGAAAACTGCGCAAGGAAAGGCGCCAGAGAAAAGAGCCGGGCGGCGAGAGGACCACGCACCTCCCGTCGCTCCGCAAAGGCAGTGAGGAGTACCGCAATGACCGCAACCATAAGGTACGAAAGCAAAACAAGACTACTCCACAGAACGTCAATGCGGACGAGCGTAAGATTGTCGACCACAAACCCCACCAGAAACGCGAGCGACATCAACCGCTCACGTTTTGAAAAAAGAAATTGCCAGATAGCCATAGGCTAATAGTATCAGAAAAAACCAACTCTGGCTTTCTTGAGTTCACTATGGAGAGCGCGGTGATTTGGTATTGCCTGCTCAACCAAACTCCAAAACTTTCGTGAATGATTGAATTCTTTTAGGTGACACAATTCGTGCACAATAATATAGTCTGAAATGTGCGCAGGAAGTAACGCGATTTTGTAATTAAAATTGATGTTACCTTTCTTTGAGCAACTTCCCCACCGCGTCTTTTGGTTTCTGATAGTCACCTTGCCCCAACTAAGTTGGTAGACTTCATTGAAATGCGCCATCCTCTCTATCGCAAGGACACGTGCTGACTCCTTGTGCAAGGCAAACTCCTGTTTAGTATTCTTGAGTAAAATTCTGCCTGAAAACTTCTTGAAATACTCTATCTTATCAATAACCCATTGCGACTTTCTCACGATAAACTGCTCAATAGTGTCCAGCCCAACAAACTGTGGCGTGGTCACCACAAAATCTCCGTTCCCATAAATAGCGAGTCGCATCCTTCGTGCACGTTTGCTCACTTTGAGCGTGTACTCAACTCTTTTCTGATGCAGTTCAATCTCTTTTTTCATAAACAATTTGTATTCCACTATTTTACCCTACTCGGTAGATATACAGAAAGTTAGCTCTGAAAAACAACTTCAAATGGATACATACCCATACCGCACATCCCCTGAAGGGTGCCTGCTTTACCGACACCTATATCAATATCCGTCACACCCGTCTGGGGAAGTGTTTTACTTATCCCTAGGCTTGGAACACGGACTGACGATGAACAGTCAAAGGTGCCATTCGTATCAAACCTCAATATGGTGGGGATGCCTGCCTTAGCAACACTTTTCCTTGGTTGATAACCACCCCTAGCTTTTATCTCGACAATCTGTTTACCATCAACGATGGTGACATTGTTTGCGTTGACCACTTCCACTCCACCACTGCTCCTCGTGAGCACAAAAACTCCTCCGATAAGCACGAGTGCGACAACCATTGATAGTACGGTAGATTTCATAACTATAAGTATATTAAAAATTAAATAACGGCGGAATCAAACCCACAACAACCAAACTGTTTAGTATATTGAATACCGCGAACATCATAACGATAAGCCCTGCAGTCTTGAAAAATACCCCGGCCTTTGAACTGTTTTGAATACTGAATGAACTAAAACTAATGAGCGCGAGCACCGGAAATGTCCCCAAGGCAAACGAGAGCATCGTAAGTCCACCTTCCATGAAACTCCCTGTCGTGAGGGTATAGAGCTGCATCGACTGCGTGAACCCACAAGGCAGGAAAAAAGTGGCAACACCTACGAGAAGCGGTGTGAGGGTGTGGTTGAGTTTTGACACCCCGTGGGCACGCTTTGCAACAGACTCCGGCATTGATAGCTGCAACTTCTTTGCCCACGGAAAAACATCAAGGAGGTTGAGTCCGAGGATAAGCATCACCATGCCGATAATTAAACCAAGGGTAAAGGTCGCCGAAGCACTGAGTGTAAACGCTGACCCAAGAGCACCAATGACTCCACCAAGCACAAAAAATGAAACAATGCGCCCGCCATGAAACATGAGCTGTGGTTTTATTTTGTCACCCTCTTTTGCAAAGGTCGCAGACATTGAAAGAACGAGTCCGCCCACAACCGCCATGCATGTTGAGAGTGAAGCGATAATACCAATCACAAACGCCGTACCGTACGTAACATCGCCCGCGCTAACGAGATTCACGAGCCCTATTTTTTGCAGCACTACAAACAGTACCGCAAAAGCTATGGCCACTGGTACGGCAATCCTGAAATCAGACCACTTGTTTTCTTTTACCTTCTTTTCAACAGACACCGTATACCCGTGAGACCTCAACGGTATCGTAAGTTCCTCGGCAATCAGCTCAGCTACCTTCTCTCCAAAGTTTCCCTCTACTTCCACTGAGTGATTTTTGAGGCTTGACTTCACATGAGTGATATACGGCAAATCTCCAAGCTCGCTTTCGATCATAAGGACGCATGAATTGCAGTGCATGCCCTGTACATGAAATGTATATTTTTGTGTAGTCATAATGATTATAGTTTCTTAGCCTTAATTCTGAGCGAGTTGGACACCACAGATACACTTGAGAACGCCATCGCAAACCCTGCAAAGACGGGGTTCAAGAGCCACCCAAAAATCGGATAGAACACTCCTGCCGCAAGAGGGATTCCCACGATGTTGTAAATGAATGCCCAAAAGAGGTTCTGCTTGATGCCGCGCATAGTCATTTTTGAAAGCTTGATTGCTTTCACGAGCTTGGAAACATCTCCCCCGAGGAGCGTGATGCCGGCTGACTCGATAGCCACATCCGTACCTGTACCCATCGCAATACCCACATCAGCTACCGCAAGTGCTGGGGCATCGTTCACGCCATCACCTGCCATGGCCACTATTTTCCCTTGCGACTGTAATTCTTTTATTTTTGCTAATTTATCTTGTGGTAATACATGGGCGACCACTTCATCAATGCCGACGAGTGCCGCCATATACTTTGCCGCTTTCTCATCATCTCCCGTGAGCATAATCACTTTGATCCCCAGCTTGTGGAGGTCGCTCACTGCTTGCTTTGATTCAGATTTTATTTCGTCGGCGACCATCACAAACCCGAGTACCTTTTCTTTCGTGGCAAGGATGACCGGAGTTTTTCCTTGTGCAGTAAACTCTTCAATTTTCGAAACATCAAATGCAACACCGAGGTCTTTCATGAGTTTAATGTTGCCCGCATAGTATTCAATGTCTTTGACTGACCCCTTGAGTCCTTTACCCTGAATACCTTCGAAGGCAGCGACATTTTCTATCACCATATTCTTTTCTTGCGCGTAATTTACGATCGCATGCGCAATCGGGTGCTCTGATTTTTTCTCAAGCGATGCAAGTATCGATATGAGTTCGCCATCTTTTATTTCCGAGAGATTTTGAATATCGACAAGGGTTGGTTTGCCAATAGTAATCGTCCCCGTTTTATCGACAATAACCGTATCCACCTTGTGCAACTTTTCGAGAGTTGCGGCGTCCTTTATCAAAATTCCCTCTTTGGCTCCCTTGCCTACTCCTACAATGATTGCCGTTGGTGTCGCAAGCCCAAGCGCACACGGACAGGCGATAACGAGAACACCTACGAATGAAACAAGCCCAAACGACAATGCTTGCGAAAATCCAAGGGGTCCATACCCAAACACGAGCCACGCACCCAAGGAAAGGAACGCGATTACAAGCGTAATAGGGACAAAGACACTTGAGATTTTGTCTGCCAATGCCTGAATGGGCGCCTTACTACTTTGAGCATCCTCTACCATTTTTATAATTTGTGCAAGCAACGTTTCTGCCCCAACTTTGGTTGCCTTAAAAGTAAAAGCTCCGCTAGTATTTATGGTTCCCGCAACCACACTGTCCCCTACTTTTTTCTGGACGGGCATTGGCTCTCCCGTAACCATCGACTCATCGACAAACGAGGACCCTTCCGTTATTAGCCCATCAACAGGAATCTTTGCGCCCGGCTTTACCACAATGAGGTCACCGTGCTTTACTTCGCTAATTGAAATCTCTACTTCTTTTCCATCACGAATAACCAGAGCAGTTTTTGCCTGGAGATTAAGAAGCTTTTCGATAGCATCTCCCGTCTTTATCTTTGAACGAGCTTCGAGATATTTACCAAGCGCAATAAACGTAATGACGATAATCGTGACATCGTAATATGTTTGGTCAACATTGATAAATGGTCTCAGCGCATCCTCAAACGAGCTAATAGTAAGACTGTAAAGAAAAGCCGCGGATGTACCGATACCAATAAGGGTGTCCATATTCGCTTTACCGTAACGAAGGAAGCGGTAGAAACCGAGGAGATACGGTTTACCAACTACAAAAAGTGCGTAGGTTGCAAAAATAGGAAGGAGGTGATGAAAAAACTCGTAAAGCGTGTGACTCATTTCAGGAACTACTTTATATTGTCCGAGAATGTCCCAACTCATAACAAAAACACTAAAAATAGCGAGAGGAATTATTGAAATGACTTTTGAACGCATACTCTCAACTTCAGCAAGTTTCTCTTTTTTTGATTGGTTGAGTCCAAGATGCCCTGCGTGTTCGTCGGCCGACATTCCCATCTCTACAGCGGTGGGGATAATAAGGGAGTAGCCAAGCTTTTCTATTTTTTGTGAGAGGTCTTGAGGGTTCGTTTTTGCTTCATCAAAAACAACCTTCACCGTTTCCGTGCCGGGATTTACTTCGGCTGATTGCACGCCCTCTGTTTTTTTGAACGTTTTCTCAATGATACCGGCGCACGAGGCGCAATGCATTCCTCTTACATTATATGTTTTTGTCGTGTTCATATTTTTTACTTACGTTTAAGTCGATACACTTTTAGTATTTCCTCTATGGCCTTTCCTTCCTTCCCCTTCTTGATCTGCTCTATCGCACAGGAGCCTAGGTGGCTCTCCATGAGCGCATCCTCGACACCCGAGAGAGCCTGCTTTGCCGCAGATATTTGTGTAATGATATCAATGCAATAAACTCCTTTTTCTAACATGTCTTGCAGCCCGCGCACTTGCCCCTCAACAATCTTAAGCCTCTTGATTAACTTTTTTGTCGATTCTTTCATATTTAAATGATATACCCCCTAGGGGTATCGTGTCAAGCTATCTCACGTTCGTCTGTTTTTAACAAAAAGCCCCGCATAAATTATACGGGCTTTTTGTTACTGCCACTTCCAGTTGAGAATCTCGGGGAGGTCCTCGCCGTGCTTGTTGATGTATTCTTTGTGCTCGATGAGTTTATCCTGCATCATTTGCTTGAGGTACGCACCCTTTGATTCAAACTTGGGCAAACGGCCGACGACATCCATCACGAGATGGTAGCGATCCATGTCATTAAGAACCGTCATGTCGAAGTTTGTCGTAATGGTTCCCTCTTCCTTGTAGCCACGTACGTGGATATTTTTATGATTGTTTCGTCTGTACGTAAGGCGGTGAATAAGCCATGGGTAACCATGAAAGGCGAACATAACTTGTTTGTCTTTCGTAAAGAGCGAATCAAAGTCAGTGTCACTCAGTCCGTGTGGGTGCTCAGATTGTGGCTGCAGTTTCATAAGGTCGACAATATTCACCATACGAATTTTTATTTCAGGGATATGTTCGCGCAAAATCATAATAGCAGCAAGAATCTCTCGCGTTGGCACATCACCGCAACTCACCATGACAACATCGGGTTCAGCACCTTGGTCATTACTTGCCCACGACCAAATACCAACGCCCTCAGAGCAGTGCCTTACCGCAGCATCCATAGAGAGCCATTGCGGTGCTTGATATTTACCGGCAATCACCACATTCACATAGTGACGGCTACGCAAACAGTGGTCGTAGACAGAGAGAAGGCAGTTCGCATCGGGAGGAAGGTACACGCGCACCACCTCAGCTTTTTTATTGACCACCGTATCAATAAACCCTGGGTCCTGATGCGTGAAACCATTGTGTGCCTGCTGCCACACGTGTGATGCGAGCAGATAATTGAGTGATGCGAGTTTTCTGCGCCATGGTAGTTTCAAGGTTACCTTGAGCCACTTTGCATGCTGATTGAACATTGAGTCAACAATATGTATGAATGCCTCATAACTGTTAAAGACCCCGTGACGCCCCGTAAGGAGGTAGCCTTCTAGCCACCCCTCACATTGATGTTCACTCAACATTTCCATTACCCTCCCGTCTGTTGAGAGAAATTCATCACCCTCTTGTGTTCGCGCATTCCACTGACGATTAGTAACATCAAATATCGAGTTCAGCCGATTAGAGAGTGTTTCATCTGGCCCAAAAATCCTGAAATTGCGAGCTTCTTTATTGAGCTCGATGATGTCGCGGAAAAATCCTCCAAGAATTTCAGTGTCTGCGGCTAAAACTGAACCAGGAGAAGGGACGTCTACGGCATATTTTTCAAAATCAGGAAGAATGAGGTCTTTAAGGAGTAGCCCTCCGTTAGTATGAGGATTGGCACCCATTCTGCTCTGCCCCTTCGGCGCGAGCTCGGCAAGTTCAGCTATGAGTTTTCCCTCTTCATCAAAAAGCTCCTCGGGGCGATAACTCTTCATCCACTGTTCAAGCTGCGCAAGATGCTCTGGATGTTTGCGGTCTATAGAAAGTGGTACCTGGTGCGAACGGAAGGATCCCTCGTTGGGTAGTCCGTCAACTTCCTTTGGCCCCGTCCAGCCCTTTGGTGTCTGGAGAACAATCATTGGCCAACGTGGGCGTGACGCATCTCTGTGGACGCGCGCATGTTGTTGTATCCGTTTAATTTCACTGATAGTCTTGTCGAGCACAGCAGCCATTTGCTGATGCACAATTTCCGAGTCGCTACCTTCGACAAAATACGGCTCCCATCCATACCCACGAAAAAGCTGTTCAAGTTCCTCGCGTTCGATACGTGCAAAAATGGTGGGGTTTGCAATCTTATATCCGTTCAAGTGGAGGATCGGGAGCACGGCGCCATCGGTGATGGGATTAAGAAATTTATTTGAATGCCATGAGGTAGCGAGTGGCCCCGTCTCTGCTTCACCGTCACCTACCACGCACGCAACCACGAGATCGGGGTTATCAAAAACAGCGCCAAAAGAATGACTAAGTGAGTACCCAAGCTCCCCCCCCTCATGCATAGAACCAGGGCACTCGGGAGAGACGTGACTCGGAATACCACCAGGGAAAGAAAACTGTGTAAAGAGTTTTTTCATCCCCTCTTCGTCCTGACTAATGTTTGGGTAGGTCTCGGTATAGGTTCCCTCAAGATACGTGTTTGCCACCAGTGCAGGCCCGCCGTGCCCTGGACCCGAAACATACAGCATATTGAGGTCAAAATTCTTGATGACGCGATTGAGGTGTACGTAAATAAAATTCTGTCCCGGTGTTGTCCCCCAATGCCCGAGCAAGGTTGGCTTCACGTGTGAAAAATCAAGTGGTTTTTTAAGGAGCGGGTTATCAAAGAGGTAAATTTGTCCCACCGACAAATAATTCGCGGCATGCCAATAAGCATCCATCTTGCGGAGGAGTTCAGGAGAAAGTGGTTTTTCTATGGTGTGCATATTTAAAAATTACTTACCTAATTCACTCGCAATCCGCGCGATCATAAGCTCCTCGTTCGTACGCATCACCCGCACGCATATGGGTGCAGATGAAGAAGAAATAATTTCTTTGTTTCCCTCGTTGTGTGCCCCGTCAATCGTGATGCCTAAAAATTCCAACCCTGCGCATATGCGGGTACGGATGCGCGGGGCATTCTCGCCCATCCCTCCGGTAAAGATTACTGTATCAACACCGCCCATCGCCGCTGCGTACGCACCGATGTGCTTTTTTACCTCATAACAAAAGAGATCAACGGCTTCTTTGGCACGCACATCATTCGCCTGCGCCTCAAGGAGGTCGTACATATTAGAACTGGTCTCCGAGATTCCCAAGAGTCCCGACTCATGATTGATGAGGTGACTGAGGGATTCAAGCGAGAGTCCCTCACTTTTCATTATATACCAAAGTGTGCCAGGGTCGAGGTCCCCTGTGCGCGAACTCATCGGAATTCCCCCTGTCGGCGTGAAGCCCATGCTCGTATCAACACTCTTCCCTTCTTTTACCGCCGTAACACTCGCGCCGTTTCCCAAATGCGCAATGATTACCCGCCCTTCGGCTTTTGATGGATCCACTCTACGTAACTCTTCTATGAGGTAACTACACGAAAGCCCGTGGAACCCATAACGACGTACTCCTTTTGCGTCAAATCGTCGAGGAATCGGGAGCAACTGCGCAACGCGTGGCATATCGTGATGGAACACCGTATCAAAACAGGCGACCTGTACGAGTGTAGCGTGACGCTCTGCAAATGTTTCGAGAATCGCTATCTCAAGCGGTAAATGCTCGGGGTCGATAGGACTCGTGTCTTTAAGCTCGGCAATAAGCTCGCTCGTCACCACCGCATGACGGTCACGACCCATCCCATGTACAATGCGGTGCCCCACCACAACAATGTTATTAAAATCAACCTCCTCCCCAAGAAACGAATTCAACATTTCTACCGCTGCCCTATAATCTACGAGAGGGGTTTCGCGCACTACCTCCTTGCTTTCTCCTTTAGAGTAAACGAGAAATGACCCCGGCAGTCCAATGCGGTCAATCTTTCCAATCATTGTCCGCGCAAATGAACCGTCGGCCACATAGAGCGCAAACTTGATACTCGATGACCCCCCGTTGATGGTGAGAATATATTTTTCCATTACCGTATATGTTTGATTACTTTTCATCTATCAGTATATCAGATTTTATGGGGAACAGAATTTCTAACCAAAACGAAAAGCTGGCAAAAAAGAAGCTAAGTCGTCATCACTCACTTGTTAGCTGCATGCAATTTTGTAATGCTCTTTGAGCATAGTTTTCCATTCTGCTGTTTCGTTTTTACCACGCAAGTCTGTTTTTGTGTAAACGAGTAAAACGGAAACAGATTGTTTTTCTTTGTTCAGGGCAACGACACACCTATTCCCTGAGGTCTTTGAAGACTCCTTTGTTCCCGCAACCCTGAATTTTGTTTTGATTATCTGTACGCCATCCGCGTCACTGATAACTTCCGCACGGTCAGTAAGGAGGAGATTGTCGATATGCTCAAGCTCAGCCACAATAGCAAGTCGCGTCGTATCCCATTTCCCTTGATACTTCTTTTGAAAACTTTTGATGAAGTGCCGTTCGGCAAAGTCCTCGATTGTTACTGAAAAATTTCCTTGCATGGTCTTGGGTCCTAATACACCACCTCGGGGTCTTCTTGAGTAATAAGCTCGTAAGGGATAAGCTCGTTGTCTCGACACAAAAAGTATGGAAGTTGGTTGTGGGTAAAGTTCACAATATCATTCGTATTTTTGTCTTTCCATTTTGTCGCAATCTTTTTCATAAGCGCCCGCTCTTCTACCGAAAGCGTCTGTATCTTTTCGTTCTTGTTACTGTCAGACTCACTCACTAAAAGCATATCCTTGCCGTCTGCATTTTTGCGCTCTATCACAATCTTGCCAGACTCCTCAAGCTCATCAAGGGCGCGGAAAAAAGTGTCCGGAACAGGACCATAAGCGATCTTGCGATATTGCATACCGCTCATACTTTCAAGGTTTTCGTAGAACCAAGCAAAATCTGCAAGATACAACAGTTTGGCAAGTTTTGTTTTCGTAACTTTGCCGTCATCTTTCTGCGTTAGGCTCATGCGTAAAAAAGAGAGAATCATGTGCTTATACTTCCCAATATTGGGGATAGCGCCAGAAAGCAGAGCGTCTACGCCGATACTAAAGAAGCTTGCGAGTTTCTTTGCCTCCTCAACATCAAGAGGCTGCTTCCCCGCCTCTATGGCAGTATAGGTAGAACGAGAAACCCCAATAGCCGTAGACACCTGTTCCTGAGAAAGCCCCCTTTCCACACGAAGATTCTTGATAAATTGCGCATATTTATTAGTCATCCACACATTATACACAATTTTATGCATAAAAAGCAAGCATTTTTGGTTAAGGTTTCATACAATGTGTGCTATGGTTAAAATACTGGCGTAGTCGAGCCAGTGTAACCAAACTAAACAAACCGCGATGGCAAAATATTACGTAAACAAAAACGCGCAACTGAATGGTGATCATGAAGTGCACATTATTAATTGCTCACGATTACCAAACCCAGAAAACAGGTTGTATTTGGGAGACCTTGTCTATTGCTGGCAAGCAGTAAACGAAGCAAAGAGACACTATCGGCAGTCTAATGGCTGCTATTACTGCTCAAACCCTTGTCACACACAGTAGCCCAGGGTGAGGTCAATTGAGTAAAATGTGACGGACTATTGAGAGCCAATGGAGAAGGAGGAATGATTGAGTTATGACCACTCCCCTACGGCGCTAGAAAGGCACATCTCACTCATAACAAAACCCACTTTCGTGGGTTTTGTTATGATTCGACTTCGGACATAAAAAGCGAGATCAAAAAACTTACCTGCTTATAATACTATTTGATTAGATAATTTTTACCTAATCAATATGATTCATCAATCAAACAGAGTTGGTTGTTTTATTTTTGTATCGCTGATGTCTTTCTTTACCCCGATTTCTGATTCAAACCACCACTTCAACGGCTGGTATTCGTCCGTAAGCCCAAAATAAACCATCTTCCCTTTTCTTTCTTTCTCCTCAAGAATGCCGAGATCTTTTAGGGGTTTAAAATAGTACCCAGAAATATTAGAAGATTGTTTCCCTAAAATAGTAGATGCCTCTTTCGTACTTATATATTTGTTATTTTTCACAAGAAATGTGAGGATACTTTGCTTCCCTGGCGACAAGTCTGACGACACTCTTTCCCAGCGCTCTCGGCCAAGAAGTGTCATTGCTTCATTCATCGACAACGGCTGCACCACGCGATCACTACATTGTCCGAGGATGTCCTTAATACCTGTCATGATTGAGCGAATGTCGCCATGATACAGATCGTGCAGTCGAAAAACGACCTCGTCGTCAATCGGCTTAATATACTGTTGAACATTTTTTGATTTTAAAAGTTCCATTCTTTTTTCAAAAGCACGCACTACCTCGGTTTTACTCAAAGGTTTCACAACAAGAGGTGTGCGAGTAAAAATACTTTTTACTCGTTGCTCGGGGGCAATTATTTGACTATAAAAATCTGATGGGCCAAGAAACAAAGAGTACACATCTTTCGTTTGAAGAATGTCTCGGATTTCATTAAAAAATGAAATTACCTTTTTCTTGTTATTTTTATCCTTCAAAACAACATCAAAATTGTTTACATGAATAACAAGCCCATAATACTGACGTCCTCCGATTGTTTTTGTCTTAATAAAACCCAGGAGGTTTAAAAAATGCTGTTCAATTGATGTGGTTGTTAATTTTATAGGTGAGGAGGTGTTTCGTTCTTTACTAAAATTAACCCCGCCCCCAAAACCAGCGACATCCGCAGAAATACCACCAGAAATTGACATCATTTGGGTAAAATCAATAATAGCATTGAGCTTTGCGAGTGTTGGGTCGGTTAAAAGCTTCGGCTCTACTAGGGCTATTTCTCGAAGCATCGACCCTATCACCTCCAACAGAAAATTCTGTTTATCCAAGAGTGTGTCCGATGCCTCAATCTCTCTTCGGCATGAAAAAAGTGGCTTCTCTTTGTCTTGTTTCCAAATAAACTTCTGAAAGTTTGCCAGACTTGTTTTCCCAACACCAGTATCCCCGCACACCGTAAGACAAATATTGTTTTCTGACTTAAAAAGACTGCTGAGAAGTTTTCTTTCGTGATCGCGACCAATAAAAGCATCCTCAAGAGAAAGCTCTCCGCCGTCAACAAGAGGAAGTGTGTCGTATGGGTTTGTTTTCAGCCCGAATTGTTGCCAGCTAATGATTTGCATAATTCTATACTATAGGCTTTTCAAATTCATCTATATCTATCTATAATGGCTTATTATAAGGCGAAAAGCAAGTTATCCACAGCTTAAATTTATGTGTAAAAATATATAACTAATAACCATACTGGATTATAGGGAGCCCGCGGAGAAGGGGGGATGATAGGTTGCGACTACTCACCAACGGCGATAGAAAGGCACCCCTCGCTCATAACAAAACCCCACGTAAATATTTACGCGGGGTTTTGTTTAATTACTTCTGCGTCGATTCTTTTTTGTTTATCAAGCGATTATTATTTCTTATTATTTTTTTCAAAATCATTACATTATAGTTAGACAATTTTGCAACCAACTGGTTATATGTTCTTTGTTTTTTCTGAGCCTCCTTGTTCAAGTCTTCAATTGAATGATCTAGTAACCGATGAACAAGTTGTATTCTGAATGAATTAAACTCATTCAACTGAGAAATTATCTCCTTGTCGTCACAATACCGCGAGAAAATACCGATAAGTTGACCGAGTGTTTTTTCTCTTAACTCCTTTGGTTTTGTTTTTACAAACCTTAACTTACTTTTCTTTAATAATCTCACAAACCATTCTTCTTGATATCCTATAGCATTTTGTAATATATGCTCGATTACCGCCAAATATAAATAAGACGCCTCTAGAAAAAAATTATTATTTGTTAGCTCATCAATTCGTGGATCGATATATTCATCCCAGTTTTTATTTCGGTCATTCATTAGATTCATCAAAGTGGTTACTTACCTACTCGTATACTTCTTATATAACTCAAATAAAAAAATGAATGCAGGAATTATTAGAGTTATGAGTTTAAAAAATACAAACGATAAGGCTAAGAAAGTTGCAAGAAAAAATACCAAACGGGCTCTTATATAGATCGACGAACTTGATGTATCAATAGCATATCCCCCAACAAGGTTACGCACTACGGATATCTTTCTTCCCCCGTCAAGATTTAGCTCCTCCATCCGAGCTAGCCCCAAATAACTATATTCAATTGTTGAACTTGCGTATTCTTTCAATTTTTTTGTCTCCAACTGGAAACACTTTTGAGGTGAATTAAATTCACGATAAATTTCATCAACAGAAAGACCGTTTTGATAGTACAAACGTACCGCCATAGAACCAAGTTTATTACTTTTACCAAAATCACTTTTATTTAGGTCGTCTGTGTAGAAAGTAAACGGTACCCCTGGACTATTGCTATCAGCATGAAAAAACCGAAAACTATTTTTGTTTACTAAACACATTTCATGTTTATTAAAAGGAAGGTAAAGGCTTCCATTTAAAATTTCTTTTATATCTTCCCCGATTGGTAAATCTATTTTGTTGATTTCCTGATCTATTCCGATACTAAATCCGTCAAGAGGGAATCTCTGATAAACCGGCCAATAAAGGAAGGTGGTTAATACTAGCGCTAAGGTAGCAGAAATTAAAATTATTAAAGACTTACTATTCCCCGAACCAATTGCAGTTCGCTGGAGTGCCTGCTCATCTTGGTTATTTGAAATCATTATATGTTTCGATGCGTGTCGGTCTTAAGACCAACCGCTGACTCAGGGGTCAGTATCCAAATTTTATTATCTCCCTATTAGAGGACGCAGAATATATGGAAAGTTTGTATACTAAATATGTGAACATTAGAACGGTTTTAGGGCGAGAGTAATTCAGACTCAAATACCGTTCGATGGGTATAATATGACATTGGAGCCTCTTTAGGCCAACAGTTCCCTGTTACAAGTTCAATTCCTTGTAGGGAGTCAAGGGGTTTAATGCTTTCCTTATGGGTACTCTGAACACGGGGGCGCATTATCTTAACCTTGGCAAGAAGGTGTCATTCAAATAAGTTTCTTTGAAGTTTTCTTTTCCACTTGCAGTAAGGGGTGAATCTAGTTTGTCTAAATAAAATCTCATCCCTTCAAAAATAAACTGAAAATTCAATATGTGTCTTTTTAGGTTTTCTAAATTTATATTTTGTTTTAACCTAGAATGCCTATTTGTCCTACCATCAAATACAGTACTAATTGCGTGACCGTGAAGTAATTGATTGCGCATCGCAGAAAAATCTTTTAAGTTTCCTATTATACTATGGTATCTAGTTGCCTCTCTTAATTCCTCCTCGCTTGTGAAGTTAAATTTTGAATTATAGATGAACATAATTGTTTTATCTATAAAATTAACAGAATCTACATTCTTTATTATTTCAAATGTATCCACATCTTTTTTAATTGACAATAGAGATAAATTTCTAAAAAAAGCATTGAGGCTAACCTCAAGCACTAAATGTAGGCTGATGAATATATCAATCATATCATTTGCTGACAAATCAGAGTCCCTGATTAGGATCGAGCATCTTTCTTTGTTTGAGCTAATTAAATAACCTGATTCTGTTCTCATAGAAATTTCTTCATTCATTATTTTTTAATTTAGTTATATATGTAAGTTATGGGAGTTGGTTTATACCACCATACTTCTATCCCCAACGGTTCAAGTTTTTCTTTTAAGACCCTAATATTATCGTCAATCAATGACCTGTTTTTACCGTCCAAAGATGCGAATATTAAAACATTAGGTTTTATTTTTTTAGCAAGCTTCAGCGCTTCTTTAAAGTGTTTTTGTTGGAACAGGTCAGAGTTTTGTTTTATTTCTCCCATAATAAATTTCCCGTCTTGTATGCAGGCAATGTCTAAGTCACCGAGATGCTTTTCTTTTCCTTTTTTGAGTCGCTGGTGCAAATCTAGGCTAGTGCTGTAGATAAAAGATGAGCGCGCGCTATCGTACAACTCTCCAAGAGTAAGGAGTACGGGTATTAATCCATGTTGACTTACTCCGTCTTGCACAAGATTATTGAGTCTATAGAACCAAGGCTGTTCAGGTGGAAGATCAAAGACGTTGCCACATCCACGACACTCTGATTTTTGCCGAATTTCGTTAATTTGATACCAATTTGAATATCCGCAAAATGGGCAATGTGGCTTAACTCCCACTAATAGAATATTTCGCTCAACCAATTTCTCAATGTCTTCTTCAATGTCTTCTTTTATTTCTTTGATTCTATTTTTACTCAACTTAATAACCCTGCCTTCTTTTTGAAGTGCTTCTTGCAGTTGTTTTATTCGTTCACTCAAAAACACTGAGAATGTAATCTCCCTCCCTAGCTTACCGTGCTCCTTGGAGAGGCGTAGGATGTATTCAGTAAGCCATTTAATTTCGTTGTTCCTCTCCGCTTTATTTTTAGGGATTGCCTTTAGACTCTTATGCAATTTGTTTGAAATATTTCTTTTTTTTGCCTCCTCATTTGATTTATCGCTAAGAGCTAACATCTCAAAAACATTCCCCCAGAAAGGTTCTCTAAATTGAGAGAAAGCTGGCCACAGTCCGCCAAATAACCCAACGAGCCCATCGAGGTACCTACCCTTATCAGAACGGCTGGTGTTAAAGTATGTCTTATTGTCAATCAAGGAAGCTCGAGGGTCACCTGTGTAGATAGGTCGATTGTGCCCATAAATAAACAATCGGATTATATCCCTGTCTTCGGGTATTTTTATTGTTAAGTTTGATTCGTCAGGCCTAAAAGAAGATTTTGTTTCCATCAGAACGCTAGGTATCCCATTTTTTTGAATACGAGCAATTTTATTAGGGAAAAAACTATGGGCAATGTGGTTTCGATTAGGAAGTCTCCACCAATGTCTAATGTTTGTATAACTGTATCTTTCGGGCCTATATTGAATATGAACATCTAACATCCAATTACCACCCTGGACACCCTCTGGTAATTGGAGATCATTAATTACTATATTTTCTTCGTTGCTATATGCCTGATAGAGCTCCATCCCTTGTCGAACACTGAAGTAGTTCTTATCCAAACCATAGTCTGGGAATACTTGTGTTGGTTTAAGGACCTCTACTCTTTTTCCAGCCCATACTTTCTCCCCTAAAGAGTCAGCTATTTTTTTCAGCCTCTTTTCTGTAAGTGAGAAACTCACAAATTTAATATATTTTCCATTGTTACTGTTCCCAACTTGTGCTGCTCTACGTTGAAAATAAAGCTGCAACCCTTCTTTCAGTTTTTCGTCTTCGGCTAATTCTGCAGGAAGCCAGATATGGCAAATATCAGGGCGTAGCCAATGCGGGACAGAGAGACTCCGATTCCAATAATGAACTAGATCATAGGGTGAATTGCCAACAATAACAGTAAATTGCTCGTTGTCGTGGTTATACTCAACATCTCTTGCGTTATTTGGGAAAGTAGAAAGTTGTACTGGATAAACTGGATGTTTTTGCATCTTTGATAAGTCGCCTAATGCTACATTAATACTTTCTGATGTATCGAGGTTAAAAATTTGTTTGGGGTCAACCTTTTCTCCGATATGTTCAATCATCCATTCGTCATAAGTGCCAAAATTAAAGTGTACAAATTGTTTTTGTTTATCATCAGTAATGTTTTTTATATTGAATAACACGAAAGTCGAGGGCTGATAGGCATGTGTAGACGAAAGCCTAGAGATCAAGTCTTTGGTTGGCTTGTTTATTGAGATATCTTGCCCATATCCGCTTATGTGTTCGTTTGAGTCTTGTGTCTCAACTACATACGGAGACAACCAGTCTTCAATTTTTTGAAGCAAAACTTTTTCTGGTTTGAGTAAAATTTTGATGACATCAGGGTCGAAATCTTTTAAGAATTCCCATCCTTCGTTGGTCAGATTTTTTCCATCCGTAAAAACAACTGGATTAAAACGCCCGTTATATTTATTTAAATTAAAATCAAAAATTTTAGAAAAGCTTTCACACGTAAATTCCTTAGGATTAACCAAGAAAGCGGTTTTAACCGGTCTTTTATTGAAATAAATGGGGTATGGGGTGCTCATATCAAAACTCTATCATTTTTAGTTCTTTTAAAGAGAGTTAATTAACAAATAGTGTTGGTGTCATTTCCAAAAGAGCAAGGTGAAACCTTGCTCTTTTCCGCATTTGGAACACAATTATGGAATGACCATCCATAATCACACAAAAAAAACGCTGTTTGAGATGCAAGAAGAGGATGATTCGCTGGGGATCAACCAAGCAAGGAAAGCAAAGATTTAGGTGTGCAGAATGCCTGCACACAGGGATCAAAAAACGTCCTGATACGGAGGAAAAGAATCGAGAGATTTTGTTTGAACGATGGCTACTAAAAACGGAGACCCTCGAACGACTGGCTCATGCGCGCCACACCAAGCCGTCAGCATTAGTGAAGTCATTTAGTAATTTTTGGAGCAAGGAGATTGAACCGCTGCCCTACCAAGGGAATGGTCGCATCCTGATTGTTGACGGCATCATCATTGAGCGGGGCGCTTGTGTCCTCATTGCGATTGACGGAGAGGGTATCCCCATCACATGGCTGTCGTGCCGAAGAGAAAATTTTGACAGTTGGATTCGACTGTTTGAGTTGGCAAAAAGGGAGGGGGTTCGCAGTCCCTCAGTCATCATCTCAGACGCGCAAAAAGGCTTGCTGGGGGCGATGAAGTGGGAATTCCCTTTAACTCCCCACCAACGATGCCTCACGCACGTTGTTCGTCTTGCTCAGGCATGGCTTACCAGAAATCCAAAAACAATTGCTGGGCAAGATCTGCGCTTGTTGGTTGGCACATTGTATGGAATTAAAACGAGAGACGATGCTTTGTTCTTCACGAAACAATTTGATGCATGGAAAACAAAGCATCATCATTTTCTCAAAGAGATGAGCCTCTTTCCTGAAACAAAAAGACGATGGTACACCCATCGTCGACTGCGGGGAGTGAGGTCGCTTCTCATAGGTGCTCTCCCTAACATTTTTACCTTTCTGGAAATCCCTGATACGCCAAGAACAACCAATCAACTTGAGGGAGGGGTGAACAGTCCGATCAAGGCTCTTTTGAGGCATCATCGTGGCATGTCGACAGCCCACCGACAAGCACTTGTTTTTCGTTTTTTGCGAGCGCGACAGAAGAAGAAATACCAACACTAAATGTTAATTAACCCTTTAAAGAACAGGGCCAATTTATTCTACAACCCCTCCATAAGCGTTCCTTAAACCATCCTTGAACCTTCCTATAACCGACCAGGAACCAACCCGCTACCGTCTGTAAGCCATCTGGGAACCGACACTTTGTTTATCCTTATACTGTCCTATAAGCGACCCATAACCGACTTAGAGGGATTTGACCGTATTTAAAACCGCGTACAATCGGTTGTGCTGGGCGGAATACGTTGAGAGGTAAAATGGTACTACTTCGACTATCAACTATGGTTTACGAAAGGACTAGAGGGTGATAAGAAGGGGCTTAGTGTTTATGGATTAAGGTTTCCAACATTATCATCTAAGGGTGGAGGGAGATCTAATGGGTCAAGGAGCTTAAATGAGTTATCTTCCCACAAGAAATAGTATGGGCGGACTTCGACAAGGTCTCGTCCTGGTGGATTTGTACAGCCTGTTTCTTTAGCTATTTTTTTAATTAACCAAAGAGGGTCGACAATAAGGAGGTTGCTATCTTTTTTATATTCAAAACCCATATTGGCAACATAGGGGAATGGGTACGCTTTGCCCGTGTTAGTATCTACGACTGCGAGCTCGTTACCAATCCCTGTGAAGCCCCATTCTGCAATGACATAGTGCCCTGCAAAGTTTACATCATTTTTTAATGCCTCGTTGATCGTTGTCTTAAATCTGCGAGCAATGAAACTACTGTTGAGGTCTAATGGTGCTGTTGCCCCCGTAAAGATGTCTTCTGGTGGGTACTGTTCAAAAGTTGTAAAAGGTTTTTCATTGCCCCAGTTGGTAGCTATTTCGTCGGAACATTGGATATCAAAGGATTCGCTAGTAGTTTTCTCTTTATAGCGCAAACCCAAAAACATAATCCCAACAATAGACAGAGCCAGGCACACAATAGCTGTTTCGTTGATTGTAGGATGTTTCTTAAATTTCATATTTTTATAGATAGAGTTACTGCTTATCTTCCACCTCAATATAGCCAATTTGTTGCTCAAAGATGGGAACAAATAGACCATTTTTATAGACAAATCGTGTTCTGGTATTTCCCGTTGCACAGCACCTCCCTCCTGGAAAATCCTCATTTTTGTACCAGTTAGCATAAAAACCATTGAGGGTTGCTGTGGAGTCTATCCAACCCCCATCTGTCACAAGTGTAAAGATAACTTTGCCACCCTTTACTACTTCTTGCCGATCAGGGCAGTGATTTGCCCCATCAGAGCAAATACTAACTATTCGTTCCTTGTTCCCGTCGTTATCTACATCAAAGTAAGCAGCGTCAGAACTAACCTCCCCATCTTTTAGCAGTTGTTCAGTAGTGGAAGCCTGGTGTTTTTCGTTAGAATAAGAATCATTAGAAATTGTTATGACTGTCGTCGGATATGAGCGAGACTCTACCTCGCCTGAAAATTGTGCCCAAGTGTCGGTTCCACCGAGCCACCCACCTTCAGGGAAGTATTTTAAGGGGAAGTTCAGTGTCTGTTTGTCTGTCTCTTTTTCTAATTTTTGAGTTGAAGTCTTTTGTGTGTACAAAAAAGTTAAGACAATAAGAAGTAACACTGAGCAAGCGATGGCCGTCTCATTAAGTTTTAGATATTTTTTGAGCATATTTAGGAGTTATTTATCTTTTAGCGCAAACTCTTCCGTAAAGACCATCGTAGCAGTGAATTTGATAGGAGCTTCCGTCTGGCGTATGAGCCGTTCCGAAATCTGTGTTTAGTTCATCCATGCGAAATTCTATTTTTTGAGGGAACGAACTTGGTGCATTTGTAGGGACAGACAGGTCTTGCAGTAAGGGTCTTTGCATGTAATCACTCAAACTGCTAGCCCCACTGTAGTTTATACTTTGACTCGTCGGAGTATCGATATGCAAAGATCTGTTTGGGCGATATGAATCATCGACAGCAGAAGATGCTTGGATCCGTGCGATTTCCATCTGTATCTCAAGTGTGCAGTACTCATCAAGGCATTCGTTACCCTTGAAGGTAAGGTTTTTCTTTACTGTAACTTGATTCTTTTCGGTTGCTAATAATTCTTGGTGTGCGAAATACAGACGATCGGCCGTATCTCCTTTGTGTTGGTCGAAGTTTTCCCACCACTTATCATCTAGTTGTTTGTATGCCGACCCTTCTCCTGTGCCATACTTAGGGTCGTATTTTTTGTATGTTTTGAAAAACTTGATTACCTTATCCTTAGCTTCTGGGTTTAAAATTTTGTATCCCTCGTCGGCAAGCACCAATCTTTCCCAGAGTAACACATCTTCTTTTTTAGCCTTTATTTTGGCTTCTTGTTCTTCAAGTTCCCTCATCTCTTTGTCTGTAAGAAAATCTGGTGCAGTGAAACTATTTTCAGGTTTCATAGTTTCTTCGTCGGGCTTAAACCCATCAAGGCTTTGGGATGAAATCGGTTCCATAGTTTTCGGAGGTACTACGACTGTTTGCTTAAAAAAGTTCCAACTAAAAGGGTTCCACCAAGATGCGTAGCTTACTGTTGGATAGGCGAATGTTATGAGTATCGCTGTAAATAAAATCTTTTTCATATCTCTGTGTTAATTTCGGCTTAAGACAAAGGTGGTAACCCCCAGTGCCATAAATAACCCACCACCAATCACTGCGCCAAGAGATGATCCGCTATCTATGCTTGCAAATATACCCAGAAAAACCGCCCAAACTCCAATGAGTATTGATAAACTCCCTAGAATTTTTGTGAATGTGTTCATATTTTTATTTTAAGTTCTACTTTGGTTATGGACAACCGAGTTATCCGCATTACCTCCTTCGTGTCGTCGTTTCCATCGATCTTTGTTCTCTTGTGTGTGCGTTATGCAGTTTTCGTCTGTGCAATTAACAGCAAGGCATTTTGCGCAAAGAGGTTCGTCGCAGAGGCATATTTTTGTAGAGCCTGAATTTTTAGTATTTTTTAAACTATCAACGAGGTTTTGCAAATCTCTATAGAAACTATAACCCCAGAGCACTTTATCTGTTTCTCTTAAGGTGCCTAGATTAAATTGTTTTTGTATCGCAAGACACCACCCTCGGTACTCGAAGTATTTTTCTGGTGTCCAGTTGTCTGGGTTTATCTTTATTTCTTCTTCATTATAAATATCTTTGATTGAATCTACGGCTCGATAGTCAGCAATAGTAAAGTCTTTAGGGAAGCAAACAGACAAAACAGCAGAAGCAATGGGTATCCCTATCCCATCGATATCAGTAAGTAGTGCTAGTCTTTCTTTGTCGTCCTTTGTTTTAAAAATATCATTTGTTAGTTCTTCGATAGATTTCTTCGATTTCAAAATACCCTTTAAAACTTTCGTTTTTGACCTGTTGGATTTCCAAATTATGATTGAAAAAAATTCTTGTTCAGTTAGGCTTTTGTTGGATTTAAAATTCTCACTAATCTCATTAAAAAGATACTCTTCTAAAGAATAGTATTGTTCGTAGGTGTTTAAATTTTCTATAGTTTTTTGCATACAAAAAGCCCACCACATGAGTAACGACCGAAATCGTTCATACAAGTTTCCCTGTATGGCCCGGAAAGACAACCCCATATGATGGGTTTTTTACGTCTTTCCGGGACTTTTTCGCCATGCCACTGATTACTCAAGGGTTTAGGCTACTTCTTTATTCAGTTGTACTTAAATCCTAACAGTTTTACGGTTGAATGGGAAGAAATCTGGTTTTTACGTTGTTTTTGGTATGATTACTACAATGAGTGACAATCTGCACAGAAACATAGACTGGGATAAATTAAATAAAGTTCTCGCAAAAGAAGGAACAATTAAAGAAGAACTTTCTGGGGAACTTTTTAATCTAGCAGATGGTATCAGTCCTGCTTACCGTAAAAATTTGACCACCAGAGAAATTCAGCTTGGCTTCTTCATTGCAGGAAGCACAACAAAAGAAACAATCGAGGATGAAGCTGTTGGGAATATTAAATTAACATATTTAGAGAGTCTTCAAAAAAGCAACATCATTGAATTTGTAAAACCAAAAACGACACGCGGGGACGAGTCTGGGAATAACGACATCTTCTTTCACTCTGCTGAAATAGTTTTTTACCCCAACAAACTCATGGGCTTCCTAAAAAAAGACCTCTCTTCTTTTGGTCAAAAAGTAGACCAATTAGCCTACTCTGAGCATGGCATTGGGTTCTTATCACTGAATGGGCAGAAGGTCCAAATTGGTTCTGACAAAAATATCAATTTCAAACTACTAGAAACATTGTGTCCATTTGGTGAAGAAAAAGCGATGGAGACTGTATTCAGAGCCACGACCACCAGTAGATCAAAACATATAAATTCAAACTTATCTCCCCTAGAAAAGCAAGGGGTTCTTCGTATGAGGATTAAAGAATTGCAGGACATACTCAAAAAAGAGGGTGTAAGGGTAACCTTAGGGTTTAACCACAAAGCAGGAACAGTCTACTTAAAAGAAAAGGAAGAGGGAGTGGAGGGGAAATAGCGGGGATCTCCCCCGATATTAAGAAGGTAAAAAAACGAGCCTTATAAAGTTAGGTTCGTTTTTTTATTTTTCCTATCACCTAAAAAGTTATTGACATCAAAAAAGAGGTTTTGGTCAGATATCACTATGTCATCGACAAGTGAGGCCAAAAACAAAAAACAACCCTTGGACGAGGCAGTTGATTTGTTTGCTTCTATTATGGTCTCACTCATCGATGAGGTGGGTTTAGCAAAAAAAGAATCGCAAAGAGTCATCAGTAATTTATCCAACAATAATGGAACCAATCAAAAAAATAATAGAGTCCTACCAACTCAACTCTAGTCCACGCTCACAAGGGGGTGCGAACAGGCAAGAGCCAGAATACGAGCAAGCTTTTACGAGACCTGCGGACTTCTCTGATAAACAGACAACATATTGCACTGTTTACAACGGACTTACTCCAAGATTTGATTTAACACCAATTGAAATTCTTGTCCTAGCGATGACAATAGGGCTTTCAAGGAAAAATAAACCCTGCATAGCCAGTCAATTGACGTTTGCGAGTACATTCAATGTGTCCGACCCGACAGCACAAGAGGCATTAAAACGCTTAGAGAAGAAGGGCGTAATAGAGAGGACAGGTAGATTAAGTAGATACCGTACACACGAATTAGTGTTAACCAAACAGGCAAGTGATTACTTGAGAAATTTGCAGGCGCAAATCAAACTCAAAAAAATACACAACGAAGAAGAGCGTAATCGGTCTAAAGATTCTTTAGATAATAATTATTAATAATAAAGAATTAAATTTAACCTTCTTTATTTAAATAATTATTGTACCAAGTTTCTTTAGATGTGAGTTTGAGTTTCTTTATAGGTGCTCCTGCGAATGCGGATAACTCAGGTTGTCCTCTACAAGGTCGGAATATATTATTAAAAGCAAAGCATTATGAAAAAAGAAAAAATTGCCGTGGGGTATTGTAGGGTTAGTACTGATGACCAAGCAGACAATGGACTTTCCCTTGATTACCAAGAGAAGCAATGTAAAAAATCAGCAAAAGAGGATGGGTATGAAAAAGTGACCATAATTAGAGATGAAGGTAAAAGTGGAACAAGTATAACCAAGAGGCCGGGGATGCGAGAAATAATACAAATGACTGAGAACAGCGAAATATCCGCTGTGTATGTAACCCACTCTGACCGTCTAGCACGCAGTGTGGTAGATCATTCTCTCATCAGAAATATATTCCGCAAGAATGGAGTAACTCTAAAATATCTCAACGGGCAATCCTCTGGCGATGACGCCTCTTCAATCGTTGCTGATAACATGTTCGCGGCTTTCAATCAGTACCATAGCGACAACACCAGAGAAAAAACAAAACAGGCTACAGACTCAAAAGCAAGAGCGGGGTACTTCCCCACTCACGCCCCTACGGGCTACATCAACGTCGCAAACCCTGACAAGAATTGTGAGAAAGTTGCAAAAAGAATTATTGTACCAAACCCTAAAACATCACCCCTCGTAACTGAGGCTTTTAATTCGTACGCAACAGGAAGATACAATGCATACGAACTCAATGACCTACTGTATGAAAAAGGTTTAACCACAAACGCTAACAAAAAACTTACGCACAGCATGTTTTATGTGATGCTAAAAAACAGACTATATCTTGGAGAAATCCACTGGCAGAGTATCCACATTAAAGAAGGCAAGCACGAGCCTCTCATTGATGAGGCGACTTTCAATCAAGTACAAAAAGTTATGTTAGAAAAATCTGGTAGTCGCTGTCGTCGAAGAAAATACTTCTGGCTTCTTAATGGATATGTTTTCTGCCCTGTTCATAACCGCAGGTTTACAGCAGAATGGCACTTACCCAAAGGAAAGGCATACTATCACTGCCCGAACAAGAGTGGGTGTGGAAAATATATTGAGAAATCGGAACTTGAAAATCAAGTTGCGGAAAAATTCAAGGATCTACAATTCGACCCCACCTTTGTGGAATCCATTATTGAAAAAGTTAGGGCTACTTTTCAAGGAAGGAGAAAGGATTATGACTCCAAACAAAGGACACTGATCAATCAAAAGAATGCGTGGGGAGCGAAACGCAAAGTCGCAGAAGACCGTCTGCTCGACCTTACCATTTCTAAAGAAGCCTATACTCGCATAGTTGATGAAATAGACTCTGCTATCAGTAGTTTGGACGACAAACTAGGGCAACTCAAAAAGGATAAGGATATCGACATTGAGCGAGCCGACGAGGTGCTTGGCTTCACCCAAGACCTCTACGGCACTTATATGAGCGCACCAGAGGCTCTACAGAAGCTTTTTATAGACTTCTTCTTTGACGGATTTGATGTCGTTGATGGGGTTATAATAAAAACGCGATACCGTCCATTATTTGAGGAATTAATGCGACTAAAAGTCATTACTTACAAAACACCGAAACTACAAAAACCCGTTGATAACGAAGGAAAGTCCTCGGTTATAATAAACCCACAATTGGGTGGCTACTGGGAATTGAACCCAGATTGAGAGTTCCACAAACTCTAGTGTTAACCATTACACCATAGCCACCATGCATTTTTTGCCCTTACGGCCACACATGCCGTCTACTTGTACGTAGGCGGCTCCTCCGTTATACCAGATTTATGGTTCACTTGTCGAGCGAGCGCATAGAGGAGGCTGGAAAGGCGGTTTAGGTACGCAAGGGTCTCTTTGCCGACAGGAGTCACCCCCTCATCTGCCACCCCCACCACGCGGCGCTCGGCACGGCGCGCAAGCGTGCGGGAAAAGTCGAGCGTAGCCGCAAGCTCAGTACCACCAGAAACAAAGAAACTCGTAATAGGTGGCAGCTCAGCCTCTATCGCGTCGATCATTACCTCCAGCCCCTTCACCTTGGCAGCTTCGATGTGCTTGTCTGCTCCCGCAACCTCCGCTTGGATGATAAAAAGATTTTGCTGAACCTCATCAACGACACCCGCAAGAGAGAACGCTGTGTCGGGACCACCAGGCACGACAACCTCGGCCGAACGTGGGTTTACTTTAACCACCCCAAGAAATGAGTTTACTTCATCAAGTGCACCCAGAGCCTCGGCAACCGCCGAGCTTTTTGAGATGCGCTGATCGCAACAACCAAACGTCTTGGTCGTGCCGTTGTCGCCTTTACCTGTGTAGAGCATTTTTTAATCATACCAAACTTTGCACAAATTGACAATAATGGTAATTTTTGATATAATTAGAACAGTTAATTCTTTGATTTTTAAGGAGGTGTACTATGTCACGCAACACCGTACTCAGCCCTAAACGGCAACGCGATATCGAACGGGCGAATCCCGGTGAGGTAATACTTCTTGGTGAAGCTGCATTTATAACATTCCTTATCGTCCTCGCCCAAAGCTTCATTCTTTGGAAATTCATCGACAGTGTCACCCTCAAAAGCGACACCTTGCACACGTTTTCAGATTTACTCATTAGTATCGGTGCCTTTGTGGCTGCACTCGTCGCACGTCGTGTCGGAAAAGTACGCGGCGATGTCATTAAACGTGTGTTTGCGTATGTAGGTATCGTCATGCTGTTTGCCAGCGCACTATGGGTCGCCAAGGAAGCTTACGAGCGCCTCTCATCCCCCGTTCATATTATGGGCGGGTGGTTGATGGTCACGGGGATTGTCGGTGGCGCAGGAAACTTCTGGGTACATCGTATCCTTATGCGCATACCGAGCAGTGAGCATCATCACGCGCATGCCGTTCTCGATGCGCACGTGCTATCCGATATGATACTCTCAATAATCGTCGTTCTGGCGGGAGCTGCAAGCTATTTATTTAAATGGTATTATGCTGATCCGGTACTTTCGTTCATCGCGGCAATTTGGATGATTGCCATCTCGGGTATGCTCCTTCATGGAATGCACCGCAAAGAGCATGCGCATTGCACTCATCACCACTAAAGGCATTCGCCTTATCCCGAAGCACCTCGCTTCGGGATTTTTATACAAAAAACCCACGGGTGTCCGTGGGATTTTTATTTTGTGCGCAGGAGAGGACTTGAACCTCCACGCCCGTAAGGGCACTACCACCTCAAGGTAGCGTGGCTACCGTTACACCACCTGCGCATTATTCTTTTTCTCTATTTTTAATGCCTTCTGTATTTTTTGATACTTTCGTAACAAATAAATAGCACGGTTATCATAATACATTTTTGGCAATAATTCAAGCGATTCGGCTTTGGCGTATTTTAATTGAAAAGTAGATCCTTTGCCGTCTTTGGTGATATGCCCTTTGATGTTCAGCCTTTCCTCAATCTCTCGTTGTAACCAATCAATATGTTTTTTACTGGCAGAAATAAATACCGTATAAAACATAAAGCTTGACCGCCAACGCGGGTCAAAATAAGAATAGAAACACCCATCACCATCGAACGAACCGCGCAAAAAATCAAAAAAATACTTTTTAGGGATACCTAGTTCACCAATAGTTTTAGACTTTGCGGGAGTGAACCCAATATCTAAAAGAAAATTACAGAATAAGACATCGCCAAATTGAACACGTTGATATTTTTTACCAGCCCCTGAATGTTTTGCGGTAATTCTCACATCAACATTAAGAGCATGCAGAAAGTTTTCGAGCTGTTCAGTGTCTTTTGAAGTGAGGTCTATATGCCTCCCGTCGTTCAATAGGCACCCGTCTGAAGCAAGAAGCCCAATTGCATACGCAAAGTTTGGTGACCACTCAAGCTTCACTTTTCCTTTTGGTTTTATTCCTACCACTTCCCTATTGTATCATCCCCATGTTTACATCTCAAGTATATAGCGTATACCAATTTAAATAAAAGAAAAGACCACTTCGTGTGGCCTTTTCTTAAGAAATTACTCTACTGTTGGTGTTACTGACTCTTCTGCAACAACCTCTTCTTCCTGAACAGGAACGGTTACACCTGTCTTCGTGTGGCGCATCTTGCGACGTACTTCGCGAGATACCTTGTCGCGAATAAAGTAAATCTTTGCGCGGCGTACTTCTGACTGCTTTACAATCTCAATCTTGTCGATTGCTGGCGAGTAGAGGGGGAAAATCTTTTCCATTCCTACACCACTGGCTACTTTGCGAACGGTGAACATTGCACCGTTCGAAGTACCGCCTTTTACGGCAAGTACGAGGCCCTCGAATACCTGAAGGCGTGTCTTGCCCTTTTCCTCAATCTTGATGTGAACCTTGACGGTTGCGCCTGCGCGAATTGGTAAATTCTTGCGCTCTGAGATTGCGACAGGGCTCATTTGAATAGTTGTGTTCTCCATATTTCTTTCTTAGTAAGTATCCGCTACTCTATCACACAAGGCCCAATTCTGCAAGCACCCCCCTAAAATCTGGAGGCAAGGGCGCTTCAACCCTTTTTACCTCTCCTTTTAGGGTTTTGAACTCGACAGACGACGCATGAAGAGCAACGCGGTCAACACCTGCCACACAAGGCATTTTAGGGGCATAGAGCTTGTCACAGAGGATAGGGTGACCTACGGCTTTGAGGTGGACGCGAATTTGATGTGTGCGTCCCGTGTGAGGAAAAACATCCACGTATGAAAGTTTGGTGCCCTCCACCTCCCCTTCGCCGAGCACCTGGTACTCGGTCACGGCTTCACGCAGCTCGCCGCGCGCGCCGTATTCGGCAGACCACTTACGAAAGTCGCTGGTCGAGCGGCCAATCTTGCGATCAATCGTTCCGTGAGGCTCCTTGAAAACTCCGTAGGCTAACGCTTTGTAGTTCTTTTTTATTGTGCGTGCCTGAAACTGCGCCTTGAGGTTTTCGAATGATGCGTGCGTCTTTGCGACAAGGAGCACCCCCGAAGTCTCGCGGTCGATGCGGTGCACGATGCCCGGTTTTTTAATTTCCCCTCCCCCGGTGAGCACAATAGACTCCCCTACCTCATCAAGAGCAATCTGCGGATAGTGCGCATGCACCCAGTCTACGAGCGTTTCTTCTTTATTGCGACCATCAGGATGCACCACAAGGCCCACCGGTTTGTTAATGGCAATCACCTCATCATCCTCGTAAAGTATTGGGATATTCATAATAAACTACTTATTTCCCCCGACGGCGCTCTCGTGCATGAAACTCATCGAGAATCCCCTCAAACTCTGCTCGCGAGAAATCAGGCCACAATGTCGACACAAAAAAGAGTTCGCTATACACCGACTGCCAGGTTAAAAACCCCGAGAGGCGCATATCTCCACCGGTGCGGATAATGATGTCGGGGTCTGGCATGGGGTGTGACCAGAGCTTTGTTGCAAAACTGTCTTCGCTTACCACCCCCGCCCCCTCGAGGATGAGTGCATTTACCGCTGCGAGTATCTCTGCACGTCCGCCATATGAAACTGCGATATGAAGCGTAATGTCATACTCCTTCCCTGTTGCCTCCTCGATGCGCTCCATCCCTTTTTGAAGATCTTCAGGGAACCGTGTGCGCTCGCCAATAAACCGCACACGTACGCGCTCTTTTACTATTCGATCAACCTCGTTCTCTATCACAAAGCGAAAAAGTTTCATCAAGTAACCGACCTCATCCTCGCTACGTTGCCAGTTCTCGGTCGAGAACGCATAGGCTACAACGTGGGGGATTTTTGCTTCTCGCGCCCAGCCCACGACTTGTGTCAGAGTATCGTACCCAACACGGTGCCCCTCAAAACTAGGCTTTCCTTGTTCTTTTGCCCATCGACGGTTGCCATCCATAATGATGCCGACACACTGTATAGATTTTTCATTCATAATAATATTAGTACAGAATATCAAAGGAACGATATTCTCCCAAGGGTTCCCCCCATCGCTCTTCAACACGATCAACACGCGAAAAAACTGACCCTTGGTGAAGGAGGTCGAGAAGTTCTTGAAGTTTTGTTTCCTCCCCTTGTGCGACCACCGACACCGAACCATCGGGATTGTTTTTTACCGTACCGATAATACCCCGCGACGACGCTTTACGCTGCACAAAGTCACGAAACATCACCAGTTGTACGCGGCCAAACACTTTACACTCAAGACGCTTTTGCATATCAATTACCCTAACGCTCTTGGACCAAAAACACAAGGGTCTTGAAGATAAATGTAGTTTATGGTACTTTATTGAAGAAGTTATCGGGGGCGATTAGCTCAGTTGGTAGAGCAGCGCTTTTACACAGCGAAGGTCGGGGGTTCGAATCCCTCATCGCCCACAAACATTAGGTCTCAATGCGGAGCATTGGGGCCTTTTTGTTTGTGCGGTGAATGAGGGGTTCGAAAGACGGAGTGCGGCGGCGGGAGTCGGGGTCGCGGAATTTTTCAGCAGAAAAATATCTGTGACCGAATCCCTCATCGCCCACAATAAAAAGAACGCCCTAAAGGGCGTTCTTTTTATTGTGGTGCCCTCGGAAGGAATCGAACCTTCATTAAGAGCTTAGAAGGCTCCCGTTCTATCCATTGAACTACAAGGGCAGGTGCAAAATTTCAACTTACTTAAGACCATAGCACATCCGCAAAATACATAAGGGCTAAGCATAACAACTACAAGGGCGAAACTAGTTAAAAGTCCATAAAGTCGAAAGTAGATACAAACATGGACCCTCGCACTCTATCAGTCCTACAGCGAGGGGTCAACCACCGAAACACCTTCGGTTATCAATCTCTCAAACGCTGCTTCTTTCATGGCAAGGTCCTCAAGCACTGCAGCGAGCCCTTCACCATTAAAAACCACCCCCTCTTCAGTCTTTGGTGTAGTCGTAAAGAAGCTGTCGCGGTTGATTTCAATAGACATGTAAATATTAAATCCTACTGAAATTACCAGCAAAACAAAAAACCCTGACACCAAAAGACGCCAATCTCGATAAGGTGTCGGTTCTGCCTTGGAAGGGTCTGACGCCTTTGAAGTAGTCAGTTTTTTAAATTCTTTATTCCAGTCTTTTTTCATCATATTATTCTTTCACAAAATTAAGTGCCGCTAAAGACACTTCAACCTTCCAGCGAGGAGCTTTGGCTTCTTTGGGGTCTTTGGCTGTGCCAACATCAGGAGCGGAATCATTGAGTGAGAGGTATACACTTTTCCACTCAAACTTTGCGGAGAAATTTTCAATAAGCCCAATAAGACGCACAACATTTTGAAACTCCCCTGTTGCGGTGATACGAAAATTAAGCAACGGCACATCCCCCGCACCCACTCCTGGATCAAGCGTCTCGAGCGAAAGGGTCGTTTCCGACTGAGGTCCCAGTAATTCTATTTTCTTGGTAAAAGCGACGATTTCACTCTCTTTAATAAAATACCCTGACAGCTTTTCTATGTTTGCACTCTCCCCTTTTATTGCAGCAATCGATGACGTGACACGAGACTCCTTCCCTGCAAGGGTTTCATTTTGTGCAGAAAGCTCAGCGGTTGCCGCCGTTTTGTTCTTCATCGCCATAAAAAAGAAGGTGTACGCGCCACCCAGAGCCGCAGTGAGAGTCGTGGCGACAAGAAGGAGGAGTGCTGTTTTATTAAGAGATTTCATAATATTGTTATTTTTTGGGTACCGCTGGATTTATAGGGCTTTCAAGAACAATTGAAAAATCAATGTTTGCACTCTTTACATAACTTCCAATAGGAAGATCTACTTTACTGAAAGAGGCATCCTTTTTAAGCGTTTCTACAAAAAGAGCGAGACTGTCTCGATCACTTGCCTTCCCAGACAAAACAAGTCGTTCTCGTTCAGTATTCACATCGTACGCAATTGACTGTACTTTTATGGAGGGGTTCTTGGCAGCAAGTATACCGAGCACGACTTCTGACGGTGTGCGGTGTGCGGCCTTTTCATCTCCGAGGAATAAGCTGATTTTTTTATTTACCTCCTTAATTTGTGCATCTACCTCTTTTTCTTGACCAACACCACGCTGTTTTTGCTCAAGGCGAGCAAGCTCATCTGCAACAAAATTGTACTTTGAAACCGCGAGCATATACGAGGGGGCGAGAAGAATAAGGCTTGCCAACACGAGGGTGGCAACTGCAAAAACACTAGCAGCCGAAAGGCGGAGCCGATATTCGGTAAGTATTTTCTTCTTTTCTTCGTGAGGAAGTATGTTTAACATGCTGGATTAATAATCGCTACTGAGGTCGCCTGAGCGCAAGACCGATTGCGGTGGCGTATCGAAGTGAGTCATTAAAGTTGATCTCTGGGACATACTGATCGAGGGAGTTCACATTTACCATCACCTGAGCAAGCTCAACGGGTACCGGCAACCCTGTTGCAAGGTAATTTACAAACCCTGCGAGGTTGGAGTCTCCCCCACATAAGTATACCTTCTGTATTGGCTGTTGTTTTTTCCCAGCATCTTCACGTGTCTGCCAATATGCACAGTGTTTATTTATGGTATCTCTGAGAACAGAGATCGTAGACATGAGGGCAATGGAGAGCTCATCGTTATCAGAAAAACCCGCTATTCCTTTTTCATGTTTTATTTTTTCAGCATCATCAAAAGAAACACTGAGATTTTTTGCAATTGCCTCAGTAAGCAACCTCCCCCCGACGGGGACCGTTGAGGTAAACTGAACGAAACCATTCGCTGCAATAGTAAGGCCGGTTCGCGTCTTGCCAAAATCCACTACCATATACGCATCCTTGGCCCCCTCGGGGATTATCGAGCGTGCAAGAGACTGCGCCTCGACCTCAAACGCAATCGGTGTTATTCCTGTTCCTGAAAAAGCCTCGAGATACCCTTCTATGAGCGCTTGTGGTGTCACTGAAACACTAACCTCGATTGCCGTGTCGGTCTCTTTTTCAATTTCGTAATCAAAGAGTGCTTCTGATGCTTTGAGCGGTACGTACTCCTCGAGGGATAGCTCTATGGCTCCTCGTATTTCGCTGTACTTCATTTTTGGTAGGTGTAAATCAAAAAGGTACGCTTTCTCTTCGGGGAGAGAGACCGAAACAAGTTCGAGGTTGTACTCTTTTTTAAGATCATTCAACAACGCACGCAAATCAGCTGGTTTTTTAACCTCGCCTGATTCGATGATTCCGCGGGGTATTACCTTTTCCGCAAAGCGGCCAATAACAAGACCTTTGCGTGTCTCAAGGAGTTCCGCAAAGCGCATCGAGACATCTGAGATGTCGAGGCCGACTGCAGGCATTTGCAAAAAATGTGGTGGTGGAAAAAACTGATAAAATTTACTCCGTTGCATTACATACAGTATACCCCCACACCTACTTTTCTCATAGCTGATTTTTCCACATCTTCATTCAAAGAAGAGGTCACCTCACGGTATATAGAATATAAAAGTAGGTGTGGGGGTATACCGTACTCTAAAAAGAAAGCGTAGAAGAAAGCGGGGGTATCTCTATTCCCCTTGTTTGTTGTTCATAACTTCGTATACGATAGGTAAAAAAGAGATTACGATAATCGCAAGAATAATCGGTAGTAAATAGTGCTCGATGTTCGGAACGCTCTTGCCGAGAAAATACCCGAGAAGTGTCACCCCGCCCCCCCAAACTAAACCACCCATAATGTTGTACCTCACAAAAACTCCATACGGCATACTCCCCACTCCTGCAAGAATGGGTGTAAAAGTACGCACAACCGGCACAAAGCGAGCAAGGAAAACCGCTTTTGCTCCGTACTTCAAATAAAACTTTTGTGTGCGTTCGATATGTTTTTTATGAAAAAAGAATGAATCCTCTTTGTTGAATATCTTGGGGCCAACTTTTGCGCCAAACCAATACCCGAAGCTATCACCCAAAATCGCGCCAACAATCATCAGGGGCACAAGGAGCCAAATATTCAAAAGCCCTTGTGAAGCGAGGAGTCCTGCCGTAAACAGCAAGCTATCTCCAGGAAAAAAGAAACCAAAAAATAATCCTGTTTCAGCAAAGACAATTCCAAACAAGCCAACGAGACCGAAGGCTTGAATAAGCTGAACAAGATCAAAATGCGGAAGTGGTGGCATGTAATTACTATTGAACAGGAGTTCCGGGAGGAATCTCTCGACTCGGACCAACGGTCGTGAGGAACCCGACACCTACCGCATAGAGTACCATCCCCTGACTCTCGTACCCACGTATTGTGCGTGTGGGCAAGTTGGCAAGCACAGGTACTTGCTTGCCAACCAGTACCGACGGGTCAGGATAATGTTCCGCGATACCCGAAAGTATCTGGCGAATATCCTGTTTTGGCTCCACTGTTTCAATCTGAGCAGTCAACGCCTCCTCGCCTGCTGGCAAAACCTCTGTAGCGGGAATGGCAACGATAGGCTTTGTCCCCAGGTCAATCATAAGCTTAATCAACTTATCTGCCTCCGGCACTTTCTCCGCCGACAAAATAGTGCCAATCTTTATTTCAGCTTTTTTAAATTCGTCAAAACTAATTTCGGTCATAGTGTTTCTAGTATTGGCTTACTGTGTTTGCGGTCTAAATAACTTTGCAAAATGATTGCGGCGGCGGAGTCATCGACGCGCTTGCGGTGAACTTGAAAGAATCGCGCTTGCTGCGTTGAGAGAAATTCACGCTCACTCAGCACGGGTATTGAGATTACTTCTTTGAGCTCTGCAATGAACCTATCCGCCTCTTTCATGACGAGATTCGGCTTGCCTTTATAGTCTACCGATTCTCCAATGATGATGGTTTCGACTGACTCGTGTGCGCAGATGGTTTTTATCTCTCCCACGAGCCCTTTACTATTGTCGAGAATAGCATACGGAAAAGCCATCGTGCCCCCCTCGTCCGAGACAGCCACCCCCACTCGTTTAGTACCGTAATCAATGCCGAGATATCTCATGTATTTGCATTATAGCATGATTCGAGGGTTTATCTGGTACACCAATGACTCAAGTCCTCCCCTTACTAGCGCCAAATAAAAAACAC
>Ga0209541_10000468_pt1 | contig 79483 bp, 93 predicted proteins | sample RifCSPlowO2_01_FD_184027 | JGI IMG/M metagenome (GOLD analysis project Ga0209541, IMG submission 184027) | Groundwater microbial communities from Rifle, Colorado - Rifle CSP2_plank lowO2_0.1 (SPAdes) (version 2) | ecosystem: Environmental > Aquatic > Deep subsurface > Groundwater | place...
AATAGGGATTTTGACAACTCCGTTCATCAATCTTGTGCCGTTTAAAAACTCTATAATGCCTTTCTGGTTTCTGCCTGCAAGAATATAATTAAATTTAACCTTTTGAGTATGGCTTAAGCCTTTTAGATTGTACCAGAAGATTGTATAGGATTCAAAGCCTAAAGTCTGGCAGAATTTTTTATTATGAAAAATGCTGACACCTTCAATCAAAATTCCAGTCCTTGCCATAAATTCCGGAGAGAACAAATCTTTCAGAAGGCATTGCTTTATGTCTATGGCTACGTTAATTTTTCCTTTTAATTTGCTCTTGATTTCTTGAATTGTGTCAAGCCTTTCTTTAAGGCTCCCTTCCAAGAATACCGCCATTACATCAACATCCCTTGGCTCTAGCGAGCCTTTGACTAGAGATCCAAATATTATAATATCAAAGATGTTTTCTCTTTTCTCATTTCTCAAGCATTTCTTTAATTTTTCCAATGTCATCTTTAAGCAATTCAGCAGATTCCCTGTCCATTTTCTTAGTGTAGGAGTCCTGATAAAATGGAAAATCTCTGTCAAGGATTTTATATATTGCGGGGTAGTTTTCTTCTATAGTTCTGAACCTGTCAGAATGCGAAGAAGGCACTCTTCCTGATTTTTTCAATAAAAACAAGTCACACAATGCAGCTATTGCCTTGAAGAATAGGGTTGTTGCGCTGTTGTATTTTTGCTCGTTAAATGCCCTTAATCCTAGCTGAAAGTATTCCTCAAAATTGCCAATGAGTATTTTTTCTCTTTCATCCATGTTATACTATACAACAGAATCAGTCTATTTAAAGTTTTCTGTTGTACAAGACAACAAGATGTATAATACAACAAATAAGGTTGTTTTTAGTTTCTTGGTTGTATAATACAACAATAGAGCCTCTTGCAGATTTAGAGATTAAAAAATTTGTAGGAGGTTGGAGAGAGTACCGAAGAATATACAAATGTTAACGCATAAGCCCAGCAGTTTCTTCAAAACCAAGCATAAGGTTCATGTTTTGGACTGCCTGTCCAGCGCCGCCTTTAATTAAATTATCTAATGAAGATATAATTGTTAATTTATTATCTTTTATAGCAAAAGATATGTGACAATAATTTGAATTTATCAGTTTTGCAAGTTTTTTCTTTAAGTAATATATATTTATCTCATCACCAGTTTGGGACTCCACTAGTTTTACAAATAATTTGTCTTTAAGTGAGTTTTTGAATAAGGAATGGGCATCAGATGAATCTTGTAGTTGTGCCTCTATTTTAGCGACGATTCCCGTTTCCAATGGGTACACTATATGCGGTTCAAAAGATTTTATTTTCTTTCCAAGGTATTTTTCAATTTCAGCTATTTGTGGGTGTCCTCTTCCCTTTGCATACCTTTCTATCCCTCCCGCTTCTAGCACAGGCTGGTTAGGTCTTCCAGAAACGCCAGAATAAGCCTTTATTTTTATATCAGTTACAATATCTTTAACAGGCAATAATGCCTCCAGTATGGCTGTTGCGTAGCAACCGGGATTTGCAATTTTATCAGCAGTTTTAATCTTATTGCCATATAATTCTGGCAAACCATATGCCCATTCGTTATTAAATCTATGGTCAATACTAAGATCTATTACTCTCTTTCCCCCTAAATGCGATAAGTATTTTTCACTCTCGCCGTATGGCAGTGCCAGAAAAACCAAATCTGCTTCAAGCAAATTTCCTCTAGCCCCTTCTCTCTTGCTTTCGGTGTAAACAATTTCGACATAATGATGCCTGTTCAAAATCTCAACTAAGGGTTTTCCTAATCTTCCAGTATGCCCAAATACTCCTATTTTCTTCATCAAAATATCAATTGACTATTCTATTTTTAAATCCGATGGCTTAAACAGGACAAAATAAACAAAAGTGTCTAGAATTGGACAAAATTTAATTCTTTGTCTTGATTATCCATAAATCAAAACCTTTAAATACTTATAAGTATTTTAATGTACATATAAGTACAAGGTGAGAAAATGACACTAAAGCAGATAAGCTTGGCAATCCCTGAAAACCTTTTGCAAGCCTCCAGAGAATACTCTGAGGAGTTTGGGTACAAGAACGTGCAGGAATTCATTCTGGACTTGGTAAGGGACAAAGTCATTCTGCAGAATATCGAAAGATACAGGCAGATTGACAGAAGAATGGCTAAAGGCATTGGGGTGAAGAAATTCAGCCAAAAAAGCGCTGTCAAGTACATCAAAGGATTGTAAGATGACTTACTCCATAGAGTTCAGCGCCGAGTTTGAAAAGTCAATTAAAAAGCTGAAGAAAAAAGATAAAGCTGTTTTTGAGCAGATACAAAAGAAGCTTATCGAAATCGTTGAAAATCCCGAGCATTTTAAGCCATTGAGGAACGTACTGGCAGGATACAGAAGGCTGCATTTTGGAAGCTTTGTGCTGATTTATACAATAGAAGGGAATGTTGTGAGGATAATTTCTTTGGACCATCATGACAGGGCTTATTAGAAATTATTTGGAAAAAGTGATGAAGAAGAGATGAGTATATACTCCCTATTACGTTTTTAAATTGTTGTTACTCTTTTGATTCGTAAGTTTGATGCCATCAATATAAAGATAAATTTATTAAATCCATGCAATCATCTTGTGTATTATGGTGGACTATTCAAAATTTTATTATGATCAGATAAAGTCTCAAGTAATTAATATTAATAAACAATTCTCTGAGGACGAACTACCAACGTCTTTTTTAAGATTATGTTGTTCGATAATATTAGATTTGGAATATGATGAAATTGATGATGATATTACGGATGAGTCTGAAGATTTAGGTGCTGATTCAATTCATTTTGATGTAGATGATGATAAAACTAGATTTAAAATATTTGTAATACAAACAAAGTTTAATTCTCAAAAATGTGATAATGGAATTTTTAACAGTAATATGGGTGAAGAAGTTGTTAATAAATTTAAGAATATTTTTGATTATTTTGCAGCTGATGATACAGGTAAAAATGTTTCAGAAAAGGTTAAAGCAAAAAAGGAAGAATATCAATCGCTATTGCAAGATGGATACGTACTTGACGAGATATTCTTTGTCAGTTGTCATCTGGGTGAAGGACTTGCAGAAAATAGTTTAGAAATATGGAATAGATGGTATAATATGAACCCTTATAAAGAAAAAATAAAATTAGAGCAATATGGTCTAATTAAAATTTTTAAGAAGCTTGAGGAGTCTAGGGTAAGTAAAATAGATGAAAAAGTGCCATTATATGGAAAATATTTTGAGTTCAGTAACCCAGATGTAAAAGGGTTAATCAGTTCCATAAAAGCTGTTGAACTACTTGGATTATATGAAAAATATGGAAATAAGTTGTTTCAAAAAAATATTCGTTTTTCTCTTGGAGAGAACCTAATTAATACTAAGATTATAAAGAGTGCTTCAGAGCCAGACACTCGTGATAAATTTTGGTTTCTTAATAATGGGATAACTGTAGTTTGTGATAACTACGAAAAAACAGGCACACAACCAGAAAATGTAATTTTAGATGTTAAATCGTTTTCAATTGTAAATGGAGTACAAACGACCACATCCTTGGATAAAGCCTTCAAAAAAACTGGTAACATTGATGATGTGAAAGTTTTGATAAAAATATTTAAGGCTCCTGACCAACTTGCGGATATGATTACTGAATCTACAAATAGCCAAAATCCAGTAAACAAACGTGATTTACGCTCGAATGAGGATGTCCAAAAGTTGATAGAAGAAATGCTAAAAAATAAGGGTTATTACTACCAAAGGAAAAGAAATCAATGGATTGAACTTGTGCAGAAGGATAAAATTATTGACAACTATGATTTTGCCCAAAGATATTTAGCTTTTTATTTAGAAATGCCAATGGAAGCCCAAAAACAAAAGTCTTTAGTATTTACTGATGATATTATTTATAAAAAAATATTTAATCAAAATTTATCACCTGAGTGTATGATTTTTGTACACAAGTCTTATAAGGAACTTTTAAAACAACTGAGAATTATTAGAAAGAAACTGCGTAAAAAAGAGATTAAATTATCTAAGGAAGTTAGAAATATATTGCCTAGAGTAAAAATACATCTATTTTATGCTTTTAGAGTTTTTCTAGAAAAAAATGGTCATAATATCATGGTTAACAACCCTGAAAACAACATATTAAAAGAGTTTACTGAAGAGAATACTTTATCTCTTTTAAATAAAATGGTAGAAGCTATTAAAAAAGTTTATGGAACTAAACCATTAGAATATGTAAATGTTTTCAAGAAAAAGGAACTATCCCAAAAAATTAGAGAAGTAATCTAATAAATCTATCCCAACCAAAGCCTTTTTATACAGTTTTCTTTATCTTTGCTTTATGGTGCAGCAGTACAACGTCAAAGACGCCAAATCGCATGTGTCGGCTCATGAAAGGAAAGTAAAGGAATTAGAAGAAGAACTCTCAACCACAAAGTACAACAAAAAGACCCAGGGGCATATTGGATTAGTAAAGGCGAAGTTAGCAAAGATAAAGGAGGAGTACCAAAGAAAGGCCGCTGCAAAAGGCGGCGGAACTGGATTTTCTGTCAAGAGGACAGGAGATGCAACTGCGATAATGGTTGGATTTCCAAGCGTAGGAAAATCAACCTTGCTGAATGCAATAACAAATGCAAACTCTCCAGTGGGCGCTTATGCTTTCACAACCTTAACCTGCATTCCGGGGCTGATGGAGTACAATCATGCAAAAATACAAGTGCTTGATGTCCCTGGCATAGTGGAAGGCGCTGCAACAGGCAGGGGAAGGGGAAGAGAAGTTTTGGCGTGCGCGCAGAGCGCAGACTTTGTTATAATTCTTCTTGACATTTTCAATCCGGAGCATCTTGAAGTTGTAAAAGGGGAAATCTATGAAACCGGATTAAGAATAAACCAAAAGCCGCCGCAGGTAAAAATATCAAAAAAAATGAGAGGCGGCATTGACATTGGGCTGACTGTAAAACTGACAAAGATAAGCCCGGAAACCATAAAAACAATACTGAAGGAATTCAGGCTGGAGAATTCAAGCATTGTCATAAGGGAGGACATTACAGATGACCAGCTGATTGACGCAATAGAAGGCAACAAAAAATATGTCCCTGCCATAACAGTCCTGAACAAAATAGACATGGTTGATGAAGAAGAGCTGGAAAGAGTAAAATCAATCGTAAAGCCTGACATCTGCATTTCCGCAGAGCTGAAAAAAGGCACAGAGGAATTAAAGGACTTGATTTTCAAAAAGCTTGAATTCATAAGGGTTTACTGCAAGGAAGCTGGCAAGAAAGCTGACATGGGAGTTCCATTGATAATGAGGAAAAGCAACACTTTAAGGGATGTCTGCACCAAGCTCCACAAGGATTTTGTAAGCAAGTTCAGGTTTGCAAGGGTTTGGGGAAAAGGCGTGAAATTCCCGGGACAGGTTATCAGAAAGCTTGAGCATGTTGTGCAGGACAATGACATTGTGGAGGTGCATGTCAGTTAATTTATTTGCAATATTTACATAATAAGATTTATATGATTTTTCCCGCAACATTTAAATACCCCTCCATCTTACCCAAATGCTTGAAAATGATAAGAAAAGCTGAAAATTTGATGGCAAGGATTGGATTCGCTTTCTACAGGCTGTTTTCCAGCTTCAGGTATTTCTTTTTTTATTTTAAGCACTGATTGGCTTCTTTATCAACAGAACGCTAATCCCATTGTCTTAACATGATAAAAAACTAATCAAAGGTGAGAAAATGATTGTAGTGATGAAAAAGAATGCAACTGAAAGCCAAATAGAAAGGGTAGTCGGGAAAATCAAGGAAAACGGCTTGAAAGCGCACCTGTCAAAAGGCGAGATTGTAAAGATAATAGGGATAATAGGCGATGAAAGGAAAGTCCCGGAGTCGCAGATAATGGCTTTGGAAGGTGTGGAGAAGATTATGCCCGTGCTTGCCCCCTATAAGCTTGCAAGCAGGGACTTCAAGCCCGAAAATACAATAATAAGCGTTGACGGCGTCAAAATCGGCGGCAATGATGTTGTTGTGATGGCAGGCCCCTGCTCTGTTGAAAGCAGGGAGCAGATCATAGAGACAGCAAAAGCCATAAAAAAATCAGGGGCAAAAATATTAAGAGGCGGCGCTTTCAAGCCAAGAACATCACCTTATTCTTTTCAGGGCTTGGGGGAAGAAGGGTTAAAATTGCTGAAATATGCAAAGGAGGAAACAGGCATGCCGATAATAACAGAGGTTATGGACACCAGAAACGTGCCTTTGGTGTGCAAGTACGCTGACATTCTGCAGCTTGGCGCAAGAAACATGCAGAATTATGACCTATTAAAAGAGGTTGGCAGATGCAAGCATCCTGTTCTATTAAAAAGAGGGCTTTCTGCAACAATAACTGAATGGCTTATGAGCGCAGAATACATAATGGCAGAAGGCAACCATAACATAATTTTGTGCGAGCGTGGCATAAGGACTTTTGAAACTTACACAAGAAACACTTTGGACTTGAATGCAGTGCCTGCTGTAAAGGAGCTGACCCATTTGCCTGTTGTCGTCGACCCAAGCCACGGCACTGGAAGATACACCTTAGTCAGCCCCATGGCAAAGGCAGCAGTTGCAGCAGGAGCAGACGGGTTATTGATTGAAGTCCATCCAAACCCGGAAAAATCTGTAAGTGATGCCGACCAGACCATAAGCACAAAAAGGTTTGAAAAGCTTATGGGAGAGCTAAAGCTCATAGCAGGCGCAATAGGAAGAAGGGTGTAAAATGGAAGTTGTGAAAGTTGATTTGAGGGAAGAGATTGATAATTCTTATGATATTGTCATTGGCAATGGCTTATTGGACAGTCTTGCCATGGAATTGAAAAAAGTTCCAGCAAATGAATTTGCAGTAATAACAGATTCCAATATTGCAGGAACTTATGGAAAAAAACTGATTAATAGCTTGAAGAAGGAAAATATTGACGTCCATTTAATAACATTTTCAGCAGGAGAGAAAAGCAAGAGCAGGAAAACAAAGGAAAAGATTGAAAATGAAATGCTCAGGCTTAATCTTGGCAGGGATGCCTGCATCATTGCGCTTGGAGGCGGGGTTGTTGGAGATTTGGCGGGGTTTGTCGCGGCAACCTACATGAGAGGCATTCCATACATCCAGGTGCCAACCACTTTGCTTGCAATGGTTGACAGCTCTATAGGAGGCAAAGTTGGCGTTGACACCATTCATGCGAAAAATGCAATCGGAGCTTTTTACCAGCCAAAAAAAGTGATTATTGACTTGGACTTCCTTAACACATTGCAAAAAAACGAGCTTTCAAACGGGTTGGCTGAGCTGATAAAGCACGCATTGATAAAAGACAGTAATTTTTTCCATTTTCTTGAGAAAAATATAGGTAAGATTCTGAAGCTTGATTCAGATGCCTTGAAGACTGCGATAAAAAGAAGCTGTGAAATCAAAGCAGATATTGTGATGCAGGATGAAAAAGAGAAAGGGATTAGAAGAATCCTCAACTATGGGCATACAATCGGGCATGCGATTGAATCTTCCTTAAATTACAGAATAAGCCACGGAAATGCGATTGCAATTGGCATGAACTATGCGGCAAAGCTCTCTGCAAAGCTTGGGCATCTGCATGAAGGCTCTGTGATAAGGCAGAATAATCTGCTGGAATATGCCGGATTGCCGCACAAGTTAAGCCACCACAAGCTAAAGCCCAGAAAGCTTCTGGAGCATGTGCAATACGACAAAAAAATAATAAACGGCAGAATAAATTTTGTGTTGCTGAATTCCATAGGCGATGCATTTATTTCTGATGATGTTGCTATGGAAGATATTAAAAATATTCTTGAAAAAGGGTAAAATGCTGGCAGCCGTAATAACAGAGCTCAAAGACATTCCAAAAGCAAAAGATGCTGATTTGGCAGAGTTAAGGCTGGATTATATAAAAAACATAAATAATGCAAAGTTAAAAAATTTAATGCAAAATTGCAGGAAGCCTGTAATTGTGACGAATAGGAAAAAATCTGAAGGCGGATTTTTTAATGGAAATGAAAATAAAAGAATTGAAACATTAAAAAATGCTCTTGAATTAGGTGCAGACTATGTTGATGTCGAATATTCTTCGGATAAAAAATCAATAAGAGATTTAATTCATAATAAAAGGAAAACCAAGATTATCGTTTCTTATCATGATTTTGAAAAAACTCCCGGTGACATCAATAAAATATATGTCAGGATAAAGAAACTGAACCCGGATTTCATAAAAATCGTCACAAATGCGCGTTCTGTCGCTGATAACTTCAGAATATTTGACTTAATCAGGAAAGCAAATAAAGAAAAAAGAAAAATAATTGCATTCTGCATGGGAGACTATGGAAAATTCAGCAGGATTTTGAGCATAATTTTTGGCTCGCAGATAACTTATGCATCAATCAGCAAAAGAAAAGAATCCGCAAGCGGACAATTAACAATAAACGAGATGGTTGGTCATTACAGAATAAAAAAAATAAATAAAAACACTAAAATAGTTGGTTTGATAGGAAATCCTGTTGAGCATTCCTGGTCGCATATAATGCATAATGCCGCTTTTGATGCATTTGATATAAATGCTGTTTATCTGAAATTCAGGGTTGACAGGCTGAAGGAATTCATTGATTACTTCAGGAAATTGAACATAATGGGCTTTGCCGTTACTGTTCCGCATAAAATTAAGGTAATGGAATGCCTTGATGAAATAGACAGGCAGGCAAAAGAGATTGGGGCTGTTAATACAATTGTAAGCAAAAATGGCAGATTGGTTGGCTGCAATACAGACTGCCATGGCGCGATTCGCGCTTTGAAGGCAAAAACCAGGCTTAAAAACAAAAATGCCATAGTGCTTGGAGCAGGCGGCACAGCAAGGGCGATAGCTTATGGATTAAAAGAAGAAAAATCCAACATAATAATATTAAACAGGACAGCTGAAAAAGCGAAAAAACTTGCTGATTATTTTAATTGTGATTATGGCTCATTGGAACACTTAAAAAATATTGATTATGATATCCTCATAAATGCAACCTCTGTTGGAATGCACCCCAACATAGGCAGCTCTCCTGTCCCGCCTGATTGCATTAAAAACGGCGCTGTTGTTTTTGACGCGGTTTTTAACCCTTACAAAACGAAGCTGCTGAAAATTGCAGAGAAAAAAGGCTGCACAGTGATTCCGGGAATTGAAATGCTTATTTACGGGAACATGATGCAGTTCCGGCTCTGGACAAACAGGGATTTGCCTGAAAGCGTGATGAAAAAAATGATTGTGGTTTATGCAAAAAATGCTAGCAATTAATACCAAAAAATACGTCAAAGCTGTAATTGAGGCGCCGCCGTCAAAAAGCTATACCCAGAGGGCTTTGGTAATTGCAGCTCTTGCTAACGGCAGATCCATGATAAAAAACCCATTATTCAGCGACGACACCAGCCATATGATTTCTGCTTTGAAAGAGTTTGGAGTCAGGATAGAAAGAAAAGGCAGCAGCCTTGTTGTTTATGGAACAAACGGAAAGCTTAAGCACCCAAAAAGCAGGATTTTTGCGGGAAATGCGGGCACAACAATGCGGTTTATAACAACCTTTGCTTCTCTTGCTGGCGGGGCTTCTGTGATAACAGGCGACAAGCGGATGCAGCAGCGTCCAATAAATGACCTGCTTGATGCGCTGCGGCAATTAGGAGTGAAAAGCGAAAGCAGCAGCGGATGCCCGCCTGTAAAGATTTACGGAGGGAATTTTATCGGAGGAGCTGCGAAATTAAAAGGCAGCATAAGCAGCCAATATTTATCATCAATTCTTATGGTCGCGCCATACGCCAAAAAGGATGTAACAATAAGCATTGCAGGAGATTTGGCATCAAAGCCGTATGTTGATATAACTATAGATGTGATGAAAAATTTTGGGGTTGATATAAAAAATGCGAATTATAAAAAATTTATAATAAAAAACACCAAAAAATACAAATCTGGGAATTATGTGGTTGATGGGGATGCCTCGAGCGCGAGCTACTTCTTTGCCGCTGCTGCCGTGACAAAAGGAAGAATAATGGTAAAGAATATAAACCCTAAATCAAAACAAGGCGATATAAAGTTTGTTGACATACTAAAAAGAATGGGGTGTGGCGTAAGGAAGGGAAACAGCTTTATCGAGGTGCAGGGGCGTGTCCTCAAAGGCATTGATGTGGATATGAATGATATGCCTGATGCTGTGCCAACGCTTGCTGTGACAAGCCTTTTTGCAGATTCAGCAACCACAATCAGAAATGTGCCTAACTTAAGGCACAAGGAAACTGACAGGCTGAGGGCTCTGGCATTTGAGCTTAGAAAGATAGGAGCGAATGTCGAGGAAATGCAGGACGGGCTGAAGATAAAAAGAAGAAGGCTGCAAAAGGCCATTATTGAAACTTATAATGACCATAGAATGGCAATGAGCTTTGCCATAGCGGGTTTGGTTATCAATGGAGTAAGGATTAAGAACCCTTCCTGCGTCAACAAGTCATTTCCTGATTTTTGGAAAAAATTTGACGAGCTGTATAAAAAATGAACATCGCTTTGATAGGATTCAGGGGAACTGGCAAAACAACCATATGCAGGCTGCTTGCCAACAAGCTTGACAGGAAGCTCATATCAACAGACGAGGAAACAGAGAAGAGAACAAAAATGAGCATAGCCCATCTTGTAAAAAAATATGGCTGGGAGAGATTCAGGGAAATTGAAGCAGATGTTATAGAAAGCATCAGCGACTTTGATGATTGTGTGTTTGACACAGGCGGCGGCATTATAATGAGGAATGAGAACATAATCAACCTTAAAAAAAACACTTTGGTTGTGCTGCTGACTGCTGATGTAAAGACTATAACAAACAGGCTCAAAAACAAGAAAAGGCCTGCATTGACAAAAAGCAATTATCTTGACGAGATAAAGGATGTATTGAAGGAGCGCGAGGAAATGTACAGAAAAGCAGCAGACTACACTATTGACACGTCAAGACTGGCTCCTGAAGAGGCATGTGATTTGATAATGCACTATGTGCAGATGGAGATGCAATAAAAATGTCTAATTCGTTCGGAACATTGTTCAGGATAACAACATGGGGCGAAAGCCATGGAAAGGCAATCGGAGTTGTAGTAGACGGATGCCCTGCCGGGCTTGAGCTGGGCGAAGAAGATGTGCAGAAAGAGCTTGACAAAAGGGCGCCTGGACAAAGCGAGGTAACGAGCCCGAGAAAAGAGGCTGACAAAGCGGAGATTCTTTCAGGAGTATTTGAAGGCAAAACTACAGGAACTCCAATATCAATGGTCATCTGCAACAAAGATGCAGATTCCTCAAAATATGAAAAAATAAAGCACTTGCTGAGGCCGGGGCATGCCGACTTCACTTACCAGGCTAAATACGGTTTTAGGGATTACAGGGGCGGGGGAAGAAGCTCTGCAAGGGAAACCGCTGCAAGGGTCGCTGCCGGCGCGATTGCAAAAAAATTGCTTGCAAGGCACGGGATAACCATCATTGCTTATGTCAAAGAAATTGGCGGCATAAAAGCCGCTAAAATAGATTACAGGGAGATTTACAAAAATAATGTAAGATGCCCTGACAAAAATGCAGCAAAAAAGATGGAGCATGCTATCCTTAAGGCTAAAAACAGCGGAGATTCTGTCGGCGGCATCTGCGAAATTATAGCATTAAATGTCCCTGCAGGCTTGGGCAAGCCTATTTACGGCAAACTGGAATCGGATTTGGGTTCTGCAATACTGGGCATTAATGCTGTCAAGGGCGTTGAATTCGGGTCTGGATTTGAATTAGCAAGAATGAAAGGAAGCCAGTCTAATGACGAGTTCATTGTAAAAAACAATAAGATTATCACTAAAACAAATAATCATGGAGGCATTCTTGGCGGGATTTCCACAGGCATGCCTATTATATTACGGGCAGTTGTAAAGCCGGCATCCAGCATATTAAAGAAGCAGCATACAATAAACTATAAGACTTTGAAGCGGGAGACAATCTCAGTGGAGGGCAGGCACGATCCTGCAACTATTGTAAGGTTTCCGCCTATAGCAGAGGCTATGGCTGCGATTGTGCTGGCAGATCATATGCTGATGGCTGGCAAAATCAACCCGGATAATTTGTTGAAGTGATTTCTATGGTTACAGTAGGCATAATCGGCGGCACTGGGCAGATGGGTCATTTTTTCAGGGGATTTTTTGAGAAAAACAACTGCAAGGTCTTGGTTGCCTCGAGAAAAACAAAATTAAAGCCAGAAAATTGCGCAAGGCAAAGCGATGTTGTTTTGGTGTCTGTCCCCGTGGATGTTACTGTAAGCACAATAAAAAAAATAGCGCCGTATATAAAAAAAGATTCTTTGCTGATTGACACAACCTCAATAAAAAAGGAGCCCATTGATGCGATGGTGCACTATTCAAAATGTGAGGTTATAGGGATGCACCCGGTTTTTGGGCCGAACGTAAAGTCATTGAGAAATCAGACTATTGTCCTGTGCCCGGCAAGAACCAAAAGATGGCTGAAATGGTTAATGTATATTTTAGAGAAAAATGGCGCAAGGATAAAGATATCAACTCCTGAAAAACATGATGAGATGATGTCCGTGATACAAGGCTTAAATCATTTCAGCACTTTAAGCATTGCCCATGCCATGAAAGTGCTTGGCATTGACGTCAAAGAAAGCTTGGAATATACAAGCCCTATTTACAAGCTTAGGATGGCAATGGTTGGCAGGATATTAAACCATGACCCGAGCCTGTATGCGAGCATAGAGATGATGAATCCAAAAAATGAGGGTGTGTTGAAAGCTTATGCAGAATCCTCAAAAAAGCTCAGGAAGATAATTGAAACAAAAAATACAAAGGCATTTTTAGAGTATTTTAACGAATGCGCTGAATTTTTTGGCGGATTTAAGAAGGAAGCTGAGGTATTAAGCGATTACTTGATAGAGCAGATGGTGAAAAGGAAATGAAAATAGCAACCCTTGGCCCGGAAGGCACTTTCAGCCACGAGGCTGCCATGAAGTATGGTAGAAATGCATCAATAATTTTTACAGATACAATAAGGGACGTGTTTGAAGCAGTTTCTAAAAATAAGGCTGACTGCGGAATTGCACCAATTGAAAACTCCATTGCAGGAACCGTTGGGCAAACTCTGGATTGCCTAGTGGAGTTCGGGCTTAAAATAAAGGCAGAGGAGATACTGCCGATAAGCCACAATTTAGTTGGTTTTGGGAATATTAATGGCATAAAAAGATTGTATTCGCACCCGCAGGCTTACGAGCAGTGCGAGCTGTTTATAAAAAAATATCTCCCAAAAGCTGAAACGATCCAGACATCAAGCAATGGCAAGTCTGCAGAGATAATTTCAAAATCAAAAAATAAAAATGAAGCCTCAATAATACCAAAAATTGCCGTCGGCATTTACGGGCTGAAAGTGCTTAAAAAGGATGTGCAGGACAATCGCTTTAATGTTACAAGATTTTTTGTGATTGCAAAGAATGACAGCAAAAAAACCGGCTATGACAGGACAAGCATAGCACTATACCCCCAGGTTGACAGGCCCGGACTTCTTTATGAAATGCTTGGCGAGTTTGCAAAAAGAAAGATTAACCTGACAAAAATTGAATCAAGGCCTTCAAAAGGCAAGCTTGGCGATTATATTTTTTACATAGACTTTGAGGGGCATAAATCAGAAAAGCACATAGGAGAAGCCCTAAACCAGCTGGAGAAATCTGCATTTGTAACCGTGCTTGGCAGCTACCGAAGAAAATATTAGCAAAATGGACATCAAGAAACTGGCGGAAAGCCTGAACCCAGTCGAAAGAAAGGTTGTGAAGGTTCTTGATAATTTCAGCTCTTTTCATGACATTGTAAAAATTACCGGGCTTAAGGATGTCGAAGTTGCAAGGGCATTGCAGTGGCTGCAGAACAAAAATGTAATAAAAATAAATGAAGAGCAAAAAGAGCTTGTTTTTCTTGATGAAAACGGCGGAAAATACTTGAAATACGGGCTGCCTGAAAAAAAGGTTCTGCAGTCATTGGAAAAGCCGGCTGGCATAAGCGAGTTAAAGGAAAAAGCCATGCTAAGCGACGAGGAAATAGCAGTATCACTGGGAGTTTTAAAATCAAAGGCGGCGATTGAGATACAAAAGGGTAAGGATATTATTGTCTCAATGACAGACAACGGAAGGCATCTGCTGAAGAAAGGCTTTATTGAAGAGCAGTTTCTCAAAGAGAATTTCCCAAGGGATGCAGCCTCCCTTAATGAAGAGGAAAAATTTGTTGTTGATAATCTGAGAAAAAGAAAAAAGATAATAAAAGTTGAATTGTCAAAGGTTGTGAGTGCCAAACTTACAGAAACCGGCAAAAAACTGGTTAAAGAGAAGCTTGATGAGGAGTTGATAGAAAAAGCTACTCAGTCACTGATTAAAACAGGCTCATGGAAAGGCAAGAAGTTCAGGCGCTTTGACGTAAAAATTAATGTTCCGCAGGTATTTGCAGGAAGAAAGCAGCACTACAGGAGGTTCCTTGACGAGGTACGGCTGAAGTTCATTGCCCTTGGATTTAAGGAGATGGCAGGGCCTGTTGTCGAAAGCGATTTCTGGGATATGGACGCATTGTTCATGCCGCAGTTCCATTCTGCAAGGGACATTCACCAGGGCTATTACATAAAAGAGCCAAAGTATGCAAAAGATTTGCCTGAGGATATTGTAAAAAATGTGAAGGCTGCCCATGAAAACGGGTTTGGAACCGGAAGCAAAGGCTGGCGCTATGGCTTTGATGTTAAAAGGACACATAGGCACATCCTGAGAACGCATGACACATCAATATCAGCAAGGACACTTGCGTCTAAGGATCTGAAAATCCCGGGAAAATATTTTCAGATTTCACGTTGTTTTAGGTATGATGTGATAGATTCAACTCATTTACCTGACTTCAACCAGGTTGGCGGCTTTGTAATCGAGGAAGGCATTAACTTCGGGCATCTGAAAGCCTTGCTCAGGCTTTTTGCAGAAGAGTTTGCAGAAACAGATGAGATAAGGATAAAGCCAAGCTATTTTCCGTTTACAGAGCCAAGCGCTGAATTGCAGGCAAAGCACCCAGAGATGGGATGGATAGAGTTGGCAGGTGCTGGGATTTTCCGCCCGGAACTGGTAAAGCCATTGGTTGGAAAAGAAGTTCCAGTTATTGCGTGGGGAGTTGGATTGGACAGGCTGGCAATGTTCAAGCTCGGAATCAAGGACATAAGACTGCTGTTCAGCCATGACCTGGGGTTTTTAAGAAATGTTAAGGTGATATAAATGGTAAAATTTGGAAGATTAACAAAACCGAGCGAGGATATAGAAAAAGAGATTAAAAAAATTAAAAGATTAGGTTTTGATTATGTGGAAATTGGGATAGAAGCTCCTGCTATACTTTTTTACAAAAAAAATGAATTTGCTATATTAAAATCTTTGAAAGAATTTAAGCATAGTACTATCGGCCATACAACCTGGTGGTATGAATTAGGTTCGCCCTTTCCTAGCGTAAGAAAGGGTTGGATTGAACAGGCAAAAGCCGATATGAGAATTGCGAATGCATTTGGAATAAAATTGTTGAATTTTCACTTTTTGGTTCTTAGTAAATTTTTATTGCAAAATAAAATATCAAGGCAGATTATATTAGAGAATTATGTGAGTAGTCTTAATGAGTTGTCGAAGTTTGCAAAAAAGGTTAATATGATATTAATGCTTGAAAATGGTGATGAAAAATTTGAGTATTATAAATATGTTTTAGATAGAGCCCCGCACATTAAAGTTCACTTTGATATTGGTCATGCTTTTTTATCTGGAGGAATGAAAACAATAAAAAAATTTGTTTCTTATTTTCGAGATGAAATTGAACATGTTCATGCCCATGATAATCATGGAAAACAAGACGAACACTTAGCTTTGAGGAAGGGAAAAATAAACTGGAAGGAAGTTATTTATACACTTAAAAAATATAATTACGATAAAACTATTACATTCGAAGTTTTTAAATCAGATAAAGACTTGATTAAATCAAGAGAATATTTCAGAAAACTCTGGGATTAGATATGAAAATCCATTACACAAAGATATGCCCGAAATGCGGAACAATCCCTCAAATAAGAACAGATTTTATCCAAATATTAGCGCCAACTCCAGAAAAATGCAGAAAATGCGGTTACTCTGGTTTGTTTCCAGAAATTAATATCAACGAAATTGAAGAATTTAAAAAGAAAATAAGTTTATAGAAAAAATGACAATGATTGAATCTATAAAAAAACTATTGAGTAGAAATAAATCAAAAGTTCCTCAATGGGAATTTAGCAAAAAACTTGGAATTTTAGAAGAAGATTTAAGAATTAGGGGTTATCTTAAAGAAAAAGTAAACTACATTAAACTTTTTTTACGAGATTTTAATTCATCTAAAGGTAAGGGAGAACTTGAAGAAACCCGAGAGTATGTTTTAAAAATAAAAATTGGGATAGACAAACAGTTCGAAGTTATTGGTGATATAAAGAAAAAACTTTTAGAATTAGGAAATAAAGCCAGGAGTAAAAAGTTTAAATTAAGTCTTCAGAAATTAGAAAAAATCTTGACAAATTCGAATATAGTTCTTAATAAACAACTAAAATTGATTGGAGAATGTATTGGAGAAGATATTGGAATTTTTCATTACAGAATAAGCGAATTAAATGGGTATTTAACAGAAGAAAAAGATTTGTTCTCACAAGAAATTTCCTTAGAGGCCGATATGGTGAATTTAATGCGGATGCATCAACAAAGCCTAGCTAAAAATAAGATTTTGATGGAAATTGCCAAGGGAAATGGACTTGAAGTAATTAATAAAATAGGATGGAAAAATTTTAGGAGTGCACTAATTCAGATGTCTTATGCGGGTATAATAGAAGAACAAACAAGACAAATTTTAGAATTGCGAAAGGACATATACACCTATGATTATATACAATCATTACCTAATGATGGAAGAGATAGACTTATTAAACAAATAATAAAAAGGAATAGGACTGAATATGATGCTGTTGGGAGTCTCATAAACAGAGGGATACACAAAGACCAAGTTTTCTACTCCACTATTGCCCAAGGAAAATTTGTTGTTATTGGTTATAATAGTGTCTTTTTCAAATTGGAAAGCCAGCCGTGCACTAGGTTGTATATCGCCCCACCTTATTTTTTAATACGGGTATTTTTTGAAAAGTTGATAAATGAATTAAGTAAAAAAGTCATTGTTGATAAGGAGGGTGACATTTTCACGTTCATAGAAGTCGCACTAAACTTCTCTCCATATCCTGATGAGGTGAGTTTATATATATATAATGGAATTATAGTTTATGTAGCTGAAATTCTTATCTCTGGAGAAATTAAAAGTAAAGTAATGGAAGCCTTAGCAGATAGTATCCTAAAGTGCATAGGTGTTTATAAGGAATTCGGAGCCCTCAGTTTTAAAAGAGCGTATGGAGCAGTATTCGATAACTTTTACTTAGAACAAATCAGGGAGACCGCCATAATAGATTTGTTGATGCCATTAAATCAAAATATTTTGGTTGGAATGATTGAGGTTCAACATGGTGAATCTTATCACGATGAAGCAGAGTCTATTGCACATGAATTTGGATTTTATCCCTACATAATGAGTAGGCCTTACAATACCTTTGGACGTAAGGTCGATGTTAGTCATTTAGACAAAATTTCTGAATCTATTCGAAAGGTAGATAAATCAAAATTAATAAGAGGGAGATTACCAAATATACCGTCATTAATTAAAACATTTAAATAACATCAAATGCCAACCATAACCTTTTCATTGAAAGATTTGCAGCGTTTGGTAGGCAAAAAACTGGCAATTGGGGAAGTCAGCGAGCTTGCGCATTACGGAAAAGGCGATTTGGAGAACTATGACGAAGAAGCTGATGAGGTTAAAATAGATTTTGGCGACACCAACCTGCCTTACCTATGGAGCGCTGAGGGATTTGCACGATTGATAAAGGGAATACTCGGAATGCAAAAAGGCTTTCCTGAAATAAAGCTGCAAAAAGGCGATTATCAAGTCATTGTTGACAAATCTGTTGCGAAGATAAGGCCTTTCATTGCGTGCTTTGCCGCAAAAGGGCAGAAAATTGATGAGTATCTCCTTAAGCAGCTTGTCCAGCTGCAGGAAAAATTCTGCGAAACTTACGGCAGGAGAAGGCAAAAAGTGTCAATTGGATTGTATTCCTATAAAAGGCTGAAGTTTCCAGTGCATTACAGGGCTGTTGAGCCGCTTGCAGTTGAGTTTATCCCGTTGGAATTCAAGGCAAAAATGAATCTGAGGGAGATGCTTGCAGAGCATCCGAAAGGAAAGGAGTATGCATGGATTCTTGACGGGCTTGAAAAGTATCCTGTTTTGATTGATGACAAAAACGAGGTTATGAGCTTTATTCCCATAATAAATTCAAATTTTACCGGCAAATTGGAGGTTGGTGATGAAAACCTGTTCTTTGAGGCAACTGGCACTGATGAGGAAGCTGTCAATTTGGCTGCAAACATTTTTGCTTATGCCCTGCACGACAGGAACTTTGATATTTATTCTGCCGAAATGAAATACCCTGACAGAAAGGTGGTTATTCCCGATACCAAAAAAGAGGCTGTTCAGATAAAAAACGAGCAGATAAATAATTTGTTTGGGCTGGAGCTGAAGGAAAGCGAGGTAAAGCATCTGCTTGAAAAATCCAGGTATAATTTCAGGGATTACAAAGTAGAGGTTCCCGCTTACAGAAAAGACATACTGCACCCTTATGATATAATCGAGGATATCGGTATAATGTACGGTTTTGATAAAATAAAGGAATTGCCGCTAACAACTTTCACAATCGGCTCAACTTTAAAGATAAATGAATTTATTGATAAGGTAAGGGAAATTATTGCAGGACTTGGGTATCAGGAAGTAATGAGCCCCGTACTGACAAACAAGGAGTTTCTTTACAAAAAGATGTATATGGAAGATTTCGGGACTATCGAGATAGAGGATTATATGTCAGAAACTTATTCTGCCGTAAGAAGCTGGGTTCTGCCGAATATGATGGAAGTGTTTTCAAAGAACAAGCATGTTGAATTTCCGCAGAAAATATTTGAGGAAGGGCTTGTTAACATAAGAAAAAGCGATTCGATTGTAGAGTGCAGCAGAATCGCTATTGCAGCATCGCATGAAAGTGCAAATTATACTGAGATAAGGCAAGTGCTTGATTACGTAATGAAGTGCTTTGGGCTAAAGTGCGACATTGAGGAAGCGGAGCATAATTCATTCATTGAAGGGAGATGCGCAAGAGCAATCGTAAAAGGAAAGAAAGTTGCTTATTTGGGAGAAATTAACCCGCAGGTTCTGGAAAACTGGAATCTGGAAATGCCTGTTGCCGCTATGGAGTTGAATTTGACAGAACTGTTTAAGATGATTAAAAATAAATAAAAATCACTCCTTTTTCTTAGGAGCTGTCTTCTTCTGGGCAGCTTTCTTCTCAATTGGCTTTGATTCTTTCTTTTCCTTGTGCTCTTTGTGTTCGTGTTTTTCTTCAGCCAGCCCAGCCTTCTCCTCCAAAGTCGCTTCTTTGCTCTCTTCTTTTTCTTCCTTTCTCTTTGGCTTGAATATGTCCCTTAATTTTCTCTTTTCTTCCTTCTGCTCCCTCAACTGCTCTGGGGTTTTTCTTTTTGCCTTTGGCCTCTGTGTTTTTGGCTTTGGTTTTGTCTGCCTTGCCTTCAAGCCCAGTTCTTCAAAGGCTTTTGCAACAGCATCATGAGAGGCATTCTTTTCTATCTTTATTATCTGGTTTAACGGCTCTAGGTGAAGGATATTGACTTTTCTTCTTCTTGTTTCACCGTCAATCATAACATATTTGTCATCAAGAATGTCTATTACCGCTCCTTTTTTGCCAGCATCCCTGCCGGCAATCTTAACCATAATTCTTCCAACTTCAATCATTTTGTTCCTCCAATCACATCAAACTAGCAGTGTCGCCATCTGCTTAAGTGATTTCTTTGTTGTTTTATTATGTTTGATTATGAAAATTTTTCAATCCGTCTGCGACGAATTTTTAATATTATTTTGATTTTATGTATGAGTTATCTTTCCTTATTGTCTTACCTTATCAATTATATTTTTTCTCATGCACCTGCTGCACAGCACTCCGCCAAACGGCCTTTCGGGCCTTTTCTTCGTCTTTGCCATGCTTCTCATCTTATAAGGCAGCTCCCTTGGGACTCCCTTCAGCACGCTTCCGCAATTGCCGCATCTTGCAGCTTTTGGCTTTTTTCTCTTGAAATGGATGAGTGTCCTTCCGCCTGGAACTCTCCTGAATATCTTTCTCAAGCTTCTCGACCTTAATCTTGGCGCTGGCATAGACTTGGTAGAATATATCAATTTATAAAGGTTATGAAACCCTTCGATTATTTCATAGCCCGGGAAAAACTTCGTTTTTCCGCTGGTTAGCATAATGTTTAAATATGAATATTCAAATCAAGTCCCATATATGCTCAAAATTTTTGTTTCAAAAAAAGGGGTGTCTCCGCTGATAGCCACTATTCTCCTTATAGCGTTTGCTGTTGCCCTTGGCTCTGTTGTGATGAACTGGGGCTTGAATCTCAACTTAGGCAAATCAGGCGATGTGTGCAGGAATGTTGAGGTTAAGATAAGGGACATTGAAGCAAGCGAGGTTTGTTTCGGTGGATTTGGGGCAAACGGCTATATAAACTTTGTAATAGACAACACTGGATTGGAAGACATAAGCGGGTTGGCAATCTGGATTGTTGGCGACAAAGGCACTAAGCTTTTTGACTTGGATGATGTGCTAATAAAAAAAGGCTCCCTGTACGACAAAAAGGACAAGGGAATCAGTTATGATTTCATAACATACGGCAGCATAAAGCAAGTCCAATTCATACCAAAGGTTAAAACAGGGCAGACAACAGAAATATGCCCTAAAAATGCGATAAAGGCTGAGAAGATAGGGGTTTGCAGTTAATGTACAAATTATGTATTATCCGGAATAACTTTTTTGCCTTTAAATACTCCTGAAGAGAAGACTTGTTCTAGTTTATAACCTTTAGCTATTTCTTCTAATAAATCAAAATTGGTTCCTTCTCTGAAAAAACCAGGTTTGCCTGCTGTGCAAACGTATGCATCATACGCTTTTGTTAAATATCCGGGTTCTCTGCCCCCTATAGTGACTAAAAATCCGCTTACAGCTGTTGAGTTTCTTATTGGCTCCACTCCGCAAATTATACCATCATGAGTTCCGATTGCTTTAGTTACCTCAATTAATTCAGAAGTAAGTTTATGAATGTCTTCCATATCGGATCTTGGGCCGAGGGGGTATTCCATTAGAATACGAATCAAAGCAGATTCCGGCATGAAACATAAAATTATTGAATCATTCTTAAAGGTTTCTTTTAAATGTCAATATACCTTCATCAATTTTCTCAGAATCATTGTAAATATTATTGAACTCCATATGTAAGTCCCGAGCCATCCGAGCCAGTCCTTGTATCCTATTGGCAGCACTATCAGTTTCTTGTAGTTGGTTTGTATTAATTTTATTGCGCTATCGGTTTTTTTCGTAGGGCTTATGTATTTTTTATTTTTTGTGATTAAGACGCTGTGCTGCTGCTTCTCATCGTTGTATAAGAACTCCAGCAGATGCTCCCCTTCTTCCCCTTTTAGAGCCCATTCTGCTTTTCCGTTCTCGATTTTTTTTGTTTTATTGCCGATTATTGTCATGCCTTCCGGAACAACCAGATCTGCATTCCCATTTGCATTCTGGCCAAAAACTGCCGTTACGGAAAATTCCTGCTGGGGCTTTATGCTTTCAAATGCAAAAGTCGCGCTCATCCAGCTGAATATGAGGATTATCGGTATGAATGTGATGATTGTCGGCTTTAACGAGTGGGTCATATACTTCATATTCAGCTCCATGGATTTTTTCTGCAATTCCATGGCCTTTGCCGGGTTTTCCTTTAGTTCCTTAATCTGCTTTTGGTGCTCTTTAATGTCATCTTTCAGTTTTTTCATCAAAGACTGGTCAGTGGTGTATTTTGTTATGAGGATAATTAGAATAGAAACGAGGAATGCTAATACAAGTATGGCTAAAAGCGTGGGTAATTTTAACAAAGGCGCAAATACAATGTTCAAAAAATCGTAATAAGCCATTTATCCCAACCTTTTACAAAAATCTTGACAAAAAGTATGCAATGTGGCATTTACAATGCCACGGAACGATTGTATCATTTTCATCCTCCCATAAACTTTCTCATCATCGGATTCATGTCCATCATGTGCTGTCTTGCAATGTCCTCGTATAATCTGTAGACTATCATTACTGTAAGCAGTATTCCTGTGCCGCTTCCTAAAGCCCCTGTTATGTCTGCAAATGCCGCAAGGAATCCTACAGTCATTCCGCCCATAATAGTCAAGGGCCATATGTACCTGTTAAGCAGCCTTTCAAGAACCCTTTCATCTTTCCTGAAGCCCGGAATCTGCAATCCGCTTGAAATCATCTGCTTTGCCTGGCTTTTAGCGTCCATTCCTGCTGTTTGAACCCAAAAAATACTGAACATGACGCTGCCAAGAATAAAGAACATTACATAAACAAGCGCCTGAAGGTAAGGCGCAAATCCTATTATTAAAGTATGCTGCTGAAGTATGCTTCTCACAATGTCAGGGCCTTGCAGCCAATAAACAAACCCTGAAATCGGCTGGCCGCTTGTCGAGCTGAAGGTGCCAAGCAAAGGGTATCCAATATTCTGCAAAAGCCTTCCCCAGAGCTGGAAGTTCGCAACCAGGGCTGCAACCAGGATGACTGGGATATTTGATGTATAAATGAATGACAATGGCCACCTGATGCCATGCCCCCTGACCATTCCGAAAGACAGCGGAATTTCAACTTTCATGGCCTGCGCATAAACCGCAATAACAAAAACAAGGATTGTGAAAAGCACAGCAAACATCATAATCAGCGCTGTTGTTACGTCGCCGCTCACCAGGCTTTGGAAAAATGCCGGCACTGCCCCTGAAGAATATGTGACTCCTGCCAATCCGCTTGGCCCCGGCAGCCAGTTAAATGCCTGAATAAAAAGGCTTTTGCTCACTCCGGCTGCTATGAAAAGGCTGATGCCTGAGCCAAATCCCCATTTGCTTACAACCTCATCCAAAAACAGGATAAGCAGGCCTCCCAAAAACAGCTGAAAAATCAGTATAAGCTGAAGCTGGAAATAAAATCCCGTGCCTTTAAACTGCTCAGCCGGGGCTAATCCTCCTAAAAACACGTATATTGCGCTTTCAAAAAGTATGAAAAACAAAGCCAGAAATTTCTGTGTTCCCTGGAAAGTTTTTTTGCCTTCCGGCGTTGCCAAGTCAAATTTCCAAATGCCTGAGCCATTGAGCAGCTGCAGGACTATAGATGCTGTAACAATCGGCCCTATCCCAAGTGAGATTATTGAGCCGAACTCTGCCCCAAGTATGATTGACAGAGTCTCAAATCTTTGCAAAGCGTTTATTCCCAACCCAAATAAAGGCATCAGGCCAAGGATAAAGAATATTACAAGTACTATGCCAGTCCACTTCATCTTTTCCCTGAAAGAAAGTATTTTCTGGCTTGGACCCTCTACTTCAGGCAGATTTGAGATGATGGTTTGCCAGATGGACATTTTAAAGCTGAAAATAGTGTGTTTTTAAAATTATTGCGCTTCTGCCAATCCGGTCACTTCGCCGCCGGCCCGCTTGACTTTCTCTACAGCGGATTTCGAGGCATAAGGCGCTTTTATCCTGAACTTTGTAGAAATCCTTCCGTCTCCGAGCAGTTTGTTAAACCCGAGCTTTTCCAATTCTAGAGAATAGAATCCATCTTCCTTTTTTATCAGGTTGCCAGAAAGGAATTTATTGATGTGCTGCTCTATATAACTTATGTTGACTGCGTTGATTTTGACCTTTGGTGTTTTGCTTACAAACCCAAATTTGCCGAAATAATGCTTGTCTTTCCATATGCTTGGCTTTTTTGAGTCTGCCCTTTTGCCGGTGCCTGCCATTCCAGCTCCGCCTTGGTGCCCTTTTCCCCTATGCTTCTTCTTGGCACCCCAGCCGTGCGTCATATGGCCCCTCTGCCTTGTATTTTTCTTGCGTTTGTTGAATGTCATTTTAGACCATCCTCTTAATCAGTTCATTGATTGCCTTCCCCCTGTACCCAAGGGCACCGCCATCCTTGAATGAATATTTTATTCCTTTCCTTCCGAAGCCTTTCTTTGGCGCATTCAGACGGAAATATCTTTTTATTCTTTTATTGTTGATTAAAATAAAATCATTATATTTTATTTTCTTTTTTGAATCGGTTTCTCTTCCTTTGAATTCTTCCCCTCTGTTATCAACAAGGGCTTTAAAGGTCTCTTCATCAACCTCCCCCCAGGTGATATAGTCTTTTGCCTTATTAAGCATGCCTTCATAAACTGGATTGTTTGGAACAACTATGCAATAATTATTTTTGTAAAGCCTTAGCATCTTAAGATTTTCCCCTACCCTTGTGCTTAGTCCAGTGAGCCCCCTCACCCTTATTGCCGCCAGTTGATTTCCATGTGATTTCTCCATTTTATATCTTTGCCATAGCTCCGCTGCCTTCTACAATTCCGAGGGTTTCAGCACTTTTTTGGCTCATTTTAAACTGCATAAGCTTTTGCAGCGCCTCAAAACATGCGTAAAGCAAATTAAGCTTGCTCCTGGTTTGCCCCTCTGTTCTTGACCACACATCCTTGATGCCAGCTATTCTCAGTATTTTTTGACATTCTTTTTCTACAATCAGCCCCGTTCCTTTTGGAGCAGGTATAAGCGTTATTTCTACTGAGCCGGATTTGCCGCTTACCTTGAAAGGAACCGTATGGAAATCTCCGCAACCGCAGCGCCAATTGCCACAGCCTCTCCTTATTTTTATGATATTCAGCTTGGCGTGCCTTATTGCCTTTTCTCTTGCAGGCACCGTCTCTTTAGATTTTCCGTAACCTACCCCCACATAGCCGTCTTCATTGCCTATGACTGCAAAAGTGGCAAATTTCGGCTTGTTGCCCTCCTGAGTTTTCTTTTGCGTCTGCTTAAACACTCTTTTTTGCCCGCCGCCAAATTTGCCTTTAGACTGCCCCACCATCAGGAGGTCGGTTATCAGGTTTGGCAGCAAAGTGTCGACTGTCTCGGGTTCAAGTATTTTTATTCTTTTGTCCAGGATGTAGTCTATGCTTGTTATTTCTCCGTTTTTTACTTTCATTCCTAAGGAGGTTTTTGGCTTCCATGTTTCTTTTTCAAACGCTCCTTTCTTCTTTACTTCCTCTACAATCTCCTCCTCAAGTTCTTTTACTTCCCCAAGCTCGGTTGCCAGCCCTTCAGCTGGTTTTTCAATCAATATTTCCTCGTCTGGCAAAATCTCCGTCTTTGCATCTTCTTCCTTTTTGACTTCAGCCGGTTTGTCTTCAGTTTTCTTTTTAACCATTTATCTTGCCCTTTATTTCGTTAAAATGCTTGGCCAAATCATCCGGGTTCAGCCCTTTTTTAGTATAATTGGAAAATTGCCTTTCGTATTTTATTTTGTCGTTCTTCAGCGAATGTGAGTATTTTACGATGTGCTCTCCTGAAATTCTTTCTTTTGTGGGAAGCACCTCTTTGTCAAAAGGAACCTTTAAGCCTGCATCTATCGCGCCGGCAAGCGCTGCATATAGTCTGGAGCCTTTTGATGGCGTGTTAAATCCCAAGTCCAATACTGCCTCTTTAACGCCTTTTTCTATTGCCTTCTTGCCGGCAAGCATGCCCGTAAGGTATGCGCTCGGTATGTTTCCGCAGTCAAATTTCCAGCCGAGCTTTCCTAATGCAGTTGAATTTATTGTAAAGAGTATTTTATCGCCTTTTGCGCTATAATCTATAAGGGATACCTGAAGGTTTTTCAATGATTTCCTGACTACAAGCCTGACTTTATTGGACATAAGTATCCTTAATCTTTTCTTGTAGTTTGTCCTCATCTGCCTCTTCCTTCTGAGAGGCATGGTGTAAATTTTACCCTTTTCCATTTTTTATAATGCCCCTGTCGCTGGCATACAACTTTAAATGCCTTAGGTTCCTGAAGAACCCTCCCTTTATCTTCATGTAAAATTCATGATAGACTATGCTCGTGAGAATTCCCTCGCCCCTTAATGATTTTAAGAACTCCCTTTGAAGCCTTATTTTGTTCATCCAAATCTGCTTTTGGTTCAATCCTCTTGCTGTTTTTTTTCCTTTTCTTGAACCAAAGCCCTTTTGCTTGCCCTTGCTTTTTTGTTTTTTCCTCACCTTGGCCCAGAATCTTGATGTGTTTAATGCCCGCTTTTTTGAAATTATGCCGCTGCCTATTAATGACCTGATGTCTATTTTAGTGATGGCCTCCTTTATTTCATCCTGCTTGTCAGGGTGAAATCTTATTCTGTTCTTTCCGCATTTTAAAACCTGCGCTGCCAGCCTTCTTTGTACATCGAGCATTTTAGATCCTTTTTGTCAGGACTTTGTCCTTTTCTTTTTTCTCCGCGTCTTTTCTTTGAAGGCCTGTGCCTAGTTCCGCCTCTTTCTGTTCCTTTGGCTCTTTCGCGGATTTTTTTGCTTCTTTTTTGCCTTTATCTGACTCCTTCTTTTTTGAGTTCAGGAAATTTTCTATTTTTGCTATGTGCTCGTCCGCATTTAAGTTCAAAACCGCTATCTTTAGCTCTTTTGTCATCTTAAGGATTTCGAGCCTTTTTTTCATGCCAACTGCTTTTGATATCACTGCTGCTTCCGCCTCGCTTTTAATTTTTTGCAGATCGTTGGCTGTGGACACATTTACGATTTTTAGTCCGGAAGGGCTAAGCCCAGAGACTTTTGCTGGTGATCTATAGCCCGGGGATGGCATTTTTCTTCTTCCCTTGAAATGGTGCCTGATTTTGGAGTGCACTCCTTTTGGTTTTCTCCACTTTAGCTTTCTGCCAAGCCTCTTCCTTCTTTGATAGTCTTGCCTGATGAAGTCTGGTTTTTTTTCCTTTATGTTCTTCCTGATTTCTAAAAGCTTCTCAATCATTTCATTTCTTTTCCGTCTTTGTTTGTTATGTATATGCCGTCTTGAAAAATGCGTGTATCGTAGCCTGGTCTTCTTGTTAATTGTTCTATATCCGCTGCAACTTGCCCGGCAGTTTCCTTGCTTATGCTGGTTATATGGATGATGTCGCCGTCTACCTTTACTTCAGCGCCTTCTTTTAGCTTTAAAACCCTCGGCACTTTCTCCCCCAGAAAATTCTTTACAACAAGCTTGTTGTTGGATACGCTTACGTTCATGGGGAAATGCCCGGAGCATATTTTTAAGGTGTATTCATGATTATGCAGGCTGCCCTTTATCGCATTTTTAATATGGGCAACTAATGAGTTAAGCGTCTTTTTGTCAGCTCTTCCGCTTCCACTGGACTCGAGCGAGATTTTCCTATCATTGATTCTTATTGAAACTTGATGCTGCTTTATGCTCTTCCTTATGTCGCCTTTTGGTCCTTTAATGACGATGAGTTGCTCATCCATAGAGGAGTCTACATCATTCGGCAGCTCTATTTCCCGGGTAATTTTAGCATTATGTGATTTTTCTTTTTTCATCTAATAGCAATAGGCTAGCAGCCTTCCTCCTGTTTTCTTTGACTTTGCATCATAGTGCGTCATGACGCCCTTTGGGGTTGAAACAAGGAGTATGCCTATATCCTTGGCCGGCAGGTATCTTCTTTCAAATTTTTCAAAATCCTTGCTTTTGACGCTGTATCTTGGCTTTATCACGCCGCATTTGTTGATGTTTCCTGTCAAAGCGAGTTTTATGTAGTTTCCCCTGCCGTCCTCTACTTCCTTGAATTCTCCGACATATCCGTTTTCTTTCATGACTTTTAATATTTCCTTGATTAGCCTTGAAGCTGGTTTTATCAAACATTCTGATTTTCCGATTGCCTCATTGTTTAATACCAATGAGGTCACGTTGGCTAATGGGTCGTTCAGCATTTTTGTCCTAACTGTATTTTTTAAACCCCACGTTGGTTGCAATTTCCCTGAAACATGTTCTGCAGAGCCCTAAACCGTATTTGCTTATATAACCGCCGGGCCTTCCGCAGCGCCTGCACTTCTTTGTTGCCCTGCCAAATTTTCTTGGTTTTGGCGCGTTATGCCTTATGTATTTCTGCATTTTGGCGGGTTTTGACTTTAACTGCTTGAAAACTTTTCTGTAATCGCTGTAAGTCATGCTTATTCTTCTCCTACTTTTATTTTAAATTGGTCCGTCATAAAATTTATTGCCTCCTGCTTTGAAATGCGGTGCTTTGTCGGTATTTTTCTTGTGAGCAGTCTTCTTCTTTTTATCCTATATCCGGGCCTTTCGAGGGTGATGCATACTTCAAGCCCCATAATCCCTATTTTTGGGTCGTACTTTACTCCCGGTATGTTTATGTATTCATGAATCCCGAATGCCATGTTTCCGTTCTCGTCAAATTGTGTTTCCCTCAGCCGGTTATCAACAGCCTCCAGCAGAGAAGGCAGTATCTTGGTGGCTTTGTTTTTTCGCAGAGTCAACTTGCATCCAATCGGCAAACCTGGCCTAAGGCCCCACTCCTGGATTCGTTTGTTAGTGATTGTTTTTACCGGGGTTGTATTCGTGATTGACCTGAGCAGCACAAGCCCTTTCTCCAGCCTTGCCTGATCCTTGCCCGCCCCTATGTTCAACGTAACCTTCTCTATTCTAATCTTTCTCATCTGGTTTGTTTTCATTTAGAGTGATGGATGGTTTGTCATCGCCTACTACAAAGGCGTACTTTTTTGATGTTTCTATGAGGTTCCCTTTATTGGTTCTGTATATTATCCTGTTCTCTATGACATCTTCCACATTTCCCACTTCGCCGATGTGTTTTCCGCCGGTCAAAAATATTGCTGATTTCTTTTTCAGCTTAAAATGCTTGATTATTTTTTGTTCCGGCAGGGATAGGAGAACAGTGTCTCCTGATTGGTATGAATTGCTGCCTTCGTTCAAGTTTCTGCCGTCATATAGGTTTAATTGTAATTTTCCTCTGACCATCTTTTTCCCTACAATCTTGCACGGCTTGAGCAAAGACTCGTCCTCTCCTATTTTTATCATGTCTAGTTTGCCCTTGGTGTTTAGCACCACCCTAAAATTTTCATTGATGCTTTTGAACCCTATTGTGTCAAAAATACCTATTGGGAACCTGAAATCTCTCCTGACCTTACCATCCACCTTTATTTCGTTGTTGTTCATTATTTTTTTAACTTCTTTTGTGGTACTTGCATAATTCAAAATCTCCTTTAGCAATGTGCTTATCGGAATGCTTGAACTTAGGTTGTGCGGCCCGGCAGACGGCTTTGTAATAAACTTGATTTCCTTTCTGCTTACTTGCCACGATTTCGGCGCAGCCAGCCTTTTAAGGTGCCCCTTGCCCATATTACTTCCCCCCTGCCATTTTCTGCCTTAATTTGTCATCCAGATTCAGCTCTGTAATCATGAGGTTGGAGGGATGCAATGCGAGTAATTTTTTTATCCCGTCCTTTTTCATTGACTCCAAGCCGCTGACAAAAACATATGTTTTTTTTAGATTGATATTTTCAACCTTCCCCTCATGCTTCCTGAATTTTCCGCTTATTACCTTGACCCTATCGCCCTTTCTCAGGCCAATGCTCCTCTTCCCGTATTTCTTTCTCAGCTCTTTTGATAGGTGCGAACTCATAAACTTTTGTTTGATATGCAGTGGGGCGTTGAAAATATATTTTCTCTGTTTTCTTTGCTTTCTGCTTCCTTTCCACGCGACTGAAAATTCTTTCATGTTTGCCTCTCAAACCACAATGCTGGCTATTTTTGCTATTCCTGGCCAGCGCTCGCACGCTTCTTTCGCGATTGCCCCCTTGAATATGGTGCCTTTCGGGTTTCCCTTATCATCTTTCAGGACAACTGCTGAATTATCCTCGAATTTGATCCTTGTGCCGTCAGCTCTCCTGTACTCTTTCTTTTGCCTTACTATGACTGCATAAACCACCTGCTTTCTCATGTCAGGCTTTCCCCTGGCAACAGACGCCATCACCAAGTCGCCTACACCGCAGCTTGGGACCCTGCCTTTGACCGTTTTAAGCCCCATGACTGTGAAAATCCTGATTAGCTTGGCCCCTGAATTGTCGCATGTTTCAACCTTGCACCCCAAAGGAAGCAGTCTTGTGACATTAGCTTTTAACGGCTGCATTTAGGCTGCCTCCGGGCTTTCGGCTTCTGCCTTCTTTGGCTCAATTTTTGCTGCTTCTCTCCCTTCCATTTTTTCCCTGAAGCCCCTCTCAACTCCGAGCTTCTGTATAATAACAAAATTCTTTGTTTTGCTCAATGGCCTGCATTCAATCACTGTGACTATGTCGCCGTCTTTTGCATTGATGCATTCTGTATTGTGGACTTTCAGTTTTGTTCTTCTTTTTTCATACCTCTCGTATTTTTTTAAGAAATGAAGCCTTTCAAATTCTACAATAGCCGTCTTTCTGGTCTTGGTGGAGGTTACAGTCCCTGTAAATCGCCTCCCTCTCGTGCTTAAATTACCGTGAAAAGGGCATTTAACATCTGCGCATCTCTGTTTTGGTGCCTCTGCGGCAATTCCAATGTTCCTTGCTTCTGTTTTTGCCATGGTATTTTTGAAATTTATTTTCAGTTTGTTCTTGTTATGTGTTTGTGCTTCATCTTATTTCTATGCTGCTTGGCATGAACCCATGCTTAACCAAAATGACTTTCACTTTTTGCTTGTGTTCCCCCTGCAGCTCTATTTTGCCGTCTTTTATTGTGCCGCCGCATGCAAGTTCTGACTTGAGTTTTTTTGCGAGGTCTTTCAGGCCGATCTCCCTTTCATCTATCCCCTGAACAATTGTGTAGTTCTTGTTGAATTTTTTCCGCTCGACGAATATCGAAATTTTTTGGCTTTCTTTTGCTATTGTCTCGCAGACGCATAGCTCTTTCACCAAGCCGCAAACAGGGCATATTTCACTCATTCCTTTTTAATTCCTCCACTTTTGTTGTTTATTTTTATGGTAAGTATTCTTGCGATTGTCCTTTTTATGCTTTTTACCTTCCCGGGGCTTTTTGGTAGCGTCCCTATAGCTATCTGTGAGTTTATTTTCATCAATTCTTTTTTTAACTCAGTAATCCTGTTTTCGAGGTCCTGTTCATTCATTAGCTTCAGTTCTTTGTGCTTCATCTTTTTTCTTTCTTCTCCTCTTTGGAGCTTCCTTTGGCTCTGTTTTGATTTCCTCTTTAGGCTCTTCAGCCTTTGCTTCAGGCGCCTCTACCAGCCTGACGTCGTCAGGCAGTTTAATGTCAGGCGGCATTATGCTTACCTTAATCCCTATTATGCCTGTTTTTAATTTGGCTTGCGCATTCACTTTTCTGATGCTGCCGGCGATATCCCCGCATTTCTTTAGGTAGCCTGAGAAAAAGCGCCACGACTTTGCCCTAGCGCTTGGAACTTTGCCGCTTACGACAATCTCAATGCCAAGTGCCCCTGCCCTCATTACCTCGCCCATGATCTTATGCCCGATAGCCTTGAATTTTCCTGAGCCGAATTTTTCAAGCGCATCTACTATTTTTTCCGCCACTATATGTGCATCTAAATTTGGATTTTCAACCTCGCTTATTTCCACTTGCGGGTTTTCAAGGTAGAACCTCTTTTTCAGCGTCTTGGTTAGCTGCTTTATGTTCTGCCCTTTTCTTCCCACAATCAGTCCGGGCCTGGATGCGGATATCACTATTCTCTCGCCTAGCGGGGTCTTGACCATCTTGGTCTGGCTATGCCCCACGTTCTTCAGGCTGTCCCTTATATATTCCTCAATCTGAAATTCCTTTATTTTCTGGGCTACAAATTTTCTTTCTATCAAAATCTCACCCCAGTGAAATTTTGAGACTCCCAAAAATTTTTAATTCCGAGAAAATTCCTCTGGAATTTTCTGGACCACAAAATCTTTGATTTTGTCTGTTTTGATACTATCATTTTTTTGGATTTACCTCGTGTTTGCCTGCGTCATTCTTATTTTTGCTTTCCTCAACAACAATCTCTATATTTGTCCTTTTCATTCTCCTTCTTGATTTTCTCCCATAATGCCATGCCTTTCCTGCATTATGCGCATTGACGTGGGTTATTCTCAGGTTTGATGTGTTGAGCCCCTTGAATTGAGCGTTTGCTTCAACTGATTCTATAAGTTTGATAAACTCTTTTGACGCATTTTTTGGGTATCTTGCAGGCCCTGTCTTTGTTTTATGCCCCAAATCCCAGTTATACCTCCTAAATGGAACCGGGGTTTTCTGCTCAATTACCTTATGCAAAATTGTTTTTGCGTCGTTTATATTCCTGTTTTTGATGAATCTGCATATCTCAACACTCTGTTTGAAAGAGATTGGCAATGCCACCCCAATTACTCTTGCCATATGCTCCTGATCGTAGTTTTTAAATGAGTATCCCCTCATTTTACTTCACCGACAGGCTTGCGCTGGACCTTGTTGCACCTATGCCTGGGGCGCTGTGGGCAACTTTCTTCCTCGTCATGGCAAACTCCCCAAGATAGTGCCCAATCATGCCTTCTTCTATAATTACAGGCATAAATTCCTTTCCTTGGTGTATCTTGATGGTTTTTCCCACCATCTCTGGCAGGATTATCATGTCCCTACAGTGCGTTTCTATGTTTTTCTCGTTTGCCCTTAATTTTTTGAGCAATATCTTTTGCTGCTCCGTGAACCCCCTCTTTACGGTTCTTCTTTGCCTTGATGTCAGCAATTGTGCTAATTCATTCAGGCTCATATTCTTTAGCTCGTCTATAGTCTTTCTTTTAAATGTAAATTCCTTCTTTGCCATTTCTATCTCTTGCGCCTGCCTGTTCTTTTAGGGGCTATTTTTCCGACTTTTCTGCCTGGAGGCGCGTTTCTTGATGATTGTGTTGGGCGTCCTTTTGCGTGCGAGCTTGAGCCTCCAAATGGGTGATCTACTGAATTCATCGATGTTCCGCTTACCTGTGGCCACATTTTGTTCTTTGCCTTCATTGCATAAAATCTTGTTCCAGCTTTTAAAAATGGCTTTTCTGTCCTGCCGGAGCCCGCTATTATTCCTATGGCTGCTTTGCATTCCGGCTGGAATGTTTTTCTCTTGCTCGACGGAAGCTCAACTACAATACCCTCTTCCATCTTGGTTATTATTCTTGCAGATGTCCCGCCTGCCCTTGCGAATTTTCCACCGTCTCCTGGCTGCATCTCTATGTTGTATATTGATGCCCCCTCTGGAATATTTTTTAAAGGCAGTATGTTTCCGGCTTTCAGCTCGACATTCTTCCCTGATTCTATTTTGTCCCCCACTCTTACCCCCTCGGGAGCCTGCAGCAATCCAACCTCGCCGTTGCTGTATTTTAATTCTATTAAGGGCGCGCTGTGGCCGCTGCAGTGCAGTATGTCTGTGATGTTGGCGCTGATTGTCTTGTCTTCTTCATGATTTATAAAACTCGTTTTCCCCTTGTACCTGAAGCTTGGCGCCCTGTACCTCGGGCTTCCCTTTCCTCTCTTTTGCTGTATCAGGCTTTTTCCCATTTTACATTAAACCCATCTGGGTTGCGATGTCTATGGCAGGATTTTTGGCTGAGAATTTGATATACGCCCTTTTCTCCCCTTCCGCGCTTACAAGCGTGTTGACACTATCAACTTCAACTTTGAACATTTCCTCAATTGCTTTCTTTATCTCTTTTTTCGTGGAGTTATTATTTACAACAAAGATCAGCTTGTTCTCTGACTCCATAAGCCTTATTGACTTTTCAGTTGATAACGGGTGTTTTATTATAGTGTACGGGTTCATTTTTTATTAAACAGATTCTCCTTTTCCAAAATATTTATTGCTCCCCTTGTCCATAATGTAAGCCTTCCTGCCTTTGCACCTGGCGCGAGCAATTCCGCATTTAGGCTCTTCACATCAACTACATCGATTCCAGGGATATTTGCGGCTGCCTTGCTTAGCTTGTCTTTTTTTGACACGACAATTAAAGGGCCTTTCTTTTTTTTGTATTTTCTCCCCCTTGATTTCCCCTTCCCTGCCCTGACTTTTCTTTCAGATACTCTCTCCAATTCTTTTTCCAGCCCGAGTTTTATGAATGATTCCCAGATATTTTTCGTTTCGCCTATCATTTCAAATTTGTCATCCAGCACAAATGGGTAATCATTCGGTATTAAGTGCCCCCTTCCTGCAACAACCTCCTTTAAGAGTGTGGCTGAGATTGCGCTTCTGATTGCTTTTGCATTTTCTTTCTTGTTTATTTTTTTGCTCCATATTTTTTCTGATTTTGGAGGGTGCGCCCTCCTTCCACCGACAGTTCCTGGTGCAAACGCGCCAACCCAGTTCATTCTTGTGCCCCTCCTTGACATTATTTTTCTGGGCACCCTTGATATGCCAAATCCATATGATCCCCTGTAATCCCTTCTTCTCCTTGACAGCTTTGCCGATGCCCTTTTTCCGGCATCTTCGCTTGCCGCATACTTAACCCTTCTGTGGCTTTGAACCGCCAATACGACCCTTTGTATCAAATCCGGCCTGAATTCCTCTTCAAACTGCGGCGGTAGTTCAACCTCGCCAACCTTATTTTTTGATAAATCAAAAACGTCTAGCTTCATTTTAATTTCCCTGCTTGGACTCTGTGCTTGTGTATGTTATTTGAGGTGCTTCTGGGATATTCTTTCCCGGCCTTGTGGCTTCAGTAAATCTTATCAATCTTTTTTGGGATCCTGCAATAGATCCTTTCACAATAATGTAAGGATTTTTTACATCACCATAATGCAAAAAGCCCCCTTTTGTGTTTATTTCTTCCGGTTTGTTTCCTATTTTGATGAGCCATTTGTTGTATTCCGTCCTTAGGTGGTACCCCATTTTGCCGGCGTGAGCCACTCTCCACATTATATGCCCTTGCGCCCTCCAGGCTCCCAAAGTGCCTGGGTTTCTTCTGCTCTTTTCAGACTTGTGGTGCCTTAATTGAACTCCGAATCTTTTGACAGGCCCCTGAAACCCCTTCCCTTTTGTCAATGAATGGGCATCCAACTGCTGCCCTTCCCTGAAAACATCATTTATTTTTATCTCTTTTCCCAGTTTTTCTTTTGCATAGCCCAGCTGCTGTTCTTTATCTCCTCCGATTGCAATTTCAAAAATCTCAGGTTTTTGTTTGCCTATGCTGGTTAAGCTCGGCTGGGTGTAGCAAAGCATCCTTATAGAATCAAAACCTTCAGCCTGTGCGCCCGCTGCTGCGTCCTTGTTTTTCTTTTTTGGAGTTGTTATTTTTCTTTCAAGCTCCTTGGAAAAATTTTCTGTAAAAAATTCCGAAAGCAGCTTTAAGCCATGCGGCGTGTTTTTATAAAATCGTATAGAAGCAGTCTTGATTGGAGGGCATTCAACAATTGTAACAGGACAAAAAATTTCTGCCCCTTTTGTTAATGAATGCTGCCTATTGTCATTAATCAGCAGGTGAGTCATCCCCACCTTATAGCCGGCAAACCCAAGTGGCTTTGCTTCCTTACCCTGCACCCATTTTCTTATTCGTGCATAGCTATGCTTAGCTCTGGCTCTTGGCCAAAATTGCATGCTTCCTGCTCTCGGCTTTCTTACCCTCGACATTTGTTGTTCCAGGCGCAGACTAATGTGCCTACGTTCTTTTCAGCTAAATAAGCCTTTTATTGACAACCTTTTGTAGAAACCAGTTTTATAACTGTACTGAAAAAGCAGTCTTTTCAGGCTCGTTTGTGTCTTGGATTTAACTAAATTGAATGCCTAAGGAATAGTGGCATATTTATAAAGGTTGTGGTGTGTTTTTGTCAAACAGAATAGAGGTTTTCCATGTCTTTTGTAAAGGGGGTGTTCACCCAAATCCCAACATCATAGGTTGGGTGCACTTCATTGTCATCAAGCACCATGAATATTATCTCCTTGCCGTCTACAATACAGAACCTTGCCTTGTTGTCTGTGTGCCTTACTTCAGCGAATTGCCTTGCCTCATCGGCATATTTTTTTGTTGTGTTGTTGATTTGTGTTGAAATTTTTATTTTAACATTCTTATTTTTTAGGTTTTTGAATATGGGTTTTAAATTTTTTATCAAATACCCCATCTCTTTTTGTGTTGTTGATATCAAAACTGATTTTTTAGCTTTGATTATCATATGATAAAGATGATTATACAGATTATGCCTCCCCCTTAACGAGCCGCTTAAGTCAGCAGGCTCAACGAGCTCAACGCCTTGGGTATGCAGAGTGCTTAATTCATTAATAACCTCAGTGTTCTTCAGGTCAGTCAGTTTCTTTATCTCGTCCTTTGCATATGCCTCAACATTTTTCTTGACCCTTTCAACAACCTCCTTAGGAGGAACTGCTATATATTTGATTGGCTTGCCAAGCTTCATGATAACAAAGCCTTTCTTTTCCAATGACTCCAGAACATCATAGCTTCTGCTTCTTGGTACATTGGCTATGTCAGAAAGCTCTCCTGCTGTGGATACCCCTCTGCTAAGCAGCGCTGTCCAGATTTTTACTTCGTAGCCATTAATCCCAAAGTTTTTTATTTGTTTTTCTGATATTGGTGTCAGCATTTCGTAAAGGTAATATATTTAGTTTAAAAACCTTTTGTTTTTTTATTATTATATAGTGATAAATAGGTGTAGTGTCACCCCTTTCTTTCTATTGGAAAATTGTTTTTGTTTTGTTTTTTAGTGTGTTATTATCATATTTATTTATTTATATTCTATATAGAAAATAATATAATGAATATATAATAAAAAAATAATAATAACTTCCATAGGAAATGTAGGGGTGGGGTGTGTAAAGAAAATATTTAAATACCACCATTTCATCTGGAACTATATGGTTGAAACGGGGTTGGAAGAGTTTTTTGAGGTGTTTCTGAGGAAAGAAAGTGTTTTTTTTGATAAAAAAGTACTCCAATCATCATATACACCCGAAACAATCCCCCATAGGGAAGAACAAGCCAAACAAATAGCCAATATTCTCGCTCCAGCATTAAAAGCCGAAAAACCGTCCAATATCTTTATTTATGGAAAAACAGGCACAGGTAAAACACTGACCGCAAGGTACACAACCCAAAAACTGACAGACGTCTCCATAAAAGAAAATATACCTCTGCGTGTGTTGTATATAAACTGCAAACTAAAGAGGAGCACAGACACCGAATACCGGCTGATTGCGCAACTTGCAAGAGAGCTTGGGAAGGCAATACCGCCGACAGGGCTGCCAACAGAGGAAGTTTACAAGATATTCTTTAAGGCGCTCAACAAACAAAAACAAAACTACATACTGGTTTTGGATGAGATAGACCAGCTTGTGATTAAAACGGGGGACAATGTCCTGTACAACCTCACAAGAATAAATGATGACACAGAATCCCAGATATCAATAATGGGGATATCTAATGACATCATGTTCGTCGACGGGCTGGACCCTAGGGTAAAATCCTCCCTCTCTGAGGAAGAAATAGTTTTTCCTCCGTACAACGCGCTGCAGATACAATCAATCCTTAACCAAAGGGTGGGCTTGGCTTTTAACAATGGTGTTTTAGAGAATGGAGTAATAGAAAAATGTGCGGCATATGCCGCACGCGACCACGGGGATGCAAGGCGCGCGCTAGAGCTCCTCAGGGTTGCAGGCGAGGTTGCAGACAGGAAAAACTCAAAAAAAATCACAATAGAGGATATTGACGAGGCTGAAGAAAAGATTGACAGGGACAGGATAATAGAAGTGGTGGCAACACAGCCGAAGCAGTACAAGCTCGTTCTTTACGCCATACTCTCGCTTCAGCCCGGCAGGGGCAACAACATATTTACCGGGGAAGTTTACGAAATATACAAGTCATTATGCAAAAAGACAAACACAAGCATACTGACCCAAAGAAGGGTATCTGACATAATATCTGAATTTGATATGCTTGGCGTGGTCAATGCAAAAGTCATATCCAAAGGAAGGTATGGCAGGACAAGGGACATCTCATTGGAAATACCTGAAGCGGTATTCTCCAAAATAAAAAATATTCTTGAAGAAAGCATACATCTCTAATATGCAGCAAGAGCTTATAAAAAAGAAAAGGGAAATAATAGACGCATTTTTAAAGAGAGGAATCCTCGTAAGTTCAGATTTTTTAAAAGATGTCGGCAGCCATGATGGCATTTCTAGAATATTCGACACTCTTAACTCAAAACAAATTGAGGACGCTGTCCTGGAATCAAGCCTAGGCATTCTAATTGAGCAGGCGGAAAAGCAGGCAAAAACACAGGAAGGTGGGCAAGAAAACCATGTTAAAGTAATAACTTCCTATAAAGACGAGCCTAAAAAAAGAGAACCCCAGGATTTTATAGACTATTTCAACAACAGGTACAAGTCAATAGAAAAAATTCTGAAGCAGCACCAGGAACTGAAAAATACACTCTCCATAAATAAGATAATCAGCAAAAAAGAGAAAGAAAATATAGCTGTAATAGGGATGGTGGGCAGCAAGCAGGTGACAAAAAACGGGAATCTGATGTTTATTCTGGAAGACCCCACGGGGCAAACTAAAATTATAGTCAACAAAAACAAGCCAACATTGTTCAATGAGGCGAAAGATGTTGTATTGGACGAGGTAATTGGCGTTGCCGGCGTCAATGTCGGCTCAGTGGTATTTGCAAACAATATCATCTGGCCCGGCACGCCAACCAGCAGGGAGCTTAAAAAATCAGGGGAGGAAAGCTATGCACTATTTCTATCAGACCTGCATGTCGGATCTTCAAAGTTTTTATCGGAAGATTTTGAAAAATTTCTGCGATGGATAAACGGCGAAATGGGAAGCCAGCAGCAAAAGCAGATAGCCCAAAAAGTTGAATACATCTTCATTGCAGGTGACTTGGTTGACGGCTGTGGAATATACCCTGAGCAGGACAAGGAATTGTCAATAAAAGATATATATCAGCAATACGGGGAATGCGCCGGGCTTCTCGAGCAGATACCAAAACACATACCGCTGATTATATGCCCCGGCAACCACGACGCGTTGCGCATCTCGGAGCCGCAGCACCCGTTATCAAAAGATTTCTCCAAACCAATGTACGGGCTAAACAACGCGATAATGGTGTCAAACCCATCCTACATCAATATTCATTCCTCGAGCAATTTTACCGGGTTTGATGTTTTAATGTATCACGGATACTCTTTCGACTATTTCGTGGCAGAAGTTGATTCATTAAGAAACCAAGGCGGCTACGACCGGGCAGACTTGATTATGAAATTCCTGTTGAAGAGGAGGCACCTGGCGCCAACACATCTATCCACCCTGTACATTCCTGATACAAAAAGGGACCCTTTAGTTATTGAAAAAATCCCTGATTTTTTCCTTAGTGGGCACATACACAAATCAGTAACGGCAAATTACCGCAATACCACCCTAATTTGCGGAAGCTGCTGGCAAAGCAAAACGGCATTTCAGGAAAAAGTGGGGCATAATCCCGAGCCAAGCAGGGTGCCGATAGTGAATCTTCAGACAAGGGAAGTAAAGATATTAAAATTTGGGCAGTAAAATGATGAATAAGATATATACAGACGAAATAACAAAAAAAATAAGCGCAGCCTACAAAGCCGCCAACGCAGCAAGGTTAAAAGGCTATGACCCTGAAGAAACAGTAAATATTCCGCTTGCCAAAAATATGGCGGAAAGGGTAGAGGGATTGGTAAGCGTGGCAGCCCCAAACATAATAAATAAAGGGCTGCCGAAGAGAATCAATGAGCTGGAGGGAATTTACGGTAAATTAGACTGGAGAGTGGCCCTGAAAATAGCATTGGAGACAACACAGCAGAAATTCTGCGAATTTGAAACACAAAAAGAAGCTATAGAAACAGGCATAAGGGTTGGGCTGGCGTACCTGACAATGGGCATTGTGGCATCGCCGCTTGAGGGATTTGTAGGATTAAAAATCAGAAAACGCCGCGATGGAAAAGAATATTTTTCCCTGATGTATTCCGGCCCGATAAGAAGCGCAGGCGGAACTGCAGGTGCAGTAAGCGTGGTTATCGCTGACTATATACGCAAAAACCTCGGTTTTGATGTTTATGACCCATCAGAAAAGGAAATAAGAAGGATGGTTACTGAACTTTATGACTACCATGAAAGAGTCACCAATCTCCAATACCTGCCCAGCGAAAAGGAAATAAGTTTTCTTACAGGCAACTTGCCGGTGCAAATAGACGGCGACGCATCTGAAGATATTGAAGTGTCAAATCACAAGGATCTTGAGAGGATAGACACTAACCGGGTGAGGAGCGGGCCTTGCCTTGTCCTTGGCGAGTGCATTGCCCAAAAAGCAGTCAAGGTATGGAGCCAGCTTAAAAAATGGGGCAAGGAATTTGATATTGGGCACTGGGAGTTTTTGCAGGAATTTGTGCAGTTGCAAAAAGAAACAAGAGCCAAAGAGAAGACAACAAAAAAAGGAATATATCCTATTTATACATATATCCAGGATTTGGTGGCAGGCCGGCCTGTTTTGACTCACCCTTCAGCCGTAGGCGGATTTAGGCTGAGGTACGGAAGGTGCAGGACATCTGGATACTCAGCTTCAGCGATACATCCCGCTACCATGGTTATCCTGGATGGGTATCTTGCAATCGGCACACAGCTTAAAGTTGAAAGGCCCGGAAAGGCGACAGCCATAAGCATGTGCGACTCCATAGAGGGGCCCATAGTAAAATTAAAAGACAACAGCGTCTTAAAATTAGACAGCGAGCAAAAAGCAAAAGAAGTTTTAGGTATGATAAAAGAGATCATCTTTCTGGGGGACATCCTGATAAGCTATGGTGATTTCTTCAACAGGGCGCACCCCTTGGCGCCTGCAGGCTATTGTGAAGAGTGGTGGGCGCTTGACGTTGAAAAATCAATGGTGAACTTATTCGGCTCTTTAGACTATTATAAATTATCGCAATTGACGAACATCGAAGCCGAATACCTTGAAAAATTGACAAGGGAATATTTTTTCAGAAGCCCGGACGCAAAAACAGCGATAACATTAAGCAGAAGCATTGGCGTGCCGCTGCACCCCTGCTACACTTACCATTGGAAAACAATTTCTAGAGAAAGCTTCATTGATTTGCTGAAGTGGCTTATGTCCGCTAAGATAGAATTTGAAGGTGGCAGAATCAGCAAGATAATCCTGCAAAAAAATGAAATTGGAAAAAGAATTCTGGAGCTGCTTGGGATTCCGCATGTCTTTATCAACAGCGAGTTTACAGTGATAGGAAAAGAAGATGCAGAGATTTTATACAGCATGTTAAAGCTCGGCGGGAGTGATTTTTATGAGCAGTGCAAAAACTCCGAAATTGAGGAGGTTATTGACATAATAAACTCCGTCTCGGATATAAAGCTGAGGGACAAGTCAGGCACTTTTATAGGCGCCAGGATGGGAAGGCCCGAAAAGGCAAAAGTAAGGAAGCTTGACGGAAGCCCGCACACGCTATTCCCCATAGGCAAGCAAGGGGGCAAACTCAGGGCATTTCAGAGTGCAATGGAAATTGGATTTATAGAGGCGGAGCTGCCGTCATATTTTTGCGGCAAGTGCAAAAAAGAAACAATCTTTGGGATTTGCGAGCAGTGCGGAGAAAAAACAGGCAAGATGAATTATTGCAGATTATGCGGCTTAGTCAAAGGCGCAAAATGCCAGCACGGCGAAGCTCTTAACTATAAATCACAAAAAATAGACATTAACTATCACTTCAAAAAAGCTCTGGAGAATCTCGGCATGCAGCAATACCCGGATTTGATCAAGGGAGTGCGGGGAACCTCAAACAAAAGCCACATCCCGGAGCATTTTGCAAAGGGCATTCTGAGGGCTAAATATGACATGCCTATAAACAGGGATGGCACTACAAGGTATGACATGACGCAGCTGCCGATAACTCACTTCAAGCCAAAGGAAATAGGAACTTCAGTGGACGATTTAAAGGATCTCGGCTATTTGAGTGACATCAGCGGAGCAGAGCTCACAAGCCAGGAGCAGATTCTGGAACTGAAGCCGCAGGATATAATACTCCCGAAATGCGAGGATGCCCCCGAGGCAGGAGCTGATAAAATTCTTTATAACCTAAGCATGTTTATAGACGAACTGCTGTCTTCTTTTTACAAGCAGGAAAAATTTTACAATATTAAATCCGAAAAAGACATTATTGGGCACCTGGTGGTGGCGCTTGCCCCTCATACGTCAGCAGGCACAGTCGCCAGGATAATCGGATTTTCAAAAACCCAGGCATTTTATGCGCATCCGTTGATGCACGCGGCAACCAGGCGAGACTGCGACGGCGATGAGGCGTCTGTCACCCTCCTAATGGATGTGCTTCTCAATTTCTCAAGGCAGTTTTTGCCTGATTCAAGGGGCTCAACACAGGACACTCCATTAGTTTTGACATCCATACTTAACCCGACAGAAGTTGATGATATGGTCTTTGATTTAGATGTCGTGCAGCGCTACCCTATCGAATTTTACGAAGCAACCCAAATTTATGAAATGCCGTGGAACGTAAATATAGACAGGTTTGCAAATATATTGAACAATGAGAATGAATATTCAAGCATAGGCTACACACATCCTGTCAGCAATATCAATTCAGGAGTCAAGTGCTCTTCATACAAGATATTGCCCTCAATGGAAGAGAAGCTGAAGGGGCAGATGGAGCTTGCAGAAAGGATAAGGGCAGTTGATGCAACTGACGTCGCAAGGTTAGTCATAGAAAAGCACCTGCTTCGTGACATAAAGGGCAACCTGAGAAAATTCTCGCAGCAGCAGTTCAGGTGCAGCAAATGCACTGAAAAATACAGAAGGCCCCCTTTAATCGGAAAATGCCTCGCATGCGGGGGCAGGCTCATCTTCACTGTTTCAGAGGGTGCAATCATCAAATATCTGGAGCCTGCAATCTCATTGTCCGAGAAATACAATGTGCCGCCTTACCTCAAGCAAGTTCTTTTGCTGACAAAAGACAGGGTTGAAGGCGTGTTCGGAAAAGATAAAGACAAGCAGGAAGGATTGGGAAGATGGTTTGGGTAGAAATTAATATCTTAAGCAGCATACTGAGTAGGGGTTTTCAAAACTTCTTCAGCAACATAATCTATTAAAGCTTTCCCGACATTTCTAATTTCTTCCACTAGATCTGATTTAGAACTGGCTGATATTGGAAGTTTCATTTCTCTTAACCCAAATTCTGTTAGAGCATCAATAGCATCACCAACTAACTGTGGCTCTAATCTTACTGAAATATCAGAGCGAGTTTTTTGGTTTATATTAAAGAGATATCGTAGATTTGAGAATTCTTTCTCTCGAGAAACAGTAGCAATTAAAACTTTTTTACCTTCCCTCATCAAATAATATCCAACTATGTGGGTGGTTTTACTGGCAGACGGATAAATAGTATACTCCCTAGACAACCATTGTGTTCCATCTATAATGGTCATTAGAGGCTAAAAATAAACAATAATATAAAAAGGTTTCCTCAAATCTTCGCCTTTACAACATTCTTTGCGCCGCATGCGGTGCATTTCATGTAATTCAGGCCTTCCTCCTTCACGATTGAAGTGTCTGGCTTGCCGCACTCAAAGCAAAGCACAAAATCATTTGCAAACTGCCTTATCTTTTCATTAATCCTCGAGGCAGGCACTTTTGTGCCAAGAATCAAAGCTCCTGATTTTTTTATTTCGCCGGGGGTTGCAAGCTCTTTAAGCACATATTTGAGGAAATGGCTGACATCCCTTCTCAGCGCAGACGCAATCTGCAAAAAATTGGATATGATTGTACGGTTGCCCTGCATATGCCCCATCACTTTTGGGATTTCAAACCTCTCTTTAATGAAAACAACCTCAGGAAGGTTCTTTCTTACATCCTCAAGCATTTTTTTGTAGTCATCCATATTCATCAAGAACAGAGCTTTATTTATAAATTTAATTACCGGCATTATCACAATCCAAAAACTATATAAACCAACTATGCCAAAAAATTAGAATGGTAGTGGAATCATTGCTTAACCCCTTTAAGGCGGAAAAGAAGCCATGGGAGATGTTTTTTCTAGGCCTTTTGTACACATCACTAGGCATTCTGACATCACTCTGGATATTCAGGGACCAGGCAAGCCTTGTAATGGTTTTTATGATAACAATGGCTGCTTTGCCTATTTTCTACAGCACAATAAAGCTCGAGGAGAGCAAAGATATGATAATGGAAAAGGAATCAGCGATATTGAGGGAGCACAACAAGGCAATATCCTTTTTTATGTACATGTTCATAGGAATTACAATAGCATGCGCATTATGGTATTCTTTTCTTCCGGCATCAACAATAAGCCTGCTTTTTGACAAGCAAATCGGCACAATACAGGCAATCAATAACCAGGTTTCAGGCAACGCCGTACACAGCCTAGGCATATTCGGCAGGATATTTTTTAATAATTTTAAGGTAATGGCATTCTCTGTGCTGTTTTCCTTTGTGTACGGGGCTGGCGCCATATTCATATTAACCTGGAATGCGACAGTAATAGGGGCGGCAATCGGCAATTTTATAAGAGCAAACATAAGCAATTACACAAGCTCGCTTGGATTCCTAGAAGCCGGAAACTATTTTCATGTAATTTCCCTTGGGCTTCTGAAGTACTCAATACACGGAATTCCTGAAATAGCGGCATACTTCTATGGGGGCCTGGCAGGAGGCATACTTTCAGTTGCATTGATAAGGAAGCATTTCATGACTAAAAAATTTTCAACCGTGATGGGGGACTTCTCAGAGCTGGTTTTGATAGCAGTCGGCTTTCTTGTGGCAGCAGCTTTTCTGGAAGTCTATGTGACTCCAATATTATTCTAGCACTTTCAGCCTGCCGGGTCTTATCTCAAAAATATTACCGTTCTCCAGCAGCTTATTTATTGCATTTTCAGCTTCAGAGCCCTTAAATTTCCCAATAATCTCGTCAAAAGAAACACCCTCTCCATTATCAAGGTCTTTTATCAGCGAATATATTTCATCGCTTGCTGGCAAATCAATTGAAACATCTATATTCCTGTCAGCAGCATTTGCATCTTTGCCTGCCTCCCTGAGGTACCCTCTTTTCTCCAGCTCAAGCTTTCGTGCAGCCATCCACAGCGTATTCCCCGTTTTTTTCAGGAGTTCAGGCACTATATACCTTTCGCTGTTAAATTCCCTGATTCTGCCGACTGTTAAAACAACATCGCCTACATCCAGTCCGGAAAACAAGCCAGCACCGTCAAAACTCTTCAGCAGGATTCTTCCAGTTCCGTCGTCAATAATAACGCTGCTATTGCCGGCAGCCTCGGATTTGTCCACTATAACAGCTATTACATTAACTCTGGAAACCATGGAATCATTTAATTTTATGTAACCCGCAGAAAGCTCGTCTTTTATGAAGTCTCCTTTTAGTACGTCACAAATCCCAACCTTATGTGCAACCTGCCTTTTTTGGAACCTTATTTCTGTTTCAGGCATTTTATTTAAAGTTTTTACTTTTTCATAAAGATAATAGTATTATAAATAAGTGCATAACCAAATATTACACTTAACATACTATTACTTACCCAATTTAATTTGCTCCACCTAAATACTACATACCATATTGACAAAATAAGAAGAAAAATTATACCAAATCCTACTCTTTTTTTCCAAAAATTTTCACAGAATTTCGTAAACTTTGTTAAAATTTTCGACTTATATGCACGATTAGACAAAAAATTAAAAGGTGCTGCTAAGGGGTAAACTAATGCTGATACTACTTCTAAACCTTTTACTGCTAATTTAAATATCAAATAAAATATTAGAAAAGCAATAACAGAAAACCCAATCAATTCGACCCAACCTTTATCTTTATTATAATTTTGTGTAACAACCACTCCAGCAATTATAGAGACGATAGTTATTATCTTATTTTCTAATTCAGAATCACCATTATCTACCATTTTAACCCCCAATAACCTAAAAATGTGTTGCAGTTTATATGTTTTTTCATGGAATTCTATACTAAAGTTCTTTGTTCTTCATTAAAAATATTCCTGATAAATTGTTGACATTTAACAGCTAAATCTTGCCTTCCAAGAGATTTCATCTTTTTTGCTAAATCTTTTGCATATATATAACTTACCATATCGTGTTTGGTTTCTATACCTTTGAATATACACCAAAACTCAAGTCTATGATCATTCGAGCAATATCTTTCAATCTGCTGTTTGAAGTCTCTGTAGCCACAAGTTTTCGCTTCAATAAAAAGTGATTGATTTTGAACATAAATATCTGGAATTCCAATATCTTTATTTTTAAATTGTATTTCAATTTTTCCATAAAGTATTCTTGCCATATCCTCACAATGTTTCTGCCATGCTTTCCAAACATTGTTGTTTCTTCCATAGTTTGGGATTAAACCTGCTCTTAGGCAAGCTGCTGTATAGCTCCCAAATTTTTCTATGAATGGTGTATGGGTTGGTTTTCTTTTCCTGAGTTCTTCTCTTGTTGGAGTTCTATTTAATTCAAGGTATATGTCCTGCAATATTCTAATTAAATCTTCTTGCGACAAATATTTCCTAACGGGAATTTTAGCTTCTCTCAAAGCATTTGTCCAGTTTCCAAAAAGCTTTCTCACAGTACTTTTTGAAGGAGTTAATGGGTAATTATCAAAATCCCTAATTCCAGGTATTCTACCTAATTATTCGTATTTGAATTTTAACCATTTGATTGCTTCGTCTTTTGTCCATTTTCTATAATAGCAATTAACTTTTAGATTTGCCATAGTTAAAGCTTTATTCCAAGAACCAAATTTAGATTCAAAAACGGACCTATCAGGCATATTATTTTTATTTCCTAGATCGTAACTTGTAGGATTTCTTCCTAGTTTTAGTGATAATTCTTTCAAAATGTTTATTAGGAATTTATTTGTATACTTTTTCATTCTATTCACCTCCTGAGATTTGTTTTCATTTACTGAAACAAATCTATGAGAGAAAGGAGAATGTTAAGCAAAACTACGTAATTGGTTTTCGTGTCGAAGACCGAAAAGCATTATTTGATAGTTTTGCGTGTTCTCTTTTCCAGAAATAGTCAATTTGTTAGTTTATAAATATCACGTGAGGATGTCCAGTGGTATCAAATCTACATAGAAAATAATATCTAAATTTTAGAAACGAAGCCCCTACGGGGTTCAAATACATCTCCTGAGCGCTTCAGCCTTTCGAGAGCCTCCTCAACCTTGTCTTCGTCCAGGCCGCGGTTTTTCGCCTCGGCAACTACATCATTTATCGGAATGGTCTTTCCCAGCTTTGTTTCAAGCTCGCCGATAATTTCCTTTAAAACCTGAATATGGCTCCTTTGAGCAGCGCCGACACCTGTTGCAATCCTGTCTATGTCTATCTTCCCGGTTTCCTTGTCAAAGCCAACTTGCATGAGGCAGTAATCCAGCAGTTCAATGGCTTTTTTCGCATCTTTTCTCGTGACTCTGTCATCAAGCCTTGTTTTTGCAGATGCCTCGCTAAGCCTTATCAGGGCTTCAAGCTGCCTTGCGGAAATCGGTATAGTTTTTATCTCGCCTTCGCCGCCGCTTTTTCTCATCCTCAAATAAAATTCCTTTATTTCTTCTAAAGCACCATCTGTCAATTTAGGGCTTATTTTTTGCCTTGCATAAGCAATGTATTTCCTTAAAATCTCTGTTGGTATCTCAGGCTCGTTTATGTCAGGGCGCTGATGCAATGTCAGGATGTGCTTTGCCATTCTTTCATCCCTTGTTTCCTCCGGCAGGTCTTTTATCGGGAATATCAAATCAAACCTGTTGATAAGAGTTGGAGGCAGGTCTATCTGGTCGGCTATAACGCTGTAAGGATCAAACCTTCCAAATTTCGGGTTGGCTGCAGCAAGCACAGTTGTCCTTGCTATTAAGGTTGCCTGAATGTTTGCCTTGCTTATGCTTACTGTCTGGTTTTCAAGCGCTTCATGCATTGCAGCCCTGTCTTCTGAGCTCATCTTGTCAAGCTCGTCAACGCAAACCAAGCCGTCGCTGCTCAGCACCATTGCACCAGCTTCCAATGCCCAGCCGCTTAGGAACTCATCCCTTACAACAGCAGCTGTTATTCCTGCGCCGGAAACGCCTTTGCCGCTGACATAGCGCCCTTTTGGAGCAATTTGCGTTATTCTCTTGAGCAGTGCTGACTTGCCACTGCCAGGATCGCCAACCAGCAAAATATGCATATCACCCCTGCTGACTACATTATCCATCCTGACTTTTCTCACGCCGCCCATTAATTGAAGCAGCAAAGCCTCTTTAATTTTTTCATATCCATAAATTGAAGGTGCCATTGAATTCACAAGCTTCTCGTAGCCCTTTGGGTCATTGGCTATCTCCAAAATCTCTTTTTTCTCTTCTTCGCTTATCTCAATCTCATAGAATGTGCCTTCAACGGGCTTTATGTAACTTGCATCAATCATAAGGTCCAACTTCGTTGATTTTGCGCCACTTCTCGATATTATCGGCACTTCTTTTACTATTCCAACCACCTCAACCTTGCTGCCCGGCGAAATCCTCTTTTCGCTTAACGGGCTTACCAAGTCATTTGTCAAAAGAACATTAATGCGCTTAGGCTGCTCGCCCCCTTCAAGGTTCTCATGGGCTTCTTCAACTACAATCCCTTGCGCGTCCACCAGTTCTTTGTCAAGCATGACAAACTTTCCTTTTCTTCCGCAGCCGCACCTTGTCGGCTCTTTAAAAGTGCCTTCAAGCTGCAATACATTCATTATGTTGCCGCATATTGGGCACTCAAACCTTGCTGAGGTTACCTGGGGCCTCACATCAGATTTTCGCCTTATAACGCCCTCAACAAAAAAAAGCTTGTTTATGTGCTTGCTCCTTATGTCCCTGACCATTATATTCTGGCTTTGCGGCAGATTATGAAACCTAATCTTAAAATTTGACAAGCCATCAACATCAAACTGCTCAATAGCCTTTTCAATTGCCTTTATCGTTTCTTCAGGGGCGTCAAGAAGCTCTGTGGCCAAGTCAGGGTCGTACTTTGAAAGTTCCGAGAAATCTACAAGCAGGAACCTGTTGCCTTTTCTTGCATTATCCAGCAAAGAATTATAGTAATTGCTGTCAATAAATTCCTGGAACCTCTTTATCTGCTCGATAACATTTATTTCCATAACAATCCTCTTGTTTTTCTGCTTTAAATACTTTAGGCAAAGATGTCCAGTGGTAAAACAAACAAAGCCACCAAATAAAAATTAAAAAAAGTAATCAAGCCTTGACTCTCTTCAGGTTCTCAATCAGCTTGTCAAGGGCTGCATGCACTTCCTTCTCGCTTTTTGTCCCTGTGCACACAACCTTGCCGTTGCTGAAAAGCAAGAATGTGGCTTTTGCAGCTGCAAGCTTGTAAACCAGCCCGGGAAACTGCTCAGGCTCGTACTCTGTGTTCTCCAGCTTCATGGCCAGTGTATTCAGGTTCAAGTCCATGCCGACGCTGCCGGAAGCTACAATGTTCTGTATCTTTATCTCGGGCTTGACTGTTATCTTCACATTGATTTTTTCAAGGCTTTTGATGATTTTCTTTATGCTTTCTTCTACCTTGTCCATTGAGCGTGCGCCAGTGCACACAACTTTTCCAGAGCTGAAGATTAAAGCAGATGTTTTAGGCTCTTTTATCCTTATTACAAGCCCAGGAAACTGCTCCGGGTTGTATTCAGTATTGCTTAAGGTTGCTGCCATCTTTTCAAGCGGTATAGCGTGCATTAAAGACGTGCTAACCACAATATTGACTACTTTTATGTCTCTTTTAGTTTCTTTCTTCACCATTTTAGATTACACCCCCTAATTGGCATTATCTCAACTGACAAAGCCTTAAAATACCCCCTAAGATTATTTAAGGCTTTTCCTGAGCTTGTTTCGTATGTTTATTTATAAATGTTTATAAAGTCCTTTCATTTATAAATACTTTTGTTCTTAAACAAGCATATATGGATATAAACTTCACAAAAGAGATGCCTCCTTTGTTTCGCATGGAAATAATTATTAACACTGATAAAATCCAGATGAAAATGAGAGATTTTGTATTGCCAGATAATAATGAAGCTGAATTCATTGAAATAGCCTCAAGGCTGAATATTAAAAAACTTTTTTTTCTTTATGATTTTAACAGTTGCGATATGGACAAGCTCCAGAAAAAGACAGAATCACTGGAAAACAAAAAAATCAGCATTGAAGCAGGATTCATCGTCAGCCATAAAAATATTGACAAGGCTCTAAAGCATTCAAGGCTGGTGGTTGCCAAAAGCTCTGATAGCGACAGGATTTTAGTCGAGAGTAAGAAAATAAGTATAATTTACGGATTCGAGGAATCACACAGAAAAGATTATATGCACCAAAGGGCTTCTGGGCTGAATCATATAATATGCGAGTTGGCAGGGAAAAACAACGTTGCTGTCGGATTTTCTTACAGCTCACTATTCAACAAAAAACCCGAAACATCATCTTTAATAATGGGAAGAATGATGCAGAACATCGCATTGTGCAGGAAATACAAGGTGAAAACAGCAATAGCCTCATTTGCCCCAAGCCCTTATGAGCTCAGGGCGCCCCATGACATTGCAAGCATGTTTGCAGTGCTGGGTATGGATAGGAAAAAGGTAAAGGAGTCTTTAACATTCAGTTTGTAGTCAGCATAGCCTTTCTTTCTTTTAGCCAGACAGCTGCCACACCTATAACATAAGACAAAACCAGCATAAAAGCTATAGTAATGAGCATTGCCATGACACTATCCACAAAATAGTATTTGACAAAGTTTACAAGATAATAGCCAATTACAATATGCAGTACATAAATCCAAAGGATTCCCCTCCCGAAAACATTTATAACTCCAAATTTCTTGGTTTTTACTGATTTGAAAAATTTTTCAGCGAAAATCAGCATTAGATTAAAAACGCCGATATTGGCAAGCAATGTCAAGGTGGGAGCCTGAAATATCCCCGGGCCCCAAATATTTCTTATGTCGTCAACAAAAAATAATTTATTTAAATAAAATGCAAGGATTAACACAATAAAACTAAAAATCTGTAATATTAAATAAATATTTTTTTTATTTCTGCAGGTCAGCCTATAGTGGGATATAAAAAAACCGTAAATTATAAATGAAAACCATGGGAAAAAAGGCCAGAAAAAATTTCCTTCATTGTTGCCTATCAGGACAGCAATAATGTAATTTAATTCCCACTTGCCCAAAGCCATTCTTAGGAACGGAGCAGAAATCAGTGTTAATGCACCAACTATCCACAAAAACGGCATAGAGAAAAACCTTATCATCAACGCTGCCAGCGCCAGGCCCACCCCCACAAACTGCAGCACATCCCAGTCTAAAAACTCGGCTCTGCCCCAAGCCAGCAAATTCATAAAGTAGCCTGTAAAAATTAATAAAAAGGATCTTTTCAGCACCATAACTAACTTTTCATTGTCTTTAAAATTTTCATCTAAAAAATATCTTAATGACGCGCCTGCAGTTATTGGGATAATAATCACAAAAAGCCCGATAAACTTCAAAAAAGGCAGGAAAAAGAAAAACATTTCGGAAACTCTTTCAGCTCCATAGTCATATGGAATATACCACCACATAACAACATGCAGAACAACCATCAGTATAACTCCAATAGCCTTTACTATGTCTAACCCCCGCCACCTCCCTTGTTTTTTTATCATGTTATGCCACGATTAAGTCAAAAACAACTAATGAACAGCTTTTTGCATTAAAATGCAAAAATTTATATATGAACTATGCATAATCAAAATTAGGTGATAACATCAACAAAAAATTACTAGGTTCCCTCCAAATTATAGGAGGCATAGCAGTCATTTTGGTCGAAATTATTGGCATTCTTCAAGGTTCCTATGACATAACTAGCATTGGCGAAGGCTCGGTATACACTTTCATCGGGCTATTATTTGTATTAACGGGGCTGGATAATACGCAATCTTGAAAGGTGCTTCTTCTTTAAATATTATCGAACTTATCCGTCAGCAATACCCTTGAAATAATAATTACTCTGCATATACAAATGCACCATTGGATTTTCGTCAGTTGAAACCTGTACGCTGTTGTTGGAGAAATAATTCTGCAAAAATTTCGGGAATCTGAATAAAAAGTCATTATCAGATGTTGAATACCAGCTACCATCCACCTTTTTATTCCTGGCAATTTTTGGATCAAGGCTTTTTCCGGAAATAACATAGCCGATTGAGCCGGATGCAGAGCCCGGAAAGAGATAAGGATAAGTCTGCGGCATAGAGGATTTCATTGTCTTGTAAATTGATGTGAATCCCTCAAGATAGTAATAAGGAGAATCTGCCTGTGTGGCCATAAAGCCGTCTTTTGTTAAAACCCTTCTGGCCTCGTCATAAAACTCTTTTGTGTAAAGCGGCACAAGCTCAAGTTTTTTGGGATCCGGCAAATCCAAAATTATTATGTCATAGGTTTCGCTTGGCATCTGCTTTAGGTATTTCCTGCCATCCATTATAATACGATTAACTCTTTTATTATCTAACGAGCCCCTGTGGACATTTTTCAGGTGTTTTCTTGAAACTTCCACAACCTGTGCATCAAGATCGACATGGTCAATCCTTGTTAAATTAAACTTTAACAGCTGATACAGGGCCCCTCCATCACCTCCTCCTATTACCAAGGCGCTTTCCGGATTGGGATGGGCAGCCATGGCTGGCAGAACAAGATACTCATGGTACCTTATGGATTCCTTGTCTGATATCTGAATCTGCCCGTCCAAAAGCAGCTGATAGCCGTAATAAGGTGACTTTAAGATTACAATGTGCTGGAACGGGCTTATCACAGACTCAACAACCTCGGTATAGTAAGTTTCAGCAAACAAAGAGCCAGTCGAATAGAAAGAGTCCAAGAAGTCAAGCTTTATCCTGTCAAGAAAAGGTTTTGATGCGAACAAAAAGCCGATTCCGACAATAAACACGACAAATATTGAAGCCAAAAATATCAAATTCCTTTTTTTCCCTATTCTGGTAGCCAACCCAAATGTAATGAGGTTCAAAAAACCACCAAAATACATTGCCCCGTGAAACCCAAAAATAGGTATAAAGAGGAGCCCTGAGAATAACGCTCCAATCACCCCCCCAAGAGTATCGGCAAAATAAACAAACCCAGTCGCGCTTTTGCTTCCAAGCTGCTCAAGGATTTTGACAGCAATCGGAATTTCCATGCCCATCAAAGTTGTCGGAACAATCAAAGAGCAGATAATAATCCAGAAAATATAGTTTACAGATATGCCGGCCGATGCTATCTTAGCCACAATGCTCAGAAAAGAAAATCCGAATAAAGCAATCAAAAGCTCAATAATCATCAGTATTTTTACAAATGGCAGATCTTTTTTTACAATGTACCCTCCAATCAGCGCCCCAACTGCAAGCCCGAGCAAAAATGATGCTAAAACAATTGCAGCGGAGATCTCTGTAGCTCCAACTATTGTAACAATAATTGAAAGCAGCACAACCTCGTAAAGAAGGCTGGCAAGCCCTGTAGAAAACATTGTAAGAAAGATGATAAGCCTGTTGCCCAAAAAATCAAATCTATTCATTTATACTCTATCCTCCTAACCTCATTTACCCTGCCTTTAAACTCTTTTGAAATCAAATCCAGAAATCTTTTCTCATCTATGTCATCATTGCACGTGAACAAATCAAAGAAAACCTTGCTTTCCTCAGGCCATGTATGCACAATAAAATGTGACTGTGAAAGAATGAAGCAGTAAGTTATTCCGCTGGTTTTTTTGAATATATGGAATTTCTCGCCGATTATATTCAATCCGACAATTTTGCATATATCTGACACAGAGAGCTTTATAGCGCTGGCAGACTTCAGGACTTTTGGCTCTTTTGTTTTAACATATCCAAAAAGATACACCCCTCTCATAAATATCGGTAATTTTGGCTATATTCTTAAATTTTGCCATAATTTAGTAACTGACAAAAGTAATTGCTTATAAATTTTCAGTTACTATACTCACAGACAAAAATATTTATACAATAGTTGTCTGTTCGTAATACAAAGAAAACCTTACGGTTTTCGAGTGCTCGAAAATCTTTGATTTTCGACAAGTAAAGGACATATTTATGTCTAAAAACTTGTGTCCTTTACTATAAATTCAAAGCGACATAACAACTAAAATAACACTTATGTCGCTTTATAATTATCAGTTTTAACCAGAAATTGGGAAACTTTTAAATACTCATTATTAAACTAGCAATGATTACAAAAACAAGTACAAAAAGAGGCGCATTAAATGTTTAATGTTATAAAAATTCTAAAATTTATGATGGTGTTAGCATTAACGTTATTATTGTCCCAGATTTTTGTTTATGCAGAAGCGCCTGCGCCCCCGCCACCACCATGCCAACCACAATATGAAGGCTGTTACACTCCATCGACCTCGACAGACACATATACAGAAGAAAAAATTTTTGATTTTGGGATTGGAACAGGAAAACTAGGATGCAAAACTGGTTACACCAGAATCGGTTGCGAGGACATGGGTGCTGGAACCGCTCATGGATGCAATGAAACTACAGACGGATGTTTGGCATGGGCAGAATACACTTGCTTCAACGCAAGTGATTGTAATGGATATGAAGCCTGCAGAATTACATGCAGGGGAGAGGTAAGTGACTATACTAAAGCTAACTTCGGAGAGCTTAGCACAGATGACTTTGGCTTTTACATTCCAGAGACTAGATGCAAAAAAACACCTGATTGCGCCTGCGGGCAGCTTCCAGACCCAGAGAAAGTTGCAGAGCAAAAAGACCCTGACGATTCAAGCGGATCCTGCGCATGCATCCAGGGAACAGAATGGAATTCAGGAGGAAAATGCTGCGGTGATGATAAAACAGATTGCGGAAAGATAAGCACGGGGATTTTATGCAGCATAGATGAAAATCTTGCATCATCACAATGGTTATCCTCCTCCTCTAACTTGGGCGATATAAGGTATGTCGGCTGCTCTGATGCCGAATTCCTCTCAGATGGGAAAAACTGGATTAAATGCTATGGAGCATTCTGGCGAAAGACCATCAGCAAAAGCGAATACGTATGCATTGGAAAAGGGCGTGAATCAATTGTTGAATGCTGCGGAGATGATTCCTGCAAATCAAAAGTTGATGGAAAAGGGATATCAACTGGGCAATCTGTTAATCCTGCAAAGTTTGCTAATGAAACGCTTGCAGAGCTGTGCACAATAATCAATAAAGATTGTGAAGATATTGAAGATTGCAATGGAGAATTTTTTACCGAAGATCAATGTTCAAGGATAGAAGAACCTGATGGCAGCGTAATTTTTAATTGCGAAAAAGAAGTATGCGGAGCACAAACCCCAAAAACTGCAGAAGATAAGACATATTACTGCGCCCCGGACAAGAAGTTTGTCATAGACTTGGATGTTCCGAATTCCCAGCTCAATAACAAGGCGCTGATAAACAAGCTAGAGGCGACATGCGAGAAAGCAGGCTTTGCATGGACAGGGACAAAATGCTGCAGCGAAGCCGATGATCCTGAAGAGTACTACAACGACATAGATGAAGACGGAGGCTGCTGGAACAAAGAAGAGATTATTAACTTTGATTCTGTAAAAGGCACAAATGACTCTGTAGTAATATATGGCGGGCAATTCCACGGGTGTGCTGTGGCAGAGTCAAATTTCAACAAAGACAATGATGAATTATTGAATATACCTGATTCACATACCGGCGGGCCCCTGATAAAAGATGAGGATTATTGTACAATAAGCCAAGATGAATACTACTACTGCTCCTATACGGAAAAATGGATTCCTACAGACTTTGCTGACAGGACACACTTGAGCTTTGCCCCAATAGAGAGCGTAAAGCAGATTGCAGATTGCTGCGCTGAAGACGAGTGCTGGGACGGCGAAAAATGCGCTGAAAACCAAAAAGACAACCCATTGTCGCAGCCGATAAACGGCTCAAGGTGCATAGACGGCGAATGGACAAACTCAATGCGAAAATGCACTCCAGATGACAATCTATGCGGATATTGCCCAAAAGAGACCCAATGCCTGTCGACAGTTGCAGGGGTAAGCGGGAAAACATGCATAGAATCCGGAGACTATATTGAAGATAATAATTGTGAAAACGGCAAATGGACTTCAAGGACAAAATTATTGGCTTTGAAACTGCTGAATATGAAAAGCAATGAATACGCACTTTTCTGCGACAGCAGGGAAAATGCACTGAACAATCTGCAGTACCTCACTGACTCAAAAGATATAGTTGCCAATGTCCTTGCAGACTTGCAGACAAACAATTTCTGCATCCTGAAATCCGGAGGCAAAGTAATAGGGTCCACATCTATAAACAAGAATTTGGAGGACGCGCAGAAAAACAGCATGAATATATTTGGGGTTACGGACTGCAGCAAGGCGCTGATAGATGACGGGCAATACCATTCCTGCGATGCCACAAACAAAGTATGGTACAACAAAAGGCTGAAAAGCTTTATTTACAGCTCGGCTGCAATAACAGTTCCTTTAGATGAGGCACCATTTGAAGAGTCAATTAAAAATCCTATACAAAAAATCATAGACGCCATTAAAAGGCTGATAATATCCCCTCCACTGGGCGAATCATATGTTACAGGGATAAAGAAGTTTGACAAGATTTACATGCTGGAGCAGGGTAGCCAGGCAATACTGGGGTCTGTAGAAGGCAAGGACTTGAAAAATGCCGTCATTGAGTATAGAAATTTTGACACAGACATGTGCAAATTCATCGACCAGTTCAACCAAGCCAGAAAGAATCAAAAAACTGCAGACCTTTCAGGCATATTATGCAAAAAGGAAGGTAATAATTATTATATTCTGGTGCAGGGCAGCCAGTTCACCAATATAAACCCGGAATCAATATGGACAGATTTAACAGCAAAATTAAGGTTAAAATAAGTCCCAAGGCACATTTAACTCTGGATATCTATTTTATAGCCTAACAACAAAGTAATTAGGTATTATATCTCGGAAATTGTAAATTTCCGATGACCATCGAAAATCGTGAAACGATTTATCGAGGAATTGTTTGTTGTTTGTTGTTTGGCTATCTTGCCAACCACAACCAGGTCTAATTATTTTTGTGGTTGACAATATAACAAATTTTAAATAGTAATAATAACATTTTTACGTAAAAAAGAGGTAGATATGGCTGCTAAATCTTTAAAATCGCAAGTTACAATGCTAATGGTAGTTGGCCTGACGCTGTTCATCATAATAAGCCTAGTCCTGTACCTTTCCAAATCCACAATCAAAAAGCAAAGCCAGCAGGGCATTAAAAAAACACACGAAACTGCAATTGAAATGCAGCCTGTCAAGGAATTTGTGTCGAAATGCCTGGACAAGCTCGGAAAAGATGCTGTTGTGCTGCTTGGCCAGCAAGGCGGCTACATATACACAAGTCAAGGAGGGACACTAATTGACTATGCAGAAAAAACAGAAACAAACGAAGGAGACGAAGGCAGGTTTTTTGTCAAACACAATGGCTTAAATGTTCCATACGATATAGCTCCTCAAAGATTTGCGACTTCAAAATATGCGTCAGAGGTTCCAGATTATCCATGGAAATCATTCCCTTATGAAACCGCAGCTTCAGATGAGGAAATATTTGACGGTATTTTCGGGATAAGCAACCTGCCGCCACTTAACTCATCTGAAGGCCCAAACTCAATTCAAACCCAAATTGAATCTTTCATTGACAATAACATGGCAGACTGCATAGACACCGACATTTTTCAAAAGCAATTTGACATTGCAATAAGCCTGCCAAAAACCTCCATAGTCATAGGAAGCAGCGATATAAGCATTAAATCAAGAATTCTCATGATAGTTATTAATCCTGCAACAAAAGAATCAGCAGAGTTTAGCGATTTCTCATCCAATTTTAACATAAGGCTTAAGGATGTATATTTCTATGCCAAGGAACTAGTTGAAAATGACATAAAAAACATAAAATTTGACATAGGAAGCGTTAACAATAGCAGAGGCTCTATGAGCGCCAAAGTATCCAAAAACATTTTTTCGAATGATGACATGATTGTCATAAAAGATGAGGAATCTCTTATTTACGGTAGGGCATACGAGTTTGTGTTTGCGAGAAGAAACAGGGCGCCTGCATTGCATTATATTAAAAAAAATGCCATGGAATTCCCCCTGAATTATGAAATAACTGAATCAGAATTGCTGCAAAACACAACTTTAAAAGCATATGACCCCGATGAAGACAATTACACCTTCAACATTACGCCATCGCTGCCGCTGAAGCTCGAAAAGCCCCGGATAAATTTCAAAGTCGAGGTTAATGACAGGAAGCTGTCAGATTACCAGATAATAATTGTAGATAGAACATGAATAATATAAAAAAAGAGGCAATAGCAGCATTATTTTTGCTGTTCAGCATATTTGCATCCATAAATGCAACTGCCGACGAAGTAGGCTGTTGCACTAATGCAGGCGCAGGCGACAGGGCATGCTTTAACGATTTGGTGCAAAGAGATGCCGTATGCTGCCCAAAGCCGGAATCAAACTTCCCGGGATATTATAAGTCGACGCAAAACCCAAATGGACCAGCAAATTACAATGATTGCGCAGCTAATTTCTTTTTTAAGGAAAAGGATTGCGGGCTTGTTGATGCATGCGCTCTTGGCTGCTGCTGCTCAGACTTAGGATGGCAAATCAAGCCGGATGCCCTGTGCAAAGGCACTGGGCAGGTATTCTACAAAGGTCAGACAAGCTGCGATACTATATGCGAAGTACCTCAGTGCAACAATGGCAAAGACGATGACAACAATGGCTGCGCAGATGACAAAGATACAGCATGCCCTACTCCTGCTACAAAGGTTGAGTCAGGAGGAAGCTGCCTGACAGAGGGTGTGGGCTGCGGCGATGCCAATTATGTGCCAAGGCTGAGCAATTTTCAGATAACTCCTGTAAAAGGCCAAAAGAAGTTTTTATTGAAGTGGCAGGATGAATGCAGCCAAACAGCTGTTTCATATGACATATTAAGGTGTAAGGGCAGCGGCTGCACAGCTTTCGCGCTTGTCAGCGTTACAAACATAAACTCGTTTGAGGACACAAGCGAGGATTTGTTGTTTGACTCCAATTACACATACCAGATTAAGGCAGAATACAGCCTGCAGACGGCAATGCCCACAATAACAAATACAGCAACCCTTGGCAACATAGAATGCTTAAACAAATTATCATTTGACAACTTCTGCATCCATGAGCCCTATTACACCCAGTACAGGAACTATCTTACATCAAACTTCCAGACAGAGTTTTCAAAAGACTTTGCCACGGGTGTAAAAACAAAATTTGGATACCTGCTTAACAGGGCATTTTTATGCGATGCTGTCAACAAGCTTGTTCCAAGAGGGCCATATCCGCAATGCACCCAAGAGCAAATCTGCATAGTGGAAGATAACCAGCCTTCATGCATAAATAAGATAAACTGCAATTACAATTCAGCCAATCCATTCGGGCTTTACTATAATCTGCAGGATTGCGAAACAGAAGGAGAAACAAGATATTGCTTCTATGACAGGTCGCATTCAACAGTAGACGTATGCTTCAACTGCGACACGTCAATGGCATGCTACGATTATAAAACCGAAGATGCGTGCAAAAGGGACAATTGCGGCGTGGGAAACTGCAAGTGGAAGAATCTGGCGAACCAGATTGGGATTGGGGTATGCATGAGCGCTTCGACGTACAACTGCCAATGGTGCGAAACCAAGGGCACAAAGACGTTAAGCAATATACGGGCTTTTAACGAGGTGTTTGACTTATGCTCAGAGGAGAAGTCAAATGCATTATCAGAAGGCCAGTTCAGGTGCTATTTCCGCGACGGCAAATCAAAAAATTGCAATGAGGCGGTATGCACAGACTACAATCCCGAGCAATGCGGAATTGTTACCCATGATGAAAACAATAAAATAACCAATACCGTAGCGGATGAATGTAGCATAAAAGCATGCCAGAACTTCAACAATGCATGCTCCAAGAATGCCGACGGCAACAGCGAGCCGGACTGCACAAATGCGCTATGCGAGACTGATTATTTTGCCCCGAATGCAACACTCATCCCTCTTCTAAGAAAAGGCAAAGTTGACAGCCTTATAGTAAAGGTCTATGACAAAACAAGCATCAACGGCTCATTCGGATTAAAAACATCAACTGATTACTCAACATTCTTATGTGTTGAGCCATGCGGCGCGCAGGGGCATCCTTACAGCTCTTCCACAAGAAGCAGAACCATAATTATGAGCAATCTTAATGCCTTTGATGCAGGTAACGGGGCCAAGCTCCTGTCTTTTAATGAAGGAACAAATATCATAAGATATTATTCCCAGGATCCTGCCAAAAACATAGGCGAGGTTAAAAAATTAGCAATAGAAGTCCACAGCAATACAACAGGTCCCAAGGTATTGAGTGTGAATGTGACTGGCGGCTCAAAAGTTCTCGACAAAATATACACAAGCAACCAGAACCCGACAATAGATGTTATATTTGTAGAGCCTGCTGTCGTGTTTTTCTCAAAGCTTGTGAACAAAAACACCGGGTTTACCCTGCCTCTGCAGGGAAATGCAGAGCCTAATACAAAAGTAAGTTTCCCTGTTGTGCCAACTTTGGGGAATGGCACGTACACATTTGAGATGAATGCCAGAAGCAAAGAAGGAATCTCCATGGACCCTCAGCTGTCGCAAATCATTATCATCGACAACAACAAGCCAAACCTCGCCATAGAGCCGGAGAACGGAGCAATCTTGAACAAGTCATTAATATCCATAAAATTGGAATTTGACAAGGAAGCCGCCCTCAACTCCGTTAAAATAGGATCGGAAGAAATAAAGGACAGATTTTCATCCGCAAACAACAAATTATTCACGGCATCAGTAAACATGTCTGACGGCAACAAGCGGCTCGAGGTTGATGCAAGCGATTTAGCGAAGAATAACGTCAAAAAATCAGTGGAGTTTGTGGTAGATGCAATCCCTCTTTCTATAAGGCTTGTTAATCCGCTATTTGGAACAGCTTCCAAGTCGGTGTTTGACCTTGGCATGGAAACTGACAACAATGCGGAATGCAGGCACTTTCTTGACAAAGATTTCAACTTCGAGTTCATGGAGAAATTTGTAATAAGCGGCGGCACACGGCACGAGACACCTGATTTCAGCAAAATTCCCAGCGGCGATTCGTCTATGCACAAGCTTTTTGTCAGATGCAGGGACGGGAAGGGGATAACATTCAAATCCTTTGACATAAATGTGGACCCAACCCCGCCAATCATAAAAAGTATATCTGCATTTCCGAACCCTGTAGCTGAAGTGCCTTCATCCACTACATTGGCTGTTGAAACCGACGAGCCCGCATTATGCAGTTACAGCAATACTGCCAAAGACTTTGATGCAATGGAAGGCAAATTTGAAGCGGCTGACGGCATTGATTTCAGGACAATAAAAAAGAAACAGGTGCCAATTGAAAACGAGGGCAAATTTCTGTACTTCGTAGCCTGCAAAAACAAAGCGGGGCTGGTGTCCCCAACCAGCGAATTGATGGTAGATGTTAATACTACAATACCTATATCCATAACATCCTATACACCTCCATTTTTTAATTCAACAACAGCGACATTGGCTATAGAGACAAACAAGAATGCACAATGCCAATTTTCAGAGACAGATGCAACAGCAAGAAGCGGTGATTTCTTCGGGCCGCAAGGATATTTCCACACAAAAAACATAGTTTCAACACCTGGCAAACACACATTTTATGTTGTATGTATGGGCACAAAAGGATACTCCGATGTTAAAACAGTTGAATTCACAATAGATACCACTCCTCCGGTTGTTTTGTGGGTTAACGACAGCAGCACATTGCCGAACCCCGAATTCACGTTCAGCACCGAAGCCTTGCGCGTAAAATGGAACAGCATCGACAACGAGTCCAAAGTAGCTGCCAACTATTATGCACTGATGGAGTCGGGATCATCCAGGATTGTCCTGAACATGATCCCTAGTTCTGCCAATAATGAATGGGTGCTTGTGACAAGAAACGGGGCAAGCCTGAATCTAACCAACGGCAACGGCTACTTTTTCAGGGTGAGGGCGCAAAACATAGTAAACCTAATTAGTGACTACAGGGATAGCGACGGCATAACAATAGACGTAAGCCAGAAGCCGCTGAACTGCACAAACGGAATAAAAGACGATAAAGAGACCGATATTGATTGCGGAGGCGTTTGCGGCCCATGCAAGCCAAAAGCAACTTGCGGAGACGGGGCTGTACAAAAGCCGAACAGCGCCGAAATAAACGAAGAATGCGACAAATCTAACTTAGACGGCAAAAATTGCAATGATATTGACAAATACAAGGGAGGAAATCTAAAGTGCAAAGGGGACTGCACGTTCGACACAAGCGATTGCGACCAAAGCGAGAATCCAAGGTGCGGGGACAATGCTGTAAACCAGCTGAGCGAAGACTGCGACGGGCAGGCGCTTAAAGGCAGGACATGCCAGTCTTTCGGCTACAACTCAGGTACTTTAAGATGTTCAAATTGCAAGTTCGACACAAGCAGTTGCACTGACCCCAATCCGGATGTTTGCGGAGACGGAAAAGCCCAAAGTCCAAACAGCGCGGGATTTGGAGAGCAGTGCGACAAATCTGATTTGCAGCAGAAGACATGTGTTTCTTTCGATGCATACAAGCGCGGCACTCTGGTCTGCAGAAGCGACTGCACCTTTGATTATGCCAACTGCGAGCTTAAGCAGCCTCCTGAAAAGTGCGGGGACAATGCTGTAAACCAGCTGAGCGAAGACTGCGACAATACGGACTTTAAAGGAAGTACATGCTTAAATCTTGGATATGATTCGGGCAATCTTAAATGCACAAGCAACTGCAATCTGGATAAAAATTCATGCATTGTAAAAGAATACAAATGCATAGAAAATACGGATTGCATTACCGGCTACTGCATGGGCGGATTATGCGCATCTCCCAAATGCGATGATAATCTAAAGAACCAGCAGGAAAGCGATACAGACTGCGGCGGCTCCTGCAAAAAGTGCGCAAACAACAAAGCATGCAATGTAAATGCGGACTGCGAAACTGGATTTTGCAGCTTCGGAACCTGCAGGGAGCCCGAGAAATGCTCAGACGGCAGGTTCAGCCCCGGCGAGTCAGATATCGACTGCGGCGGGCCATGCCCGAATAAATGCAGCGAAGGAGGCAGCTGCGATATAAGTGGGGATTGCAGCGAGGGATTGCAGTGCGCCTCATCATTATGCAAAAAGTGCGAGGATAATGACCAAAATTGCAACGACATACCTGATGACGAGGAAGGCGCAGCCAAGGATACAGACGGAGATGGAATGTATGATGATTTTGAGTTGAAGAATGACTTAAATCCTGATGACCCAAATGACGCAGGCTTGGATTCAGACAACGACGGATTGACAAATATTGAGGAGTTTAATGTGTACAAAACCTATGGCAGTAGCACAGACCCAAATCTTGCAGACACTGACAACGACGGATTTTCTGACAAGGAGGAAATGGACAGGCAGACAAGCCCGGTAGACCCTGAAGATTTCCCTAAATCCAACCTGAGGAATATTCTGATGTTCACTTTGGGCATAGCTGTTTTGCTTTCAGGATTCGGGTATTTGGCTTACAGGGCAGTCCAAAAAAGGAAAGAACAGAAATTCGGGCCAAAGCCCAGAGAAATCACAAGAATGCCAGCACAACAGCAGGTACAACTGCCTCAAAAGGGACAAGAGGCAACAAGTGCAGCTGCGAAAGAGGCGCTAAAAAAGAAAGAGGAGCAAAGGGAAAAAGAAAGAGAACGGCTGTTTGAGGCATTCCGAAGAGAAGGAAAAGAAAAGCCAGTAGTGGAAATCAAAAAGCCTGAACAGGCTGCCAAAGAAAAAAGAAGGGCACCTAAGCCAAAAATTGGGAAAAAGCCGGGATTACACCCAAAGAAAAAACCCGCTAAAAAAGAGGATGTTTTCATAAAATTGAAAGAGATAGCAAAAGAAGCAAAAAAGAAGAAGCCTAAAAATGCCAAAAAATGAGGAAATCCCAGCTTTACAGCCACATATTTGTATATATCCTGACAATAATACTGATATCCTTTATTCTCGTTTACGGATATAACGCCGTGCAGAACTTCAAAGAGCGCGCAGAGCAGGTGCAGTGCCTTAAATTTATGAGGGACCTTCAGAATGCAGTGGAAAGCATCTCGAGCGATTTCGGAAGCATAAAAAGAAAGGATCTGCAGCTATGCGCTGGCTACTCCCAGGTATGCTTTGTCGAGTCTGTTCAAAGTCCAAGCCTTCCGTCTTCAGTAGACCCCATCATAAAGGACAGCATACTCTCAAATACAGGGAGAAACGTCTTCTTGGTAGAAAAAATAGCAAAGGAGTCATTTGATGCCGGAAAAATATCTGTTGAGCCTGATGTGCTTTGCATCAGGGCAGTTGGCGGAAAAATAAGCCTTAAGCTTGAGGGGAAAGGCAGCCATGCAGAGCTGAGCCAGTGGAGTTAATGCAGATTTAATATGATGAATAAAAAAGCATTTGAGATGCAGTTTAATTGGATATTTGTGCTCGTAGCAGGAACTGCAATCTTGCTGTTCTTTACTGTGGTTGTCGTCAAGCAAAAAAACGTGTCAGAGATGTCAACAAAGGCTACCGTGCTGAAAAGCATAGAGGCGATAATCATAGGCGCAAGCGTAGGCACGGATACCACCAACATAATAGACATACCTGATTCTGATATAGAAGTAAATTGCGGCAGGGTTTCCTTGGGCAGCATATCCAAGCAGTATCAAAGCCTGATATTATTCGCGCCAAGCTCGCTGAAAGGAGACAAGCTGGTAACACAGACACTGGCATTCAGCGCCCCTTACAGGGCCACAAACCTTCTTTATATCACCAGCCCCCAGCTGAGATATATAATCATCGGCAATAATAATATTGCAAGGGAAATAAACAAGTCCATGCCGTCAGGAATAAAAAAGGAGTTCTACACTTTAAAGCCGCAAGTCAAAAACCTGAACGACTACAAAGTCAAATTTGTCATTGTGGGCGAAATGACGGACTTCCCGATTTCATTAAAAAATATGCAGGACCCTGATGTGACGGCTATAAGGGTCGACGGCGATGAAAAAAAAGGAAAGGTTGAATTTTTCCAAAAAGATGGAGATTCCTGGGAGCCAAAGGGCTCCTCTTCCTACATAGGAAAGGCATCCCTGATGGGGGCGGTGCATGCAGATACTTTAGAATCGTATGAATGCAGCATGCGAAATTCATTTTTCAGGCTGAACCTTATAACTAAAATATACGAGGAAAGGGCAAAAAAATTAACCCAGGCAGTATCCGGCATCCAGTGCAAGCAGCTCTACAGCAGCGCGCTGAACCACCTAATAAAAATCCGCGAGGCATCCTCTAATTTTAATGAGGGGAATATTGACAAGATATCAGCTGCGGCTGATTCCTTAGCCAGCGAAAACAAAAATATGCAGGTATATTCATGCCCTCTCGTCTATTGAATTGTTTGCTAAAATGAAGCGAGCCCAAATCCAGATCGGGGAAACAATTGCTGTTTTATTTGTGTTCTTTATACTAATCGTTATCGGATTTATATTTTATGTGAAGGTAATCAAGGGCAACATAGAAGTTGAGCAGGAAGAGCTGTCGCAGCTTAAATCAGTAGGAATTGCCCAAAGGGTGATGTTTATGCCAGAGATCCAGTGCAGCGATTACAACATAATCTCAGACAATTGCATAGATGTATTTAAACTGAATATTGCCCAGAGCGCAATAAAGGAAAATGAGCTTTATTATTATGATCTGCTTGAATTCAGCAACATAACCATAACCCAAATTTACCCGGATGAAGCCAAGTGGGGCATCTATTCAAGGAAAACAGAAGATGCAAGAAGCAAATTTGTGACCAACGTGCCAATATCGTTATACGACCCTGTGGCAAGAAAGCACGGGTTCGGCATACTGACTATAGAAACACTGATAAAATGAAGCGAGCGCAGATGGAAATACTCGGATTGGCTGTAGTTGTAGTGATAATACTTGTGGCTACCATATTCATTGTGAGGTTTCTGGTGCTTAAAACTCCTGTAGAGTACAGGAAAGGATTTGTCAGCGCAGAGATTGCATCCAACATGCTCAACACATTCCTTAAGACAGCGGCAAAAGACTGCTCGCAGCTTACAATGACGGAATTATTGCAGGATTGCGCCCAGGGAAAAAGCATAACCTGCGGCACAGTGCATTCATGCGAATTTGTTGAGTTAACAGCCAAGAAGATATTTAAAGATACACTTGACAAATGGAGCATGAAATACGAGTTTCTGGCTTATGCTGATGCGAATTCGCCGCTGGTTAAAATAGGCAAGCCATGCCCTGCAGACAAAAGGTCAAAATTGTTTCCAATACCCATAAGCGGGGCAACAATGTACACTAAACTAGAGATCTGCGCATAAAACCCAAATATTTATATATAACTTGCCCCACAATTTGTTTATTAAAGAGGTTATTTAAATGCACAAAAAAGGGCAGAGCATTTCCATCAATACAATCATTGTCGCTGCAATCGCGCTTGCGGTTCTTGTAGTCTTATTTGCCATATTCACAGGCAGGCTGGGAGGCTTTACAAAAGGAGTGCAGGACACAGACACCTGTGCCCAGAAATGCTCCAGCCTGAACGCAAACTCCGGCGACCACCCGAGAGATGAGAATACAAAATCCTGCGTTGTCGGGCAGTATATTGCCGGCAGCTATAAGGACGGCCCTTTTGGATGCTGCTGCGTGTCAAAGTAATGCTTTTCCTTTTTTAATTAAGATGCAAAAGAAATCCCAGAGCATTTCTATCAACACAATCATCATAGCAGCCATTGCCCTTGCAGTCCTTGTTGTTTTATTCGTGATATTCACAGGAAGGTTCAGGATATTCAGCGAGGGGGTAAAGGAATCTTCTTTAACTTGCGATAAGGCTTGCAAGTCAGTAGGCTACTTAAGCGGTTATCCAAGTTCAGGCTGCGGCAGCGATTTCAGCATTTCAGGAAAATTTGAAGGCATGAGCGAAGGACAGGTTTGCTGCTGCAGGCCACAATAACACCATTAACCCAAATATTTATATATCTGGTTCTTTAGGAATAAATGTATGGTTAAAAACAATAAAAAGGCTCAAGGATTGTCAATAAATGTGATTATCATCGCAGCACTAGCTTTGATTGTGCTTGTTGTTCTTGCAACTATATTTACTGGAAGAGTTAGAATATTTTCACAAACTTTGGAGGATTGTGCATCAAAACAAGGGCAATGCTACCCAAATAAATGTCCAGATAATTCAGCTTTAATAACTAATGCAAAATGTTCTGAAGCAGATAGAAATGATGGAAAAGACAAGTGTTGTGTTAGCGTATTTAATAAATAGCTCAGAAATTATTTTTAGAAATAAAATGATACTTTTAAGAAAATCACAAGTTAAAAATCTTGGTTACTGGATACTTGCCATAACCCTAGGATTTCTATTTTTGTATATGATATGGAGGAATTTAAGTGTCCTTAGGCCAAAATAAAAAAGGGCTTGAATTTGCAACATTAATTGAGATTATTCTTGTCCTTATAGGGACAGGTCTGCTTATTGGGGTTTTTCTGATTGCAAGTGCCAGAGCAGATGAGAAAACTGCTGAAAACCTCTGCAGGGGATTTAACGCTTTGAGGTTTGGTACAGAATATGAGGTCAAACCACTAGGCGTGCCTATATATAAATTCAAATTTGCCCCAAAAGCCTGCAAAACTATAGATAAAAAGGATTTACCGAACTCTGACTATAAAAACCACATAAACGGTTTAAAAGAGGGCACAAAAACTGAGATAAGGAATTTAATGGCCAGATGCTGGTGGATGTGGCTGGAAGGACATCAACAGAACATGTTTGAGAAAGGCTTCTACAATATACAAAACGGCTGCTTTGTATGCTATACTTTCTCTATTGATAAAAATGTGCAGGGTTTTGGATATAATGAATTAGCTGCTTCTTTGAATGCCCCATATTATGCTGTTGACAGCACAGACAGATGCGCTTCATCAGGCCAAGGCGGAAAATGCATGCAATCTTGCGATAAAAACTCTGATTATTTTTCGAGAGAAGTGCCTTCCAACAGATGTGCTCAGGGTCTTAAATGCTGCGTTGCTACTGATAGCCAGGATGAGTGTAAAAATAAAGAAGGAAGATGTTTAAGTGAGCCTACAACAGAATACAATCAGCTTTACACAAAATGGCAATGCAAAACAGGAAGCTGTTTCATAAAAAAAGACAAGATTGCCTCTTACTTGGATTATATACAAGGCACAGCAGGAGTAAGCGGAGGGGCAGGCAAGGTTTTGTTTGGAGATAATGAAGGATTTAAACCAGGATTGAAATATGCTATAACTTTTATAAGTCCTGGAAATGAATGGGATGCTGGTACTTTACTTGGCTTAGTAACAACTGGAGGTGGACTTTATGTCATAGGAGCTACTTTGGTAGGTGGGGCATTTCCGCCTTTAATCCTTGTAGGTAGTGCAGCAGTATCAGCACTTATGACATCAAATACAGGAACAAGAAATGACATAAATTATATAACAATATCAAAATATGACACTGTTGCTGACAAATGTGCTATAGAATCAGGAGTTGGTGAAAATTGATTAATTCAAAAAAGGCAGGCGTCATGGAAGGTACCTTAATAGACGCCCTCAAAGTTTTAGTTTTTTTATTAGTAATGGGAGTATTATATTATCTTTTTAAGGACCGTATAATCGCTGTTATAAAACCTATAATCAATAATTATTTTTAAAAATGGCAGAGGAGATATTTCATAAGATAATGATGTGGGTTGTCCTTATTCTATTTCTTCTTGTTTTTTTCTTTGCATTTTATTCAAAAGATAAGGGGTTTATATCAAAAATCGCCAATCTGGCTTTGGTAGCAGAGAGGTTTTTGCCGGTCGAGCCGAGCAAAGAAGTCAAGCAAGACGAGTCATTGCCGCAGGCTGCAATAAACGTGCAAAAAAACTTTATGCAGGAAATCTCTCAGTATCGTGACAAAGAGAAATGCCTGCTTGAATTCAGCAGCTTGACAAGATTAGAGGACTTAAGGATAGAGCTTTCAAACTACGAAGGAATAACTTCACGAATAGAAAAGCCTGTTGGAAAAGAAGGAGGAATAAAATTAAACCCCATAGCAACAAGCGATCAGCAACTTCGGGTTTGTGCCATAGAGCCAGAAGCATTTTATAAGTGTCATTTAGATAGCCAAAAAAAAGACTGCTCACAGCAAATCTACAAAACAGTAAATCTAATTGAAATAACAAAAGAAAGCATAATAATTGATGGAAATTCTTATAAACTTGGACAAGGCTTTTTATTCAAGCCGGATAAAAATAACATATGTTTTATTCCAATACATACTTCAACAGGCGACAGCTGGTATAAGTTTTGGCAGGTATTCACAAAATGGGGTTGCGAGGCAGGCAAAAACACAATTGATGATGATTGCCTAGCAATAATACACAAAAATTTACCATCATGCAAAACTTAAGGATATAAATGGCGTATATAAACTCAAAAAAATCTGCAACAGGAATGGTTTGGCTAGTTGCTATTATGGCTGCAATTCTTCTTTTTTTCCTTCTATACACTAATGTTTGGGCAAATCTTTTTGGAAAAACCGCGTCAGGCGTAAATGAGCAGATTGATTTGACAGGGGATTTTGACAAAGATAATTTGATGAATCGTCTTGACAAGTGCCCATGCAAAATAGGTGATATAGAAAATGATGGTTGTCCTATCGGATACAAATTAACTGATAATGAAGACAAATCATGCCTTACTAAGAAAACATGAATAAAAATAAAAAAGCAATTATTGTTGAGGCATTGATGAGGATTATCATCATGATAATCCTCATTGTTCTTGTTGTCAATATTATTTATAAGGTTGGAAGGCAAATTGGAATTTTTGGCGGAGGAGTTGGTCAGGAGTCTTTTGAAAATCTTGTAAATGAAATAAATTTATTAAGTGAAGCAGAGAGCAAACAAGCTATACTGTATATGGATGAAGGGACAGCAGTAATCGGCTTTAGCAAAAATACAAAAGAATTTAGATGCTATGGCTGCCCCCAAGCATTCCTTCCAACACCATTCTATTATTCTATACAGAAACCATCCAATAATGATTGTCAAGATAAGCCATGTATATGCCTCTGCTTATATGGCTTAATTTCAAGCCCCCTTTCGGGGAGCGAATCCAAAATAAATTGTGAAAGATTTTCATGCCGAACTTTAAAACAAGACATAGTTCCCAAGATATCATTAGAAGGGGCTTTAAAGAAAAGAAATGTGCAGCTTGCTAGTTACCCGTATTGGGAAAACGGATTCTTATTTGTCAGGATAAAAGATCCAGAAACCCCTTCAAACGGAATGCCGCCAAACAGCATAGGAAGAACAACTTTATTCATAGAAAAGAAAAAAATCAATCAAGAAAATTATGTTGGGGCTTGCCCATTGTTCCCATGTATACAATAACAAAAATAATATAAACTAAGATTCAAAATACTATCTTTATGGAAAAAAGAGGGCAACTTGTATATAAAGCGCTTCTTGTAATAATTGCATGCGGTATTGTGGTTGTAGCTTTTGTTGTGGCTGGGAAATCTTATGGCAGTCAGGAAGCATTCTATAAGCTTGCCATAGCTAGAGATCTGGCACTGACAATAGACTTAATATACGGATTGCCGGGAAATCTAGAATATGTTTATCCAAATGATGTTTCTGATTATGATATTGAGGCAAAAGACAACATGATTCTGGTTTACAGCCATAATTTGGGAAAAACCGATCCAACACTGGCTTCATACATTTTCGCTGGAATAGATAAAGATTATATAAATGCAGAAATTAAAGGCACTAAACATATTAAGATAGAGAAGGTAAATGAAAAAATAAGGATAAGTGGTGTTTATGATTTAACCCTTCCTTCAGCAGGCGGAAGATATGGTGGAGGGGGTGCTTCAGGTGAATCCTAAAATAAAATTCAATAAAAAAGGCACGGCTGCATCGGAAATGTGGGCTCCTGACACTATATTATTTTGGCTTTTCTATGGCATTGTATTGGGTTTTGCAGCTGTATTCTTTGTGCTTATAGTCTCAAAGAGTGGCTCAGATCAAGCGGCAATAAATGGAAATCTCGAATCGCTAAATTTGATGCAGAGGTTCTTTATTTCACCAAGCTGTTTTGTCTATAATAAAGACGGAATCGTATTGAACAGAGTAATTGATATTGATAAATTTAATGAAGCGAGACTAAATAGTTGCTATAGTATAAATGAAAAATTGTATCCTGCGTTCAAAATAACTTTAAATTCACAAACTACAAATTTCTACAGCACAATAAAGACAAAAAACTGGAATGATAATCGGGAATTTGAAGAAAAAAAAGCTCCAAAAAATATGCTTCTTTATTCACAAAACGAACTGCACAATGGAGAGATAATAATTGAAACACAAAATATTCGATAATAAGAAAGGAATTGGTGAAGAGGCTTTCCACATCATCATAGTCCTAGTCATAGGAGCATTAACCATAGGATTTTTTAAGATAAGTGATAAAATAAAAAGTGACAAGGCAATGGAAGCCATTCAACGTGAAAAAGATATTGTTGATGGGCACGAAGCCTTGATGGAGTACTTAACAAAGGTCCATGAAAACGGCAATAAAGCCGATTTTATATCAAAATTGGTAATTGAGAAAAAATATGATGTTGTGAAGCAGGATATAACGGACCATTTCAACCAAAAATTAGACAACATGAATTGGCATATTGACGTAAAGGATTCACAGGGAAAATTGATTTTACCTTCAATAACTAACACACAATATTCGCCGCAGGAGCAATACACTTCAACACAATCTACGTATAGAGTTGCATCAGCTTTCATACCTCTCGATGACCAGGCGAATTATATTTTAATTGAACTATTCTTTTCAACATAAAATGAAATTAAGAAATAAAAAGGGAATTGGGCTGGAATGGTATTTTCTTTACCTATCATTATTCCTTGGATTTGTGGCTTTCTTTATCAGTTATTCTGGACCACACAAAATTATACAAAATTATATAGGACAATATCAATTTTCTATATTGAACGTGGCAAATAGAGCAGAATCATCCCTCTTCTACATCGACCAGTCCGCAAAATACTCAGTCCAGCAGGCACTGCAGCAAATGGCTGATGAAGGCGTTCTTTACGAGGCAGAATGCGGCTCTTTCGACGGAATAAGTGCCTTGGCTGCCATAGCAAAAAAAGGCGATGATTTTGATTTGAAAGAATGCAGCATTGATGACAAAAGCCTTAATGAAAATTTCCTTAGGTATTTCAATGAAAGCTTCAGGAATTATATTGGAAATTATCCTGATGCCTATATTCCTGACTCTTATGAGTACGAGATAAAAGGCAATGAGCTTATTGGAAAAGCAAAGGAAAACATTGTACTCCAGATTGTTCCGGAAGGCTTCGAAGCCAAGCCTGAAATAACCTCAACAAAGCCAAGCGAAATCTATCAAAAAGCTTCAGGCGGTGAAATCCCAGGCAAGCTTCTTGTTGCAATGAAGTCAAACCCGGACACAGATACTATAAGGCAATACCACCCTGAAGTATGGGTCCAATACACTGAGCTGTGCAAAAAAATGGGTGCTTCTCCCGGAGCCTGCAAATACCTTAAAACGAAATGCTGCATAACATCCGGGTATAGGCATCCTGCTTATAACATGGAGATAGGCGGAGCTGCAAACTCACCCCACCAGCTTGGAGTTGCCCTTGACATTTATGTAGGCAAGGATGTCAAAGAGCAGATCAGATGGGCGGATGCAGCAGATGATTTGTTTACAAGAGTCGGCATTTACCCAAGCCAGGGGCACATCCATGTGGATTTGCTGCCTCCAAAAGGCGAATACCAGTTAAGGTACTGGATTGGCTCAAAAGGCAAAGTTTTGGAAAGGGCAAACAGCTTTGCAGAGCTCCAAGGCAAGGCTGCGAGGTTTACCTGAAATGGAAGCAAAAGACTTTGTATTGCTGATGATGATTCCGATAATCCTGGTAGGAATAGTTGTTTACACCCAAAGCGCTCCTGAAATAACAGGATTTGCAGCAGCACAGCAAGAGCAAAGCAGGATATACGGAACATATTCGATAAACCCTTCTTTTAAGGCAAAGATTGGCTACGATTTCGGAAATGACTACAAAAATATAAAAGATTTATTAAAAAAGCTGACTGGTGAATGCGGCAAAAGGCAGGACATGGAGCAGTGCTTTAAGGAAAAGTCTGCCCTGCTTGGACTAAGCTGCCCTGAGCCAAAGCAGGACTCAAAAGAGGAGGCAATATCAGTTTTAGACGATTTTGTGAATAAATTCAATGAGTGCTTAAGCATGGAAAACGGCTCTGTATGCAGATTTAATTTCAGCGAAAGAAATCTCCAGAGTAAAATCCTGAACATAAAGCTCACAAGCGAATTTTCACAGGTAAAGGCTGAGCTTATGGAAGGCAATTCAGTTGTTGCAGCAAGGTACATTGCTCAGGAAGACACCCTATACATTGGCAATTACAACAAAAAAGACTCTGAGCGCAGGTCAGCAAATGAAATAAATATCTTGGTTAGGTTTGTTGCAAAAAAGCCCGGGATAATGGCAACATTTGCAGTTGCTATAGATAACTCTGCTAAAATTGACCTGAGCAAGTCATTGCTTTACAAGACAAATGAAGAGGTCAAATTTATTGATGTTGCAATTGAGGACAGCTTCAAGGCGCCCCTGCCTGCAAACAAAATAATAAGTTTGCCGAGGACAAAAGGTATGGTGCTCTGCTTCAGCGCAGTAAATCAGGTGAATGCCAATCCTATATTATACAAGTTTGCAGTCACGTTCCCAAAGCCGCCACCAAAGCCGGTTGAAAATCTTGAAATTTTAGACGCCTTGAAAGCGGAAAATTCTGCAATACTGGCTTGGGACAAAAGCGATGAGGTAAATTCTTATTCAATTTATTACTCGGCAAATAATTTTATCAGCATCAAAATGAATAATATTAAAAAAGATAATTCTATTGGAAAGAAATCAATCTCAAATGAGCCGATAGAAATCCAAGACATAGATTTGGCTGATTGCAGCATAAACCCTGCAGGGGCTCCATGCAGATACGGAATTTTTAACAATCCGCTTGAAAAAAACAAATTGTACTATTGGGCTTCGCAAAACAAAATGGTCTATGTTATTGACGGCATAAAGGATGATGCGCAGTATAGCTATGCGGTAACTTCTGTTGATGATCAAGGGGGCGAGATTGATAATGACAATTCAGCTGAGGGCAACACTTACATCCTGGCATTGGGCAAGAATTACAAAAGCTTCATTTCTAAGGATGACCTGGCTCCGGATAAGGTTGCTGGGCTGCAGCAGGCTCCGACAGCAGAGCAGAGCACTATCAAGCTTGTGTGGAAAAAGCCTGAAAAGAACATTGATGGAAGTGCGTCAGCAGACATATCAGGATTCAACGTATATTACAAAAAATTGCCATTAACTTCTCCTGAATTTGAGGCATTTGACCCAAGGCTTTACGCCAAATTAAAGATAACCTCCCAAGATGCTCAATGCGAGCCGTTGATAAAGACCGCATGCGAGTACGATCTCAACGGGCTTGAGCAAAACAGGATTTATATGATTGCGGTGACAGCAGCTGACAGGAATGGAAATGAATACCATGAAAATACCGATGTTAAGTCAATGGCTGTAACAGCAAGCTAAAACCAAACATATTTAAACCATTTCCCCAACCCGTTATTTATGATAAAGATTCCCTACGAGGAGATACTTCTCAAGATTAATGAAAAAACCCAGATGCAGCTATCTGAGATAGAGTCAAGGGTTGACAGGAAGATGAAGCAGCTTTCAGGATTGATAAGCAAGGAAGGGGCTGCGCATATAGTTGCAAATGAGCTTGGAGTGAAGATTTTCGAGCCTTTGAGCGGCAAGCTGCAGATCAAGAATATTCTGACAGGAATGAGGGATGTTGAGACTGTCGGAAAAGTTTTGCAGGTTGGTGATGTAAGGGAGTTCATGAGGGGGGATGCCTTAAGCAAGGTTGCTTCAATGCTTATTGGCGATGAAACAGGCACAATAAGGGCTGTGATGTGGGGCTCGCAGGCTGACAATGCGGCAAGCCTCGGGCAGGGAAGCATTGTAAAGGTTATTGGCGCTTATGTCCGCGAGAATAACGGAAGAAAAGAACTGCATTTAAATGACAGGTCACAGTTGCTCATCAATCCAAAAGGTGAAGTTGTCAGCGAGGTTTTTGCAGAGGCAAAAACAGGAGCCAGAAAGGAAATTAAAAGCCTTGGTGAGAATGATTTTGATGTTGAATTATTGGGAACAATAGTGCAGGTTTTTGACATAAGATTTTATGAAGTATGCCCAAGGTGCGGCAAAAGGGCAAAGCCTACAGCTGCATTGTTTGAATGCGCTGAGCACGGCAATGTTATCCCTGCATATGCCTATGTGCTTAATGCAGTCATGGATGACGGAACAGAAACAATAAGGTGTGTTTTTTTCAGGAACAATGTTGAAAAACTGCTTAGCCTGAATCAGGAGCAGCTTTTGAAATTCAGGAACGAGCCTGCCGAGTTTGAAGCCGTTAAAAACGAATTGCTGGGAACAATAATAAAAGTCAACGGAAGGGCAAATAAGAATTCTATGTTTAATCGTTTGGAGTTTGTTGCAAACAATGTCGATGCAAAGCCAAATCCCGAAGAGGAGATAAAAAGGCTGCAGAATAATTAGATATTTCTTAGACAGCTGACCACTGGACATTCTTGGATGGAATATTTAAAGGAGTTCTGACACTGATATTTTGGTGATTATGATGCTATTACATGCAAAAGATTTATATATGTGGTATGATATACCCTATATAAGCGGCTGTGGGAAGCTTGCTCATGGCAAGTAAGCCCAAGGTAATAAAGGAGATATTCTCCCACAAGCACATAAAGGATAATGGGGATATTATAGACATCAAAATAGAGCAGGTGGAGAAAACAAACCAATATGCCGAGGGCATAAGGTATTCATTGTCTTACATAAGGGATGGAAAAACCCTGTTGAGGTATGACAACCACGCCGGGCCATCCCCACCACAAGCATATTGGCGGCAAAAGAAAGCCTTATGAGTTCAGGGATGAGTGGCAGCTGATAGCGGATTTTGAGGAAGACTTGAGAAAATTAGGAGTACAATTGTGATAAAAATGGGCAGCACAAAAGTGATAAAACTGACTGTAACCCCCACAAGAGAAGTGCTTGGCCAATTTGCCGCTGCATTAGGCAAGTCCATGAAAGGGGAGAAGGTTGAGCATGCGGGAATATCGTTTGAAAGCATAGAAGGGCTGAGAAATGTCCTTACCAAAAGGAGGCTTGAGCTGCTTTCCGCGATAAGGCGCAGGAAGCCAAATTCTATATACGAGTTGTCAAAGATTCTGAAGCGGGATTTGAAGAGCATTAACACAGATCTTAAAGTCCTGAAAGACAACGATTTCGTCGAGCTCAAGAAAGCCGGTAATGGAAGGCAGAGGGTCATTCCAGTAGTGGAATTCGACAAGATTGACATTATGGTAATGGTTTAGCACTGGACATTCTTGGCTGATATTTATAAAGGATGAATTCTTAACATATCTTAACTAGGAATTGTACGAAAAGTTTATAAATACGCAAAACGTACTTATTACTGGTGATGAAAAATGAATATGGAGACAGCCAAGATGTCAGAAAGAGGGCAGATAATAATACCAAAGGAAATAAGGGAGGAGATTGGAGCTTCGACCAACACTATCTTCGCAGTCAGCACTCTTGACAAGGAAACAATTGTCATGAAGAAGCTTGATACTAACTCTTTGGTTGAAGAATTCAGGCGCATAAGAAGCAGGACAAAAAAACTGTCTCCAGCCCGGATTGAGGCTGAGATACATGAATACAGAAAAAGTAAGGGTAGTTCTTGATACAAACATAATAATATCTGCATTTATATCTCCACTTGGAGCGCCTGCAGAAATATTTGAGCTGTTTTTGGAAGGAAACATCATAAATTACACTTCTGAAGAAATAATTAAAGAGGTGGTAATAGTTATTCATAGGCCAGAGTTCATTGGCTGTATTGAGCATCATGATAAGCAATTCATGCTTGATAATTTTAGAACATTGTCATTGATTATCAAGCCAAACTCAAAGGACAAGGTAATCAAGGAAGATCCAAAAGATGACAAGTTCATCAACTGCGCACTGGACGCAAATGCAACTATAATATCTGGCGATAAGCATCTTCTAAGTTTAGGGAAGTATGAGGGTATTACTATATTGAGTCCAAGAGAATTCTTGGAGAGGTTAAAATGAAAATCAAGGAAATAGCCAAAGAGCAAAGGCCAAGGGAAAGGCTGAAAGCCGGCAATGTATTGAATGATGCCGAGCTGCTTGCTTTATTGCTTGGCTCTGGAACAAAAGGAGAAAGCGCCATTGACATGGGAAACAGGCTGTTGTCTGAAAACGGATTGGACAAGTTGAATTCACTTTCAATTCAGGAATTAATGAAGATCAAGGGAATTGGGCTTGCTAAAGCTTCTAAATTAATTGCGGCATTTGAATTGAGCAAAAGGGTTTCATCTGGAAAGATTTGCGAGAAGATTGTGAAGAATCCTTCTGATATAGCTTCGCATTACATTGAAAAGCTTAAGGATTTGAAGAAAGAGCATTTCATTGCTGTATTCCTTGATTCCAAGAATAAAATCATAAAAGATGAAATAATTTCAATCGGAACTTTGAATTCTTCGCTTGTTCATCCAAGGGAAGTGTTTAAGGAAGCGATTAAGTGCTCTGCTAATTCAGTTATTTTAGTTCATAATCACCCTTCTGGCTCAGTTGAGCCTTCAGATGAGGATTACAGGGTTAACAAGGTTTTGGTTGAGACGGGGAATCTGGTTGGGATAAAGGTGCTTGACCATTTGATTGTTGGAGAAGGAAAATGGAACTCTCTATAAAATCAAAAAATTTATATACTAGTGTACTCTATAGTGTACTATATGATGTACACAAAGGCTGTTTATGAAAAATATGATAATTTATGCAAGTCCGGATGTAGAGGAGAAAATACTTTACAAGCATAGGATAGAGCTGGACGAATTAAAGAACGCACTTAAATATGGCAAGCCAAAATTTATCAAGCAAGGGGGGAAAACTTATATGGCATTAATGCATCACTCGCGCTACATAACTATGATTTTTGAATATAACACCCCTTTTGCAAATGTAATAACCGCCTATTCATCATCAGAATCACAAATCAGGAAGTATAATAAAAAATGAAACAAAAATCAAAATATCAGCGAGAACTCGAAAAAGAGCCATTTTATAACATAAAAGATGAAGAGTTTGGAAAGGAAGTTAAGTTCAAGATAGATGAAAACTCATTCAAAGGCGGAGTGCCTTTCAAATGCCATGGGAAGAATTCTATCTTAACAAATAAGAAAGTTTCCTTTAATGACTTTGAGTTTACTTATCCTGTTTGGCAATGTTCCAAATGCAAAAAAGAGTTTTTGGATTTTGAGCAGGCTAAAAGGTACGAGAAATTTCTCATAATGAAGAAATTATCGGAAGAAAATCCCATAACTATAGAAAGGAATATGAATTATGACGGCAAAACTTTCTTTTTCAGGTTTCCCAAGGAATTAACCGGCAATTTGCACAAGGAAGACGTGGTTGATATCAAGCTGCTTTCAACTGACGGAAGGATGTTTTTGGTTGAGATAAAACATAGGGATTGAATTATTTTTTGTACTCTTTTGGCTTTTCAGCTATTGCTAATGGCTCAGGTTTTTGACTTATATACTTATCAAAACTTCCTTCATGTTTTCCATTAATCTCCGCCCAGTCTTTGCATAATAATTTAGCCTGCTCTAAAACTGTATCTGTGGCTCTCTGCTGTTTATCTGGAGGATATCCATATTTTTTCAAAATCTTCTTTACCTTAACTCTCATTTGCGCTTGAACATTCTCTCGCATTGTCCAGTCTATTGTTACACTATTCCTGATATTTTCAACCAATTCTCTCGCAATAATCATTAATTTTTCATCTCCCATAACTTCTCTGACTCCATCATGG
>Ga0209541_10000469_pt1 | contig 79462 bp, 64 predicted proteins | sample RifCSPlowO2_01_FD_184027 | JGI IMG/M metagenome (GOLD analysis project Ga0209541, IMG submission 184027) | Groundwater microbial communities from Rifle, Colorado - Rifle CSP2_plank lowO2_0.1 (SPAdes) (version 2) | ecosystem: Environmental > Aquatic > Deep subsurface > Groundwater | place...
CCAAAGCTGGTGTATCAGGTGATTTGATATTGGGAACTTGCTGGCCGATTGGAACTGACAAGGAAAGAATATTGGTGACGGCAAGTCTTGTAAGATAGCGGTGGCATGGCTATCAAAATTTAAATTCTAAAATTTTGATAGCCATGCTCCTGCGTTTCGCAGAGCAGTAGTTCCTTGAGGAGGCACCATGCGACGTGTCGCACTCGCACTCGCACTCGCGTTCGTGATTGTGGCGGCGAGCGCCGCCTGGGCCCAGGAATCGTCGGAGAAGACCGAGCAGAAATACTTCAAGTGGCAAAAGCTGGGGGGCGACCCCTTCCTGCGCCTGCCGCGAACCGACGAGTCGCTCCAACTGATGTTCGACTCGAAGTCGAAAGTCTACGCGCGCGTGAAAAATCGCGTGCAGAAGATTTTCGGAACGGATGAGAAATTCTGGGAGGACCTCGTCACGCAAGTGCGCGAGAAGCAGTGGCTTATCGCGACTTTCGAAAAGGGCGAGCGCTTCGACACCCCCATGGCATACGGGAGCGGGATCACGACGAACCCGCCCGAGATTGCCGGTGACTTCAAGATGGAATCCTGGGTGATTCCCATGGGCGATATCAATGTTGTTGTGGGCAAAGATTGCCACAACATCGTTGGCAAGAAGCCGGTTCCATCTATCGTCGAGGAAGCGCAGAAGTTCATCGACGAATCGTTGAGCAATCGACCGCCGGAACCATTTCCGATTCCAAGGCCGCCTCGCCTGAGGATTCCGGAAGAGCCGGTGCAGCGCGAGCCACCGCCGCAACCGCCATTCCGACCCACACCCGAGCGCGAGAAGCGGATCAAGGGCGGGACTGTGGCGCTGATTGTCGCCGGTATCGTCGGTGGCGCGCTGGCCGCCTGGCGATTGGGTGGTGACGATAGCGTCGGCAAGATCGATCCGGGAACGGGTCGACGGCCGACGACGGCTCGGTCCACGACCGGAGCTCGGATATCGATTCGATTCGGTCGTTGACGAGGGGAGGGCAAGCCGCCGCCGCGGTAAGCCCTCCCAAATTTAATCTTTAGAATAGGAGAGCCGACAAGCCCTGTTATTCTAAAAATTAAATAAAAAATGACAAACATTTTCAAGAATATATTTGGTCGAGAGTCAGGAACAAAGAAAATATTAATCCTGTCAGTTTTGGCGGGCGCTTTGGTTATCGGAGCGTCGTTTGCTTTGCAAATGACTTCTTCGAGCGCGTTTACGGATTGTCCTCCGCTTGAAGCAAGCAATTGGAGATTCTTTCCGATGGCCTTTGCCATGCCCTGTCCCGATGAAGATGCAGGCGACTCCAGCGGTGGAGGCGGTGATGTGTCCTCAAATGGTGGCCAATCCGGTCCCATTGAAACGGATTGCGGCATAGTCGAATCTGAAACAGGCCCGATATTAAATCGTTTTCCGATATCCAATTCAGGCGCGAACTGCACTGACTTTTCTCTCTTAGCCGCAAAGAATGTTTCTCGAGGCGGTGACTGGGTCAACGGCGGCCAAGTACAGGCTTCAGCAGGCGATACTATTAAATTTGATATTTACGTCCATAACGGCGCCGTTGATAAAAATTTCAACGTGGCTCGAAATCTTAATATCAGAGTTTCACTGCCGAACGGATCTGGCACGGTTACGGCTCAAGCATGGGCTGATAACGCTGGCGCGATTACGAGCGATGAGAAGGGCGGCAATGTTCAGTTGATGCTCGGCAACGGCGAAAGACTGGAAATAGTTTCCGGATCGGGAAAAATATACGACCGAGAATCCAATCTTCTTTCTTCTGATATTTCCGTAGAAAGCATTGTCGGCACCGGTTTGTCGCTTGGCGACATGCGCGGCTGTTTTGAATATGCAAGACAAGTAACATTTGAAGTTCGGGTTTTACCAGCGCAAGTGATACAGACGCCGACACCGACTCCCCAGCCATTATCAAACGGGGCAATCTGTGTAGATATTGCTGTTCCGTCCAATGTTACTGCTGGCCAGCAATTTTCAGCCGTTGTTAAAATGAGAAATACGGGTACGACCACGTGGACCAGCGGCGAGAGATATAAGCTGGGCTCGCAAAATCCGGAAAATAACACAATTTGGAGAGACGGACGAGTGGCCTTGCCACAATCAATCATGCCGGGCCAGGAAGCGGTATTCAATTTTACGAATACGGCGCCAAATACGACCGGAGCCTATACTTTCAGCTGGAGAATGCTTCAGGAAGATCCAAACGGACAATGGTTCGGTTCGACATGCTCCAGAACGATATTTGTAAATCCGGCGCCAACTCCTTTGGTAGTTTCTACCCCGACTCCGACTCCGACACCCACCCCTACTCCGACCCCAACCCCGACGCCGACACCTTCGGTTACACCTACTCCAACACCTACGCCCACACCCACACCTACCCCAACCCCGACGCCTTCGGTTACTCCCACCCCGACCCCGACTCCGACACCGACAATTTCGTGTCCATCAGGATACCAGCAAACTATTCAAAACAATGTGATTGTGTGTATTGCTAATGTAAATAACAACAATAACACCAATACAAATAACAACACGAATAATAACAATCCGGTAATCAATATTACCTATCCGGTTTTGCATCCAACCCCAACACCCACTCCGACCCCCACACCGACCCCGGTTCCTCAAGTCGGTTTGGTAATTCAAAAATATGAAAGAAATATTTCGCAGGGCCAGAACGCGAATTACACGACTATATCCGCCCGCAACGGAGAGACAATCCAGTTCGATACCAGAGTTTGGAATAATTCCAACACGACGCTTTACAATGTCATTGTAACTGATCCGATTTCCGGATATCTCACATATGTAAATAACAGCACAAGCGTGAACGGCAATCAGGTTGGAAACGGCATCACGAGCGGCGGTATCAACATCGGCACATTGAATCCGGGACAAGAAACATGGATTAGATTCTTCGTGACTGTGAATTCCTCAATCGTGACTCAAATCAACAATGTATCGCAAGCCAGAGCGGATAATCTTGGCACTGTAAATTCAAATCCGGTGTACATTAATTTGAACGCCAATATCATTACCGGCGCCATAAGAATAAGAACCGGCGCTGTCGGCGGCATGACCATTCCATTCCTCGGTTCGCTCGCTTCGGCGGCCGGATACGCATGGTTCTCGCGAAAGAAAATACTGCTGGATTTGATGGCTTAAACACATATTAAAACTCCGCTTAAAAGGCGGAGTTTTAATATGTGCACATGATACCCACACCGGGTTTGACATGGTTCGGCCGCCTCTGATATACTACCCTTACTAAATACATGAATACTTCAAGACAACTTCGACTCAAACGCGGCTAGGAACCATGGGGATTAGTATGCTCTGAAAAAGCCGCGCCAAACGCGGTTTTTCATTGTCTAGGGAATCTGTGATTGGCTTTCGGCGATAGGTTTGAAGACTCTTCGCGGAAAGCTAATGGATAGAATCTTGAAAATTAATGATAGCGGGTTAGTAAATCTTATAAAGTTGAACTTTATAAGGAATCATATAAGTATCATTCGTCTTTATGTTACTCATTAAAGAATTAAGGGCGTATGGAGGATGCCTTGACACGAAAGAGCGAAGAAGGTCGTGGCGTGACTGCGATAAGCTTCGGGGAGCCGTCTAGCGGGCTTTGATCCGGAGATGACCGAATGGGGGAACCCCATCGAGCAAACCTCGATGACCCGGCGCAAGCTGGGAGCGTACCTGGCGAAGTGAAACATCTCAGTAGCCAGAGGAAAAGAAATCAACAAGATTCCCTTAGTAGCGGCGAGCGAAAAGGGATAAGCCTAAACTTTTTTAACGCAAGTTAAAAAGGGGTAATAAGGATAGAACACTTGAATTTTTATCGTTGCGCTTTCGAAGGCAGCGGTAAAAATTTGAAAGAAGTTACAAATTCCAAAGTTAGCAGAACGGCCTTGGAACAGCCGGCCAAAGAAGGTGATAGCCCTGTAAGCGAAAACTTCTGGAACTTCTGTTTTATTGCGGCGCAAGCCGCCTTGCTTGAGTAGCCCGGGATAAGAATGTCCTGGGTGAATTTGCCCATACTACTGGGTAAGGCTAAATATCTTTCGTGATCGATAGTGAACCAGTACCGTGAGGGAAAGGTGAAAAGCACCCCGGTGAGGGGAGTGAAATAGCAACTGAAACCATATGCCTACAAAGAGCGGAAGTCCTTCGGCGGCAGCAATGCCGTCTGGGATGACCGTGTGCCTATTGAAGAATGACCCAACGAGTTTATCCAAATTGCTCTATAAGTGCCTCTGGCACGTATGGAAAGGGAAACCGAGTGTTAAAAGCGCGTATTAGAACTAAATAAAATTTTCTTTAAAAAGAAAGTTTTAATAGTTCTAGAAGCAGTTTGGGTAAGACCCGAAGCCAGGCGAGCTAACCATGCCCAGGATGAAGGTTGTCGAAAGACAACTGGAGGTCCGAACTGGTTGGTAGCGCAATACCATCGGATGAGGTGTGGTTCGTAGTGAAAAGCTTATCGAGCCTGGTAATAGCTGGTTCTCCCCGAAATGCCTTTAGGGGCAGCGGCGGATTGTAGTTGAGGGGGTAGAGCACTGATTGGTTTGCCGTGCCCGCAAGGGTAGGCTTACCAAATAAACTCCGAATACCTCAGCGTAATTTCCGCCAGTGAGTAAGCGAGGGCAAAGCTTCGTTTACGCGAGGGAAACAGCCCAGATCATCAATTAAGGTCCCAAAATCTATGCTAAGTGAAAAGGAAGTATTCTGCCTTAGACAGGTAGGATGTTGGCTTAGAAGCAGCCATCATTTAAAAAGTGCGTAATAGCTTACTACTCGATTTCGCCGCAAGGCGACGAGGCAGGATGCGCCGAAAATTTATAGGGGCTAAGCATAGTACCGAAATTATGGGTTTGATGATTTCGAAAAGGATTTGTGGTGCCGTAGCTCAGTCAGAGCACTGGGTCCCGGGCCCAGAGGTCGACGGTTCAAATCCGTCCGGCGCCACCAACCTGTCGGATTAAAATCAGGCGAGACCTGATAATCCGATCTTTTTCGAAATCATCAAGCGGTAGGGGAGCATTCTGATTGCTGTGAAGGTGAACTGTGAAGTTTGCTGGAGCGTTCAGAAGGGAGAATGTTGGGATGAGTAACCGCAAGTGGCGTGAAAACCGCCACCGCCGAAAGCCTAAGGTTTCCTCCGCGATGTCAATCATCGGAGGGTTAGGCGTCCCTAAGCGTAACCTAGCTTGCGGGCTAGGGATCGCGATGGTGAGCCGGTTAATATTCCGGCCCCGCTTACATATTCGAAGGAGTGACGGGCTAAATTAGATCGAGCGCATTATTGGATTTGACGTCTTTGCTCATAGAGTGGGAACCAGGCAAATCCGGTTCCAGCCGAAAGGCGCACTCGAGAGTGAAAGAAATGGCCGTTAGGCCAGATTCGATTGACGAGGGCTCCAAGAAAAGCTTCTAAGATTAATATGTAAGCGCACGTACCGAAAACCGAAACAGGTGGGCTGGTGTAAGTGCACCAAGGCGAACGGGTGATTATTGGCTAAGGAACTCGGCAAAAAAGCGGCCGTAAGTTCGCGATAAGGCCTTCCCCAGCTAACGCAAGTTAGATGGGGACGCAGCTAAAGACCCTCTGGCGACTGTTTATCAAAAACACAACTCCGTGCTAAGCCGTAAGGCGCTGTATACGGGGTGACGCTTGTCCGGTGCCGGAACGTTAACGGTGAAGGTGGCGGGTAGCAATACCCTCTGCCAACGCCCGAAGCGCCGGTGAACGACGGCAGTAACTATAACTGTCTAAAAGTAGCAAAATACCTTGTGGGGTAAGTTCCCACGCGCATGAATAGCGGAACGACTGGAGGACTGTCTCAGCCAATAGCCCGGTGAAAATGCAATGTCGGTAAAGATGCCGACTACCCGCACCTAGACGGAAAGACCCCGGAAGCTTTACTGTAGCTTGGTATTGGTCTATGGGTTTTAATGCGTAGCGTAGTGGGTACACTTTGAAGCGTCTCTCTCGGGAGACGTGGAGTGGCCAATGAAACACCCATCTTTAAAATCTATAGCTCTAACCGGTGACACCCTAAAAGCGTGAAATGAAAATTTCAAATTTTTAGGGTTTCATCGAGACAGTGCCTGGCGGGCAGTTTTTGTGGGGCACAATCCTCCTAAAAGGTAATGGAGGAGTTCATCAAGGTTGGCTAGCTCCGGATGGAAATCGGAGCGATAGTGTAAAGGCACAAGCCAGCTTAACTGCAAGGCGGATATGCCGCGCAGATGCGAAAGCAGGACCTAGTGAACCGACCGTGGCTCGTAGGAGCGCGGAAGATCATCAGATAAAAGCTACTCCGGGGATAAACTCTGCGTAACACATACATAATTTTGTGTTACAATAAGAGTATGTTGTCCCGTTTGTCCGTAAGGACAAACATGATTACGGCTTATAACGAAGAACCTATAGAACGGTCTTTCCTGTGCGAAAGCACATTTCTCTTCTATAGCAACCTCGTGGGAAGTCGTGAGCGTCTTGAATCTAAACAAAACACAATTAGCTGTAATTTACGGCTCAATTATGGGCGATGCTTATTTGCAGTCCAACGGCACGAATGCCAGATTGCGATTTGAACATTCTCTTAATCAAGAGCAGTACGTTGTTTGGAAATTTAATTTCCTAAAGAATATATTTTCAGATTCGGCTATTGTAAAAATTAACAGGATTCATCCTAAAACCAAGCAAGAATATAAATACGTTCGATGCCAATCTAAAACATTGCCGGAATTGAAGAAAATTAAAGTTATTTTCTATCCAGCGGGCAAAAAGATTGTGCCGTTAAGTATTAAAAAGTATTTGATAGAACCTATTTCTCTTGCGGTGTGGTTTATGGATGACGGATATTATTATCTTAGAGATAAATGCGGATATTTATATCTTGGAAATATAACGAAAGAAGAAGCTGAAGTTTGCAGCGATACCTTGCAGAATAATTTTAATCTAAAAACTAAGGTTCTAGCAAAGAAAAAAGGGTATGCGTTATATTTTTCAAGATTAGAGATGTTAAAACTCAAAAAAGTAGTTTCTGAATTCATGATCCCAATGTTTAGATACAAGTTACCTCATTGACCCCGTAACGACTTGTTCTGGGTACAGTTTTTAAAAACTGGCCAGACTTATAGCCCCCATTCATTAATGGCTATAATACGCCGTCTCCAGTCTTTTTACAGAAAAAGCTGGATGAAGATATAGTCTAATACATTAATGTATTGAACAGGCTGGTACCGCCCGAGCGTCCTTAGCGACGGCGGTGTTCGGCACCTCGATGTCGGCTCGGCTTATCCTGGGACTGAAGAAGGCCCCAAGGGTTTGGCTGTTCGCCAATTAAAAAGCTACGCGAGAAATCACGTGTCCAAGTAGTAATATTTGGAGCGAGCCAAATATATTTCTTTATGTTAAAATTAAAGAAATATATACTCTAGCTTATATCGGTAGAACCCATGAAAATTAACCCCTTTCACGGGCAGTACCGAGGGAAGATTAGCTAGGAATTAATGCTTACGAGAGAAGAAAAGAATATTTTAGTCGGTTCACTTCTCGGAGATGGATGTTTAAGAATAATGCAGAAATGCAAAGTTCCAGCATTCTCAGTTTCTCATAGTGAAGTTCAGAAAGACTACGTTTTTTGGAAGTATGAGAAATTAAAACGGTGGGTTAAAAATCCGCCGTGGCGAGAAGAGAGAATCTACCACAAAGATAAAAGTAGAAAAACTTTTTCTTGGAGATTTCAAACTTTAAGCAATGAAGTATTTTCTGATTTGTATCAAACTTTCTATGAAAATGGAAAGAAAATTATACCGGAAAATATAGAATTTCTGCTTAAAGATTCACCATTGATATTGGCTGTATGGCTAATGGACGATGGGAATAAAAATCATCAAGCGGTTTTTCTTAACACCCAATCATTCTCTCTGAGTGAGCAACAGAAGCTATGCCAGGTGTTGCATAAAATCTATGGATTTGATGCGAATATAAACAAACATAGTAAAAGCAATGGAGTAGAACTGTATAGAATTAGAATAAATACCGAGAGCACACGAAAATTAAAAACCGTTGTGAAGAATTATTTATTACCACTGTTTTACTATAAAATTCCTGACTTTTCCCCGTAACGACTTGTGAGTTTAGCTCACAGATAGTAAGTGAGGAGACTCCTTCGACTGAAGGAATCAAAGGCTTACTATAAAACGCTGGTACCCGAACCGAGCTTAGCTCGGAGGGTAGAGATATAGTCTGTGCCCCTAGTGATAGGGGAAGAATAAAAAACACGGAGCTGGGTTCAAACCGTCGTGAGACAGGTTGGTCCATATCTGGTGCGGGCGTTGATACTTGAGAGGAGTTGTCCCTAGTAAATAATTGCTACTTCGCGAAGTAATTCGCGATGACAATTCGGCTAATAACGGTGGATGCTCTTGTTTGCCATGCAATTCGGTCCGAAAAGCATGAATTAAAACTGCCAAGAGTTAATACCGTGGGAAGTCACCCGCTCAAATTTTTGGAAAAAAAATGGCACAACCGAAGTTGTGCATAGAACTGATGTTGGGTTTAACTTAATAGTAATGAGCGGTATCGGCAGTAGGTTCAACAAATGCTTTGTACAAGTATGTTCCATCCACACGACCTACCTCATCTCGTATTTCGCCTTGGAGTGTGAAATCTCCAGAGAGACGATAGTTTCGGCCCTTGAACGGACCGTACTTCATGGATACGACCCGACCATGTAAGGGGACCGTATCGAGGCAAATCTGTCCGACATAACAGAGGGGTTCTCGAGTGTACAGATAGATTATAGCAGTTATCATGATTGCCTCCCCTGAGATACCAACTTAAAAAGCATAACGATTTATTTTATAAATGTCAAGATTAAACTTGACTCCAAAAATTTGAGCGTGGTTGACCCCGTAACGACTTGGCCCATCATTTATTGATGGCCGGATGGAAATCTTTTCAGCTTCCATAATATGCCGATCCCCGATTCGCCTTTTGCTGGGCTTGCTATGAGCGAGCATAGCGAGTCGAAGGGGAAAGATATAGTCTGCACTTCTAGTGATAGGAGATTATGTGACGAGAGGACCGGGATGAACGAACCTCTGGTCTACGAGCTGTCCTGCCAAGGGCATTGCTCGGTAGCTATGTTCGGTTCTGATAAGCGCTGAAAGCATATAAGCGCGAAGCAGGCCTCAAGATTAGGTATCGTAGATCCGCAGTAGACTACTGCGTTAATAGGACTCAGGTGTAAGCACAGTAATGTGTTGAGCCGAGAGCCACTAATAGATCATCTTTAATGAGTCCATAGAGACTGAATGCTTATTTTGATTCCTTATAAAGTTTAATTTCGAGTGCGATTGCGTTCGCCGTCGCGGTGAGCGTAGGGTAGCTATACTGAGAGTGCTCCACCTGATCCCATTCCGAACTCAGAAGTGAAATCTCTCGAGGCCCATGATACCCAGCACCATTTTCACAATCAGATTGCGGAAATGGTGCTGGGGAAAGTAGGTAGCTGCCTTACCCTCATCGGGACGGTTTTTCGTTTTCATGTTTAAGATATATAATATTTAAATGGGGCGTTTTCTGAAACAGATTGTCTTCGGGCTTGTGTATCTGGTAATTTTTTTGGCTGTCGGTTATGGCATATATTATTCATCAATAGACAGGCCTTCGTGCGGCGATGGCATTCAAAACGGCAAAGAGGAGGGAATCGATTGCGGAACATTGGCTTGCGCTAAAACGTGCGAAGAAGCGATAAAACCGTTAGTGGTCAATAATATTAATTTCCATTCCAGCATTGAGCCCGAAGCTATATATGAGATATTGATTGAAATTAACAATCCCAATCCGCAGTATGCCGTAAAATCAGGCGTATACGAACTGGCAATCACTGATGTCAACGGAAGCGTGGTCAAGAAAAGAGAGTACAGCATTTATATGCTTCCCGGCCAGACGAGATATTTCGGACATATCGAAGACATTGATGTCGGCCTGGTCGGTGAGAAAGCCGATGTGAAGATAAAATCCGTTGATTGGGTGAAAAGCGGCGATTTTCCGAGCGGCGTATTTATAACAAAAAGAGAATCATTGCCCGTTAACGGCCAGACGTTTTATGAAGCAGTCATAACCAATAATTCCGATTATGATTTTGATAATGTTGACGTGATTGTATTTGTTTCGGATAATGCCGGTGATTTCGTGTCTGTTAATACGACCAATCTTCAGACGTTTCTGGCCAAAACAGACAGATCGATTAAGGTTGATTGGCCGTACTCATTCTCATCGGGATACAGATTTGAAATTCAAGTTACGACCAATATTTTCGATAACGCCAATTACATTAAAAGCCATGGCACTCAAGAACAATTTCAAAAATACTATTAGACAATACTCGCGAGCAATTGACATGCCTCTTTTTGCCACGACAGTGGCAATTTCTTTTTTCGGAGTCATCAACATGTTCGGCATCGCCGGCTGGGAAGGACCCTTTTTTGAAAAACAACTCATCCTGGTATTAATCGGGATTGCCGTCATGATTCTCTTTTCCTTTTTTAATTTCAGGTATTTTAAAAATTCTTCAATTCTGGTATTCGCTTTGTACATCTTTTCATTACTGCTCTTGGCATTTCCTTCTTTTTTTCAATCAATCCGGGGCGTTAACTCCTGGATAATCATCGGAAATTTCACTCTGGAACCGTCGGAGCTTATGAAGCTGGCTTTTATCATTGTAATGGCGAAGTATTTTTCCCAGAGGCATATCCACATTCATCAGTTCAGGCATATTTTCGTTTCCGGAATATACTACGCGGTACCGGCAGCCATGATTATCAGCCAGCCGGACCTGGGATCGGCCATAATATTCACTCTAATCTGGTTCGGCATGCTTATCGCTTCGGGAATAAATAAGAAACAGCTTGGAATACTGGCCGCGGTGGGTTTGTGCATTTTAATCATCGGCTGGGTGTTTGTTTTGAAGCCTTATCAGAAAAGCCGAATCATTTCTTTTCTTGATCCGTACGGAGATCCGAAAGGAACGGGCTATAATCTGATTCAATCCAAAATCGCCATCGGCAACGGGTATATTTGGGGGGAAGGACTGGGAAGGGGATCACAAACGAATTTAGGCTTTCTACCAGAACCCAAAAATGATTTTGTCTTTTCAGCCGTTGCGGAACAATTCGGATTGTTGGGGATAACGGGAATACTGGCGGCGATAGCCCACATCATTTCTCGAATCCTAAATGTGGGCTTGCGAGCCGGCAGTAATTTCGGCAAATTATTTTCCATCGGCATGGCCATATTCATATTCGCTCATGCTTTTGTCGGGGCGGGCGTAAACGTCGGCCTGCTGCCCGTGACGGGTATTCCTTTCCCGTTTCTGTCGTACGGCGGAAGCAATTTAATTTCGATTATGATCGGTTTGGGAATTATCCAGAGTATTAAGAGGTACTCGTAGGATAGCAGGCGTTTATTGCTATATTTTTGACAATGCCCTAGTATATACTGATGGATTTGGTAATAACTCTCGGTAAAGAAAATAAAGTTATTCTGGAGCTGCGCAACAAAAAGGGACTGATTGACCGGCTTCAAATTGAACCCCATCTTCATTTGGACTCCATCTTGATTTCCTCTGTTGACAAATTTTTTAAAAGGAATAAGATAAAGGCAGAGTTTATTGACAACGTAAAAGTCAAGGGGATAGCCAGTCCGACAAGCTCAAGCCATAGAATCATCCAGACTTTCGCCCAAGCTCTAAAAAGCCAGTAATTTCAATAGGTTTTTATATACCCGCACCGCACGTTTCACTGTTGGTATTTGAAAGCTAATTGAGGAGAGATCAATTTGGGTCCAATAAATAAACGATGAATTAGATGAAATCGTTAAACACGGGAGTCTGTGCCTGTGTTTTTGTCGTCGTGTCTGGGCATATATTTACATAAATGGCAAGAAAAATATTTTCAAAATACAGTGTTGATACATTTGAAGCGCCGAATTTAGTTCAGGTTCAACTCGACTCATACAGATGGTTTACAGAAGTCGGTCTCAAAGAACTCTTAAAAGAAGTTTCTCCAATCACGGACTGGACCGGCAAAGAACTGGAATTGAGCTTCATTGATTTCCATTTAGACGAACCCAAATACGACGAAAGAACTTCGATAGAAAAAAACATAACGCACGAAGCTCCTCTAAAAGTAAAAGTCGGATTGAGGAACAAAAAGACCGACCAGTACCGGGAACAAGAATTATTCTTGGCTGATTTTCCCTTAATGACGCCTCGGGGCACGTTCATAATCAATGGCGTCGAGCGTGTCGTCATTTCCCAGCTTATTCGAAGTCCTGGCGCCTTTTTTTCCATGTCCCGCTCCAGCCGTTACAAGCGATTTTTTGGCGCTAAATTAATTCCGTCCCGCGGCGCTTGGCTTGAATTCGAAACGGAATTTAACGGCGTCATTTCGGTTCGCATAGACCGCAAAAGAAAGATTCCGGCCTCCGCCCTGTTAAGAGCCTTCGGTTTGACAACCGATGATGAAATTAAGAAAAGATTTGAAGACGTCGATACCGACGCGAACATGAAATATATCCTGGCGACGATATTGCAAGATCCTTCTTCAAATGAAGCTGAAGGTCTCATTGAATTATATAAAAGAATAAGACCGGGCGATCCGGCGACACCGGACAACGCCAAGCAGATGATTCACAACTTATTCTTCAATGCAGCCCGATACGATTTGTCTAAAGTCGGGCGGTTTAGAATGAATAAGCGGTTTGAAGAAGATTTGGATATCGATGAGCCCAAAAACAGAGTCTTGAGGCTTGACGACGTGGTTCACATATTAAGGGAAATTATCAAATTAAATAATGACCCCAACTCAACGGCGGACAGCATCGATCATTTGGGCAATCGCCGCGTGAAAACTTTGGGTGAACTCCTGCAGGACCGATTAAGAATATCCTTTGCCAGAATGGAAAGAATAATTAAAGACAGGATGAGCACTCTTGATATCGCCACCGTTTTACCTTCCCAACTAATAAATTCCAGGCCATTTGTGGCGGCTTTGAAAGAATTTTTCGCTTCGGGCCAACTGTCTCAATTCATGGATCAAGAGAATCCGCTTTCTGAACTTGAACACAAGAGAAGGCTGTCGGCTCTTGGCCCCGGCGGATTAACCCGAGAAAGGGCCAGCTTTGACGTCAGAGACGTCCATCCTTCCCACTACGGCCGCATTTGTCCTATTCAAACTCCGGAAGGGCCGAACATTGGTCTGGTAGGACACCTTTCTTTGTATGCCAAGATTTCCCCTCTCGGTTTCATATTGACTCCATACCGCAAGGTTGTTAAGGGAAAAGTAAATGATGATGTCACGTACATGGATGCGACTGAAGAGCAAAGATACATCATTGCTCAAGCCGGCGCCGAGACTGACAAAAATGGAAAACTCGTGGGTCATGAACTGGAAGCCCGCATTTACGGCGAACCGGGCACGGCTGAACCGGAAGAAATTGAATATATTGATGTTTCTCCGCGCCAGCAATTTTCTGTGGCGACATCTCTAATTCCATTTTTGGAACATGATGACGCCAACCGAGCATTGATGGGATCGAACATGCAAAGACAAGCCGTGCCTTTGGTTACCCCTGAAGCGCCATATATCGGTACGGGCCTGGAAGGCAAAGTGGCTAGAGATTCAGGACTGGTTCTTCTGGCTCCGGAATCGGGAGTCATAAAAGAATGCGACGCCTCAAAAATCATATTGGAAACCGACAAAAAGAAGCACGAGTTCAAGCTCATGAAATTCGTGAGATCGAATAAATTTACATGCATTAACCAAAGACCGGTCGTTAAAAAGGGCGACAAAGTTAAAAAGGGCGATGTCTTGGCTGACGGCCCGTCGACTGACGGCGGCGAACTTTCCCTCGGCCGCAATCTTTTAATGGCTTTCATGTCCTGGGAGGGATGTAATTTTGAAGACGCCATCGTATTGTCCGAACGTCTTGTCCGGGAAGACGTATTTTCATCAATACACATTGAAGACTATTCAACAGATGTCAGAGAAACAAAGCTCGGTCCTGAGCTGACCACGTATGACATTCCCAACGTCGCCATGGAAAGACTGAACGATCTCGATCCAGACGGCGTTGTTCGGGTCGGGGCCGAAGTCCGATCACAGGATATTCTAGTGGGAAAAATTTCTCCTAAAGGCGAAAGTGATCTTACCGCCGAAGAGAGGCTGCTTAGGGCTATATTCGGAGAAAAATCCCGTGATGTAAAAGATACGTCTTTAAGATTGGATTACGGCAAGCAGGGACGCGTTGTCGGCGTCAAAACTTTTTCCCGCGAAGAGGGGGACAAGCTTGATGTCGGCGTAATAAAAAGAATACAGGTATCCGTGGCCCAATTAAGAAAAATACAAGTCGGAGACAAAATGGCCGGCCGGCACGGCAACAAAGGAGTCGTGTCTATCGTTCTGCCCGAACAGGATATGCCTTTTCTGTCCGATGGAACACCGGTTGATATTGTTTTAAGCCCTCTCGGTATTATTTCTCGCATGAATATCGGCCAGGTTCTTGAGGCCCATTTGGGTTTAGCGGCTCGGAAACTGGGATACAAAGCCGCTACCCCGGCCATGGCCGGACCGACGGAGAAGGATATAAAGGAAGAACTCAACAAAGCCGGTTTTCCTGAAAATGGAAAAATGCAGCTGTATGACGGCCGCACCGGTTTGCCTTTCGACCAGAAATCATTTGTCGGAGTTACATATTTCTTGAAACTGATTCATATGGTTGAAGATAAAATCCACATGCGCTCAATCGGGCCATACTCGCTTATTACCCAGCAGCCGTTGGGCGGCAAAGCCCAATTCGGCGGCCAGAGATTCGGTGAAATGGAAGTTTGGGCACTGGAAGGATACGGCGCGGCGGCGACATTGCAGGAAATGCTGACCATTAAATCGGATGATGTTTTAGGGCGGGCCAAGACATACGAGTCAATTGTCAACGGGGAAGAAATAAGGGCGCCCCATCTGCCCGAATCGTTTAAAGTTCTGCTTTCGGAAATCAAGGGATTGGGGTTAAATGTGGAGCTGATTGAAAGATGATTATGACAAATCTGACGATATCAGCGGGCCGGAAAAATTCTGACTGAATTTTTCCTAGGCTTCGCGCCAGTCGCGCTGCAGATTCCCGCTGATACCGTCAGGTTTGTCGAATATTGTTGTTAATCTTAAACCATCGAGATTCATTAATTAAAATATGTTATCAAGTATAAAACTAAAAATCGCGTCGCCGGAGGACATTATGTCCTGGTCTTATGGCGAGGTAACCAAGCCGGAGACCATCAACTATCGAACCCAGAAGCCGGAGAGAGAGGGTTTGTTTTCCGAAGCCATATTCGGTCCGGTTAAAGATTGGGAATGTTATTGCGGCAAATACAAGCGCATTAGATACAAGGGAATAATATGCGATCGCTGCGGAGTCGAAGTCACCAGATCCATAGTCCGCAGAGAAAGAATGGGCCATATTAAATTAGCCGCTCCGGTGGCCCATATTTGGTTTCTGCGCGGCGTACCTTCGAAGATTGCATCAATCTTGGGCGTTTCTTTGCCGGAACTTGAAAAGGTCGTGTATTTCGCCAGTTATGTCATTATCAAAGTCAACGAGGATTTGAAGGTTGAAGCCATGAAAAGAGTTGAATCGGAATTTAAATCCCGCATTAAAAACGCGCAGAATACTGAAGAAGAGGAAAATCTCAAACAGTTGAAGGACAGAGAGAGGAATAATTTAAAGAATTTAAGGAAGTATCAAATCATTTCCGAACTTGATTTTCGGGATTTATCCACGAAGTACGGGGAAGTTTTTGAAGCTGGAATCGGAGCCGACGCCATCCACAGACTGCTGACTGAAATTCAGCTGGATCAATTAATCGTAAGTCTGGATGGGGAATTGAAGAATGAAGGTAATCCGCTGGAAATCAAAAAAATGTCCCGCCGCTTGAAATTCTTGAAAGGCATGAACAAGGCCGGCATCAGGCCGGAGTGGATGATTATAACAATCCTGCCCGTCATTCCGCCGGCTCTGCGGCCGATGGTGCCTTTGGACGGCGGCCGCTATGCCACGTCAGATTTAAATGATTTATACCGCCGCGTCATTAACCGCAACAACAGGTTAAAACATCTTTTGGAATTAAAGGCCCCCGAAGTCATAACCAAGAACGAAAAAAGAATGCTTCAGGAAGCGGTTGATGCTTTGATTGACAACTCAATGAGGCGAGGCCAGATTACGACAGCGGCATCCACCGGCCAGAAGAGAGCGTTAAGGTCTCTGGCTGATATGCTTAAAGGCAAACAAGGCCGTTTTCGGCAGAACTTGCTCGGAAAAAGAGTAGACTATTCAGGCCGGTCAGTCATCGTTGTCGGCCCGAAATTGGGCATAGAGGAATGCGGTCTACCGAAACACATGGCTCTGGAATTGTTCAAGCCGTTTGTAATCGGCATTCTTATCCGCCGGGAATTGGCGCATAACATCAAATCAGCCAGTCGTTTAATCGACCAGGAAACGTCGGACGTCTGGTCGGCTTTGGAAGAGGCAATGGCCGGCAAATTGGTTTTATTAAATCGCGCTCCGACTCTGCACCGTTTGTCAGTCCAGGCCTTCAAACCGATATTGATAGAAGGAAAAGCCATTAAAATTCCGGCTCTGGTAACGAACGCGTTTAACGCCGATTTTGACGGCGACCAGATGGCGGTTCATTTGCCTTTGACCCAGGGCGCCCAAGAGGAAGCCCGCACTTTAATGATGTCCAGTTTCGGAATATTGAAGCCGGCGACGGGAGACCCAGTGGCCGTCCCCAAGAACGATGTTGTTTTGGGCTGCTATTATCTGACTACCGTAAAAGAAGGCGGTAAAGGTGAAGGCAAGATATTCTCCGGCCAAACCGAAGCACTGTATGCTCACGATGTCGGCGTCATAGACTTAAGGGCCAAGATAAAAATTCCCAATAAAGAAGAAGGTGAGAATAAATTAATGGAAACGACAGCCGGCAGAATAATTTTCAACAGATCTTTGCCCAAAGGCCACCGTTTCATAAACAAAGCCTTAGCCCGTTCGGACCTTAGAACCATCGAGTCGGATATTTGGGATGAATATCCCCATGAAGTGGTTGTAAATTTCTTAAACACGATTTCCAATCTTGGTTTTCATTACGCCACCATATCCGGCTTGTCTTGGGGCATTGATGACTTGAAAACTCCAAAAGACAAGCCTGCCATTATCGCCGAAGCCGACAAACAAATTGACGAGAATGTCAGATTGTACGAAGAAGGATTGCTGACCGCGTATGAGAGAAAGGCTAAAGCTATTGAAATATGGAATAACGCCAAGAATAAAATAGGCCAGCTGATTAAAAAAGAACTTGATCCAAATAACCCGGCGGTCATGATGGTTGAATCAGGCGCCCGCCGAGGCGATCTTAATCAAATGATGGGAATGAGAGGCATATTCGCCAATCCGTCCGGCGAGCTGATTGAACTTCCGGTCCGCAATTCATTCAAAGAAGGTCTTCTGCCTCTTGAGTATTTCATATCCACCCACGGAGCCCGAAAAGGATTGGTGGACACGGCCTTGAAGACGGCCACGGCCGGATACTTGACTCGCCGCTTGGTTGACGTGGCTCAAGATGTCGTTGTCGTGGAGGAAGACTGCAAAGACAAAGAAGGCTATGTTCTGCACGCTGATGACAGCAAATACAGCGGCGAACAAATCCCTCGTCGCTTGAAGGGACGGGTAATAATGGAAGACATAATTGATCCCGTTTCGGGCGACATTGTGGTTAAAAAAGGCAAGATTGTCGACAAAGAGGCGGTTAAGAAAATAGAAAATTTCGGAATACAAAAAATTAAAATTAGATCGCTTTTGACGTGCAAATCAGCAACCGGGGTCTGCCGCCAATGCTACGGCTATGATCTTTCTAAAAATAAGTTAGTTGAGATTGGCGAAGCGGTCGGTATCGTCACCGCCCAGGCCATCGGCGAACCGGGAACCCAGCTTACGATGAGGACATTCCATACCGGAGGCGTAGCCGGAGGCGCCGACATTACCATGGGTCTGCCCCGAGTCGAAGAAATATTGGAATCCCGCCCGCCCCAATTTAAAGCTCTGATTGCCGATGCCGACGGCACCGTGTTAAACGTGGACGACAAGGGCAAACAAAGAGTAATACAAATAGAGACGTCCGAAGGCGAAAAAGTCGAATACGCAGTCGCCCCCAATATTGCAATATCGGTGGCGGCCGGCGATTTGGTTGCTCGGGGCCAGCAATTAAGCGAAGGCAATGTTGATATTAAAGAACTCTTTGCCACAACAAATGACGTAAATCTTGTGGCTCGGCAGATTATACGGGAAGTTCAGAGTATTTATGCTCCGACCGGAGACAGCATCAATGATAAGCACGTAGAATTGATTACCAGACAGATGTTCTCGAGGGTTAAGATAATGGATCCGGGAGACACCGATTTGCTTTCGGGCGATATTGTTGAGAAGAGACGGCTTTGGATGGAAAATGCCCGAGCCAAAAACGATAAAAAAAGAGAAGCGACATTCGAACAATTATTGCTCGGCATTACCAAAGTATCGTTGACGACAGACAGTTTCTTGTCTTCCGCTTCCTTCCAGGAAACAGCTAAAGTATTAATCGAAAGTGCCACTATTGGCAAGGAAGATCATCTCCGCGGTCTCAAAGAAAACGTCATTATCGGTCGCCTCATTCCGGCTGGCACTGGCTACAATATTGACCACGGCGCCGTGGAAGAACAACTAGCCGCCAACATCGAGTAAGATTTCATCTAAAAACCGCTTTTAGAAGGCGGTTTTTAGCGTCTCAAAATGTCTTGACGAAAGGCTCTTTTTGTGATACCATTTGTGGGTTCTTAACAAACAGGCTCAAAGGAGGGCCATATGGCCAAAAAGGCCAAGAAACCGCGGGGCACAGCCCCGGAAGAACAGAAGAAGCGTCGCCGCCGTCGCAAGGAGTGGACGTTTACGAATTTCCAGAACGTTCTGGCGCTGCCCGAACGGCTGGCGACGTATCTACGTCTTCTTCTGCACCTGGACAAAACGTCCTGGGACTTCTGTCTCGACAAACTCCGCCAGCACGTGAAGTGGGAAGCGGAGGTTGAGGACAAGCGTCCCAAGGTGCAAATCAACGTCAAGGGTCGCGAGCGCACCTCGCGCAGCGGTCCGGCGTATCTTGCATGGTCCAAGTCAAAGGGCCGCGGCAAGGGCCGTCGGTACTTTGCGGCGCCGTGCGATGAGCTGGGTCGGGTTCAGAAATCGATTCTGCACCGATTCATCTCGCAGGTGTTCGTTCACTTCGCCCGCTACGGCGGACAAGTCGGCTCGAGCATCATGGCGAATGCCGGGCATCACGCCGGATTCGCAAAGTCAGTGTTCTCACTGGACATCGTCAACGCGTATCCGACGGTGTATCGAAGCCGGGTTCGCGCGACGCTGCGAAAGCCGTTCGAGTTCGCACTGCGGCAGTTCAAGGGCGTGACATTCTCAGAGGAAGATGTGTTGAAGATGCTTGACAGCATCACCGACCTCATCGTTTTCAAGGATCGTCTACCCCAAGGACCGCCGACATCGCCTCGGGTCTTCGATATCGTCTGCGGTAAGATGGACCAGGAGATCTTCCAATGGCTGGAATCGAACGCGACGCCCTTTCAGGGGTATCGCTACAGCGCCTGGACTGACAACCTGACCATTTCGTCCGACGGCGAGATTCCGCTGGAGGTCCGACAGAAGGTCATCGAAATCGTCCGCGAGAATGGGTTCTTCCCGCACATGCGCGAGGACAAGATGAAGTATTTCTCGCCGGAGACAGGCGAACGGCCAATCGTAACCGGGCTCGTGGTTCTGCCTGATGGCCGGATTACGATGGCGCCGCGCAAGGTCAACCAGCTCCGGGCTCGGCTTCACCAGCTCATGCTCCGCAAGGCATGGGATAAAGAGGCGATGATGCTCATCGACGGTACGATCGGATTCGTTCGGGAGATTTATCCGAAAAATCTGCCGTCGAAGCTTCGTGATGTTGTCTTGGCTGTTGAAGCCCGACGGGCTTCGATGCGAGTGCCCGTCGTTCATGACGAGTCGATCGAAGATGAAGATGCGATCATGCTCGACGAGGATCCGGAAACCAAGGTCCCGAGTCCGTCCAAGAAGAAGGACGAGGGACCCACGGAAACCGTCTCGGAAGTTGTTCTGATGTAAGTTGTTCACCCTCCTTTGAGTAATGAATCAGTTTTCTTGACTGCCAACACGCGTTGGAAGTAGCGCTTCTGCGTTACGCACCAGCGGGTCGCTTGTAGCCAATCCTGCAACGGGATTGGTGAGACCGCAGTCCGTAGAGAGTGCGATTCACCTGACAGCGTAGCTGTCAGCGAGTGTCAGTTCCCCGCGTTTTGCCCTTCGTTATGAGACTTCGGGCCGGCGCTTCGCGCCTAAAGACGCGGGTCGGGCTTCGCCCTAACTGACACTCGCCTTCGGATGAATCTATCAAAACTGATTCTGTGAGAAGCGGGTTCCCTGCTTCTCACCTTTTTTCTGTTTCGTAGCTATTAGTGCTACGGCCCAGAAAATAGGTTCCTTTAATAAAAAATTGAATCAGTTTTCTTGACTGCTGTGCATTGGTACAAGCGGTATAGCCGTTTGCTCTGTGCCGGTCGTTTGAACCGACTTTGAACCAAGGTCGGTGAGACCGCGGTCCTTAGGGATTGCCACCTCTTACGGCCTTCGGGATGGCTACGCCATCTGTCTCGCCGTGAGAGTGTCAATCGTAAAGAACACGACCGGGCTTCGCCCTTTGACATCTCACGGCGAGACACCTCCAGTGTTCAATCAAAACTGATTCAGATGAGCGAGTTGTTCCAACTCGCTCATCGCTCTTTTTCTGGATCTCAATAATGGGGTGCAGAAAAAGAGTTCTTTCCAAATCGTTCCGGTTTGCTTGACCATGTGTGCGATGGTAATCACCACAGCAGCATGTGCGGATTGCTTGAACTGTTTCTGTTTCAGAAACAGCGAGATCCGTGGTCATTAGTCTCGGCCAAGCCCCGCTCGTTACGAGTCCGTTACGACCCCGTAACGATGCCGTCACGCCCCTTCGGGGACGGGCTTTGCCCTCGTGACGCCACCGGCTCCGCCTTCGTTACGGGGTCCGGCTCCGCCTCGTAACGGACTCGTGACGACCAGACTTCTATCCAAACCGGACAATTTTCTTTAGTCTGCTTGATCGCACTAACCCATAGTGTGCGTATGGAGCGGTGTGGTTCATCACTGCACGGCCATACGGCTGCCGCAGAACTTCCTCTGTTCCGGAGAAAGCGAGGCAGCGGTCCCAAGAGTGAGCCGGACCCGTTGACCCTTTGGGTCAACTGATTCCAACTGAAATCAACTGAATTCAACCCAAAGTGCGTGTTGAATTTTCGCCTTCGGCCAGTTGATTTACAGTTGAAATCCCAGGCCTCTATCCAGACTGAACAATTTCTTCACTTTGCTTGACCGCGCTTGTTCGCAAGTGTTGGTAAACTACCGCACTACGCATAAGCGTTGCCGTTGAGGTTTCCTTGCATCAAGAAAACCAAGGCAGCGGTCCAGAGCGGATGCCGTACCCCGGGACGGATAATTTCCGAATTTTACGGGCTTTCAGCCCTCTGAAATTCTGAAATCCCTACGGGAATCGGCGCAGACGCCTTTTCAGAATTTCAGAAAATTCGGAAATTCCAGAGGCATCAATCCAACGTGAAGAAGGCGAGTGTTTCACTCGCCACTCTCTTTCCGAGCCTTACATTGTAGGACTTGGAATAAAGGGTTCTTTACATTTTTTTCCGTTTGCTTGACCATGCTACGCTTGCTGTGTGCGAGCGAGCCGGTGTGGTATCTACCATCACCGTTCGGCTGCCGGTACACTTATTCTGATTCAGAATAAGTTAGGCAGTGGTCCATAGCCTGCGCCTAACCACTCACAGCATTCGCTGTGAGTCCCAGCTCACATCAGCGTGACGTATCCGTCACGTCCCCGTGAGATCCCTTCGGGACCGGGTTTCACCCTTCTCACGGGGACCGGCTTCGCCTCGTGACGGATACCGGGCAAAGAACGCCCTCGTCACGCCGACCGGCAAAGAACGCCTTGTGAGCCGTGTAAAGGCTTCTATCCAAACGGAAGTATCCATTTTGCTTGACAATCGGCGCGGATCGTCGGGTTGTATCTAACCGTCGTTTCGCTCCGGCGAGATCTGTGACCGGTTTTGTTCCAAAATCGGTAGATCTTGGTCCATAGCAAATGCGAGGACCCGCACTTTGTACGGACGGGTGACATCGAGCGTAACCGTCCAAAAGACGGACCGGGCTTCGCCCTCGGTTACGCTCGACCGGTGCTAATGCACCTTGTCACTCCGTTTCGTCTCTATCCAAAATGGATACCGGGCAGTGTACCACTGCCCACTCTCGTTCTGGTCCTGACAATGGTGTCGGGTTCAGAACACGGAGTGGTTCTTTTCAATATTGTGTATGGAGGCACGCATCGCATGGCCGACTTACTTCTCATTCGCGCCCACAATGGCGATGGCCTGACGTGGAAGTTTGTCGACCAGACGATGGTTGGCTACAAGATCGTGCTCGATCAGCCACCGACGATCGCCATCTCCGATGGCGATATCTGGCAGGTCGAGCTGGTCAATACTTCCAGCGTCAAGGGCAAACGGCAAAAGATTGCCACCGTCCGGCTCGTGGCCAAGGTGCAGCAGCTGAAAGCCTGGGAGAAGATAGCTGAACTGCCGGATCATTGGATTGATCCGGTTGATCTGAAGTGTATTCTCACATGGCTGCACAGCGGCACCGACATCATCCTGATCGGACCCAAGGGCAGCGGCAAGACAAGCCTCGGGTTCGTCATCGCGCGCACCCTCGGCTGGCAGGATCCGTACAAGGTCGACGTCTACACGATCAAGCGGACGACCGACCTCTTCGGCACCGACGCCGCTCACCAAGGTTCGACGCTGTTCGTCCGGTCGGGACTACTCGATTACATCGAGCGGGCCCAGATCGCGCTCGAGAGCGGCCTGGATACCCATTTCCTGGTCATCCTCGACGAGATCAACCGCGTCCATGCCAAGGTCAACGAGAGTCTTCACGGACTTTTCGATGACACGCGACAGGTGACGGTGGTCACGACCGAAGGATCGAAGACGATCAAGCTGCCGCCGAACCTTCACGTTGTCGGGACCATGAACATGGGCGCTGAATATCTCGGCGTTCATGGTCTGGACGAGGCACTGAAGGATCGGTTTGCGCCGGTGAAAGTCCGGCCGATGCCTGTCGACTACGAAGTGACAAAACTGGTGCGCGAGACGAAAGTCCTCGAACAGCAGGCGTTGGCAGTCGTGAAGGTCGCTCAGGCGTTGCGCGAATCAGCGACCGGCGGACAGATCTCGTTCGCGCCCAGTTACCGGGCTTGTCGGAATGTGGCGCGGCTCCTGAATCACGGCCTGGACCTCAAGACGGCAATCATCAAGGGGTTCCTGGGCTGGTATGAGGGAGAACTCGCGCTCGATCCGCGAGGCGAGGTGGCGCAACCGAACACTGAAATGGCGAAGGCCTATTCGGCGTTGCGGATGCGCGGCGTGGCTCAGGCCAAAGACCTGATCCAGGTCGCGGCTCGTGAAATGTAGTGCGTTTGCTTGTCAGCCGAGAAGATCTTTGGTTTAAATCGGCTAAATGCGACCAGCGTTCGCTTTACGCGGGGCTTCCGACTATTACCGATCTGGTAATAGTACGGCCTTGGTCCACAGACCTTGCCAGGGCTCGGCGCGGTAGCCGACAAGTGACACACCGTTACGGACTCCCTCCGGGGAGCTTCGGGGCTTCGCCCTCCGTAACGGTGCCGGTCCTTACGGACCTTGTCACTTGTATCGCTTCTATCCATACGCATTACTCGGGGACGTGTGATTCATGCGTCCCCACCCTTTCCAAGTATTTTTTAGAAAAATTTTTGGAAAGGGTGTTTCCTTGACTGGCTCTGTATCAGAGCGCACAGCTGTGCAGGATCGGTATTCCACCGTTTCACGCACTGCGTGGTCGTTTGAACTGATTTTGATTCAAGATCAGTGAGACCGCGGTCCGGAGAGATTGCTTGAAGGGTCTTGCTTACGCAAGGCATGTTCCGTGCCAGCTCTCGCAAGAGCGAGACCACTACGTTTCCGGCACGGAACCTGCAACAACTTCAGCTGCAACCCTCTCAGTCGAAACCCCCTTGTCCTCTGTAGCTTTGGCGAAGGAGGGTTGCTCGCTGTTTCAGCGAGCTCACCTTAACAATTTTCTCAACAAGGAGGCCTATGGCCAACGTAATTCCGCTACACAACATGCGGGAAACAGGCGATGACCTCTTTGAGAGTTCAACGCCTGACGAAGAAGCGGCACGAATCCTGGAACGTGAATTGCCCCACCTCTGCAACGACATGGGTATGCTCATCAGTCGGCCGTTCCGGCTTGTCTGGGATCCCAGTGTCCAAACGGCCTCGACCGATTGCATCGCCGAGGTCCGAATTGCACCCCAGCCGTTCCTCGAAGGACGGCGGGACATCGGCTACGGCACGGCCTATCACGAAACCGGACACATCCGATATTCGGGGTACGGCCAGTGGCTACTCCGACGGGCAGACGAAGAAGGCGGACAGGTTCTGCGCGATTTGACCAACATCATCCTCGACCGAAAGGACGACATGTTGTTGGCCGATGATGCGCCGGGATTCGCCGAGACGCTGCGTAAGCGGCTTCTATATATCTGCACCATGGGCCAGCGCAAGCGCTATGCCCGATTCAAAGGCAACATGAGTGAAGAGAACTTCGAAGGATTCTTGCGGCACATTCGGCCGCGTGATCCCTATGAGGATTTCTTCCTCGCCGCCAAGTGGCACCGGACGCCGCGTTTCAAATCGACGGCTCGAGCGATGCGCTATGTTCGGCAGAATCGACTTCGCAAGGCTTCGCCGCAAGAGCTTCTCTGGATTGCCAAACGGGTCCAGGAAATCTTAGGCGATTTGCCGGAGAAGGAAAAAGAGGACGCCGAACAGAAATTCACGCGGTTGTACGGCCTCATGGCGGGAATCGAATGCAATGTGCCCGGTCATTCACTGGATCCAAAGCTCGATCGAGCTTTGAAGAAGGTGATGGCCAGGTACGTGGCTTCGCTCCGGCAAGGCGGCCTACGGCAGCTGTTGAATCAGCTCAAAGCGGTCGGGGTTGTTTGGCCCGGTCCGTTATCCGTTGGTTTGGAAGATCGTGTTCCGGTCCGAAAAGTTCTCCCGGACGCTGATTGTCGCGGGCTGTATCAGCAATTCCTCGGTCCGCTCCAGCAGTACGTGGACGGGCTGAAGAAGCGACTGAAACAACTGGGTAATCCATCAGAGTTCGAGCTGTACGGCCGTGATGAAGGCGATCTCGATCTTTCAGAGAGCGCTCGCATCGCAACCGGCCTCTCGGGCTACTACATGGAAACCGTGGTCGAGCGGGACATTGATGCCGAAATACATCTGGCAATCGACGCCAGCGGTTCAATGGCCAACAAGAAGATCGCAATCGCGAAGGGGATTGCAACCGTCTTTTCAGAGGCGATTCTGGCAATCCATCCGGCCTGTGAAGGTCGGATCTGGAGCTTTAACAGCGACGAGATCTGTGATTACGGCCCGGTCAGTCAAAGCTCTGCGTTCGTCCGAGCTGAAGGCCACAACGGCAACTCCGATACCCATATGCTCAATGTGGTGGGCAAGGAGTTGGCTCATTCACGCAAGCGACGAAAAGTTCTGATCGTGCTGTGCGATGACGGTCCGGATGACATCGAAATGGTCAAACGGCTTTCGCGCCAGCTTGTTGCTCGAGGTATCATCGTGGTCCATCTCTTGGTTGGAGTGCATGGCACGCCGGACATCTATCCGGTGGAGCTCCTCTACACATCGATGCAGGAGTGCCTTGATGAGTTCGCTGATCTCCTGATGACCATCGTCGGTCATCTTAAGTAGCAGATAGATTTAGTTCTTTGCGAGGGTGCTTGACCAACGCGGTCGGGCACCCTCTTTTTTAGTGTCAAAATTGGCTATTGACAGAGGGCCATAGAGTGTGCTATAATATAGATATACTGCATATTCAAGGAGCCGCAGATGATACGATTGATGGACGAGAAGCCGGATTCGTTCGGGAGGGTGCGGGTCGAGGTCGTGGCAGATGGCGCCAAGAGGGTGTCGTTCGCCCGGCTGGGCGCGCTCGTCGCGAATCACGCGACGGGCTTCTACGACCGGGTGCTCATCGGCGCGCCGCGCCTGTGCGAGGTCAAGAGCGGCGACGTCGTGACGCGACGAGAAGTCGCGCAGACGTACGTCGTGCCGACGACGATCAGCATCCGGTCATCCGCGAGCAAGGCGCCGGCCATCCGCCGCGCGGCGTAGTAGTTTGAAACGCCCCGCGTTTGGCGGGGCCCGTAAACCACGGCGTCGGCCATAGCCGCCGCCTTCCTTGGGAAAGGTATTTGTAGATGAAGATATAGACCAGTCGTCGAGCGGGAGTCTCGGCTCACACGGCTAAGGGTTTGCCGACCCGGGGGATACAGCCTGAACCAACCCCCAAACAAACTCCCTGGAGCGTCACCGACGCTCCTTTTTTATTTGTAATTGATTTTATTTTGATGTTTAATGATTCCAATGAGGAGATCCTATGAAAAATCCGGAATGACCGGAAAAATAGTTGAGCAAGAACTGTTCGGGAAAAGTCTGTATGAACGTGAAACAAAAGAATTATTTCCCGATTATTCTTACGCTGACAAGTTAAGGTGTCTTGATATTATTAAAAAACACCAACCTTCGAGCCCCACAAATCCACAAAGAGAATTTGCCCACCATGTCCGGTCCCGCGTCTGCATTTTATTAGGTGTCGATCAGAAAATTGTCAGGTTTTATACGGCAGTTGACTCGCCCTTGGATCAATTTCATCAAGTTGATGGCTGGTTTGAGATCAAATTTAGGGGCGTTAATATTTTGGTCACCGTTGATTTAACCTCAAGGCCCGAAAAAGACAAAACCAGATCGGATATAATTTTTCACGTCCCTATTGAAGGGCTTTCGAGCGCTGTTGACGAAACAGAGTTTTTGAGTTATGCTAATGATATGTCAGAGCAAGTAGTGCTGGAATTTCAAAGACAGGGAATTCCGTCACGGAAAGGAAGCCATCATGGCTGACGAAACCAACAACCGAAAGCTTTTCGGAAATATCACAGGGCCCAAGAAATCGGGCGGCCACACGCCGTCTCATGGAGAGCTTGTCAGACTTCTTAGTGGCCCAGACTCGGAATTTCCATCTGAGGTTGCCAATGTTTACTGCGCGGGTTGTGGCGAAATTCAAGGCGTGAACACTGATGGCGCGGCGGAACTTTCAAAAAGGGCCGGCGTGCCGAGGCCAGAGGATTTTCAAAAAAAGTACTTCGAAGTTCAGGGCTGCATTTTTTGCAGCGATAACTTCGAGGAAGTGGTGCTTAAACGAGTCATCTGACACGGAGCGGTTCAAACAATCGCTCCTTTTTTATTTCTAAAGTCCGTCAAGTTGCTATTTTGTTGAATATTTCAGATAATTAATCCATGGGTAGACACAAAAAAAGTCGAGACAGGTTTGATAAAAGAGATTACGAAAAAAAGCCGAAATTCGACATATCGCAGGAAACCAAAAACAGCATTTGGGGCATAGCCAGTTTTATATTCTCCGTCCTCACGGTTCTCTCGTTCCTGGGCCGAGCCGGCCGGGCCGGAGATATTTTTAACCTATTCGCCCGCATGCTTTTCGGTTGGGGCTTTTTCATAATTCCGATAGCTTTTCTTCTTCTGGGCTTCTCATTCTTTAAATCAGTAACAAGAAGAATATATTTCAGCGCCGTATTCGGTACCACGTTGTTTACTCTGGCTTTCCTGGCCATTCTTTACATATTCGGAAACGGAGATTTTTCACGCCGAATCATTCAAGGCGGATATCTCGGAGCGATACTGGGTCTGCCTCTTTTAACGTCAGTCGGGTTTACGGCGGCGATAATAATACTTGTGGCGGCTTTGGCCGTATCGGTTCTGGTTTCTCTGGATATTTCAATTCCGAATTTGATATGGGGCAAAAAAGAGGAACTAGAGAAGGACAAGCCGATGGAGGCTATGGTTGTGAAGAGGAACAATGAAATAGTGTCAGATAAAAGGGAAACTTCCGCCAAATCGGTTCCCGCCGCCGTACCGATTAAAACCGATAGCGGAGAATTTGTTATCAAGAATTTAAAACATGGCAAATGGATATTGCCGCCTTTGAATTTGGTAAATGACGATCAGGAAACGGCGACGACGGGGGACATAAACGCCAACGCCCTGGTAATAAAAAGAACTCTTCAGAATTTTGGCATTGACGTCGAGATGGGGGAGGTGGCCATCGGCCCGACTGTAACCCAGTTCACGATGCGGCCGGCCGTCGGGGTAAAGCTTTCCCGAATAACGGCCCTAAATTCCGATCTTTCTTTGGCCTTGGCCTCTCATCCAATTCGTATTGAAGCGCCGATTCCAGGCAAAGCCCTTGTCGGCATTGAAGTGCCTAACAGAAAAGTGGCCATAATCGGATTGAGAAATCTTCTCGAAGAAGAAGATTTCGGCAAGTCTAAATATTTCCTACCCTTAGCCTTGGGCCGGGATGTTTCCGGTTCTCCCGTATTCGCGGGATTGGATAAAATGCCCCACCTCTTAATTGCCGGTGCCACCGGGACGGGCAAATCGGTGATGATAAACACGATTCTGCTTTCGATGCTGTACAAACATTCTCCGGAAATGCTCAAGCTGATATTAATCGATCCGAAGCGAGTCGAGCTTTCTTTGTATAACGGAATTCCCCATTTGATAACGCCGGTTATTACCGACAACAAAAAAGTTCTGGGAGCTTTAAAATGGACGGTTAACGAAATGGAGCATCGTTACGAGCAGCTGTTAAAAGGGGGATCTAGAGATATCATGTCGTACAATACGCATATGGCTGAATCAAAAGAACCTGTTATGCCGTATATTATAGTGGTTATAGACGAGTTGGCGGACTTGATGGCTTCATACGGCCGGGATGTGGAGGCGGCGATTGTGCGTCTGGCCCAGATGTCTCGGGCCGTCGGCATCCACCTGATAGTCTCCACGCAAAGGCCTTCCGTCGAGGTGATAACCGGCCTCATTAAAGCCAACATCACATCTCGTATAGGGCTGCAAGTTGCCAGCCAGATTGATTCAAGAACGATATTAGACATGGCCGGAGCGGAAAAACTTTTGGGCAAAGGCGACATGCTTTTCCTGTCCGGCGACTCATCTAAACCCAGAAGATTGCAAAGCCCTCTGGTATCGGAAAAAGAAGTTAAAGATGTCGTCAAATTCCTCGCGACTCAAGCCGAGAAAGCTCAAATGCAGGAAGAAACCGGACTATCAATTGATTTTGATGCCGGTGTTCCGTCGGGCGGAAGATTTGCAAATGAGGATGAAGATGCTGATGACGATATGTACAAAGAAGCGAAGGATGTTGTTATTCTGGCAGGCAAAGCCTCGGCATCATTGCTGCAAAGACGTTTACGCGTCGGTTACGCTCGCGCCGCGCGATTGCTGGACATACTTGAAGAAAACGGCGTCATTGGGCCTGGCGACGGAGCAAAGCCGAGGGAAGTGTATTTGAAACCGGCCGGCATAGCCGATAGCTTGCCTGAAATTGAACCATATTCGGAACCCGATGAAATGGTCCCGGAGACAGCCTCGGCAACGATAAATTCCCCGGTTCCCAATTCCGATGATCTTGAAAAAGAAAATAAGTAGCGCCGCCTTGCTTTTTAAATTACGTTTTGTAAACTAGGCCCATGGCAAAAAAATCTCAAACGTCCGGAAACGGAACCAGTGATTCCAAATCAAAACAAGTCGAACTGACAGTGAAACAGCTCCAGGAAAAATACGGGGAGGGTTCGATTATGAGACTTGGGGATGTGGGAAAGGTTGATGTGGATGTCATACCCACCGGATCAATTTCCTTGGATCTTGCTTTGGGCGTCGGTGGAATACCGAGGGGGAGAGTCGTGGAAGTATACGGACCGGAGAGTTCGGGCAAAACAACGCTTTGTCTGCATATTGTGGCTGAAGCCCAAAAGATGGGCGGCGTGGCAGCGTATATAGACGCGGAACACGCGCTTGATCCCGATTATGCCAAGAAGATAGGGGTCAAAATTGAGGATCTTCTGATTTCCCAGCCCGACACCGGAGAGCAGGCGCTGGATATATTGGAAAGTTTGGTTAAGTCCGGTAGTGTCGACGTTGTCGTTATCGACTCCGTGGCGGCTTTGACGCCAAGAGCTGAAATTGAGGGGGAAATGGATCAGCAGCATGTCGGTCTGCAGGCTCGCCTGATGTCTCATGCCTTGCGAAAACTCACAGCTATAGTCGCCAAGACCAAGACCACAGTTATTTTTATAAATCAGCTGCGCATGAAAATCGGTGTGATGTTTGGAAATCCGGAAACAACGACCGGCGGGATGGCGCTTAAATTCTATTCTTCCATTAGAATCGAAATTCGACGGGCGGCCCAGATTCAGGCGTCGGAAAAAATTGTCGGAAACAGGGTAAAGGTTAAGATTGTAAAAAATAAAGTAGCGCCGCCGTTCAGAACGTGTGAATTTGATATCTTGTACAATGAGGGCATTTCCAGATATTCCGATGTTGTAAATTCAGGTGTTCAGTACGCGGTCTTAACCAAGGCCGGAAGCTGGTATAACTACGGAAGCCATAAATTAGGGCAAGGAATTGAAGGATCAAGGCAGTTTTTGAAAGAAAATCCCAAGATTGAAAAAGAAATTGTCGACAAGATTCGGCTGGCCGCACTGGCCCAATAATTTTTAGAATAAATAAAAACCGCCCCGAGCTTTGTCGAAGGGCGATTTTTGTTTATTTAACGGTCTGATTTCTGGTAAATGGCATGAGAGCCATGTATCTTGCGAGTTTAACCGCGTTGGCCAGTTTTCTCTGATGCTTGTCGCACAATCTGTTCCTCTTGCTGGATGCAATCTTAAACTGGGAAGTAACAAACTTCCTTAAGAATCTTGTATCTTTGTAATCGACATGATTTATTCCTTCTTGGCAAAAATGGCATTCCATATATTAAAAAGGCAAATCTTCTTCTTTTATTTTTGTTTCATCTTCCTCGACCATCATTGGCGGGTTGACCGGCTCATCGGCGTTTATTATCGGTATTTCCGGTTCTTGAGGCTTATCCGGCGCGCTGTTGAATGATTGTTTCGGCTTAATGTCGCTGATGGGTTCTTGGCTGTATCCGGCCGGTCTTGGCCCAAGCTGCAGATTTTCGGCGATGATTTCGGTAAAATATCTTTTAACATTATCGTTTCCCGTCCAGCTTCGGGTTTGAATGCGGCCTTCAATTAAAACTAACCCACCTTTTCTCAAATATTTGGCGGCAATCTCACCGAGTCTTTGCCAGGCGATGACGGTATGATATTCGACGCTTTCCTTCCTCTGGCCACTGGCATCGTTCCATGTTCTATTTGTTGCTAATCTAAGCGTGGTAACGCTTTGTCCGGCCGGCGTGGCTCTTGTTTCCGGGTCTTGGGTTAATCTTCCGATTATATATACTTTATTTAAATTCATATTTTAACTTGCCGATCGCTCTGCTGTCTCGCTTCGCTCGACTAAGCAGTACGCTCTTGGCCAATTTCTTCGTTAAAGTTTTCGCTTGCTCGTCACCATATCATATATATGGTTCCTCGCATTGCTCGACTTTGCCTCGAACTTGGCCAAGTCGGCTACGTTAATATTTTATACAGTTTAGTTCTACTTAGTTCTACAACTTTTCGATAACATCTTCAAGTTGTTTTTCCATTTCTTTTGTTTCCTGCTCCGTCGCCTTGGGCACCGGTTTTTTATCCAATCTGTCGTGGGGCCGGTATTGTCGGGATTGGGCTTTCCTTTTGGCGGCATCGGATGGGAGCTTCAAAATCAGATATCTCATCACTTCCGGCATGAGTTTTATCTGGCCGTCGAGGGAATTGAGACCTTCGCCGTTTTGGAGAGTGAAATTGAAATATCCAAAGAAGCTGGACTGGGAATGTCCAATCGGATACGAAAGGCGAGTCTTCTCGGGTTCTTTCGTGAACGTAATTACAGCGCCAATGCCGTTTAAATCTCTCTCCAAATGTTGTCTGGCCGCTGTTAAACTCGCTTCATCCGTGTCGGGATTGATGTGATACGCGAGTTCATAATTGTGGCTTCTGTCCGCCATGCGTTAGATTGAATTTGATTTCGCCGATAGTGCGCCGGAAGCGGACTAATGGGTGCTCTGCGAATTCAAAGCAATCTTTATTTAATCTGCTGGATATTATCACTATTTAATTTATCTGTCAACATTTTCGCTCTTAAATCTTAATCTCCACGACGTCTCCTTCTTGGATGACGTAGTCGCGGCCCACCGTTTTAATCATGCCTTTCGATTTGGCATCAATCCAGCCACCGATTTCCAGAAGAGTTTTCCAGTTGATTACATCGGCCCGTATGAATAATTTTTCAAAATCAGTATGAATAGCTCGGGCGGCCTTGGGAATCAGGTCTCCGATTCGGGCTGTCCAGGCCCGGGTTTCGTCTTCGCCGGTAGTCAAGAATGTCAGCAAGCCGAGAGTATGATAGCTCTTTTTAATCAGAGCATCCAATCCGCTTTCCTTTATATTAAATTCGGCCAGATATTCTTTTTTCTCGTCCTGCGTTGACTCGGAAAGTAAAAGTTCAAATGGCGTGGAAAGAATGATGTAATCGGCGCTGCCGATTGCGGATTTTAATTTTTCATCCGGCTGCCAATTTTCCGATAGCTGTTTTTCCGAAACGTTAAAAACATATATCACTTTTTTATCCGATAACAGGTTAAGGGGCGGCAAATCCTTGCCCCTGTTTGATTTATCAGCCCGCTTTTCTTTAGATTCCAAATCCGCCAGTTCAAGCTCTGTATTTATAATTGAAATATCGTCCGTTGGGTCCACTCGGTTATGAACGTGAGTAATGCCATTATCGGGGAACACGCGGACGACATGGGCGATAGCATCCACTTCTCTGATATTCGCCAGAAATTTATTACCCAAGCCTTCTCCCTGCGACGCGCCCTTGACCAGTCCGGCAATATCAAAAAATTCAATCGTCGTATAAATCTTCCGAGCGGAATCCGAAAGCATGGCCAAGGCATCCACTCTCTCATCGGGTACGGCAACGACACCCACATTTGGCTCGATAGTGGTAAATGGATAATTCTGGATATCAACCTGCTTATTCGTGATAGCCTTAAAAAGCGTGGATTTTCCCACATTCGGCAATCCGACAATTCCGAGTTTGAGCATCTTTGGATTGTAGCAAATAGGCGCACTTTAAGCCAGTTATCAATAACGGAAGATTGACAATATGTCTTGAGTGATGTTATAATCATAAGTCAGGTCTTTTACAATGAGGAGGCGCAGGCGATGAAATTTCATCGACAGTTTTTGCGACAGGCATGGGCCATATTCGGGCCCCTGAAGTGGCGGATGCTACTTGTTCTGGGAGTGATCTCCCTGATTCAAGGGATGTCGTTGATCGGGCCGTATATCCAAGGCACGATCCTCGACAACATCAGTCACGGCAAGGCGATGGCCCAGACCTACTGGCTCATTGCTCTGGCCGGAACTGTTTGGCTCGTCAGCCACTGGGTGCTCCAATTCCCACGAGAGATGTACGAGGTGCAGAAAGTGGACTTCGACATCGACGAGCGGGCGTCGGATCAGACAATGGTGCAGATGACAAGTCTCTCAGTGGGGCAACACAATACGTTGCACTCGGGGATGAAGCAGAGCATCATCAACCGCGGCCAGACTTCTATGACGGCGTTAGTGAACATGTTCGTTTATGAGATCGTGCCAACGATCAGTCGAGCGTTCATCATGACAATGGCGATGTGCTGGCTGTCCATGGCAATGGGTCTCATCGTGTTCTCGGCGATTGCCTTATTTGTCTGGCTGACGCTTTGGATGAACCACACTTTCAAGGGCGACCTCAAGAAGCTCGAGAAGATGTGGAATCAGGAATCCAAGTTCCGAAGCGAGATCATTCAGCACATCAGCCACGTGCTCGTAAACGCACAAGAGAAGAAAGCTCGGGCTGAAGCCGACGCCAAGTACGCGGAGACCGTGGCCTTTGCCAAACCTCTCTGGCGTCGATTCCTGGTCTTTGCCTACATGAAATCAATGGTCATTATCGTCGCGAGAGTGGCGGTCATGGCCCTTGGTGCCCACTACATTTACAGTGGCCGACACACGTTCGGTACCATCGTAGTGTTCTGGGCGTGGTCCAACAACGCGTTGGACAGTGTCTGGAATGTGGGCAGTCTGCAACGGCAGATCATCAGGATGTGGACGTCGATCAGGCGTTACTGCGAGTTCCTGAACATGGAGACCGATGTCAAAATCATCTCCAATCCAGTCGTACTGGACCCTGTTCGGGGTCGCATCGAAGTTCGCAACCTATCCTTCATGTACGATAGCCGTATGGCTATGTCGCAAGACGAAGAGGACGAGGAAAAGCCGAAAGAAGTCGAGAAGTCGAAGCGGCCAGCCCTCATCGATGTGTCGTTCGTCATCGAGCCCGGAGAGACAGTGGCCATCGTCGGCGAGTCTGGTTCAGGCAAAACCACACTGGCAAACATGCTGGTGCGGTCCAGTGATCCGACATCGGGTCAGATCCTCATCGACGGGCAGGACCTTCGGGTTCTGGATCTGCGGAAGTTCAGGTCAAAGGTTGGTATCGTCGAACAAAACGTGCCACTCTTCGACCGAAGCATTCGTGAAAACATTCTCTACGGTCTCAATGGGAAAGCCAAGGACGTGACCGAAGAGGAGTTGCAACGGATCGCTCAGATCTCGCAGATCAGCAGGTTCTCGCACAAGCTCGAAAAAGGGTTCGATACCCTGATCGGCGAGCGCGGAATCAAGCTCTCCGGCGGTGAACGCCAGCGAGTCGGGATTGCCCGAGCACTCATCAAGGACCCCGCGATCATCATCTTCGACGAGGCGACCAGCAGTCTGGACGCCGCCGTGGAAGCCGAGATCCGGGACGCAATCAACGAAGCGTCAAAGGGACGGACCACTGTCCTCATTGCTCACCGGTTCTCGACCATCCGATATGCCAACCGCATCATCGTGATGGAAGAAGGCCGAGTGGCTGGCGAAGGAAAGCACGAAGATCTGTACAAGTCGTGCCCGCCCTATCGTCGGCTCGTCGATCATCAGGTAGCTACGATCTGAAAGTAGAGGAAAGTATGGGGGTGTCTGACCAACGCGGTCGGGCACCCTCTTTTTAATTTTTATAAAATAGTTTACCCGACTTGTCGCTCTAATCTTTATTTATTGGAGCAGTAGAGTGAAGTATTCTACCTTGCTGGTTTCTTTCTAATATTAGTCTCTCATAGCAAGGTGGAGGAAGTTTTATCGTGAAATGAAATGGTATGTATTTAACGCTGTTATCGCTAATGTCAGGTCGTATTGTGTTTATATCGTACCGATACTTAGTTTTGAAACAGACATATAAAAACTTAGTAAAATTATAGACTTTTAAACTCATTGACTTTTCACTATGGCCTGATATATAATGATTGTATCACGACGAAAGAGCACTTCTGTGGGTTTCGTTCCATAGCGGTGCTTTTTCATTTTTGGTTAGTTTTATACTCCAGTTTACTTTTAAGGTTATCCATATAATCAATCTTCTCCCGAGCTTTTTTCTGGAGCAAGATAGAGCACTTTTTCTTATGAGAAGCTAATACAATTTTTAACTTATTTTTTGAGTAGAGATATTCAACTAAGGAATAAAAATCTCCATCACTGGTTACGATAACAGCCTTGTCATAATTTTTATATTCAATCATCGTGTGGAGAACTAAGTCTGCGTCGACATTTCCCTTTGGTTCTCTAATTTTTGAAACAAGGATCGGTTTAAATATGAGAATATAGCCATATTCTTGAAGAGATATGTAAAGTTCTTGGTTCTCAGGAATTAAACCGATAAACAGATATGCTTTTGAAACTTTGTATTTATCATTTAAATAAACTCGAAATCTTTTGTAATTTAGCTTCCAACCCAAACCCTGAACCCCAAGGTATAAATTCTGACCATCAATAAAAGCGTAATTATTCTCTTGTTTCATCTGGTTTTATCGTAACAAAAAGGCCATAAATAAGCTAGATTTCGGCTTGACTTTTTGTGTGAAAAGGAGTATAATTGATATGTTAAGGGTGGATAGCGATTTGGGGCTAAAAAGGCCATAAATCGCTGTTCACTCAGGAAAGTTCGTCGACAATCAATCATTCACTCACTCGTTCAATCAAGGAGATGCGACCATGAAGATCGTGCGTGCGTTGGTGTCGGTGTTGGTGGTCATGGGGATTGCGGCGTCCGTTTCGGCGGCGCCGAAGAAGGCGTCGCGATCGCAGCAGTCGAAGCACGAGCATCGGTACAGTACGGCTGCGGATCCCCAAGGGATCGACCTCGTCAAGTATCCGAAGGACGAGAAGGCTCCCATGTCCATCAAGCGTCAGATGGAGCTCGGCCTCAAGGTCGCGCAGCTCCGCTACGATTGGTGGGGTCTCAACTGGCATCGCGAGATCGAGGGGGGCCGCTGGCTTTGGGAAAAGATCCCGGCCGGCAAGATCGTCCTCGTCGACAAGAACGGCAACCAGATCTACAAGGCGGATTGCGTGAATCGCCTTGTGTGGATGCCTCGGAACCCGTTTACGGGCCTGCCGTGTCCGAAGTGTCCACCGGTTGCCGGCGGAGGCAACGGACGTGGGGGTGCGCAGGATGGTGGGTCGGGATTCTTTCAGCGTTTGGCTGACGGAATCAAGTCGCTGGCCCTGACTCTTTTCCGAGGCTTCGGCCACGGATTGAGGGCCGTGGGTTGGATATTGGCGGCGCTCGGCGCGCTGCTGCTCAACATCTTGCCTTGGCTGCTCTTGGCTCTTGTCCTGTACTTGCTCTACCGCTTGATTCGTTGGATCGCGGAAGCGATTCGCGACTGGCGGCAGGGGCGACAGGCGCGAGTGGGCGGACAACCGGGCGGACAACCGGGCGCCCTGATTGGTCCGGCAGCGGTTCCGGCCGGTGGCGCCGGTCAAGCGGGAGCGGCGGGTGGTGCGGCACCGATTGCCGGCGGTGGTCAAGGCGCTAATGCCGGCCGCCGGTTCGTATCGCATGATGTGGATCTTCCCGCCGAGAGGCTCCAGTATGAGGGGTACTCCCGTGTCCACATGGAATACATGGGGGACGGGACCACATATATCCGCATGGTTCGGTAGATCACTCACTCGTGGGGCAAGTCCCCGGAGGCGTTCATCGCTTCCGGGGAATTTTTTTATTTGGAATATAGTTTTTTGACAAAATTCCATGACAAAGCCTTGACTTTTTGGTTAAAAAGGCGTATAAATAATAATACAGATCCTCGACAATTCAATACCAAGAAAGGGGATGGAAATGATAGGACTGATCATTCAGGCGGTACTAATCGCCGCTATCGTGGGGATCGTGGCCAAATTGATACTTGATTATGTACGCCACGAGATGGAGATCACCTGGGGTGAGTACGGGCTGGGTTTGACAGTCATCAGTTTTGTACTCGTGCCTTTGGTGGTCTGGGCCGGATGGTCCACCGCCAAGGGGAGTAACCTCTCGTTCAACGAATTCAAGAACGGGTGGGAGCTCGAAGCTGTCAGACAGCCGATTATCTGCACGCGCGACGGCCCATGCTGGTACGAGTACGATTGTGACCCGTACCTTGTCGCTTACAGCTGTAACTGTAAGACAGACAAGAACGGATCAACCGACTGCGATACTTGTTACCGGACCGAGTACCATTCGTGTCCCTACGTCACGGTGGAGAACAACTTTGTGGTGCGGACCACATTGGGAAACTTCACGATTGCTAGGCATCGATTTCCCGATGACCCCCATCGTAACAGGTGGGAACCCTATCGGAGAGAGCGATTGCCTCAGAGTGTCATCGATCGGGCAGGAGTGGGTGCGCCCGTGTTTTGGCAGCAGGCCTCAGCGCGGGTAAAGGCCGGGCGGCCTGGTCCGGTGACCATGCGCTCGACTTACGACAACTACATATTGGCAAGTGACTCAACCATTCTGACGCAATACTCAGGCGTGGTTGACAATCTAAAAGCCAAGAACATGCTGCCGCCCGTGTCAAAAGAGATCTACGGCCACTACAGCGAACGGAAAGCTTATCGGGTTGGGTCTATTCCCAACATCAATATCGATCCTTGGATCGATAAGCTCTCCTACGCTAACGCGGCCCTGGGCTCTGAGATGCAGGGTGACATGCATGTCGTTCTCGTTTTTGACCCCGACTTGAGAAAGGCCGGGTCAAACCCCGATGAGTACGCTCTGGCGCTGAAGGCTTACTGGCAAAATCCCAAGAACTTTAGGGATGATACCTTGAGCAAGAATGCCATCGTCGTAATCATCGGTACCGAGGACGGAAGAGTTGTCAGCTGGGCTAGGGCATTTACCGGTATGCCTCTTGGCAACGAGCGGATGACTACGGAAGTCAGGAATGGCTTAACCGGAGCGTCGTTCTCGTCGGAGGAAATTATCGGTAACATCCGGGCGTACTTTGAGGTGTACGCTCAAAGCGTCAAAAGCGACCATGAACGAAGAGGTCGCTTGGGTTCTATCGTCTGGGGTCTTGCTGATCCGGTGAGCAGATTTAAGAGGATTAGCATGACTGCCAACGATAGTTCAGATACCGGTCAGGGGTTTACATATCTCGCGAACGAGATAACCTTGACCGGTTTCCAGAGGGGCATGATTTTGACCTTTGCCTTTCTGGGATGCGCAGCGGTGTGGTTTGTAGCGGCGGCTAACGGAATCAGAGACAGACGCAGTTATTCCGGGCCGTTCGACTTCAACCACATCGAAGCGTACTGGCGTAACCAGTGGACTTGCACGAAAGTGTGGGTTTCGTCAACAATCGCGAACATCAGACAAGGAAGGACACGATCATGAGAAGAGAGAATGGCACAGTTCCGGTTCTGCTGCTCGTCGCGGGGGCTCTGCTCGGAGGGGTGTTCATCGTTGGAATCTCCGTCTATGGATATTTCAACGGAGTGCGTAACGAGCTGGTTCGTCAGGAAACTGCTCTCAATGGGCAGTATCAGGACAACCAGAACGAGCTCTCGTCCTACGAGGTCTCGTTCTATGAACAGACCGGGTTGGCCAACCTCAAGTCCGAGAAGATGGACAAGATTATTACCGACGCCATCAAGGGTCGGTATGAAGGCAAGGACGGCCAGCCGGTGGAGCGGGGACAGGGCGGAGCATTTTTCTCCGCTATCGTTGAGGCTTACCCCGGCGTGGAAGGCCTCAACGTCTACGACAAGATCATCAGCTTCGTGGCTGCCGGCCGTGAGGCCTACAAGTCCAAGCAGTCAAAGCTGCTGGACATGCTCCGAGCCTATGAGAGCTATCGGGCAACGAACTATATCCGAAGCTTCTTCGTGGGCCAGCTGGGCTTCCCGGCCCTGCGGGCTCAGATCGGGACGCGGGTTGTCCGTGGCCAAGAAGCCCTCGATCAGATGATGCTGATCGTGACGACCGAAGGAGGGCAGAAGTCGTATCAGACCGGTACGATGAAGCCCCTCTCGGTGAACGAGAAGTAACATTGTTCTGAAAGGAATTTGCCGGCGGGTAACAACCGCCGGTTTTTTTATCCGGAAAATAGAGTTTTGATAAAATTCCATGATTTGACCAGTCACCAATTTCATGTATAATTATGCCAGTACTCGGCGTTCGGAAACTCGGGACTCGACTCGTCGAAAGGGGGGATGGCCATGACGAGCCCAGAAGTCGCACCGCTCGCCATCAAGTGCGTCGTGAAAGACGTGCTTGAGCTGGCGGGTGAGTTCGAGTCGAAACTGGAGCCGGTGAAACTGGCCAAGTTGCGGATCGTGCACGGCAGTCTCGTGGACGAGGCGGCCAAAGTCGCGGCGGAAATTCAGCGGCGCGAATTGCTGCTGAAGGAGGTGGAGTAGGGCCCTCGACCGCATAAGGGGAGGCCACGATGACAACGTCGGCGTTCGTTCGGTAAAGCGCCTACTCGGGTATACCGCAGAGGCGCTTTTTTGATTCTTTTGGTATAATAATATCAATGCGAATACTAATAATCGGCGGGGGAATTGCCGGTCCCAGTCTAGTAACACAGCTCAAGAAGCACAATGTTAAGTGCGATGTGACTCTCGTCGAGCAAGCCCCTGAATTTAGAAACATAGGATATGGAATAGCTTTATGGGGCAATGGCCGGAGGACATTAAAAGAAGCTGGGATTGACGACCATATAATCGATAAAGAGGGATATGAAGTGCCTTGGGAAGCTTTTGAAACTACCCGGAGGAAAATTTTAAAATCTTTCGTTTTTAATAACTTCAAGTCTTTGGGCGGCCCGATTTTTATTCCAAGAGCGCTACTGCATAAAACGATTGTCGATCGGCTTAATCCTGCGATTATCAGGCACAATATAAAACCTGTAGCCATAAGGAATTTTCCTGAAACAAAAATAGCAGCCGTTGAATTTAGCGACGGATCGAAAGGGGAATATGATTTAGTTGTCGGAGCGGATGGCGTGAATTCATGGACGAGAGAACACGTCTTCGGCTCCGGCCTGAAGAAATATTACAGCCGGTCACTATGGATAATGTGGATAGACAAAAAATTTACTTTATCCAAAGGCGCCGTTGCAATTGCCGGCGGCGGCAAATTAGCACTACTCCTTCCCCTGAAAGACAAATGCCAGCTTAGCTTATACGCCAGTCGTACGCCGGGCATTCAAGGAGATGTCGCGACTAGAAAAAGGGATTTGAAAGATTTATTCTATGAATTCGGAGACGCGATTCGGCATATGATTATGTCAGTACCGAGCGGACAAGACATATTGTTTAACGATGCCGCATATATTTCCATGAAACATTGGTATAAAAACCGCGTCGTGCTGATTGGGGACGCACAGCATGCCATGTCGCCGATGATGGGCATGGGAGCTTCGTTGGCAATTGAGGATTCGTGCGTACTTGCCCAAGAAATAGCCAATGAAGAAAATGTAGATGAAGCTCTGAAAAAATTTGAACACAGAAGAAACAAAAGGTTGAATATATACAAAAAACAAGCGCATATTATCGAGGATATAATTATGGCAGATGGGCTGATGGCGAGGGCGAGAGAGCTGTTTATGCCGTTAATGCCGAATGCAATCAGCATGAATCCCCTAAAAAGACTTCTGGAAGAGGAAATTTAAAAATATGATATACTTCAGCAGTGAGTAACTACAATGGTTCAGTATAAAATCAACCAAAAGAAGAATATGGCCATCAGTCTCCGTCGGGGTGGATATTCTTATTCCGAAATTCAAAAAATGGTTCCGGTCGCGAAGGCAACATTGTCCCTGTGGTTAAAAAATGAAAAAATGAGCGAACCCCAGATAAAAAGACTTTTCCAAAAGAAACAGGAAGCTATGTCTCGGGGACTGAAGACAAGAAAACAAAACGTACGCAACGCAATTGAAAAAATTCGAGAGAGCTCTGCAAAAGAAATCGGCTCATTGTCCAAGCGGGACGTTTGGCTGCTAGGGCTGGCCGTATATTGGCGGGAAAGATTTCTTAATAAAAGCGACGAGGACTTAATAAAGGGAGTCAGGTTTACAAGCTCCGATCCAAGCCTGATAAAATTATTTTTGAAGTGGCTTCGGGAAATTGGAGGGCTATCCAATGAGGAAATTGTATTTGACCTTTTTGTTAAAAATCGGAAAGCGAGGGCTGATTGCGTGAAGTATTGGGCAGCCATAACCAGCTATCCCGCGGAGGACTTTACGAGGGTCTATGTTCAAAAAATGAAAGCCAAATTCGGTCTCCTACGTGTTCGCGTTAGAGCGAGCTCAATGCTTGCTAGACAGGTATCAGGTTGGATACATGGTATTGAAAAAGAATTATAAACATTAATATTATAATATTAATGTTTATGAATGTTATTGTTCATGCTCACTATTATAATGTAAGAATATCACCGCGGGTACGTCTGTAATTATGTCAGACAACATTCTCATAGAACAAAAATTTCTTAAAGCGTATGATGAGTATTCTGACGCAATTTTCCGACATTGCTATTTTCGCGTGTCGGATCGTGAAAAGGCAAAGGATTTGACCCAAGATACTTTCACCAAGACCTGGGAGTATGTGTTGAAAAACGGCGAAGTCACCGACCTTAGAGCTTTTTTATATAAGGTGGCCAATAATCTCATCATAGATACATATCGAAAAAAGAAGGAGGATTCATTGGATGATATGATGGAAAATAGCAGTTTCGATATAGGCGAAGACGAAACGGAACAGCTTTTCAATTCAATAACCGTCAATCAGATTCAGGGCCTTTTTGCAAAACTGGACGACATATACAAGGACGCGATTGTAATGAGATATATAGATGACGCATCGCCAAAAGAAATAGCCCGAGCTTTAAATGTTTCCGAAAATGTCGTTTCAGTGAGAATTTACCGGGGCTTAAAAAAATTAAGAGAATTACTAAAACATGACGAATAAAATATTCAAAGAAATCTATAAGATAAAGCTGGAAGGCTCGGAGAAAGCCCGTATTAAGATGGGGATTGTTAATTTCATGGTAAGAAATCAGGCCCCCAATCGTTATCAATCGCATAGGTCGAACATATTAACATTATTTAAATTTAACCAAATAAAAAACATGCCAATATTACTTGCATTAGCAATTTTGCTTTCCGGCGGTACTTCAGTTGCCGCTCAAAGTTCCTTGCCGGGCGATCCGTTGTATCCGGTAAAAATCAACTTCAACGAGGAAGTCCGTTCATGGTTTGCTATTTCTAAGAAAGCCAAGGCGAACTTCAACACGGAGCTTGCCGCGGCCAGACTAGAAGAAGCGTCCCAATTGGCAGCCGAAAACAAACTCGATGCCAAAACAGCCGCTGAAGTTAAAGCCAATTTCAAGGCTCGAACCGACGCGGCCAACAGATTCATAATTGAATTGAAAACTGACGGCGATACGCAAGCGGCCGCCGAAGCATTAGCCGATCTCGGTTCAGCTTTGGAAGCGCATGCCCAGGTTCTGGCTCAATTGAGCGCCAGCGGCGCCACTAAAGCGGAAATAAAGCAGAAGGTTGAAGAAATTCGAACTGAAATCCGAAAGGAAATCAATGCGAATAATTCAGTCAATGCCGACGTAAAAATCAAAATTTCTGCCGATAACAGCGCTGATATGCAGACAGCGGTTGAAAACAAAATAGCATCGGTTGAGAATAAGATAGAGGGAGTCAGTGCGTTCATTGAGGCAAAAGAGGAAAATGTTGAAGCATCGGTAATTGCAAATGCCAATGCCAAACTGGATGCCGCCAGCGCCTTGATTATTCAAGCCGAAGCTGACATAGCAGCCAAGGATTACGGCAAGGCATTCGTCAAAGCCCAGGAAGCCATGAAAATGGCCCAGGAGGCAAAACTTATTGTCGCGACAAATAACAAGATTGAACTGAAATTAAGAACAGAGATGAATAAGGGCGACGAAAATAGAGCCAGTGCCAGCTTCGACGCAAAGACCAGGACAAATATCAAATTAGATCTCGGACTGTAACATATCGCTGTCCAAAAACTCCGCCTTCACAAAAGGCGGAGTTTTGATATTATTAATTCAATGAAAACAGATAAGACTGAAAACAAAAAAATTACTCCGCGGTCGGAAGATTTTTCGCAATGGTATCTAGATGTCATTCAAGCGGCCGGGCTAGCCGAACATGCTCCCGTCAAAGGCTGTATGATTATAAAACCCAACGGCTACGCTATATGGGAAAATATCCAGGCCAATCTGGACGCGGAATTCAAAAAGAAGGGCGTACGCAACGCTTATTTCCCCCTTCTAATCCCGGAAAAATTTCTGCGCAAAGAAGCCCAGCATGTCAAAGGTTTCGCGCCCGAGGTCGCGGTGGTGACCCATGCCGGCGGGAAGAAACTTGAAGAGCCTTATGTAATCCGGCCGACATCAGAGACGATAATAAACGATTCTTTCGCGAAATGGATTCAATCTCACCGCGATTTGCCCCTGCTCATCAATCAGTGGTGCAACGTAGTGCGCTGGGAGCTGCGGCCCCGCCTTTTCCTGCGCACGACAGAATTTTTGTGGCAGGAAGGGCATACGGCTCATGCCACGGAGGCGGAGGCCGACGATTTTGCCAACCAAATGCTCGAAGTTTATAAAAATTTCGTCCAAGACATTTTGGCGATTCCGGTTTACGCCGGTTTAAAAACGGAATCGGAGAAATTCGCCGGAGCCGACAAAACATACACCATAGAAGCCATGACCCAGGACGGCAAAGCTCTGCAGATGGCCACATCCCACAATCTCGGCCAGAATTTCGCGAAAGCTTTTGATATCCAATACATGGATGAAAACAATTCGCCCCAATACGTATGGCAGACAAGTTGGGGTCTTTCGACTCGCACCATCGGCGGCATGATTATGGTTCACAGCGACGACACCGGTCTCATATTACCTCCGCGGATTGCACCTCTGAAAGTAATAATTATTCCGATATGGAAAAATGATGCCGAGAAAGATAGTGTAATCGGTCAGGCTGGCAAGCTGGCTGAAGGCATAAAAGAGGCAAATATTTCCGTCAAGGTTGACGAAACCGACGGCCGGCCCGGCGAAAAATATTTCAATTGGGAAAGACAGGGCGTGCCGTTGAGAATAGAACTGGGACCGAAAGAAATTTCCGACAGCTCCGCGGTTTTAGTCCGCCGCGACACGGGGGCCAAGGAAACCGTAAAGACAGATTCTCTGATTAAGGCTCTAGCCGCCGCGCTTGATTCGATTCAGTCGAATTTACTGGAAAGAGCCAGATTGTATTTTGACTCCAACACGATTGACGCGGACAATATGGCTGATTTGAAAAAAGCAATCGGAAGTGGTAATTTCGCCAGAATGAAGCGGGACTTGCTTGACGAGAAAGAAATAAAAGAAATCAGTGCGACGGTAAGATGCGTGCTGGCGGACGGAAACGTGATTGTGGCAAAAGCATACTAAATTAAAAAACCGAGACCGAGGGGCTGAAGCCAGAATATTCTTGCTTTAACTTGCAGGCTCGGAACAAGATGATGACTCGCAAATGGTGGATTATCGTCGGAATCATAGTACTAGCCGCTTTGTGGTTGGGCGGAACATATAACGGGCTGGTAAAAAGAAATGAAGCCATAAACGGGCAGTGGGCCCAGGTTGAAACCCAGTATCAGAGGCGGTTTGATTTGATTCCCAATCTGGTCAATTCCGTGAAAGGAATAATGGCCCAAGAGCAGAAAGTTTTCGGCGATTTGGCCGAAGCCCGAACCCGCTACGCGGGCGCATCATCGCCGGAGGCCAAAGTCAGGGCGGCAAACGATGTTGAAAGCGCGTTGGGGAGATTGCTGGTGATAGTCGAAAACTATCCGCAGTTGAGATCGTCAGAAACGGTTCAGACCCTGATGATTCAATTGGAGGGGACGGAGAACAGGATTAGCGTGGAAAGAGGCAGATACAACGATGCCGTTAAAGACTATACCGTCCGGATAAAAAGATTTCCAACAAATATTGTCGCCGGTCTCTTTGGTTTTGACGAGCGGTCATATTTCCAATCTCAATCAGGCGCCGAGAATGCTCCGACAGTAACATTTTAAAAATCATGAAACTTGTGACTTCTGCCACAATAATGCTGGCAGCGGCTTTGCCGGTTTTCGGGTACTACAATCTCGGCCAGCCGGCCGGGTTCGTTAACGACTTTGCCCAAATGATTTCCGACGAGCAGAAGCAGAATCTGGAAATAAAACTTCAGAATTTTGAAAAAGAAACTAGTAATGAATTATCGGTCGTTACCATCAATAGTCTTCAAGGTGATACAATTGAAAATTTTGCTGAAAAACTTTTCAAAGATTGGGGAATAGGGAAGGAAGATAAAGATAACGGCGTATTACTATTGATATCTTTGGAAGACAAGAAGATGAGAATAGAAACGGGCTACGGTCTGGAAGGGGCCCTTACGGACGCCCAGAGCTTTATAATCATCGATTCGATATTAAAGCCGGCATTTCGCCTCGGCAACTACTATGACGGAATTGACCGGGCGACGAATGCCATTATTGACGGCACTAAGGGAGAGTATCAGCCTCAAGCGTCGAAAAAATCGATATCCAACTATCTGGATTGGTCATACGTGTTCATCTTGGCATTTGTGTGGCTGGCCAGTATTCTGGGCCGATCAAAATCATGGTGGCTGGGCGGAGTTATAGGGGGAATTATGGGTTTGATTATATGGAGTATTATGTGGGCCGCCAGCCTTATTATATTCGGCCTTATCTTCGATTTCATCGTCTCAAGAGCGTATCATCGGGGCCGTCAAACCGGACATTACCCATGGTGGATCGGAGGCGGAAAGTCCGGCGGGGGATTTGGCGGCTTTGGGGGCGGTCTTTCCGGCGGTGGCGGCGCGTCCGGGGATTGGTAATATCGAACGCCCGGCGCGCCCGTTCTCAGTCTAAATTGATTTCGGTCCTCTGAAGGCCCGGCTGATGGCGATAAGGATTATGCCGCCGATGACAGCGACAACTATGCTGTATAAATTAAAACCGGTGATGCCGGACTGACCGAGAGCGGTCATGACCCAGCCGCCCAGGAAAGCGCCGACAATCCCCAAAACGATGTCAAGCAATAATCCGTCCTGAGCCCCCATAATCAGGGAGGCGAGCCAGCCGGCAATGGCGCCGAATATTATCCAAGCAAGAATACTCAAATAACCCACCTCCTTAGCCGTAATTTATATAAAATCATAGATTTAATCTTTAATCGGAGAAATGAATATGGAATGAAACTGTTGAAAACTAATTCGGCACGCTTGATATAATGAAAGTGGAAATGAAAATACGAAGATGAAAGGAGGTGCGGAAATTGAATAAATTAACAGGCTTGGATTGGCTGGCTTTGGTGCTTTTAATAGTTGGCGGCTTGAATTGGGGTTTTATCGGTCTTTGGGATATGAATGTGGTAATGAATATTCTCGGCTCGGGAACCCTAACCAATATCGTTTATGATTTAGTCGGGTTGGCGGCTATTTACGCCATTTGGGCGTCTATGAAATGGGGGCGCAAGATGTAATTTGATCTCATATTAAAAAGACCGGGTACGCCCGGTCTTTTTAATCGTTTATCTTATTTCCGCTCCTGGACTGATGTCGCGCATCGTGGTCAGGACGGAAATTTCATTTCCGTCGCTGGCCGCTAAAACCATGCCCTGGCTTTCCAAGCCCATCATCATTCTGGGTTCCAGATTGGCGACTATCACGATGTTTTTCCCCACCAATTCTTCCGGTTCATATTGTTTGGAAATCCCGGCCAGAATTTGCCTTTCTTCCGCTCCCAAAGAAACTTTTAATTTCAATAATTTCTCCGATCCTTCAATTCTTTCGGCCATTATAACTCTGGCCGTCTTTAATTCTATTTTTTTAAAATCATCTATCGTTATCATATTATTTTATATATTTCGGTTATGACATCAGAATCAGAGATTTCATTTTGCTCCTTGGTTTTTAGATTTTTAATCTGGACGGTATTCTTGTCGACTTCATCTGCCCCGATAATTACAGCCGCCGAAAACCCTTTTTTGACGGCGTATGTCAATTGGCCGGTCAGGCTTGTTTCCGATCCTTGGTACAGCTCAACGGATATATTATTGTTTCTAAGGGAGCTCGATACGGACAAGCATTTGGGCAGGGATTGCTCGTCGAAATTCAACACGATGACTTTGGCGATGCTGGCAGTCGCATTAACCAGCCCCAGTTCGGATAAAGCGGCATAAAGCCGATCAATTCCGAATGATGTTCCCGTGGCCGGAAGGGAATCGCCGCCAAAGCGAGCCGTCAAACCGTCATATCGGCCGCCGGAACACACGCTGCCAATAGAAGGTAAATCAGTAAGAATCGTTTCAAATACCGTCCCGGTGTAATAACCGAGGCCGCGGGCGACGGATAAGTCTATTTTCCAGGCCGAGCGGGGAATATCCATGGCGTCTAGATATGAGGCGATTTCATTTAGTTCCGGATCATCAGTTTCCGATTTTGACGTGAATTCTTTAATCAAAGAAATGCTTTTATCGGAGAGACCCTCGTTTTTCAATTCTTCTTCAACCTTTTGCCAGCCCTGCTTGTCTTTTTTATCCATGGCCCGAAGAACCATATTCGTTTTTTCTTTGTCGAAATCGGCAATGGCGTATAAATTATTTAATATTTTGCGATTATTTATTCTTATCTCAAAATTTTTAATTCCCAAGTCTTTCATGGCCGTATATATGATGGCGATTATTTCCGCGTCCGCCAGCATACTCTTTGCGCCCACAATATCAGCGTCGCATTGGACAAATTCTCGGTAGCGGCCGGCTTGGGGCCGCTCGCCCCGCCAGACCTTTCCTATTTGATATCTTCGGAAGGGCTTTTTCAATTCCGGGTTGCCGGCCATAACGCGGGCCAGGGGCACGGTCAAATCGAACCGCAAAGCCATGTCTTCTCCGGATTCATTTATCCGAGCCTTGAAAATATTCATCTTAAAATCGGGGTCTCCGCCGGTTAATATTTCTTCTTTTTCCAATCCCGGCGTATCGAGGGGGGCATATCCGAAGCGTTCGAAAACTGCCCGGATGGTGTCGAGCATTTTCTGGCGCGGAATCATCTCGTCGGGCAGATAATCTTTGAATCCGCTGGCTAACGCCGGTTTTATGGTGTCTTTAGTCATCTTCGTAATTATATCCAAAAGCTATCCATAATACCACAATTTCATGAAAAATAAAACGCCCGGATGGGCGTTGCCGACAGGTCTTGCCTGTCGGTCAGGATTTGAATTTGATTTGAGATCCCGATTTAATAACGATGAATTTTCTATTGGTTGCGCTGTGCCGGGCGACCAAGATTCCGCTCGAGCCGCCAATGATGATACCGATGGCAGCTCCTTTTTTGCCAGCAATCATACCGCCGATTACAGCTCCGCCGACCGCGCCAGCCAGGCCTCGCCAGAAGCCGGTCTTTAAGCTGTCGCCGTCAGTTTCGAATTTCTTAATTACGGGCGAAAGGCGACTGGAGCCTATTTCGTCGAGAGAAAGCGCCAGCACCACTTCCTGCTTTTCAAGGGAATTTTCCCTGATTGAAATTACGACAGGCGTATTTGCGGAAAAAGCTTTGCCGTTCTTCAAAGAAATGCGTTTGGCCAAACTGGCCGGAATCCTGTCGCCGACGCGTGCGTCGAACGAATAGATATCGGCGGCAGGGCTCACGCTGAATTCCACCCCTTTTTCTACCGAAACAAATTCAGTAACGGATTGTTCCGGATAGGTGAAAAGAGGAGGCGCAATATCAGATTTTTCGGATATCGGGATATTCTCGGCTTCAACTGTTGGTTCCGGTGCCGGTTCTTTCGATTTTGCTTCCGGTTCTGGAATCACTGAAGCCTTTAGTTCTTTAATAATGTCATCTTCCAGATCATAAGAGAAAGGTTTCAGTTCTTCTGGGCAGTACGGATTTTGTCCGGGATTGTCGAACAGGCGATATGCGCCGTCGCATTTCCCGTACCAGTACAGATTCTTGCCAGTGTTAGGATTGTAGAGCTTCAACCGATTGCCCATGTCCGGCCCATATTTGCAAAGATGCCGTCCGTCGGAGCAAACTACAACATTAACTTCTCTGGCTGTTACGCCGAATACCTCCAAAGCGGTATCCGACATCACGGCGCTTGCTTTGGGGAAAATCTTTTCGGACACAATTTTCGGCATGAATACCATCGGCGGCACGATGAAAATCGTGATTGCGGCGGTGGCGATGAAAGGTTTCTGGGTAAATGAGTTTCTCTCTTGGAAGAAGATTGTTGTTGTCGCGGCAATGACGACAGCGAAAATCAAGATGTTCAGTAAAATTGGCGAGACAACCGCTAAGTGAGAAATATACACGTAAAACGCAAGACACATGCCGTAGACGAGGACAATTGCCATCGCCCGCAAGACATTGGCCAGTGGTTTGTATTTGGCCGCAACTTGGACAATAACAAGAAGGGGAATTGCCACTCCCATCCAAAACAGAATAACGGACATTCCAAGAAGTACTCCCGCGACGGAAATGAAATTGAAACCCGTCCATGAGCCGAGCTTGATTATGCCCAGAGAAACAAATAATGCGATGAATGCTCCCAATGTAACTTGGGCGAATCTTACAAGGTAATAGGCGACGGATTCATAAGCGACTTTTCCAACATTTTCGCCGAATTCAAGGGCTTGTCTCATAAATGCCTCGATGGCCGGCCACGTCGCCACTTGAACGGGAATATCCTTAAAGATTGCCGTTGCCGTTTAATGCGTTCGGCGGTATTCTTAAGTCCCTTGTTCTTCACTCCGAGGTAGTCCGATATTTCTTGAGTCCAATCTCGGAGTAATTCCCGAACTGTTCGATGATTTTCTTCGGCGAGAAGGGCCCGGCCTTCTGAATCAGAAGACATTACGCCAACAAATGTTCGGGCTGCGTCATTCAAAACTGCTCTCTTGAAGTCTACTCTCTCAATCGGCGACATATTCTTTACCAATGCGCCAAGAGTAATCATGTCGGAACTTGTAATTCTTTCAATATCAATGATTTCGGTGCGGCTAATTGGAATCGGCCCTCGCGGCTTTAAATTGCCAAGAATAAAATCTGGCGCGCTGCGGAAAATATCCTCGATAAAAGTCATCACCAAAAACATGGACGATTCGCCCATAAATCTGGAGAGCGGACCAAGCGGTTCCAGTTTCGGCCCAACAGCCCGCTCGAGGCGGCGTTTAGCGGTAATGGCTAGAACTCGAGCCAATCTCGACTGCCATTGAGTTTGAGAATCAAAACGGGTAGAAACTTGATCTTGATACGGATCACGCAACATAACGCTCCTTGTCAAAGACCTTGAGAATATATTGGCAAAATATGCCTTGCTAAGCAAGGGCGGACCTGCGGTGGAGATATCGGTAGTAGCTTATCGCAAAGCGGTGGGCTTCGGCGTCAATGGCTAAAATCAGATTTTTCGCAGCCGGGTGAATTGCCTTTAGGGCAACGGATTTTTTGGGTGCGGTAGAGATAAAAATATGATTGCCTTTGTGCTTGGCATCTTTTGTTAGTGCCAGAACTGGAATATTCTCAACTAAATCAAATTCCGCCATGACCGACTGGACCGCACTGATTTGGGCTTTGCCGCCGTCGATGACAACAAGGTCTGGGTATTTCCATTCGGTGTGCCGGAGCCGGCGGGTCAGAATTTCCTTAATCATGGCTGTGTCATCCGCGCCTTTGACGGTTCTTATTTTAAATCGGCGATATTCATTTTTATCAGCTAGTCCGTCTATGAAAACAGCCATTGAACCCGTTGCGTAGCGGCCTTGGATATTTGAAATGTCATAACATTCGATTCTGTTCAATCTCGGCAAATTCAAAAATTCTCGCAGTTTTTCTATTCCGGGCGATTGGCGCTCATAGCGCTCATTCAGCCCTTGCAGAACTTTGGCGTTTGAAAAAATTTTTTCCAGAGAATCAATCTGTTCCCGAGTCCGAATTGCCTTTTGAAAATCATGCGCCTTGCCAGCCGCCACCATTTCTTTTTTCATTTTCTTGATTAGCGTATCTTTTTTTCCGGTCAGCATATCTTTAATGGCATTAATATTTTTCATGTACAATCTTCTGTCGGTTTTTTCCGGGTGTTTCAGACAGCAAAAACCGGGACATCTGTCGAGATGATAGTTGAGGCAGAAATTGTTGTGCTTCTGACGGCAGGTGCAATAGGGAAATGTCCGGCGCAGGAATTTTAATGTTTGCTTTAAGGTATAGCCTTCAGTAAAAGGCCCGACGGATTCAATTTCAAAATTCTTGAATTTAGAGTGGGGCTGGTGGGTTATAAAAATTCGGGGAAATTCTTCCTGCGTGAAAGCGGCATACGAATATTGCTTGTCATCTCGCATCAGAACGTTAAATTCCGGATGGTATTTTTTTATGTATTGAGATTCCAGTATCAAGGCCTCAATTTCGTTTCCGGCTGGCACACGAACAAGGCCGGAGGCCTTTTCCACCATAATTTTAATGCGAGCATCATCCGGCGCGATATATGATTTTAAACGGGCGCGCAAATTCCCAGCCTTACCGACATACAGTTTCTTTGCGCCCTTGAACCAGATGTAAATTCCGGCTTCTCGGGGCATCAATTTTATTTTATTCTTTAAAATATTTAGTTTCATTTTGGCGGATTATATCACAAAAAACGGCCGCGGGTGCGGCCGGTGCCGAGAAGAAATCTCAGCAGCGAATGTGTTCTAGTACGCCATGGTCCGGATGAAGCGTGGTCGGACGAATGTCCAACCAGCATTGTTGGTGAGGCCGCCCAGTTCAACCTGGGTCTTGCCTTTATCCGGTGTATACCGGATACCAACACCGGCGTACCACGTCCACGGCTTGCCCTGCGTACGGCGGGCGCCGACGTCAGGTGCGATTGACCACCGGGTCGATCCGATTTTGATATTCGGATTGGGGCCGATGGCGAAAGAGTGAATCGGCGGGCCATGAACCTTGCGTTCCCAGCGCAAGACCGGCAGAGCGAAAAATCCGAACCGACCGGACCGGAAAATCTGGACTCCGGCTCCGATTCTCGCCCCCGCTCCGCTGGCATCTGTCCAGAGGACATCGGCCAGTACTTTTGTTTTGCCCGTGCCTGGGACCCAGAGGCCGGCGACGATATCGCTGGACCAGCTTCGATTCCGCGGATTGAACGTGGAAACCGTTTCCACGAGTCCTTTCCGTCGCGAGTTCGTCACGCGAACGAAGAGGCCGGGATTGGGCGGGCCCTCGCTCGTATAGAGCGAGACCCGGGCATCAATCTGAAGGGTTTGACCGGCTTTGTCTTTCTGCTTGTCGGACGCCGCCTTTTTCACGGTCTGGGCAACTGCTCCGCCGGCGACAGAAAGGAGGAAAGAGATTGTACAACCGCAGACGTAGACCAGCTTAGCCAGTCCCCAGAGTTTCATCAGGCCGGCGAGGCCGACCAGACAGAAAGCTAGGCAGAAGGGGAACATCTTGCCGGCGTGTTCTCGGAGTACGTTCCAATGCCACGTCGTCTCCGTCGGCTCTCTGAGTGTACGCCAGGCAGGATCGCTCTTCTGGAGGCTGTCGAGTTCCCACATCATGCGGCGGTATTCAGGATGGGATAAGTAGGCGTCCATGTTCATTTTCGCCAGCCGTCGAACAGGCTCCTGGGCCGCACCGATGGACGCATTGCCGATGATCTCATTGACGAAGATCAGATTCCGGTGGACGGTAGCGATGTCGATGTTGCCCGTCATGTTCACCAGTTGGACTATTCGGCTCGAGGCCTCCTTCCTCGCGGTCTCATCTGTCCATCGGGGATGACCGTAGGTGAAGATCTTGACCGTCCGAGCCTCGGTCCATGTCCGGGCGTTCCATGGGATGAGCACGGCGATTGCGGCCGTGAAGGTCGCGACGACGACTGCATAACCGAACGCGCGGTCGAATTTCATGTCTACCCTTTTAAAGTGCTGCAGGGGAAATACCCTGATACCTAATTATATCATGATAATACTAAAACGTCAATATTTAAAGCAGTGCTGAATTTTAATAGCATTGCAGAAACATGACATCTCTACGGAACGCAATTTTGGCGACAATTACTTACTACGACATTTTGGAGATGCCTTTGACTTTGCTTGAAGTCCACTCTTACCTTATCAATCCGGCCCGCTTCCTGGTTCGCAAGAGAGCAATCGGAGATATTTCCATATTCCAAATCGCCAAAGAAATGGAACAGCTTTGCCGGATAAATATTCTCGAAGAAATAAACGGCATGTATTGCCTGTCCGGCCGCCGGCATATATACAAATTAAGGATTGGGAGACAGCTTTTAGCCGCGAAAAAATGGAAAAAATTTTTAAGATATGTTTCCTGGCTTAGCCTGGTCCCGTATGTGCGAGGCGTATTCGCGAGCGGATCTATGGCGTTAAATAACACGAATCTTGAAAGCGATTTTGATGTTTTGGTCGTAATTCAGTCCGGCCGATTGTATAGCGGCCGCCTCATATTATCGGCCTGGACATCTCTTTTGGGCATACGTCGGACCAAAGATGATTTAATTGCGCCCGACAAACTGTGCTTTAATCATTACATTACTGACGGCAATTTGAAAATAAATCATGAAAGCCTCTTTAACGCCTCGACATACGCCCGTCTGATTCCGGTGAAAGCGAGCAATCAGATATATTTTTCATTTTATGACCGGAATGGCTGGATTAATCAATACGTCTACCATTTTAAGCCGGTGGCGCATTTTCCCAAAAGGCAGGCCAAAACATATTCTTGGATGGAAAAAATCGGAAGATTCGGCGAGTCAATTTTAGATACTTGGTTCGGAAATGTATTTGAATACATATCCCGCTGGTATCAGCAAAAGAGAATAAGAGAAAATCCGGCCACATATGCCCAAGGCGGGAGAATCGTATTTAACGATTCGGAATTGGAATTTCACCCGTATTCTTTTGAAGCTTATTTAATCGGGAACTATAACTCGGGATTGAAAAAGTTAGGCATAATGCCTTTCATTGAAGAAAGAGACTCCGGGCTTCTCGCCGGGCCGATCTCCATGATGATTGCGAATTGATATTTCATTTAGTATATGCTAATCTGGGTCAGTTTTTTGGAGGCCTTGTGTTTAGAACACGAGTCATCTCTGATGATGTCCCTTACAATTCCATAGGAGAAGACGAGCAAGCCATTATTGAAAGAGCAATGCGATTCTTCTGCACCCAACACTACATTTTCTATCCATGTGAATTTTTCCATGACACCGCAAGTCTTCGGACTATATCTGAAATGCAATTCATTGAAGAATATCGATGTAACCTTCATTATCCTGATTTAAAAAAGCAGAAACACTTTCCGTCAGGCATAAAAATCATTGTTGCAAAAATTTCTTACGGATTCATTGATAGGGTAATTAACTCTATTCATGCGCCGGGGAAGGTGAGTGGTTACCACATATTATTTTGGCCGCTCAATGCGCACAATGCTCCGAGTATAACTGATTGGCGATTATCTTTTACAATTCACGAACTTGAATCAGCGATTAAGATCGGATTGCAGGATTTTATGACCAAGCGATTGTTAGAAAAAATGGAAGATGCGCTGGAAGTTGAACATTTAATTTTAGAGTCTGCCTACGAACCCAGTCCAAGCACCGCATGAGGTGCTTTTTTGATTGGGGTCACTTGACAGCAAATTAGCAGTCCGCTATCATGAGTGCCAGAAAATAACCGTACACACATATGTTAAAACCTCTGTCAGATCACATCGTGATCGAACCTCTTCGAGAGGAAAAAAAGAAAGGGTCGATTATTCTGCCCGACACCGTTGAAAAGGAGAAATCGGAAAAGGGCAAAGTCGTAGCCGTCGGGCCAGGTAAAATGGAAGACGGCAAAAGACAGCCGCTAGACGTGAAAAAAGGCGATATTGTTCTTTTCACGAAGTACGGCCCCCATGAAGTCAAGGTCGGAGACAAAGAATATTTAATCGTTCGCCAAGATGACATTTTGGCGATTGTAGAATAACAATGAGCGCAAAAGATATTCAATATAAAGAACAGGCCAGAGAATCTCTCAAAAGAGGAGTCGACAAGATCGCGAACGCGGTCAAAGTGACGTTAGGCCCCAAAGGCCGGAATGTTGTTTTGGACAAGGGTTTCGGTTCTCCGGTCATAACTAAAGACGGGGTGACAGTGGCCAAGGAAATAGAGCTGAAAGATAAATTTGAAAATATCGGGGCGGATTTGATAAAAGAAGTGGCTTCGAAAACTAATGACATCGCTGGCGACGGCACAACCACGGCAGTTGTACTGGCTCAAGCCATAGTCGCCGAAGGCTTTTCGGCTGTGAATTCTGGAGCCAATCCCCTGGTGTTAAAAAGGGGGATGGACAAAGCCGTTAATTGGGTCATCGATTATTTGGAAAAGAAAAAGCAAAAAGTGACTGGTGAAAAAATAAAGGAAGTCGCTTCCATTTCTTCTAATGATCAAAGCATCGGTGAATTAATAGCCGACGTATTCAACGAAGTCGGCAAAGACGGAGTGGTAACCGTGGAAGAATCTCAAACTACGGAAATGGCAAAAGAAATTGTCGAAGGAATGCAGTTTGATAAGGGCTATGTTTCGGCCTACATGGCCACAAACACTGACAGGATGGAAGCGGTATATGATGATGCCAATATATTGATTACCGACAAAAAAATATCTTCAATCCAGGATGTTGTTCCATTACTGGAAAAAATATCAAAAGCGGGAAAAAGAGATTTGGTTATAATCGCGGATGACGTTGACGGCGACGCTTTGGCGACTCTAGTCGTGAATAAATTGAGAGGCACGTTCCAGAGTCTGGCCGTCAAGGCGCCGGGATTCGGCGACAGAAAGAAAGACATTCTTGAAGATATAGCCGTTGTCACCGGAGGCCAAGTTATATCCGAAGAAAAAGGAATGAAACTGGAAAATGTGGAATTAGCCATGCTCGGCCGAGCTCACAAAATTGTGGCCGGCAAAGAAAAGACAACTATTATCGGCGGAAAAGGGAAAAAAGGCGATATTGAAAAGAGAACCGCGCAATTAAAAAGTCAGTTAACTAAATCAACTTCCGAATTTGATAGGGAGAAACTTCAGGAAAGAATCGCCAAACTTTCCGGCGGGGTGGCCGTTATTAAAGTCGGCGCCACAACGGAAACGGAAATGAAGGAAAAGAAGTTCAGAATCGAAGACGCGGTAAATGCCACGAGAGCGGCATTGGAAGAAGGCATTGTTTCCGGTGGGGGTTTGGCTCTTTTTGAAGCTGCCCGAGAATTGGACGTCAAATCGATTAAAGGCGTTTCTCAATTCGGAGACGAGGCTAAGGGCGTTATGGTTATTAAATCAATATTGGAAAAACCGTTGCGATCAATTGCAGAAAATGCAGGCAAGGATTCGAACGAAGTCGTCGAAAAAGTTTTGAATTCCCAGCCGGGCACAGGCCTTAACGCCGCGACGGGAGAATACGCTGACTTGATAAAATCCGGAATCATAGACCCTCTTAAAGTCGTGAAGACTTCCCTGTTAAACGCCGTTTCAGTAGCTTCAATGATACTGACGACGGAAGCAATCGTTACGGATGTTCCGGAAGAAAAAAAGCCGGCAATGCCGGCCATGGGCGGAATGGGAGAATATTAAATGAGAAGGTCCCCAAAGGGGACTTTTTCATTGGGTTGACGTTTCAATATATCTTATGCATACTTGCGCCAAGAACTTTCACAACCGGAGGGAGGCAGCATGGCTGACAAGCATCATGCCAACAAATCTCCGGTTGTCCAACCGGAGAAAAGATGGCCCCCGAGGGCTTTCAAGGATTTCGGCCCCTGGCTTAATAAATTTCGTCTGCACGCTCCTGTTAAATCTGAATTGTTGGCGGGCATTGTTGGATATATTGAGAGATTCCACAGGAAAATGGAAGAATCAAAAGAACACGCAATTAAATTAATGGAAGAAAGCCACGCTCGAGCTATGGCAGAGAAGAACGAGCAAATAAGGATACTGGCTAAATTATACGAAAAAGCCCTGGAAGATATTTATGTCATCAGGAACACGGAGAGAATGACCCTTTTGCTCAATAGGGTCGGCTTTACCGAAAAAATCACCTCATATATTCAACACGCAAGACACGTTACATGCGTTTTGGGTTTTATCGATGTTAATAGGTTTAAAGAAATTAATGATGCCTACGGGCATGCCACTGGAGATGCGGTCATCAGTTCATTGACCGATATAATTTCATCGACAATCAGAACCCAAGAGGCTCGCGGCAATTCAATGATGACTGATCTCCATGCGAGACTGGGCGGCGACGAATTTGCTTTTTTTATTCCCGATATTCCCGAACATGATGTAACTCTTGCGCCGATTATCATCGAAAGACTGAACCACGCGATAGACGAATATCATTGGCAGCAGGTCGGAGTGCCCGATGTCTATATTTCAGTTGGTGTCGCGTGCATGATGATTGATGAAAATCAACTTAATGGTGATGACGCAAAAATCGTTGCGGCGGCGCTTTGCGCTGAAGCTGACAGGCTGATGTATCGCGCCAAGGCCGCTTCATCGAGTAATCAAGGCTTAACGAATGAATCGCGCACTGAACGATATATTTTGAAGGGAAACGTAGTTGCACCAGGCCCCCCTCTTCTATTAAATACCGAAGATGATAGAAGGCGAATCCCCGACCGGCGGCAACATACCGAAGATTAGGGCCACGAAGTGGCCCTTTAAATTGCCAGGCACATGTTTATTGGGTAAAATATTGTAAATTTAACGGTGAGATGGCTGAGTGGTCTAAAGCACCACGTTGGAAACGTGGCGTAGGGGAAACTCTACCGTGAGTTCGAATCTCACTCTCACCGCCTTCGATATTTCTTATCGGAAGACCCGAGTGCCTCCGATAAAGAATTATTCAAAAACAGCGTCTGATATGATGCTGTTTTTGATGCTTGGCAAATAAAGAATTTTTGCTTTTAATGGCTATATGGAATTTAAAGAAGCAACTAAAATTCTCGATGCCATCCTCTCCAAAAAAAATCCACCATATTTTAACAGCTCGTGGATTTTAAAAAATGCTCCAAAAGTTTATCGATTCATTTGGACAAATATCAGAACAGAAAATAGAGATATAGATTGGGATAAAGTAACTCGATCCCTTAATCACAGATTTTGGAAAAGATGGCAACATCCCAGGAAAAGACCAAAACAATACTGGGATAAAAAAGAAGTTCATCGAGTATTAAAGATATATAAAGATAAGCTATATACATTTATAACTGCCCTAAATGACGAGGATAAATATCTTAGAGATATTATAAGCGTATCCCTGGTTAGACTAGCTCAAAATGGCAATAAATCAGCCAGTAAAGAACTCTCTGAGTTATTACGATACACAATAGACCATTGGATAGAGTATTGCTGGAAACTCAATCGTTGGCGAGGATATGAAGACAAAATTCAAGAAAAGATCGATTGCTGTATCCGTCGCTATCGATATACCGGATCTTTCATGGCTTATCTGTTTAAAACTCTAGAGTATTCAAGCTGGGGTTTCAGGCTATTACATAAACACTCTTTAGATGAATATATACCCGGAAGAACCGACAAAAGACGGATTGATAACGTAGTCCAAGATCCAGAAACAGGAGAAATTGGAATGTATGACAGGGCTAACCAATCTGGGATGCCGGATCTATAGTAACAATTTTCTTAGTAAACTTTATCTTTGACTTGAAGCATCCCATCAATTCACGTTTCTCCTCATTAGCGCCTTCTTTGAGAATATATTTGGCATAAGTTTTTAAATCTATGTCTTTATGTTTTGTCTTCTTATCAGAAAATCCTAGAACTCCTTTTTGGAACTTATTAAATCTTTTAAGTTCATCCTCAAATTTAATCTGTATTCCGGAATTGTTAAAATCAATTTGGTCTAGGAGCTTAATTAGCTGATCTATCAAATCTTCTTCTCGCAGGTACTCGTTTTTACAATGTCTATCCTTAGATCTGCCACAGCCATAGTATATGTATTTAGCTGTAGTCCCATCCTTAAGCTGTTTATACTTCTCCTCGGCTGATATCATTGAGCTACATAAGCCGCAGACCATTAATTTGGTAAAGGCGAATTCATGGCTGGTCCTAATAATATTATCCCTTTTAAGCTGTTCTTGGACTTTATCAAATAGCTCTTTATCGATAACCGGTTCATGTTTACCCTGGTACCATTGATTACTCTTTTTAGGATATTCGAAGATTCCGTAATAGAAAGGATTTTGAAGCATCCTAAATATATTGCTTAGAGCCATATTATGGTTGCCCACCGATTTGAAGTTTAATTCAAACTTAAGCCAATGATGTATCTTTCTGCCCGACCATTTCTCATGAGCCATTTTCTCAAATATCTTTTTAACAATCGGCGATCGATCAGGATCTAGGATCACCTGGCACTTTTTGTCCATGTGCTTTTGATTTAAGTATCCTATTGGGGCCACTCCCGGCCAGAGGCCCATCTCAACTCTTGTCCGTAGTCCTCTCTTTACGTTAATACCCCGGTTATCGTTTTCTAATTTAGCTTGAGAGCCTAGTATCATAAGAAGGAACTTCTCATTTGGATTATTTGAGAATCTTTGACCATATGTTCTGATTTCTTTTAAGATCCCCGCATCCATAAGATCTACTATCTTTCCTAAGTCTCCTGCATTTCTAGATATACGATCTGGTGCCCAGGTTAATATGCCGTCAAACTTATTCTGCTGAATATCCAGTATTATCTCGTTGAAGATTGGTCTTTGGCCTGTTTCTTTAGCTGAATGAGACTCTCTTTTTACCGTAACGATCTCCAATTGCTCTCTTTCGGCCAAAAGGAGCATCTCCTTGATCTGACTATCAATAGAGAGTATTTGTTTTTCTTCTGATTCTGATGATTTCCTGGCATAGAGGCAATACCTTACCTTTGCTGGTATTGCCTGTGGCTGGGTCCCTGAAAGCCCTTGGATATTGTGATTATTCATATACACAAGGGATGACGTAATCCCCTAAAGGAGTCCAGAGCGTCCCAGTTGGTAAGTTAAAATTGGATTAATAGCCTTCTTTTTGTTAGAATTTTCTAACAACCTAATGACCTAAACCCGGTGACTTCATTGGGCATGGCACAAAACCACCTGCATACCAAACTTGTCGTTTGGCTTCCACGCATGTGGTTATAGAGGAAACTCTATAAAAGAGCTTATGCTCTAAGCCAGGCGACTTTTTTTATTGTTTGTTTAGCCGAAAGAAGATCTGGTTTTCAAGGTCTTGTTGAAGAATAAAAGAATTACTATGGCTTAAGATCCCCAGATAAGAATGGATGGTATGGTCAAGTGAGTCATAAGACAATGATCCTTGATTATACGATTTAATTTTTTCGTAAATCTTGGCAAAAATTCTTTTCTCGGTTTTTATCCTTGGCAGTATGAAGTGTGGGAAACAAACATATCCAAGGAAATCAACGCCTTGGCTTAATTTTCGAACCGTAATTTTATTGGGATGTAATTCAAGTTTCAACCTATCTTTCAGAAAATCTTTTATTAAATCCTGGATTTCAAAACAATGCTCTCTTTGAGGATGAAGTATCACAAAATCATCGGCGTAACGAATGTAATGTTTTTCGTGAAGTTCGTGCTTCATAAACTGGTCGAGCTCATTGAGATAAATATTGGCAAAAAGTTGCGAGGTCAGGTTGCCTATCGGCAATCCCTTAGGCTCACTGGGATCTACTGTACGATCCGAACTAAAACTAGATATAACTTCCTCAAGAAGTCGTCGAGTGTGTATGCTCCTAATACGTCCGAAAATTATATCTATGAGAATTTTTTGATCAACACTTGCAAAAAACTTTCTGATATCACATTTCAAAATCCAACATGGCTGAGTATTGTTTTTGCTGACTATTCTTGCGTATCGGATAAGTTGTTCCACACCACGATGAGTTCCTTTATCTTTTCGACACGAATAGGAATCATGGATAAAAGTTTTATCAAAGATTGGATTAACATGCTTAACGATGGCGTGATGGAGTACACGATCTCTAACCAGGGCTTTGTGGATGTGGCGTAGTTTTGGGTCTTGCACGAAAAATGATGTATATCCGGAATGCTTGTAAGTTTTATCGGCCAGCTCTTGATGAAGCTCCCAAAGATTATCTTCTAAATTGCGTTCAAACTCTATAGTATCCAGCCGGTCCTTTTTGCCAATTCTAAATTCTTTCCAAGAGGTGATTAAATTATCGATCTTAACTATTTCGTCAAAAAGATTATGAACAACCATAAAAATACTGGACAGTTTAATTTGGAAACTCCGATCTTCAAAAAGACATACGACTTTTTGAAAGAATTCTACATTTTTCAATTAGACTTTCCAAAGAAAGATCGCTACAGCCTGGGACAACGATGTGAGACTTATCTGCTCGGCGTACTTGAGGGTATCATGCTTGCCAGCCAGACGAGTAAAGATAGGAAATATCTTATTCTTCAGCAGGCCAGTGGCAAGTTAGATATGCTTAAGGTTTTCGTGAGATTAGCCGGGGACATCAAGATTCTCAGCGATAGCCGATACATAAAGTGTCAGAATCAAATTCAAGAAATCGGTAAGATGCTGGGTGGCTGGATGAAGTCTACCCACGAAGATCAGTTTTAACTATCAGGCCTTCTCTAAGAGAAGGCCTGATAGTTAAAAAACGACGATACTGCCGAGAGGGGCAGACACCGAGATTCGAATTCGCATTGTCGCGGGAATCGTTGTTCACGTTGAGACCGTCCGAGTCGAAGTTGCCAACGTTGACGGAGTTACCGTCGGAAGACTGCACCGATATGTTTTATTCCCTCCATGAGCGCTCCATAGCCACTGGGGATTATCAAAAGATTCTCCCCTGAATTTTACCTGGTAGCAGTCCTTTGATTTACGCAGGACATCTACGCTGAAATAAAACACGTAGTTTCGTAGTTTTTACTACTTTCCGGCCACGCCACTTCTTATAGCCAGGGCCATAAGAACTCCGGTGGATATCAAAAAGAGGAGGTTCGTAAGATTAAACTAGCCTGAGCCGAGCTTAATCTCTATTAACAAAGCTCAGTAATATTGTTGCATAAAATACCCGGTTATAAAAGGACTGGTAAAATTCTATTTTTGACTGTATATTTATGTAATAAAGTTCCGACTACACCACTTGTGGTGAGTTTATTGAACCATGCCATTTGAAGCCTACAAAATCTACGAAGAATACGAGCCGGATAAGTTCAAAAACTCGACTCAGAAAAAAGTTGAGCAGGCTTTAGATACCGCTAAAAAAGAAGGGCTAGTACCCGAGGCTAAAGAAACCAATATCGAATTCGATGAAGCTCGAGAAATATTTGGCAAAGACTTCTTGGGGCCAGAAGCAATTCAAACCACTTTCGGCGTTGAATTAACCCCAGACGAACTCAAAGAAGTAGAAGATATTCCTTTTACCAGAGAAGAGCTGGAACAAGCCAAGCAATTGGGTATGATGTTGGTTCTAAGAGTGCCCAGACTCGGTGAAGGCAAAACAGAGCGTCCTCTAACAATTGATTCTGCCAGAGAACTATTTAACAAGGGCGATTCCCTTGGCGATCCTAAGAAAAAGAAACAAAAAGTATTTTATGGCAAAAAGGGCGAGAGCTGGTATGATAATGAAAAATTTGCGACCCAAGACACTCCTAAGCTTGGTTGGGGTTTAGTTATGAAATCGGTATTACCTGATTCACTAAGTAAAAACTGGAACCAGCAAGAGGAAGTTCTTAAGAAATGGGCAAAGGATAACAACATAAACCCCAGTCTTGTTAAGAGAAGGACACCCGTAGAAATTGCCTACGATACCCTGATATATTACGGTGAGAATAAGGAGTCATTGTTAGAGAATAGGTACGACTGGTCCGGCGTGCAGTCTTCCGACGGTGGCTCCGTCTACGTTGGCGGCTTCGACTCGGTCGGTCTCGGCGTGCGCTTCGATTCCCGCGACGGTGCGAGTTCGTATCTCGGTGTCTGCCCCTCTCGGTAGTTTCGAGATACTTGGGCACTTGGATTCCTTGATTCTTATTGGTTTCCTTGGGTATTCGAAAATTTTTTGAGGGCTGGTAAAATACCATTTTTAATTGTAATATCCATATATGTCTAAAGAGCAAATCCCACATATTCCCAATGTTCTAACTACTCCGGAAAGGGTAATGGAGGAACATGGGCTAGATGAGTCAAAAGAGAAGGTAAAACTTTCTCCGGAACAGGTTGAAACTAATGTTAATGAGCTAACGGAGCTTTCTGCTTCTCGTGCCGAAGCTTCTAAGCATGTTCGTGAGTCATATGGCGGTTTAACCAAATCTGAACGGGAAGAACTTAAAGAAAAAGGAGAAGGTGCCGTGGTGGCCCAGCTCGATGCATTAAATATTGATCCAGAATTAGCCGAGTTTTCTGAGGGAGTTTTGGCTGACTATGATAAGAGGATTCAAGAATTGGGTAGTAACCCGAAAGTTCTAGAGGAATATAAGAAAAGATTCGAGAAACTTAAAGGAACCTTAGGTAATGTCGTGGCGTATGAGCATATTCAAGGTGAGCTAGATGCTGTTACTAAGAGCGAGCAAAAACTCCGATTGTTATATGAAAAAGTCGGCCGTGCACCTGGTCCGATTGAGAAGAAAAAACTAGCTGAACTAACAGAACACAAAAATACTCTTCAAGAACAATTAAATAAGTTTGAATTAGATCCGGCTTCTGTCGGCATGCTACGGCGTAGAGAAGTCAGAAAAATGCAACAAGATCTTGAACGATATAGTTTTGCCGAAACAGAGTCCCGAACCGAACTAATCAGAGAAGTTTTGCCCGACCTCATGCAGGGCGCCCCGATTCTTTTTCAAGGTGAAACTGGTTCCGGTAAATCTCAACTAGCAAAATATATTTCCGAACGATATCTGGGCAAAGAACCGGTTATTATTTCGGTCAGTGAACAGATCAAGGAATCACAGATTATGGGTACCCGCGGATTAGAAAACGGAGAGACTGTCTTCAACTATTCTGAGTTTATCAAAGCTCAACAAGATGGACGACCGGTAGTACTTGATGAGGTGAATCTTATGCCTCACGAATTCTCCGGTCTTTTGCACGATCTTTTGCAGAAAAGAGTCGGCGATGTCTGGACTCACCCTGTTACAGGAGAAGCAATCAAAATTACCGCCCCTATCATGGCTACTGCCAACCTTAAGTCAGAACGCTACAAACAGCGTTATGAGTTAGACGTGGCAACTCTCCGAAGATTCATCGGCGGAGCCGGAGCAAGAGAAATCCATTATTTGGACTTAGGCGAGAAAGACAAGGAAGGTAATTATATCGCTCCCGAAACATTAAAAATCCTAGCTTCAGTAATAGCCGATAGAAATGGCAATATTTCTTGGAGCGTCGGGGAAGCTCCACAGAAAATGGAACAGCTCAAAAGATTCGTTCAGGCTTGCCGTAAAATTCAAGAAGATTTTACCTTGAGTGTTCGGGAAGGTGCTGAAGAATCGTTAGCCAAAAGTGACCGCCTAGCTTTTAGAGAGTTGGTCATCACTCTTAAGGATCAAATTGAGATTATGAAGGCCTGGAAAGCGTCTGGTTTTCAAGAACCTTTAGACCAAATCGTCTTGAAGGAATTCTTCCGAAAAGCTGAAATAAGCGGACGGGCAGCCAAAGACAGAGAGAATATGGTCAAGGTATTCATGGCTAATAAGTTTTTCCAAGACACTAAACCTGAAGATTTTAATATCCAAGGCCTTTCGGCTAAAACAGTTCGCCAATGGCAAGGAAAAGAATAAATGCCATTTGAAGCCTACAAAATATACGAAGAATACGAGCCAGATAAGTTTAAGACCACTACTCAAAAGAAAGTTGAGCAAGCTCTCGATACTGCTAAGAAAGAAGGGCTAGTTCCCGAGGCAAAAGAGGCCCACGTTGAATTTGAAGAAGCCAAAGAAATATTTGGAGCAGATTTTCTCGGTCCCGAATCTGTCGGGACAACATTTGGCGTTGAATTTTCTCAAGAAGAACTTAATCAGATAGAAAATATCCCATTTACTCGTGAAGAATTAGAAAAAGCCAAAGAGCTTGGAATGATGCTGGTCTTACGCGTGCCAAGAGTTGGCAAGGATAAAACCGCCAAGCCACTTACGATCAAGCAAATGAGAGGCGTATTCAAGGGAGAAGATAAGCTCGGTGATCCTAAAAAGAAAAAATCTCAAATCTTCTACGATCAGGATTGGTATAACAAAGAAGAATTCGCCACCAAAGACACGCCATCTCTTGGTTGGGGTCTTGTTATGAAGAAAATACTAGAAGAATCAAGAAGTAAAAACTGGGATCAGCAACAAGAAGTACTTAAAAAGTGGGCAGAGGAAAACGGCATTGACTCCACTTCAATTAAACGCCGAACTCCGGTTGAGATAGCTTATGATACGCTTCTTTATTATGGCGCGAATAAAGAGTCCTTGTTATCAGATACTTGGGATTGGACTGGCGTGCAGTCTTCCGACGGTCACTCCGTCTACGTTGGCTTCTTCGGCTCGGTCGGTCTCGTCGTGTACAGCGGTTCCCGCGGCGGTGCGTATTCGAGTCTCGGTGTCTGCCCCTCTCGGTAGTTTCGTAGGGTACTTGGGAGCTTGGACTCCTTGATTCTTATTGGTTCCCTTGGGTATTCGAAAAAAATTTTATATAACCACATCTAAATGCCAGAATCATTTCCCATAAATAGAATAGAAGCTCCTCAAGACGAACCTAAGCCAGAGGTTCCAAAACAGGAAAACGAGATTGACGCTCAAGCAGTTGAGGAATTTTTAAATAAGGAAACCGAAATATTAGGAGCCTATGGATTGCGAGGCGATATTACCTTAGAACGAGGTAACGGTGGCTGGGCATTTGATTTTCAAAACAGAAAACTCATCTATGATCCAAAATTCTTCATAGAACGTGGCTATAGCCTCCAGGAAACTCTCTTTGCCACCACTCATGAACTCATGGCTCACTACGGTGAGCTAATGCGTGATCCGGAGCTTGTTTTAAAGGAAGCCAAACGATATAGCGCCAAAGGCCACCTTCATCTTTTATACAATATCTTTGAAGATGTGCTGGGTAACAGACGTATAGTTGCCGAGCTACCGTTCTTAGAAGAAACCCGGGAGCAACTTTACCGAGAAAAGATGTTTCCACCGACTGACTACACCGACAAATCTTCCCACGTTCAATTTACTTACGGCTTTATCCGCCAGATGATGGTGCCCGGTGAAGCGGTACAGCTTGGTCCAGAAGCTCAGACCGCTTTGGATAAATTAAGAAGCTTTGGCTCAGATAAAATAGATATTCTCGATCTGGTCACTACTCCAACTATTGATCCTAAAGATCGCTTTCGAATCATGCGGACAATTGTTGAACCTATTTATCGAGAACTTTATGAAAAAGATTTGGAAGAAGAGAAGAAAAGTGGCAAGAGCAAGGATCAGGGCGAAGGATCACCCACAGACACTAAAGTTTCTGACAAACCGCAACAAGGCCAAGGTTCAGGTCAAGAGAAGAAAAAATGGTGGCAAAGAAAAAAGGAAGAACCTCAAGAAGGAAAAGGTAAAGAGCAACAACCTGGTAAGGGCGGAGATAAGAAATCCAGCGAGCGAGCCGCTAGAGAAGCGGCTGAAAAGAAGTTTAAGAAAGAATATAAGACCTATCACGATGGTCATCCCGAACCCATAACACATGCAGAAGAAAAACAAATCAAGAAGTTGATGGAAGAAATAGTCGCTAAAAAGGGCGGACAACCTACTCTTGAACAAAACATTCTTGAGGAATGGGCCCGTGAGCATGGAGTCAGCGCTGAGGATGTTCTCGGCTATCGCAAAGAGTATGAAGAGATTGCTCCCCTGGTGGCCGAGCTAAGAGAAGTTTTTAAAAAGATAATTGCTAGACGGTTAAAAGAACGCTGGCAATTTTCGCCTCAGCTTAAAACAGAAGGTGAGGAGCTAGCCGAGGATACATTAGTCGACTCTTCAATTGAATCACGAGCTGGAGGCCAACCGAGAGCGTTTAGAGAGATTGAAAGGCACAAGAGAGAACAGGAAGGCTATGGCATGCTGGATATGTCTTTGGTTAATGATTTATCCGGCTCGATGAATGAGGGTGGCAAACTTGAAATGGACCGTAAGAGTAAGCTGTTATTCTTAGAGTCTCTGGCTGATTTTCAAAAAGAAATAGAAGAAGCTGAATTTGAAAGTGGTGTTTCATTAGGCCTGCAAGTTAGAACCGAAACCAGAGCGTTTGGTGACTTTGGAGATGTAGAATTAAAATCGTTATCACCCGATTTATCGGAGAAAGACAGGATTGGGATTTGGAAAAAAATGCATAAAGCCGGTGGCGGTACGCCAGATTATCTTTCTCTTGAAGAAGTTCTTAATTCAATAACTCCAGAACAAGAAAAGGAGTTAAGAGATAAGTCAAGAAGAAAAGTTATCGTCGTACTTTCTGATGGTGAGAGTCAAGATTCAGGCAAAGTTCAAGCTGTTTTACTCCAGCTAAGAAATAGAGGGGTTATATGTTTAGGATTGGGCATGACTGAATCAGGTCAAGCCGTCAAAGAAACATACAAGCCGGATGCCGAAGTAATAACAGATATCAAAGAGTTGCCACAAGCAGTTCAAAAAGTTATTCTAAAATATACTCAAGATCTATAATATGCCATTTGAAGCCTACAAAATCTACGAAGAATACGAGCCGGATAAGTTCAAAAACTCGACTCAGAAAAAAGTTGAGCAAGCTTTGGATACTGCTAAAAGAGAAGGTCTTGTGCCTGAAGCCAAAGAAGTAAACATTGAATTCGATGAAGCTAGAGAGATATTTGGTAAAGATTTCCTTGGTCCGGAAGCTATTAAAACAACATATGGTATCGAACTTACTCCAGACAAGCTACAAGAAATTGAGAACATACCATTTACTAGAGAGGAATTAGAACAAGCAAAACAATTGGGAATGATGCTGGTACTTAGGGTGCCGAGTATTGGTGAGGGCAAGGAAGCTAAGCCCCTAACTATTGATCAAATACGAGAGAAGTTTTCAGGCGGAGATACGCTAGGTGATCCTAAGAAAAAGAAGAAGAAAATGTTTTATCGAAGCAAGGGTGATGGGTGGTTTGATACGGAAAAGTTTGCTCTCGAAGGAACTCCCAAACTTGGCTGGGGCCTAGTAATGAAATCTGTTTTGCCGGACTCATTGAGCAAGAATTGGGATCAACAAGAAGAAGTACTCAAAAACTGGGCTAAGCAAAATAACATTGATCCAACGTTAGTTAAACGCAGAACACCTGTAGAAATTGTCTATGATACTTTTCTCTACTACGGAGAAAATAAAGAAACTCTATTAGAAGATACCTGGGACTGGACAGGCGTGCGGTCTTCCGGCGGTTTCTCCGTCTACGTTGGCGGCTTCGACTCGGACGGTCTCGGCGTGGGCGGCGGTTCCCGCGGCCGTGCGGATTCGAATCTCGGTGTCTGCCCCTCTCGGTAGTTTCATAGGGTGCTTGGGCACTTGGATTCCTTGATTCTTGTTGGTCCCCTTGGGTTTTCGAAAAAATTTTATACTTCCCCTAATTAGTGAGTTGGCAACTTGCTTTACTTAGTTTTATGTCTAAGCTATGGTGGACGCCATGGTCGATATTTGATAAAATTCCCTTAACAATTCATTGCCTAACCCCATTGATACCCTCAGTGGATATGGCATAAAACCCACCTGCATACTGAACCCGTCGTTCAGCTCCATGCAGGTGGTCCATATCCGAAAGGGTATGGGAGGGCGCAAGCCCTCGGCTAGCGGCGGGCTTTGTGTTTTTACAAAAAGCTCTCGCTGGATAAAACCCACCTGCACAAATGAAAATAAAAATTATTGTACTTTATTTGTTTTTAGTTCTTTCAATTTTTGTAACTCAAAAGGTCGAAGCCGTTTCTGGCGCCTGCTCTTATCATGGCGGTGTAGATTGCGGTGCTGGCCCAGATTATGACGGTAGTGTTATCTGCAACGATGGCTGGCGAGATAGCTCTGTGGGGTATTACGGAACTTCTATGTGTAGAAGTAGCGATATTCCGCTTTGTGTGTATCCTGTTGGAATTGGATGCACCGATGAATCATCTTATAACAGCATGAGAGCGATGTGGGCTCGCTCTGGATATCCGGATACGATGCTTTCAAATCTTCAAGAATGTCGTAATCAAATTGATGAATATAATAGATTAAAAGCTGAGTATGATTCCTGTCTATACAGAATGATGAATCCGACCCCGTATCCTACGCCGATACTTACTCCTCTCCCAACAGCAACTCCATATTATGACCCATGTCCTGAAGGCTGGATAAATTTAAAAAGTTTAAATCTTTGCATTAAACCTGCAACTCCTACACCAATTCCTCTTGTTACGCCAACCCCGACACCGACAGAGTTATTCAAGGACTTATTTAAAAATTACTCATCCACACCTGCTCCAAAACCAAAAGTAACACCAAAGGTTACCCTTACTCCAAAAATAAGACCCACCATGTCCCCATCCATAAATCCGGAACCAACAGCAACCATAGAGGCCAGAAAAGAGGCATTAGTTTCAAACAATAATACCCTGACAAGAGTATTTAATTTATTTAAGAAAATTAAGTTCTGGTAATCTACTCATCATAACTACGCGCGCCGCCTTCGTATTCACATCTTGCGACATACAGAGGTTGAACATATGGTCTTCTAAGCTCAATCTCACGTTCACGGCTAAATGTTAACGCCAAAGCATCAATGGCATCTGGCGAAGAGAGGCCGTCATGCATCATCTCATCTCTTGTCTTTACCCCAATCTTTTTATCCCCATGTACCTTATACTGCACCTGAGATAGTTGATTAAAAGCATTGTTTTCCAGAAGAACCAGATTTTTTTCAATCCAGTTTTTGAGACGCCAACAACTTTGGGATCGAAGATTAATGAAATTCTTGCCATCATTTTCTGGAAACTCAGGTTCACTGCCCGGTTTAACTGCCACTACTTTCTGGGCTATATACCAGTTGTGGTTATCCAGCTGATTACGAAGCAACTCATACACTTCTTCACCAAGACCAAAAGTCTCCACAAATATATTCGATGGCTTAATATTAAATCGTTTTACGAGTTCAATAACTTGGTCGGCAATGACCGTAGGGTTAGCATGAGCATCCTGATACATAACCTGACCACTGATAGCGGCTTTAAGCACGATCGTAGAAAACATACGTCCAGCACCTGTCGTGACCACTCCAATACGGAATGGCTCTGTCCATCGTTCCATCTTTGATATGTATGCTTGCTCCATCCGTTCCTTAGTTAGCAGATATGAGTATTCATCAATGGCAGTATCTTTTTCAAATACTTTAATAACGAGTGTGGTAAACGCGTCGATAAGATCGTCGTGTCGTTCTCTACCAAAGCCTAAGATCTGGTTGATGAGAATTTCGGCCCCTTGTCTAGGAAAGAGTACCTTAGCAGATTGAATAGCCGGAGCAGTCATGATCAATCGGGTCCGCTTATCATTCCCTCCAATTTTGAACTCCTCGGCTGGGAAGCCTTCGTCTCTTAACTGCTGAAAAAATGCCGATTGATATGCAACCGATTCAATAAATAAATGGGCATATTCCATACTTCTTGATAGCTGCTTAGCTTGTTGAAGAGCAGTCGGAAAATCAAAGCGTTTATTAATAGGATTCGGCAAGATATATATCTTGAGATTATCTCGGGTGCCATACACTCGGGCAGAAATCATGGCCGTGAAATCAGCACTATTAGATTCACTGATTGCTAGATCAATACCAATACCGGTAAAGCGATAATCCAACGAACCAACATCCGGTAGGGTATCGTAATACTGAATCCATTCAGGATGGATAACCTGGTCATCATCCGGCAGAATATTGAGCATGAATTCTCGCTGAAAGGCACGTTCATCCATGGTGCGCTTAAGATCATCAATACTTTTATGATTTGGAAACTTTCCCGGCCAAGTGACTTGCTCGTTCTCATCAATCAAGGGATACCTTCGATATATGCCATCAAACTTTTTGCTTTTGATGTTCTGGATGAGTTTCATTAGAAGTGAGTCATTATGGAGAAGATTGCCGATGATGATAATCCGAGTATGTAAATCACCGGCTGGAATGACATCGCCATTGAACCAAGCGAATAGCTTGTCCCGAGATTCCTGTGTTTTAACTGACTCAAGATCTTCTAAGTCATCTCCAATAATGAGGTCGGGGCGGTATTGGCCATGCCGGATACCGCGGATACTTTGCTCGGTAGAAGAAGCAAGGATCTTTGCACCATAGCGTGGGATGACTAACGCAAGCGAGCCCCACTCGTCCGTTTCTTCTTTGAACGGTCCCAAATCCATTTTTAGGAGGATATTAGTTTCCAACTCTTTCTTGATATTTAATAGATGTTGACGAGCTTGGCGTTGGGTCTGGCTGGCAATGACGATTAATTTTTTTTGCTGATCACCAAGTATCGCCCACAGCGGATACGACAAATTGAATATGGTGGACTTTGCCGAATTACGGAATGCAATGATGACCGCATTCTTGATCTTGGCGTTTTCAGTAATACGAAAGAAGTCCGTATGGAATGGCGCCGCTCGACTTTTGATATAGTGATTTAGATAGATAGCGAAAAACCATTCATGACTTTGACGAGCTATATCTCTCCGGACTTTTCTATCATGAATGATTTTATTAACTAATTTTTTTGATGGTTTTTTCATGTTTATTTTTAGGCGATGAAGATACTAATCTCAAGGCCTGTTTAATGAGAGCTTCTTGCTCTGGGGTTAATTTTTCGGATGAATGTTTAAGGTGACCGCTAATTTCTAAGCGATCTGTATAGGTAGTATGATGGTTCTTGAGCCAGTATATGACAGCAGTCATATTTTTGTCTCTGATTGCAGAAATAAGCTGGGACTCGGCCATATCATTTATCAGAAGAGATCCTTCGCTTAAAGCTTCGTCCGAAGCTTTCGCAAATTCTGTATCGCTTTTTCGCCAACGATAATATGTCATGCGACTGATACCAAGTTTTTCACAAGCTATTTGTACAATGGGAGTCTTTTTAAGTTGTTCGAGCAATAATGCTTTTTGATCTTTTTTCATGATATTTTATTAGCCTTCATGCCGGTTAACTTTTCCCATCTCTGAATGGCAGTAAGGCAATATTCGGAATCGATCTCTACTGCAAAGCATCTCCTTTTTGTTTGTTCACATGCCAGTAGTGTGGTTCCGCTACCCAAGAAGCCATCGTAGACAATTTCGCCAATTTCAGAGCTATTGAGAATGAGTCGTCGTATAAGGCCAATGGGTTTAGTTGTCGGATGAAGTTTACTCTTTGATGGTCGTGGATAAAATATGACACTTTTATCTTTCGAGTGACGGAATCGGTGAATACCATACCAGCCGTATAAAATAAGTTCGTGTTGGGGTGCGTAATCAAGGCGGCCTATTACTGCTTGCGATTTAATCCATACCAGGAGTTGTGCAATTTTAAATCCAGCATCAATCATGCCTTCTCGTAGGGACCAGACCATTTTATCAGCGTTAAATATATATGCGGTATTCTTTTTGGTTAGAAATGGAACAACCACCTCAAGCCATGCTCGACTGAATACTCGGTAATCATTATTTGATTGTAAGTGGTCATTAAAGATCTCCTTGTCTTTTGATAGCATTAAAAACCCACGCTTTGATTCTACTACCGCCACACCGTATGGCGGATCGCAACAAATAAGGCTAATCTTTTCTTGCCCAACAAGATGTTTAAGAAGTTTTTGATCCCGGCAGTCACCATATGTGAGACGATGTACTCCTAACTGCCACATAGATCCGTATTTAATTGATTTTTCTTGATTTTTCATTGGTAAGTTTTTCGTACCTATTAATCGCCAGCTGAACAAATACTGGCTCCTGTTCGATCATATATGCAGAACGTTTCAATTGTTGGCACGCAACCATAAGACTTGCCGAGCCAGAAAAAAGATCAAGTATAATATCGTTCTGCTTAGTACATCGTCGAAGTGGCCGTTCGTGAAGACTTGGGGGCTTTTCCGTAGGATGCTCGTATTTAGAGCCACCAAGTCGTTTTACAAGCCAGATATCAATAAGATCGTAGATGTCATCAATGGTGCGATTACCGCTTCCCACTTCACGATTTAGAATTTCCGATAAATTTAAAACCCGATTGGATAGATAGGGTTTTCCAATAACGCCATATATGCACGGCTCATATTGCTTATTAAAGGCAACCTTAGGTGTGGGCATGCTGTTATTCTTTATCCACAAACACGTCCGCTTGTAGGTTATGCCTAAGTCCCTATAAAGGTTCTGGAGAAGCCAGGCATAGCGTTGGTCGCAATAAGTGAAGATGTGAGAATCTTTAGCACAAACTGACAAACCATTTTTAAGGGACTCCCGAAGAAACATTTCGTAATCACTGTCCGACTTTGCGTCATTAATCTTGCCGCCATAATTTCCATTACCACCGATGCCTTTGTCATAGGAAAGACCGATATTAAAGGGCGGATCAGTTAATATGACATTGGCTCGTTTGCCAGCCATAAGTTTGTGTATTGATTCGGGATCTGCACTATTGGCACAGAGGATACGATGTGACCCAAGTTGATATAAATTGCCCGGCTTAACAGATGTCTTTCTAATTTTCTTTGTTTCTTTTTCTACATTGAACTCATCGTCTTCAACTGTCAGATCGTCAAATATTAGCGATAAATCAGAATCTTCAAAGCCACTTGCCAAAATAGTCTCAATATCAAAGTTTTCCGCCAGTTTATCCCAGTCAAAATCTCCATGTAGACGATTGCTTGTAAGCAAGTATTGATTGTATTCTCTCTCTGTAAGCTTGCGATTTGGAATACGAACTGGGATTGATTCATTTTCACGGCCAATCAACCGTAATGCCAAGAGCCTCTGATGCCCAGCAATTACCCGGTTGCCGAGATCAACAATTGGGATTTCAACTAAGCCAAATTTCCGGAGGCTCTTTTTCAAGTCATTGAGTTGCTTTGGACTGATAACCCGAGGATTCTTGGAATTCGGTACTAATTCTGCAACCACACGTTCCTCCGTATGCCATTGTAACTTTGCTTTTATTTTGGTCATAAAATAAAACGTCCCGAAATTAGGACCCGTCTTATCTAAAAGACAGAGACTAATTTCGGGACTTGTTTACCGACATGAGTAGCAGTCAGCTATTCATGGCACGCAATAATGCGTTAACTATTCAATTAATTTAATTATACAACATATCCTGGGAGGGTCAAATAAAACTGTGGATATCTATTTCTGGTCAGATCTTTTTAATGCTTTCAACTCTTCTATTCTCTTGTCCCAGGCCGATAAAGGCAAGAGATCAAGCTGCTTTTGCACTTTTTGTGCCATTATCTCATGCTTATCATTTCTTTCATGTATAAATTTTTCTTCTTCATCTAAGAGCTTTGTATATTTTTCGGTATCGGCGTATATATTCTTTATCTCCTGCACGCCCAGCTCTTTTTTAAGATGTTTTAGGCGAGATAAGGCCTTAAATTTATATGCCATTGAAGCTAAGATTAGAAATTGAATTTGGCATTCAAATTTATCAAGTCTCCAAGTTCTTATAAATTCTGCGTAGACCATGGCTAAGTTCTTATTACTATCATCTGTCATTATTTTGTATATTTTTCTCTGATTTTCCGATAAGGTTTCTAAGAATTTTAATTTCTCTCTTTGGGTTAATCTCGGTATATTGCTGAACCTAAAATCAAAATAATCAAGTTTATCGGCATTTAATCTGGCCATGATTTTGTCCTGTCGCTTTAAAATATCGTCCAGAAGACTAGATTCAAATTCATTATCTTGTTTACATCCAGGACATTTTGCTTGTATTTGATCAAAAGTAATATCAATTTCAGTCTGATCCTTTTTAGAGCGTATTCTTATGCCGGAGCCGGATATAAGATCAATATCAAAGCGGTAGCCACATGGACAGTATAGTTTGCCATCTTCGACAATTGATTTTACGGGAAACATTTAAATATTTATCTTAAATTGGTAACCATTTTTTAGTTTTTCTTGTTTCTTTTTTTCTAGGCTCTAGTAATCCTATAAGCTGAGTGATGAGGGCTTTATTCTGTTCATCTACCGTTTTATCTTCGATATTTTTAATCTCCCTTAGCAGGGTGCTTCTAGTTCGTTGACTTGAAACTATGTAGTCAACTGATTTAATGAGTTCTTCTAATTTTGAAAGGATATAAAAACGTCTTTGTTCATTCCCTGAACCTAGTTGTTTGGCCAAGCTTTCTAAAAAGGGAATCAATCTATCCCCGAACTCTTTTTTCATATCTGGGTGGAATATGGCATTAACAATTTGATCAAGATCAGCATCACTGGCTTTTTTGGCATTATCAATATAAATTTCTACAAACTTATTAAAATCAATGTCTGGGAGATTGACTCTTGACTGTATCATACCTGCCACAAAGACTTGGTCAGCCACATTCGTGCCACTGGCAATAGTAAACAATGCAGCCTCAATCTCGTTAATTCTTGCTGAAGTAATATTACCTCGAAACTGGTTAATCAAGTCTATCACTAGCTCTTTTTGATTGTTGGCCTTATTCTTTAGTGCTTCGACAAGATTGTGTTGGATGGTCTCAGATTCAGTGAATCTCTCTGGAAACAACTTCTTTATAAAACCTAGTGCAGCATCAAAGTCTTCGTCAGACCCTGTCAGTTTTTCTGCTATCAAGTTTTCGAATCCCTCAGCGATTTCGGGAGTTAAAGACTTTTGCTCAGCGATAAATGCATTTATAATCTGGCTTCTTGTGGGAGCATCGATGAACGGAGGTTCTTTTACTAAGACGTCAGCTGATTCTTTATCAATAAAAGGTAGTATCTTTTCGATATCTATAGACTGTAAAGCTGCCAATTCTGTAGCGTACTTTTGTCGCGAGATAACCAATAACTCTTTTATTCTCTGAAGACGTAGTCGTGGTTCTTCCAATAGAGATACTGCGTGAAATAAGCTTCTTATGATGTTAATTTTTTCTGGTGCTTGAGTTTGTACTAAATCATACTCAGCTTTGATGCCTTCTATGTAAGAGTTCCTGGGAAGATCGGTCAGTCCTGTAATAATTTTTGTCAGATTTTCGATGTCACCATTTTTGGCCAGTGCCTTTATCTCTGTCGGATCAACTGTTCTAGTCTCCGTAAATCCGGTTGATCCAGAAAAGTGTAGGAAATAATAGGGATCAATTGTTTTTTCTTCTTCAGATCGGTTTATCGAATTAAAGAATTTCGGCTCTTGGGCTATGAGCTTTTGTAGATCCTTATCTTCTGCTATCTCGCCGCTCTCATATCCCTGAAGAAGCTTTGGCTCGTTGGGTAATTTTTCATAGAAATCTGGAAAGCGATCTTGAATAATCAATATCTTGCCTAACAACTCCGGAGAGTTTTTAACTTTAACTAGATTTGTATATTCTTGACTATTCTTGTTTGCGATACTATTCAGCTTTCCTTGGACAGCTTCTAGCTGGAAAAACAGGGTTCTAAGAAAATGCTTTATCTTTCTCGGATTACTATCAAAATTATTTAGTGCCAAGTCGATAAGATACTCCTTGGCGTATGGATGAGTAAAATTGAGAACTGACGTTGCATCGATCATCTGATTTACCCATGGCCCTAAGACATCCTTTGTAGCTTTTGGCAGAATAAAGTTAATCTGAAATATCTTTTTTAAATACTCGGTTGCTTCCTTCTGTTTGACCTCGGTAGTTTTCTTTATATCCACTAACCCCGTAGTGTCGTTAAGCTCAGGATCAAGATTCAGAAAATTACTAATATAGCGACGAATTACTGTATGGTCAGCAGTAATCACATACACGCAATGAGGATTATTGAAAAACGTAAATAGAGCTGTAAGTATCTGCTCGACTTCTTTGTGATTACAACGATCAAGATCGTCCACAAAGATAACTATCCGTTTGGGCGGATTCCCCGACGCCATCAGTTCTTCAACGACCTCATTAAATTTATCTTCGAACTGCTCGGCCGATTCTATTTTAGGGATTATCTGTTTGACCTTTATTTCTGTGACCTTTTGTATTACTGGTATAAAAGCAAGGAAAATAGGAAGTAAAAGATTATTAAGAAGAGTTTGAGTTACATTGAGGCGTACTCCCAATATATGTTTTAGTGACCATACAACAACTACAAATCCCATACCCAAGAGAAAGGCGTGCTTTAGAAAGATATTTATTTGTCGTGTAAATATGTCATCATACTCTTCTTTTGTTAAATCCTTATCTTTCTGGATTTCGGCATAAAATTCTCCGTGATCAATTTTCTTATCGAGTTGAGAGTATATGTCAATAATAAATTTTCTTTTTATAGAGATTTCATCTTGTGTGTATTTCCACGGCTCAAACTTAAGAACTTTATAATTTAGAGCTTCTAGCTTTGGTTGGAGTTGCTGCAATATGGATGACTTGCCCTCGCCCCATCTTGCTGATATTCCGAAGTTGAAACCTTCATCAGAGTCTTCGATTGTTTTAACAATGGCGTCTACAAACGGCTCTCTACCAAAGAGATCATTTTTTGCTGGGTTATCCCACTTGCTTACACCGTGAGTTTTATCGGACTGTATCATATTAGATCAAAGATTATTCAAGAGTAGTATGAACATGAAATCCACATGCTCGACAGATCCCATTCATGTTCGTATCCCCATTAACTGCGAATTCGAATCGGCTTTCTTGGCAAACAGGACATTGAACTGAACCCCATTTTCTTTCGTGAGCTTCTACTCTTCTGATAACCTCTCTGACATTTTTAACATACCCATCGACTTCGGGTTTGTTATCAAGATAGCCTTGAATCCATAGGTCAGTAGTAATTCTGCCGGCAGATGTTTCCTTGTATAGAATCTTTCCTTCATTCAAAAGTTTTTCCCAGTACTGTCGGGACTTACCATATTTATCTGCGATATCTCGAGAAGACATGACCTGAGCATTGAAGGGAATATACCCCGACTGCTCCATACTTTCATAGCAAGCCCTTATAGCGTCTGCAATTATTCGCTCTTTTTCGCTTTTACTAAATTTGCCAGTGAGGTCCACACCTAAACTAAGAGTGCCGCCACTACTAGTATTTGCATGCCAATAAAATTTTCGATCATCAGTATCCATAATCCCAGCCTACTATACTTGGTTTCTTTTGGCAACCTGTTATTGTGGATAGTGACACGTCTATATCCTTTTATGGTGTAACATTTGTAACATTTTGATTCCTGGACCTAGACCCGAGTGCCTCAAAAGCAGCCCTTTTCAGACCACTCAGAAACCCTTATACTGCCTTATACCCACTGGTACTTAACCCGAGTGGCCCGCCATGGGTATTGCATTCGCTTTTCTTGCTCTTATTTTTTGGGGGATTGGGGATTTTTTAATTCAGCGAAGCGTCCGAAAATTCGGAGACTGGATCATGATT